>Ga0206797_1012_pt1 | contig 59690 bp, 47 predicted proteins | sample Alteio_BWOrgCont_69_FD_152894 | JGI IMG/M metagenome (GOLD analysis project Ga0206797, IMG submission 152894) | Enriched cells from forest soil in Barre Woods Harvard Forest LTER site, Petersham, Massachusetts, United States -... | ecosystem: Environmental > Terrestrial > Soil > Temperate forest >...
ACATAATAATCCTTGTGGTGTTGCCCAGGATAAAAGCCTTGATCGTGCCTATTTAAAGGCCTATAAATGCGATCCTCTTTCTGCCTTCGGAGGCATTATTGGCCTCAACCGTCCTGTCGATACTAAGACCGCGGTAGCTATTATTAAAAGCGGTTTTGTGGAATGCATCGTTGCTCCCGGGTTTACTGAAGAAGCCAAGAATCTTTTTTCAGCCAAAAAGAATTTACGCTTAGTCGTTCTGGATGTGTACGGCCTTTCCCTTGAGCGTTATGATTTCAAAAAAGTCTCAGGGGGCCTTTTATTACAGGAGAAAGATAATCGTGCCCTCAAATTAGAAGAATTAAAAATTGTCAGCAAGATAAAACCTTCCAAATCACAGATGGATGCCATGATTTTTGGATGGAAATTGATCAAGCATGTCAAAAGCAATGCGATAGCCCTTATCAAAGGCACACAGACCATTGGTATCGGCTGCGGTCAAACCAGCCGTGTGGATTCCGCGGTCCATGCCATCCGTAGGGCCGGGCCTTCTGCCCGTGGGAGCGTTTTGATATCCGATGCATTCTTGCCCAAGCCTGACACCGTCACCCTTGCCGCGAAGGCGGGCATCAAGGCCATTATCCAAACCGGTGGTTCCATCATGGATGAAGCTGTGATTAAAGAGGCTGACAAAAAAAAGATAGCCATGGTCACCACAGGTATCAGGCACTTTAAACATTAATGGTGTTTAACCCGCACGATTACCTTAATTCTTTCACCAATTTTGAATCTCAGCTTCATAAACTGCGTCCAGAAGATTTTAATCTTGATCGCATCCAGGAATTCTTGGATTTAGCGGGTAATCCAGCCGGAAATTTAAAAGTTGTCCATGTCGCTGGCACTAAAGGAAAAGGTTCAACCTGTGCTTTTTTAGCCAGCATTCTACAAGAGGCCGGCTATAAGGTAGGACTGTACACCTCACCACATTTGCACAGGGTCAATGAGCGGATCCGTATCCTGAATCCAACAAATGCCTTATCTATAGACGATTTTAGTGGGGCCATCAGTGACGATGAATTAGGGTCCATATTGGCATCGTTGCGTCCTTTTGCCGCCGCTATCCAAAATGAAGGTCACATCCTTACCTATTTTGAAGTCCTGACCGTGGCCGCCTTGTGTTATTTTGCAAAAGCCCAGGTGGACTTGTGTCTTTTGGAGACTGGTTTGGGAGGCCGCCTGGACGCAACCAATGCGGTTGATTCTTTGATTGCTGTTATTACTCCTGTGAGTTTGGACCATACGCGGATATTAGGCCAAACTTTAAAGCACATAGCATCGGAAAAAGCAGGTATCATTAAAAGTTCTCATCAAAAAGTCATTATTGCTCCTCAAGAAAATGAAGTCATGGATCTTCTTGTTAAGCGATGCAGGGAGTTTGGCGACCATCCCGTTCTTGTTTCTCCGGAAAAATATGAAAATTTGAAAATTGGCCTTAAAGGCAAGCATCAAATGATAAACGCGGCCACAGCCATTGAAACGGCAACCATTTTAAAAACGATGGGGTTTACAATCAGTGACGAAGCAATTAGAGAAGGATTAAAAAAAGTCCGTTGGCCCGGCCGTTTTGAACTTTTAAGGGAAGGTCCGAACGTTATTGTTGATTGTGCGCATAATGAGGCCTCTGCCCAAGCGTTAGCCAAAACCTTGATGGAGGAGTATTCTCATCAACGGGTGATTTTAGTGCTAGGGATCTCCCAAGACAAGGACGCAGCCGCTATTTGTAATCATCTAAAAGATCAAGTGGCATACATTTTTTTGACCAAGGCCCGTCATCCCCGCGCACATGTATTCACACAAGCAGAGGGAGGAAATTATTTTGGCAGCAAACCTTTTGAAATCATCGAGGGTACCAATCAAGCTTTGGAAAAAGCGTTACAGATAGCCGGCCCCAAAGATGTAATTTTGATAACAGGTTCTGTCTTTATTGTGGCAGAGGCCCGGGATTATTTGCTATGTACCAATACAAAGGTCTAGAAGATACCATCGTCGCCATTGCTACCCCTGCAGGCCAAGGCGGAATCGGCATTGTACGCATCAGTGGTAAGAACGCGATTCCTGTTGCAGATAAGGTCCTGCGTCTTCAAGGTGCCAAGCAATTAGCACAAAGTAAAAGTCATGCCGTGCACCATGGGTGGGTCATGATGGATGAGGATATTCTAGATGAGGTTTTGGTGACCTTGATGCGTGCACCAAAAAGTTATACTGCTGAGGATGTTGTTGAAATTAATTGTCATGGTGGCATGACTGTCCTGCGTGAGGTGCTCCAGGAAGTATTAACAGCAGGGGCACGTCTGGCCACCCCGGGAGAATTCACGAAACGGGCATTTCTTCATGGCCGTATGGATTTGGCACAGGCAGAGGCCGTGATTGATATTATCCGTGCTAAGACTTCAAACTTTCTTCGCCAGAGTCATCATCAATTAAAAGGTGAATTGTCGACACAGCTTAACCACATTAGGGAAGAATTGATACAAATTTATACGATGATTGAAGCATTGATCAATTTCCCTGAAGACGGCATTGAGCCCCATGGCCGCCAGGAAATATTAAATCGTATTGATACTCAAGAAAAGACCGTAGCCCAACTTTTAAAGTCCTCCGAAAGCGGTCGTATCCTGAAGGAAGGAATACGTATTGTCATATGTGGCATGCCCAATGTAGGCAAATCTTCCTTGCTTAACGCTTTGCTTAAAGAGCAGAGGGCCATTGTCACTGATATTGCCGGAACCACCCGGGACATCTTGGAAGAGTCGGCGCAAATTAAAGGTATCCCTATTGCCTTGGTCGACACTGCAGGAATCTTGGAGCCAAGGGATTTAATCGAAGAGGAAGCAGTCAAGCGCAGTCATCTGTATATCAAAAATGCTGACATGGTTCTTTTGGTTTTAGACCATGGCCGGCCTCTCGAAGAGCAGGACATGCGGCTCATGGAGCAATTAAAATCCGCACCAGTTTTGGTGGTGGTCAATAAAATGGATTTAGAAGAACATATAGACCTGAAAGTCCCTAAAGAAATATTTGGCCAAGAACATGTGATCAAGATTTCAGCGCTTGAGAGCCAATCTATCCAACAACTGGAGACTAGGATTGTTGACTTAATAGGCAAGGAGAAAAATTTCGATACCCATGGTATTCTAGTCAGTAATATCCGTCATGTTAAGTCCTTGGAAGAAGCTCAAAAGAATTTACAAGCTGGCTGCCGCTTGATGAAAGAAAACACCTCGCTAGAGTTTATTTCTGAAGAAATTAAAGCCGCGGTCAATCAATTGGATGCCATCACCGGCCGTAATATCGATGAGGACCTTCTAAATCGTATCTTTTCACAGTTTTGTATCGGTAAATAACACCTTTCCAACACCCGGTGTTGAACCAAGGTTCAACACCGGGTGTTGAGGTGGTTTAAAAATGATGGACAAAGTCCTACACAACCGCGGGGCGCTGAATAATCCTGCCAATCGTTTTGAGAAAATTTCCTTCGAGCGTGACGAAGAAATTTCCGATGAGGAATACCCCTCGCCTAAAACGGAATTCTATAAGGATACTTCCCAATCGATCATTAGCTATAATGACAGCCCAGACATCGGGTTTGCAACAAGCCTTAATCCTTACCGCGGCTGTGAGCATGGCTGTGTGTATTGTTATGCCAGGCCCACCCATGAATACTTTGGCCTTTCTTCAGGCGGTGATTTTGAAGCGATCATCTTTGTCAAAACTGATGCCCCTTTATTGTTGCGCAAGGAATTAGCACATCCCAAATGGAAACCGCAGGTCATTGTCATGAGCGGGGTCACTGATTGTTACCAGCCTTTTGAACGTAAATTTCAAATTACCCGCCAATGCCTTCAAGTGTTGATGGATTTTCAAAATCCCGTGGGTATTATCACCAAAAATAAATTAGTCACTCGAGATATTGATGTTTTTAAAGAAATGTCCAAATACCACGGTGTTTGTGTGACTGTTTCTATCACCACCCTGGATCCTCACCTGGCTCGCATGATGGAACCTCGCGCTTCAACACCAGCCAATCGTCTAAAGGCCATCGAAGAATTAGCCAGGGCAGGCATTCCGGTGACAGTCAACGTAGCTCCCATCATTCCGGGCTTGACGGAACATGAGATCCCCTCCATCCTTAAAGCTGCGGCCCAAGCAGGTGCTAAGGGAGCAGGGTATACCATTGTGCGCTTGCCTTATGCGGTCAAGGATATTTTTGAGCGTTGGTTGGTCGAATATTTTCCTGATCGCAAAGAAAAGGTGCTTAACCGCATCCGCGAATTGCGTGATGGAGCGCTTTATGATTCAGGCTGGGGCACCCGCATGAGCGGAAAGGGTTTGTTTGCAGAACATATCCGTGATATTTTTGATATGGGTTATAAACGTGCTCATTTTCCCGATGGTAGAATTCATTTATCTTCAGCGTCTTTTCGCAATGTCCAAGACAAACAAATAAAATTATTTGAATAAATAGTGGCGTCACTATTTATTGTTGAGAAGACTCTGGAGTGGCTGGAGGTACTTGCGGTTGCATCTGACTTTTGTAGATGGCCAAAACTTTTTTCATGGTCTCAGGGTCATTGATGATTTGTTGAGTTAGGGCGAGCATTTTAGGATTTCTCATCAGTTTGACAATGTCATGCGCTTTAATTTCATCCTGGATTTCAGGGTCCTGCAGGATTTTTTGGAATCGGGGGTCAGTGGCCAGAGATTTTGCATCAAAATTCAGGGCCGTTCCAGTAGCTACGGGAATGTTTTGGTTTGAGGTAGCAAAAAAGACATCTTCCAATGGTTTTACAATGCGGCAATAAGATGTTGACCTTACCACGTCATTGTGGATGGCTGTCAGTGTCTTTTCCCAAGAGCAAGGCAATACCGTCAAGAATATTAAGACAAATACAATGAATACCCAGCCCCAGATCAAGGTCAGGAAGGAACCGCCCAATCGGCTTAAGAAACCCGGGGTTTGTATGTCTGAATTGGTGGCCACTACCCATGTGTGAAGAAGAAATCTTAAGAATAAATTTAAAATCATGGGTCCGATTAATCCTATCATCAAGCTTACAATCATGTTTTGAGTGGTCTGGTAATAAATGATGCTGAGGATGGAGGTAATTATAATAGAAAAAGGGCCTATCAAAGATTTCATAAACCCGCGTGAAGATCCGCGAAGTATTAAAAATATACTGAAGAGAAATATGACCGTGTCTGTGATGTCCATTTAATGTTCTGCCAAAAAGCGTAATTGAGCAAGGTAATAGATAATAAGGAAGACACAATAAGCCACAGGAAGGAAAAAGCAGACCTTAATGATCCATGGAAAACTGAGTTTTAGCTTGGATTTAGCCAGTTTTTCTTTGATTTTGGCGTACTCTTCTAAGGAAAGTTGTTTTGCTTTTTTTGAAGTAGAAGATTTTTCTACCATAGAATTGCTATATCAAATGATAATAGAAATGTGCCGTTACCTTAAAGTTGAATTAGAAAATCGGCCTACCATAATCTGTTACAGTATAGCATTGGCATAAATTAGCTGCAATAAAAAGCTTAGATCATTTTAAAACCATAAAAAATAATTCCATTTAAATCTTAATTATTTATAAATTTTCGATTAAGATGCGATTTTATACCACAAGCCTATCAATAACAGTATCTTATGGCATAAAAGAATTATCTATTTTGATTTGCTTTTTAACAAATATGTTCTAAACTATTAATAGAGCAAGCGTTTTCAACGACATAATCTATAAAAAGGCTATAATTTATGAGTTCCGTACTTAATCAACGGTCAGAAACCAGGCATAATTGTTTAGTGCCAGTGGAAGGCAAAGAAGGTTACGAATTTGACCAGAGTAAAACATTGGATATCAGTCAGAATGGGATAGGCTTACTTTCTTCCCAACCCGCAGCTATTAATCAAAAAATAGCACTCGAAATCGTCCTCAAGCCGAATACAGAACCTATTATGGTTATTGCGGTTGTAAAATGGGTGCGCAAACTGGAAGACCCCCCTGACAAATACCGTATTGGCATGGTATTTTCAGATATTATTTCAGGTTCCCCTACCCGTCTAGATAGATATTTAGCTTCAAAACGCTGGGAAAATGATGTTTAAAGGAAAAGACCAGCATGCCAACAGACATGCAAACCTCAGAAGAACGAAGAATATTTGAGCGATTTTCAGCCCGATTTCCGGTAAAATTCAAAGATACACGCGAAGATTACGGGGCCGGTGTTTTTTTATTAGATGCTTCCGCCCAAGGAATACGTATTTTAACTAAGGAACGTTTTTTTTTAGAGGACCAGCTCTCACTAGAAGTCCAATTGCCAGATGGGGGAGAGCCATTGGCTTTAAACGGACAGGTGGTTTGGGTAAAATTACTGAATTTGTCTTTGTGGGAGATGGGGCTTCAATTTGCCCAAGTGAATTTTATTAAAATGCAGCGTCTTTTTAAACTCACCGAAGAGATCGACTTGTAAATAATACCAGCCCAACGTTGTTATGCCCCCAGAAGCGTTTTATACATACCTGCCAGATGGAGTAAGTTTTACCTCTAGCCAAGCGGCCTTAATAAAAACCATCTATGCTCCCTTATGCGGCACAGATGCCTTAAGTGTCAAGTCCGCCATCACCCCTTTTTTGAGCGGGGACATTAAGATTGATAAATCCCACTATCTTACCAAACCTGCTTCCCGCGAAGATTTACGTAACCCATTGCGTGAATTTTTTGTTTTTATAAACGGCAAAGGGGTTTTTAGTTTATCCCAGGAAACGACGCCCGATTCAGCCGTCATCGAAATAGGGCCTTTGTGGCATAAACTTAGACGTATCCATCAAAAGGCGGGTCTGGAAATAAGCGCTATAAACTTCGTTCCTGTTACAGGTGAAAATGTCGAATTGATGCAGGTCACCGTTAAAAATATTTCAAAGAAATCAATCACATTCACACCAACGGGCGCCATACCTCTTTTCGGCCGTTCTTTGGCCAACAAGCATGACCATGAACATGTGACCGCCCTTTTAAATAGGGCAAAACAAATAACCGAAGGTGTGCTCATGAAGGCAAGCATGGCTTTTAACGAGGAAGGCCATAAAGAAAACGGGATTGTTTATTATGTTTATGGGTACCAGGAAGGATCAGGCGGCCCTATAGGTTCTTTTCCGACGGTGGATAGTTTTTATAGCGATAGTGGCTCAATGCAGGGGCCCCAAGCAGTTTATAAAAACCAAAAGCCTGCCAGGCTGGCCAATACAGAGCTTTTTGGCAAGGAAGTGGTGGGGGCGTTACGTTTTAAAGAAACTACCATTAAGCCCGGCAATAGCCAGTGTTTTATTATGGCCGTCGGAATAGGGGCCGATGAAAATCAAACTAAGGAAATCTTTAGTCGTTTTAATTCAGTGGATAAATTCGCAAAAAGCCTGGAAGCAAACAAGAAATATTGGTCTGATAAAATTTCATCCATTGTGGTTAACACTGGCGAAGGGCGTTTTAATTCCTGGATGCGATGGGTCACTCTACAGCCAATTTTACGCCGCATTTTTGGCTGTTCGTTCCTGCCAGACCATGATTATGGCAAGGGAGGCCGTGGTTGGAGGGATATCTGGCAAGACCTATTGTCATTGATTCTCATTGAGCCTCATTTGGTACGCCAGGATTTGATCAATAATTGCGCTGGTGTCCGTATTGATGGAAGTAATGCCACCATCATTGGTCCTCGACCTGGTGAGTTTTTGGCAGACCGCAATGCCATCACCCGTGTGTGGATGGACCATGGGGCATGGCCTTTTTTGACCTTGCTCTTGTATATCGACCAGAGCGGTGATTTTGATATTTTGCTGCAACATATAAGCTATTTTAGAGATCCGCAATTATCCCGTACGCATGACAAAGATATAGGGTGGATCAGCCAGTATGGGAATAAGTTGTTGGATAAAAAAGGCCATGTGTATGAAGGTACCATCCTCGAGCATCTTTTGGTGCAACACTTGACCCAGTTTTTTAATGTCGGGGAACATAACATCATTTGTCTCGAAAGTGCTGATTGGAACGATGGCCTGGACATGGCGGCCCAACGGGGCGAGTCAGTGGCCTTTACTTCGTTTTATGGGGGCAATCTGTTGAAGATCGCTGATCTTCTTGAAGCCATGGCTGCCACCAAAGGTGTCGATAAAATAAAAGTGATGCGTGAGCTTTTGATCTTATTGGATACCTTAGGTGAAAAAATCAATTATGATGATTATCAGGCCAAACGTAACCATCTTTTCGGCAAATATTTTCATAGTGTGCAACCAGCCTTAAGCGGGGAGAAGGTGGATGTCCCTGTCAGGGATTTGGTGCGAGATTTGCGGACCAAGGGCCATTGGATTTTTGCGCATCTCCGTCGACATGAAAAAATCCAAATTAAAGAAGGTGGCGAGATCTATGAATGGTTTAACGGGTATTATGACAATAAGGCCCAACGCGTGGAAGGCCTTAAAGATAAAAAAGTGCGCATGACCTTGACAGGCCAGGTGTTTTCTATCATGAGTGGCATGGCGACTCATCAAGAAGTTGAAAATATCATTACCAGCGTCGATAAATTTTTAAAAGACAGCCAATTGGGAGGCTATCGCTTGAATACTGATTTCGGCCTTTCCCATTATTTGGATTTAGGCAGGGCTTTCGGCTTTGCCTATGGCACTAAAGAAAACGGTGCCTTTTTTAGTCATATGAATGTCATGTATGCCGCCGCCCTTTACCAGCGAGGCTTTGCAAGGGCTGGTTTCAAAGTTTTGCAATCGATTTACAAGATGGCTTCTGACGGTCATCGCAGCAAGATTTATCCTGGCATTCCGGAATATTTTGATTCAGAAGGCCGCGGCATGTACCATTATTTGACCGGCTCTGCCAGCTGGCTGGTGTTGACCCAATTGATTTATGTTTTTGGTGTACGTGGTTTTTACGGGGATTTAATTTTGGACCCACAATTGGTCAAAGAAGAATTTAGCAGAAAGGGCATGGCCTCTGTTTCCTGCCAGTTTGCGGGCAAGCTCCTGAACATAGAATATCATAATCCACACAAATTAGATGCTGCTCAGTACACCATCAAGGAAATCACCATGGATGGAAAACCTTATGTTTTCAAGCACACCATCCATAACAAAATCTTCATTCAAAGGTCATCCATCATCAAGGATGCCCTTATCAAAGTGACCCTCGGGTAACAAATGCTATCATCCACATTCTTTCCTTGTATAGACGAGGTTGGTTTGTTATAATCTTTTTCTTTAATTTTAATCAAACGGAGGTATTAATGGCAGAAGCCATGGAGCATTCAACCCACCATATAACAGCCCCCGAAGACCGCATCCCCCTCTTTCAAAAAATCGCCTATAGTATTGGAGCACTCGTCAATCAATTACAAGCCGCAGCCCTTAGTGCGATGGTCCTTGTTTTAAACCTCGGGTTAGGGGTAAATCCCGCCCTCGTAGGTCTCGTCGGAACTATTCCTCGCGTTATTGATGCTTTTACAGATCCCATGATAGGCTACACTTCAGATAATGCCCGCACCAAATACGGACGCCGCAGGCCGTTTATATTTTTTGGTGCCCTTATTTCGGGGCTCCTGTTTGCCTTGTTGTTCCAGCTCTATAAAGGGCATAGTGAATCTTATTATTTCTGGTATTTTTTAGTGATCCAGTGTCTTTTTGTCATCGCCTTTGCTTTTTATTCAATTCCCTGGATAGCGCTTGGTTTTGAAATGACTCCGGATTATCACGAGCGAACCCGTCTGCAGGGGACAGGTAATACGATCGCCCAATTTGCCTGGCTCATGTCTCCCTGGCTATTTACCCTCATGTATACAACCAAGGATGTGGTGCATGGCGCACGCGTTCTGGCACTGGTCTTTGGTGCTTTGATCGCAGTTGGCGGCATACTTCCAGCTATTTTTAATAAAGAACGTGGGGTTAAGTTGCCCAAGCCTGAAAAAAAGCACGTGATGAAAGATTTTTTGAACGGCTGCAAGATAACTTTAAAAAACCGTCCGTTTCTCAAGCTCTGCGCGGTAACCTTCCTGGTATTTAACGGGTTCATGCTTGCCTCAGCTTTTACCAGCTATGTCATTTTTTTCTATGACTTTGGCGGTGATTATTCAAAAGGTGGGATCTTGCTTGGCTGGTTTGGTACGGTGACGGCCCTTTCTAATTTCTGCGTCATCTCTTTTATCACCTGGCTTGCTACCAAGATTGGCAAACGCAATACCTTCCTCATCACCATACCCATTTCCATTGTTGGCTATGCGTTAAAATGGATAGGATATAACCCTGCACATCCTTATTTACTGTTGATGGCAGCACCTTTTATTGCTTTTGGTTTAGGGTCAATCTTTACATTAATCAGCTCGATGCTGGCGGATGTTTGCGATCTTGACGAGCTTGATACCGGTGCACGCCGGGAAGGGACCTTTGGGGCCATTTACTGGTGGATGATCAAGCTGGGGCAGGCAGCGGCATCCCTGGTTTCAGGGATTCTTATTAATGTAACGGGTTTTAATATTGCCTTAGGCGCCCATCAAACAGCCCAGTCGATGTTTTTGATGAGAATTTGTGATATTGGTATCCCAATTGTATCTTCTATAGTGGCTATTTTTATTATCACGACCTTTGAGGTCACGGAAGACAAGGCCTATGCGATCCGTCGTGAATTGGAAAAAAGACGAGGAAAAGCGTAAATGCGCAAATTAGCAGTTTGGTGCACCTGTTTAATATTGCTTTCTCTTACCGGATGTTCCAAGCCTCCCGAACCGAGTAATAAAATTTACTTGTGGCACTGGATGACCGACCGCAATGATACTTTTCAAAAGCTCGCCCAACAATACAAAGAAGAAACTGGTATCGAAGTTTCCATCCAGTTATTTGCCCCCTCGGACGCGTACTCCCAAAAAATCATAGCTGCCGGACAATCCAATGTCCTGCCGGACATTTACGGTATTCTCGACAAGAAATCCGTGGTGGCGGATTTTATTAAAGCTGGATTGGTTTTGGACCTGACGGACGCCATGGAGGCGGATGGAGGAAAATGGAAAGACAGCTTGTTTGATAAGGCTTTGGCGGACAAGAGTTTTGAGGTTGGAAATATTTATGGGGTCAAGCCCGGTATCTATGGAGTGCCCATTGATGTGACTAATGAGCAGCTGCTTTATAATAAAAAACTTTTAGCCAAGGCAGGCATTGCCACCCCGCCCCGGACTTACCAAGAATTTATCAAGGATGCCCAGATCCTCAGGCGTGTGGGGATCATTCCGTTTGTTTCCGGCTGGGGCGAGCTGTGGCTGCTGGACTGCTTTGCCTCCAATTATGCCTTCAATATTATGGGAGAACAGAAGGTTTTTGCGACTTTTCGCGGCGAGGTCAAATATACAGACCCTGAGTGGATCAAAGTCTTTAATATTTTTGCCGAATTGCACGATAAGGGTGTTCTGATGGACGGGATCGTGACCAAGGGCAATAAATATGCTGAGCAGGATTTTGCCCTGGAGCGGGCGGCTTTTGCTTTTAACGGTTCATGGTGTGTTAATGTCTATCATGATATGAACCCTCACCTAGATTATGGGGTAATCCCACCGCCCCCTATGAGCACTGAGTGGCCGCTTAAAATTTGGGGAAGTGCGGGATCTTCGTTTATGGTCAATGGCAATTCGCCTAATAAGACCAAGGCCGTTGCTTTTTTAAAATGGTTGACCTCAAAAGAACAGCAGGTGGTATTGTCGAAGGAAACAAATAATTTACCTTCTAATAAGGAAGCGCTCTTGGGTGTGTCGCCGATCTTGAGGGACTTTGCCACGGGGATGGACCAATCCACCCATCCGAATATATGGCCATTGAATGAGGACCCCTCCGTCAGTGAAGCTTTTGATAAAGGGATCCAGGACATTATTATCGGCGAGAAGACCCCGCAGCAAGTGTCAGAGGATGTGCAAATGGTCAAAGACAGTCAAAACAGACACGGAAATTAATAAGATGAACCCAAAAGTTAAAGCCGCTGTCATTTTTAAGGACAATTTACAGAATTTCTTTTTTGTCCTCCCGGCTTTGTCCATTTTTTGTGTTTTTTATATTTACCCTTTCTTGAACATGATTTTTCTTTCCTTCCATGAATGGCGGGGAATAGGACCGATGCATTTTACCGGCCTGCAGAATTATAAGGGATTAATGAGTGACCATCTTTGGTGGGATTCCATAGGGCATGCTGGTTATATCACGCTGATTGCCCTGACTTTTCAAAACGCCCTGGCTTTCGCCTTGGCCTTGGCTTGTGACCGGGAAATCCGCATGAAACGTTTTTACCGGGTGGTGTTTTTTATCCCGCCGGTGCTTTCTGAAGTGGTGGTTGGTCTCATCTGGAATTGGATATTGAACCCTGAAATGCAGAACGGCCAGCATATTGGGCTATTAAACCATCTCTTGTATACTTCTGGTTTTCCTCAACTGGTGCACAATTGGCTGGGGGACCCTAAAACAGCTTTGACGACCATTGCCATAGTACACAGCTGGAAAGGTTTTGGATGGGGTTTTATTGTCCTGCTGGCAGGGCTTCAAACGATTGACAAACAATTGTATGAGGCTGCCAAGATCGATGGCGCCGGTGCGTGGAAAACATTCACGAATGTCATTATACCCATGATGCTGCCGGTCATTCTAGTTGTTGTGATCTTGACGATTTTAGGATCCATGCAGGTGTTTGTTTTGATCATTGCCATGGTCAACGAGGGATTAGTCAATCACACGGATGTGCCAGTGACCCGTATTTTTTCCGCCATGCAGAACACCAACCGCTTTGGTTATGCCTGTGCGGAAGCGGTCATTTTTGGGATGGTCTTGATTGGAGTATCTTTTATGGCGAAAAAATTATCAGACAAGGCTAAACAGGTATAAATAAAATGAATAAGGGGAAGGGATGAAAACGAATAAATATGCCCTCTGGGGGATGACCAAATCAACTCTCATCCATATTTTTTTGTTGAGCGTCACCCTTACGTGTTTGTTTCCTATATTTTGGATGCTACGCTGCGCCTTTATGACCAATGAAACCGTTTTTGTCGATAAGGCCCTGGTCCCTCATCATTTGAATTTCGGCAATTTTGCCATAGCCTGGACCAAGGGCAATTTCGCCGTTTATTTTTTAAACAGTATTATTTATACAGCGTGTGTTGTGACAGGCATTGTCTTTATCGCGTCCCTGGCCGCTTTTGCTTTTTCCCGGTTAAAATTTCCCGGCAAAAATATTATTTTTTATATGTTTGTAGCAGCCATGATGATCCCTTTGCCAGGGTCCTTTGTCGCCTTGTTTGTGCTGATGAATAAACTGCATTTGGTCAATACTCGTTTTGGTTATATTTTGTGCATGATCAATGTCGGGCTGTCCATGAGCATTTTGTTATTGAAAACATTCTTCGATAAAATGCCCCACGAACTGGAAGATGCCGCGCGCATCGATGGCTGCGGCAAGATCGGCATCTGGTGGCATGTGGCCTTACCCTTGGCGCGTCCGGCCATTGCGGTGATCGTGATCTTTAATTCACTTAACGTATGGAATGAATATATCCTTGCCACCTTGCTTTTGGTAGATACCAAATTAATGCCCTTACAAAGAGGTCTTGTGGTCTTTCAAGGGGCCAATAGCACTGATTATCCGGTCCTGATGGCTGGTCTGACGATGGCAGCGTTACCCATTATTATGGTATACTTATTTATGCAAAAACATATCGTCAAAGGCCTTTCTGGAGAGTTGGTGGGATAATGGCCCATTGGTTTCGATTGTTAACGGTAATATGGTTTTCCTTCGCAGTGTTTCCTGTTTGTGCCCGATCACAAGGGCATTCTTCCGATGAGATAGTACACTTGGCATGGAAAGCTTCCCAAGGAGGGGACATAAAGGCCCTTTCTATATTAGTCGACGAGATGCTAAAAAATTATGGGGATGAGGCCAAGGTTTTAGCTGCTCAATTAAAGCAATTTCCTCCTCGTGACAAGTATCACGACTACAAGGTCATGTCTGATGTAGCCACCACTTTATTTGTCAGGGCTGAGACCCTGATGCATCAGGGAAAGGATGCTGAAGCGACTAAAGAGTTTAAGAATATTATTGCCCAATACCCCTGGTCCCAGAGTTTTGATCCCAGCCGTGGCGCTTATTGGTCGGTGGCAGAAAAATCCCAGGACAGTATTGATACGATGCAAGGCAAATCACCGTTAACAGCAACTATTGTAAAAAAAGCACCAACCACTTTTCCTCTATTGAAATTCCCGGGGGAAGAGATTGTTGATTGGACCAAATATGGCAAATTTTTAAACGCAGGTACCAAGGATTTTCATTATCAGATCACTGACCTGGCAGGTTTAACCGCAGCTTTGGGGGAAGGCATTTACCCTAATATTGTGGATGTTTATAAAGACCCCGGGTATAAAAAAGCTTTAAAAGCAGGACGCCTGGCGGGCTCTCATTGGGATTTTGTAAACACGCCGGATTTGCAAGCTGCTTTTTATAAATGGATCACAGCTCCGGAATCCTGGGGGGTGCGGTTATTTTATATAGGTCAAATTTTTGAAAAGGCCGGGATGCTGCCCCAAGCGATCAAGGCCTATGATGCCCTTATAGTGAATTTTCCATCGACGATCGCCTGGACATACTGGCAGACCCCCTGGTATCCAGCCCAGGCCGCGGTGTACAAGATCCAATATTTGATTCGCATGCATCCTGAGTTGCATATGGAATTCAAAGGAGCCAAGTTACGGATCCTTAATCCTGATGATTCGCATAACTATATGGCTATTACTTCGCCTGGTATGCTCCGACAGTTAAGCCTCTTGGAGGTGGCCAAACAACAATTAAATTGGCAACCTGACATGATGCCTTTAGGCAAACCAGTTTATTATTCAGGGCAGGGCCAGGTGCGTTTTGTCAAATATGAAAGCGGGCACTGGCAATTACTGGTCGATAATAAACCTTTTTTTATCAAGGGAATGAGTTATATGCCCACCAAGGTGGGGCAAAGTCCAGATAACGGGACCATGGTTGACTGGATGCAGGAAGATGACAATCATGATGGTATTATTGATGCGCCCTATGAATCCTGGGTGGATAAATACGGTGACAATAAACGTCATGCCGACGAGCCAGTAGTGGGTGATTTTGCCTTGATGAAAGAGATGGGGGTCAATACTTTGCGTATTTACTACCAGACCTATATGAAATCCGACAAGGCATTCTTGGAAAAAATGTATAAGGAATTTGGATTTAAGGTGGCCATGAGTAATTTTTTAGGTAAATACGCCATTGGTTCAGGGGCCAGCTGGTCAGAGGGAACGGATTATGAGAATCCGGTGCATCAGAAAAATATGATGGTTTATGTTCGGCAGATGGTGATGGAATTTAAGGATGAACCCTATATTCTTATGTGGGTTTTAGGCAATGAAAACAATTATGGCGTTGCTTCCAACGCGGACAAAAAACCCGAGGCCTACTATAAATTTGTGAATGAAGTAGCAAAAATGATTAAATCCATTGATCCTAACCATCCAGTGGCCATCTGTAATGGGGACTCCTTATTTGTGGATAAATTTGGAAAATATGCCCCTGATGTGGATGCGTATGGTGCCAATTCCTATCGTGGTAATTATGGTTTCGGTTCTTTTTGGGATGAGGTTGCAGAGAATACGGATAAGCCGGCCTTTATCACGGAATTCGGATGTCCGGCTTATGGGGGGCCAAGCATGACTGAAGCCCAAGCTCAGCAGGCCCAAGTGGATTATCATAAAGGCAATTGGCTGGACATTCTTTATAACAGTGCCGGTTATAAAGAGGGCGCTGGAAATTCTGTAGGCGGAATGGTTTTTGAATGGCTTGATGAATGGTGGAAGGACTATTCACCTTCCATCCATGACACTAAGGCGGATGCAGTGGGCCCTTTTCCGGGAGGGTATTATTTTGAAGAGTGGTTTGGTATGTTTGGCCAAGGAGACGGAGGCACAAGCCCGTACTTGCGCGAACCCAGGAAAGTGTATTATACTTATAAGGAGCTTTGGAAGTCTTAAGAGGGAGACCCCAAATAATAAGAACAGTTAATCAGGAGGATGGTGGTATGAAGAAAGGGTTCAGTTTTTTTATTGCCGCAGTTTTTGGTATTTGTGCGGCCAATGTTTTTGCAGCAGATCAAGCTGCAGTCAGCTCTGCTAAAATGGCCGCGGAATCTCAACCAGTGCCAGTGCCTCCAGGTGATTCTGCCCAGGCACCTGCGATCAATGTACCTGCAGCGGTGGTCAAGGCTCCGATCAATTTCGGTGATTATCGCTCATCAACATTGACTACCAAAGCATGGGATGCATTGGCTCAAAATGATATTGAGTCCGTGTTGGCCTATACGAATAAATGCATCTCGCTTTATGCCGCACAGGCCGCCAAGATGCAGGCCAGCTTGAAAGATTATGCCACTGGCAGCAATGATGAAATATTCAAATATTGGGCGCTCAATGATGTGGCGACCAGCTACTACATTCAGGCAGAGGCTTATCGTGCTGCAAACATGAAGGATGAAGCCAAGGAAGCCTACAATAAATTAATCAAGGATTATAGTTTTGGCCAGGCCTGGGACCTTAAAGGGTGGTTTTGGAAACCTGCCGCAGCCGCCAAGGAAAAGTTGGACATGATGGCGGCCGGGGTCAACTGGGACTTTGGTGACTATTCTTCAAGCCATTTAGTGCAAAAAGCCTGGGCAGGATTGGCGGCCAATGATCTTAAGGCGGTGGAAGCATATGCCAATAAAACATTGGAATTATATGCAGGTAAAGCCAAAGACATGCAGGCATCTTTGAAAGAATATCCGTGGGAGTCCAAAGAAAAAACCTTCAGTTATTGGGCCCTTAATGATGTTGGTACGGCTTTGTTTATTCTAGGTGAAGCCTACCAAAATGCCGGTAAAAAAGATGATGCGATCAAGGCCTACAAGAGGGTCATCAACGAGTTCTTCTACGCCCAGTGTTGGGACCCGGGTGGTTGGTTCTGGAAACCTTCCGAAGCAGCTCAGCAGAAATTAGGCGAAATGGATAATGTCTAGTCATTAACAAGGAGACAGCGCCCTATTTTCATAGGGCGCTGTTCCTTATTTTTTACCTCATCAAAGATTAATATGAAATTTATCAGTTGTTTATTTTTTTTTATTGTGTTTTGCTCTACGACGTCTCATGCCCAAGAAGGTGACATTCCCGTCGATGACCAACCCAAGTCGTTTAAACCCTTTATTGTTTATCAGGACAAGGGTTCGCCATTGAATCATTTTGTTCCCTCCGGTTATATGCCTAACGGTGAATGCATTAAAATGGATGACGCATGGAGAGACAATTGTCAGGAAGGTAAAAGTTGCATTAAAGTAGTGTATGATATTGCTTGTTCATTAAAGAGCCGTCGTTGGGCAGGGATTTATTGGCTTAATCCGGCTGATAATTGGGGAGAAAGGAAGGGAGGTTTCAATTTAACCGGTGCTAAAAAATTGGTCTTCTGGGCCAGGGGAAAAAATGGTGGTGAGAAAATTGCTGAATTCAAGATAGGCGGAGTAGGAGTAGGAAGTGGTCGGGATTATCCCGATTCTGATACAGCGTCGATTGGGCCAGTGATCTTGTCTAGCCGATGGAAGGAATATGAAATTGACCTGCGGGACAAGGACCTGTCTTATATCAGCGGTGGCTTTGCGTGGATTGCTAATGTTGACGATAATCCCTCCTCGTGTACGTTTTATATTGATAACGTCCGTTACGAATAATAAAAATTCTTTCAAATTTTCTTGTATTGCAGCAAACGGTTTGTTATATTCTTTGTAATATAAAAAACGGAGAGACATACGTATGTCTATAGCGGTGCGTGCAAGTGTTGTAAGTTTAGTGGTGCTTCTTTTGCTGTGTGCTGCAGTCGGATTTTGGGCATTAACGCAAAGACAAACATTACTAGGACAGAACCAAAGGTTAGAGAAAGTAATCGCCGACGATCAAAGCAAATTAGCAGATTTGACAACCAGAGCCAAAAAGCTGGAAGACGATGCGCAAGAGCTCAATTCCAAAATTTCCCAAGCCCAACAAGAAAAATCGCAGGTCCAAAGCCAATACGATGAGATAAAGACAAAGTCCGATGATTTGCAGTCCCAACTGACCCAAGCTAATTCTGACAGGGATGATTGGAAAAATCGCGTTGATACTATTACCCACGAACGCGATAGTTTGATGGATAAACTCAAAAATCAACAGGTCAAGATTGTTTATAGAGACCGTATTGTACAAGCCCCAGCCTCCGCTTCAGCTGCCTCATCAGAGGGAGATAACACTCCTGCCCCTGCTGCTCCTGTTGCAGCAGCGGATGTGACTTCTAATCAAGGGGAACAGTATTGGGCCTCAGTGCTTAAGCAAAAAGCCGCTTTGCAGATAGAAGTTGAGAAAGAAAAATCTGCTTTGGACCAGGCTGCTTTGCAAGTGGTTGATTTAAAGAAACAAAATTCCGATTTGCAAACAGAGATCAAACAGATAAGCAACGAAAAAGATGAAATTGTGCAAAAGATCAAATATGGCCAGGATTTAGCGGACAACCTTTCCATTGATTTAGCCCGCTCACGCAATGACCAGCAAGCGGTGAATGACCGCGCGGATAAACTCAAGGAAGAAAATTTGCAATTGTTGTCTCAAATCAGAGAGTTGAATTCCACCAAGTTTGAACTTGAAAAAACTGTTTCACGCTTAACGGATGAGAAGGGTGCGATGCAGAAAAAGCTAGTTGAAACTGAGAGTGTCATTCAAAGCCGTATCGATGATATTTGGAAGATCAAACAAAGTTTGGATAAAAAACTTTCTGAAAATTCTCCCACTTCTTCTGTGGGCAGCATGGAATTGCCTCCGATCATCGTTAATGCCCCCAATAACCAGCAACAAGTGGTGGCAGCGGCACCCTCCTCGAGTTCAACCTCCATGGTCAAAACAGAGGGATCTATCATCAGTATGAATGAATCTAATAATTTTGTCATCGTGGATATAGGCCAGGAAAATAGCCCTGTTAGTATCGGGAATGTCTTGAAAGTTTATCGTGATTCAAATCAAATAGGCGCCTTGGAGGTCATTCAAGTCCGTCGGGATATTTGTGCCGCCGATATCAAAAACAGCTCGACGGGGCTTAAGGTGGGAGATATCGTCAGGTTTAATTAAATCTAACCGTTAACCCTTCGTTTATCAGAGACGTGGCAGAAAAAAAAACTAGCATAACAGATGTCGCCCGAAAGGCGAATGTATCCATCACCACTGTCTCACGCGTTCTTAATAAAATACCCACAGTCAATAAAGAGATTGTCAAGCGTGTAGAGGCAGCCATAGGTGATTTAAAGTTTAGGCCCAACCCTACGGCCCAGCGTTTGGCCCGCGGCATACAGAATACGGCCATTGGTTTTGTCATTCCGGGTTACCCAGGTATCTTCCATTCTTTTTACGCGGTGGAATTGATGCGTGGCATCGGCCATGGATGCGAAACCCTAAGGCTGGATTTGATTTTTCATATTACCGACGGACTAAATCCTTTAAGGTCAAATTTTGCGGGCGGCCTCATTTTCGCGGACATCATTGAGAATTTACCTCAAGTGGAGACCGCCGTACATGAAGGCATGCCTTGCTTAGTCATTAACCACATCGTTAAAGATTTGGATGTTAGTTATATCGCTGTCGACAATGTCAAAGGTGGTTTTACGGCTTGCGATTATCTCATTAATTTAGGGCACAAGCGCATCGCCACTGTCACTGGTAATTTACAGACCCAGGCAGGTATAGACCGGTTTGAAGGTTTTGAGAAAGCCCTCAAACAGCATGATATTGTTCCTTGGCCAGACTATATATATAAAGGTGATTACTCCCGCCGTTCGGCCCGTCAGGCTGCTGAACGCTTTTTTTCTTTGGAGAACCCCCCCACCGCCATTTTTGCAGCCAGCGATGATATGGCCCTCGAGATCATTAGCGTCGCCATGGAAAACGGGATCAAGGTACCAGAAGATATTTCTATTGTTGGTTTCGATGACAACCCAGCTGGATTATTTGGCCCTGTTGGATTGACCACCATCAAACAGCCATTGTTTGCCATGGGAGAAGAGGCTGTCAAAATTATTTATGAAATCATGATTGGTAAACAAAGCGGCCGTGTCCACAAAGTCCTGGCTCCTGATCTCATTGTCCGAGAATCTTGCGCCCAGCCTTCCTCGTAGTTTACACATTATCATTCCCACCTGCGGCTACCAGAAAAACTGGTTAAATCCCAGAAAATAGTATATCTTTTCTTTATATGCGTAAGAATTTAAATTTAAGAGCTATTATAGCCCGGGGGCTTATTTTTGCCTTTTTAGTCAATTCGCTTGGAGACATACCCATGGTCCAGGCGCAGGATTTTTATTTGCCTGCGCCAGGCATCATGGTTCATTTAAGTCCCGAATTCAATCCGCCGATATTAAAGGGCATTAAGGTCCATTCAGACAATCCTTTCCGATTTGATTTTATTTTAGATCAGGGTAATTCCCCCTCTTTATTACAAAGAGGGGGACAGGGGGAGTTGAAACAAGAAGCCACCCGCCTGATCAAATACTTCCTCGCCAGCCTGACCATTCCTGAAAATGACCTCTGGGTCAACCTCAGTCCTTACGAAAAAAATAGAATCATCCCCCAAAGCTTCGGCCTGACCGAAATGGGCAGGGACTTACTTGCGGAAGACTACATGCTCAAGCAGATCACCGCTTCGTTGATTTATCCCGAAGATGAAATCGGCAAGAAATTTTGGAAACGAATATATGAAGAAGCGGCGAAGAAATTTGGTACGACGAATATTCCTGTGAATACCTTTAATAAAGTCTGGATAGTCCCTGCAAAAGCAGTTGTTTATGAGAATGCTAAAGCAGGGACAGCCTATGTGGTAGAAAGTAAATTAAAAGTCATGCTTGAGCAGGATTATTTGGCATTAGAAAAACACCAACGCCAACCTGGGGACATGGCTTTAGCCGTGTCCTCAAGCACGTTGCCAAACGAACCAAGCACTGAAGGTGAAAGCATCCCAGGTAAACCCCGGTTCGACGTACCAACCACTAGCAAGATGGCGAGCCAAATCATCCGTCAAATCGTCATCCCGGAATTGACCAAGGAAGTCAACGAAGGCAAGAACTTTTCTCAACTGCGTCAAGTCTACAATTCATTAATCCTTGCCACTTGGTACAAAAAGAAAATCAAAGACAGCCTCTTAGCACAGGTATTCGCGAACAAGAGTAAAACAAAAGGCCTGTCATTCCCGAATGCTTCTATCGGGAATCCAGAACACATCTATCAACAATACCTTAAAGCCTTCAAAAAAGGTGTCTATAACTATATCAAGGAGGAGACTGACCCACTAACTCAAGAAATTATCCCCAGAAAATATTTTTCTGGTGGGATGTTGATTGGGCCCAACAGGGCAATGGTAGTTACGCAAAGAGTCCCAAACGGTTTTCATCACAATGGCGATTTAGCCATGATTACTTGCCGCCTAGATGCAGTAATGGCATCTGCCAGGCATTACAGAGATAAATTAAAAAGGCTAAACCCAAGATACCGATTGTGGTTAATAAACATTTTAGAATATTCTAATTGGAGGGTCCCGACTTCAACAGAAACCTATCCCATGAGAGAAGAAGGCCTGGATGAATTATTATCGGCATATAATAAGGAAACCTTAAATCAACGCTTAGAAGTCCTTATGTTAGGGGCAGGATTGCTGGAACATCCTAAGGGCGTTTTTACTTCGCCACAAACAGTAGAGGTGGTTGGGCACCTTAGCTCTGGAAGGGCCGGGAAGCTTGACCTTACTATCGTTGATCAAAGCCGTAATGTGCTTAAGATTGCTACAAGAAAAAATCAAAGATATGTAAATGCTTCTATAAAAGACCATAAATATGTAACTACTCCTATTTCGGCACCCGTTGCTGAAATGGTCAAATCTCAAAGAGTCATTGCGGGCGAAAATATTTCTAATGTTGCCCTACCTAGCAACACCATCGTAAAAGGCTTTGCCGGCAGTTTCGAAGATTTAACAACATATGGAATAGATCAAGTTGATTTGATACTGGCAACAAATTCATTGGGTTATGCCTATGCTGGGCTTGGTAGGGATAATGATGCTTACTTAGAATTGGTCTTAAGATTAATCACAGCTTTGAAGCCAAAAGGAAAATTACTTATTGATCGATTTTTTCTTTCGCCTTTTATACCAGAAATGGCCATAGACAGAGTTGGGCTTATAATTAACGAATCAGAGACTGAAAGATTTGAAGTGCAAGTCGAACATTTTGAAAAATATATACATGATTATTTCGGCGTAGATATTAGGTTGAGATTTTATAAGAAAATTGTAGAGATTGAAAAACTACCAGCGAGTTCTATTGTTGCTGGTTCCCGAATCGTTGATGTAGACACCGCCCAATTGGTTTCGCAACATTCGGACCGCGCGATGGCGGCGGGCTTGCCAAGTGTTGATGAATTTATTCAACACTGTGAAAAATTAAATGTTTCCCAAAAGCAAATAGCCGCAGTTGTCCAAAAGGCAGGGACCCCCTTGGAGATCGGGTTTATTTTTGTCAGAAAGGGCTGGTTGGATGTACCAGAAGATTTTTTTGATAATAATAAGAATAATATTAAATTCTTGGAATTCGTCAAAGAGTTGATTGAACGGATAAGGAGTGATTTTCGAGTTTCGCAGGAGAATGTCATTGAAAGGAATGAATATTATGGTATCAAGGAGTTCCGTAAGTATCCTTGGAAAATCATAGGAGTCACTCATGGGTTGGTTTTTCCTGAATTTTACTCTGGACTTGAAATTATAAATAAATTACAAAGGCATCTTCATAATGATTTTTTGTTAACAGAACAAGATCTAGGGTATGCTTATCATTTAAATGAGGGATATTTTGACATGAAGGACCATGAATTTGAATTAATGACATATTGGGGAATTAATGTAGGGCATGACCCCAAACCGATTGGTCTACAATTACTACTCCTAGGGTCATTTTCTTTATTTTTAAAATTACTACGGATAGCGGCTTCACATTTTTTTCCAAGAGATCCTATAGTTTTTGCTATGGAAAAAATGTTTTTAATTTTATTTTTACCAGGTGCTGTGGTTGTTGAACTAATTGCAAAGATAGTTTTGGATTGTTTAACAAAATCTTTACCTCTTGAAAAAAGGCCAGGAGGATTTATTGAATTTGACTTTGAAAGTGAAGTGCATGACAGGATGAAATTTTTTGGAGAAGTCCTTACAGGCACAACTAATAAAACTAAGACGGACGCATACCAAACTAGTGATTTTAAGAAAACCCTCTACCGTTCGTTTTTTATGTCATACGCTTTTAAGTTCATGTATCATTTATGGCATCATCATCTAACCCATCGGGAATTAAGCTGGGAGGATGTTGGGCGTGCTTGTATGCCTCAAATTTTGATGCTGGTTAAAAATAGAGTAAAGGCACAACGAATTCTTAATGACATGATTAATTATTTAAGTTCCATAGAAAAACAAAATTCAGATCCATCTCACCAGCTTCAGTTTGTTTCCTTGGTGGGATGGTCTCATTTATTGGATATGGAATATTTTGAAGACAATCCTTTATTATTTGAAAGCATTCAAAGAGGGATAGGAAAGGGTGTGCTTTTTGATACTGTTTATTATGAGGCCAAATTAAGGGAACAATATGGTTTTCCCGCTAAACAAAAAAAGGGTGCTGTTAATGCTGCTATGACCATCAATTTTGAGGACATTTCAGAGCGTTTGTTTTTCGGGACAAATGAAAAGAATCCAGGGGACGTGCCCCCATTGGTTGGGCAAGGATCGGATCATGTGATAAGACAGGATGGGGATGAGGATGGTAAAGATCTGCAAGAGTCTCAATTGGCTAAAGCACAAGCAGAAGAGCCGGTTTCTGTCACATTATTGAATATTAAAAACGGAGGACCTTCAGTTAACCTCGAATTTTCTTACGTTCCTAAGTGGTCATATTATGCCGTTTATGTGTCCGTTGTAGATGAACATACAGGTAGTTTACGACCTGCAGGTAATTTTGAGTTGTGGTTTTTTGAAGATATAAGGGTAATAAAAACCGCTAAATTTTTTCCCATTGGTATGGATGGTAGTAAAACTTATAAAATCTATAATGGACAGAATATTACAAATACGATTCTTAACTGGCTTGCCTGGGAAGCCCATACAAATGGATGGAATATACGTAATAACGGGACAAAGAATCTTCCTTTAATTCACCTTTTTTCAAAATATTTTGGTGGGGATCAGGCCCGTCGACTCCTTGACTATGAGACCCCACATGGCAAAGATGTAAAGACTGAAAGCAAGGCCACTTTTGTAGGGCTTGTTCAAAAGTATGGCTTCTATGGTTATCAAATTATGGGAAGTGTTTTCGATAGGGAAACTCATGTAGGAATAAAGTTAAAAAAAGTCAAAGGAACAATTAGTCGGTACAAGGTCATAGCAACAGGTATTCACTATGTTGCAAATGAATTTCGAGTCAACAGTATTGTAGAAATTGGTAAGTATGGGGACGTATCACTTGTTGAAGATGCCGGAGGGACTATGTTAATTAAACCAACCAAATTTACAATCGGTTTTTCAGAAAATTCTATAGCGCTTCAAGGCCCCCCTATTTTTTCTAAGGTACCGCAGGAAAAAATAGTGGACACCGCTCAATTGTCCGGGCAAGGGGAAAACCGGGCGACACCGGTTAACATTGAGGGTCGGAAACCCGGGGATGTTGAAGATAAGAGAACCAATGGTCCTGGTGGTATTGATTTAACGCGAGCTAATATGAATTTACAGACTAATGTAATGGATTCCCGCTTTCGCGGGAATGACAGTAGAGATAGTAATAACAATGTAGGTATCAAATTCCATCTCGACCCTGCCAAGCTTGCGGAATTTCAAAACGCCCCTGGCTTTGTGCCGGTGGTTATAAATATCCAGCCGCTTAAAAGCCTCTCAAGTTTTTTGGGCGTGAATCAAGCATCATCATAAGAAATCTTCCAGTGACACTGCTGTCTTGGGAAAAGCCGTCAACAAAAATTTATCGTTGGTCACTAACTTTACGCCCATCATCTGGGCCAGGGCAATATATTCCGCGTCATAGGCGGAACATCCGGAGTCGCAGGCTATGTCCATCACTTGGGCCGATGAGATTCCTTTTGTCCGCGGACTGAATACAAGTTCCACTCGCACGGCAAGCTCAACAGCGTCTTTTTTATGAAGCTGCTTTCTCCTGACAAAACCAAGCAGAATATTACGAAACTCCGATACAAGAATGGTAGGGACAAGCCAAACAGGGTCTTTTTGGATGATTTTTTGGGCCAGGGGTTGCAAAGATCCTGGTAGGTAATAGTAGGCCACCAGATTTGCGTCCGCGACGATCATGCCCGACCTTCTTTTTTGAACCGGTCAATTTCTTCGGGGGCAGCTTCTCCCCTAAAGGCTTTGTGCATCAAGGTCGCGTCAAAGCTCATCTGGTTGACATCCAAAGGAGCAAGGCCGGCCGCAATCTCAAGATTTGCGATGATCTCATTGTTTAGGCTCCGGTGCGCCAGGGCAGCCCTGCGTTTTAAAGTCTCGTGAAGTTTACGGGATATATTCTTTACGGTAATAGTTGGCATAACGCACTCCTTCCATGTAAATGTTTAGTGCTTAGAGAGAATGTCGTCATTCTGAGGAGCGATAGCGACGAAGAATCTTAAAGCGTCTTAAGATCCTTCGGCTACGCCTCAGGATGACATCGTCGGAGCTCTCTGTCAGTAAATGTTTAGTGCTTAGAGAGAATGTCGTCATTCTGAGGAGCGATAGCAACGAAGAATCTTAAAGCGTCTTAAGATCCTTCGGCTACGCCTCAGGATGACATCGTCGGAGCTCTCTGTCAGCTAAACAATTACCTCTGTCAGCTAAACAATTACCCTTCCATAACAACCATAACACAACCATTATGGTTTGTCAAATGTGAGTTGACAACCGTCGAAATAAGAGGTATTTTAATGGCTTACGACCGAAAGGAGTACTCGGTATTGAGAGTATGAATTCATTTGATTGCATCGTCATAGGCGCGGGACATGCTGGCATTGAGGCTGCTTTAGCCACGGCCCGCATGGGCCTTAAAGTCGCCATGGTCACCCTTTCCCAAGAGACCATAGGGCAGATGAGTTGTAATCCAGCCATTGGTGGCGTTGGCAAGGGCCAATTAGTCAAAGAGATTGATGCTTTAGGTGGCCAGATGGGTCTTGCCGCTGATTGTACAGGTATTCAATTCCGTCAACTTAATGCTTCCAAAGGCCAGGCGGTGCGTTCTTCGCGCTGCCAGTCAGATCGTAAACAATACCGCTTGTATATGAATCAAGTGGTTTTAAATCAGCCCAACCTGTCTGTTATTGAAGATAAAGTTAGTGAATTACTGGTGGTGGCAGGGGTAGTCAAGGGAGTTAAAACGGCAAGCGGTACGAGTTTAGAAGCACCAACGGTTGTTATTACTACGGGTACTTTTTTAGATGGGCGCATTCATATGGGAACACAGATCACTCCTGGCGGCCGCATTGGTGAAGAAGCTTCCCGACGCCTGGCTGCCTCCATCCGTGATTTGGGTTTCGAGGTCCTCATGTTTAAGACCGGTACGCCTCCCAGGATCGACGGACGTACCATTGATTTTACCAATATGGAACGCCAGGATTCAGACGATCCTATTTTACCCTTTTCATTTAGGACACCATTTATCCCCCAAGGCCGAAAATTATTACCCTGCCACATCACGCGTACGACGGAGGCGACCCATGAGATTATCCGGGCTAATTTTCATTTGTCTCCCATGTATTCCGGCCAAATCAAGGCCACGGGTGTCCGTTATTGCCCGTCCATTGAAGACAAACTAAAGAAATTTGCTCAAAGGTCATCCCATCATGTTTTTCTTGAGCCTGAAGGACTGGACACTTTTGAGTATTATCCCAACGGTATTTCAACAGGTCTTCCCGCTCAAGTGCAAGAAGAGATGCTCCATTCCATTCCTGGCCTTGAGAAGGTGGTAATGGTGCGTCCTGGTTATTCTATCGAGCATGGGGTCATACCAGCCACCGAGCTAAAGCCGACGCTGGAGACCAAAAAGATCAAGGGACTTTTTTTAGCTGGCCAGATTAATGGTACGACTGGATATGAAGAAGCTGCTGCCCAAGGCCTGGTGGCTGGGATCAACGCCGCCTTGCAAGTCCAAGAGAAGGAGCCGTTTATTTTAGGCCGCCACGAATCTTATATCGGGGTTTTGATTGATGATTTGACGACCAAAGGTACTGAGGAACCATACCGCATGTTTACCTCGCGGGTAGAGTACCGTTTGATCGTGCGTGAAGACAACGCAGACAAGCGTCTGGCCCCTTATGGTTTTAAACTGGGACTTTTATCAGATCAAGAATATTCCAACGTTGTAGATAAGTATGCAACTATTGACGCTGAAATTGAACATTTACGCGCAACCAAAATACCACCAGGTACGCCTTTGGATGAGGTTTTGGAAAATGCCGCAAGTAGCCCCTTAAAGCAGGCAGTCTCTTTATATGATTTGCTCAAAAGGCCGGAGATTAATTATGATATGATTTCAAGTTTCGACGGGACCCTTAAAAATTTAGGCCGTCAGGTGATCGCACAGGTCGAATACGAAATCAAATATGAGGGTTTTATCCATCGTCAAAAAAAGGAAGTGGAGAAATTCCGTCATATCGAATACATCCGCATTCCGGAAGGGTTTGATTTTAAGGTGGTGCCAGGCTTGTCTAAGGAAATTGTGGAGAAGTTAAACCGTTTCAACCCCATCACCTTAGGGGCAGCCAACCGTATTTCTGGGGTCACCCCGTCGGCCATTTCTCTTTTGATGGTTTATTTAAAAAAATGGAAATCTGAACGTAAGGTCGTTGGACCGACCTAATCAATATTAAAATAACTCATGGAATTATGTGGAAGGTCGTTGGACCAACCTAATCAATATTAAAATAACTCATGGAATTATGTGGAAGGTCGTTGGACCGACCTAATCAATATTAAAATAACTCATGGAATTATGTGGAAGGTCGTTGGATCGACCTAATCAATATTAAAATAACTCATGGAATTATGTGGAAGGTCGTTGGACCGACCTAATCAATATTAAAATAACTCATGGAATTATGTGGAAGGTCGTTGGATCGACCTAATCAATATTAAAATAACTCATGGAATTATGTGGAAGGTCGTTGGACCGACCTAATCAATATTAAAATAACTCATGGAATTATATGGAAGGAGAATTTATGAAAATCGCTAATGATATCACAGAATTAATCGGTAACACGCCTTTAGTCAAGCTCAACAAAGTCACTAAGGGTTGCTATGCGACAGTGGTGGGAAAATTGGAATTTTATAATCCACTAGGCTCTGTCAAAGACCGCATCGGATTTAACATGATCCGTGCCGCCGAGAAAGCAGGCAAGATCAAGGCTGACACCGTACTCGTGGAGCCCACTTCAGGCAATACCGGCATTGCCCTGGCTTTTGTCTGTGCGGTCAAAGGCTATAAATTAATGCTGACCATGCCTGAGACCATGAGCCTGGAGCGTCGGGCCTTGTTGAGAGCGTTGGGTGCCGAGTTGATATTAACGCCCGGGCCGGAAGGCATGAAGGGCGCTATCAAACGAGCTAAAGAAATCTATGATTCAGACACTAATAAATATTTTATGCCCCAGCAATTCGATAATCCGGCGAATGTAGAAATCCACCGTTTAACTACTGCCGAAGAAATTTGGCGGGACACCGATGGCAAGGTCGATATCCTCATTTCAGGAGTAGGTACTGGTGGAACAATCACAGGTGTGGCCCAAGTGATTAAACCCCGCAAGCCTTCCTTTAAAGCTATTGCCGTTGAACCTGTAACTTCGCCAGTATTATCCGGCGGCCAACCTGGTCCTCATAAAATACAAGGAATAGGTGCTGGCTTTATCCCCAGCATTGTAGATGTAAAGCTTATTGATGAGGTCATCCAGGTCAGTAACGACGAGTCCTTTGCCATGGCCAAGCGCTTGATCCGTGAGGAAGGAATCCTTTGCGGCATATCTTCTGGTGCCGCTGTAACAGCAGCGTTGAAGGTAGCACAGCGTCCCGAAAACAAGGACAAGCTCATTGTAGTGATCATTCCTTCTACCGGTGAGCGGTATTTGTCCACTGATTTATTTGCCGAATATCGTTCATAAATCAATTGAATAAATTGTAAATAAATGGTGACGTCTACCAATTTTGTTCACAAAAATTGGTAGACGTCACCATTTATTTTAGGAACTTCTAGCAGAGTTCTGGTGTCTAAATTGGTGAAGGGTAAATAACAGAGGTCAAAACAAGGGAGATATCTATGAAATATATTTTAATGGTAATTCTATTATGCGTACCAATATCAGCCCAGGCAGATTGGTCAGACACAGGGATGCATCTTGTTGCAGCACCCAATCTTAACCTTACTCAGAGGCAGATAACAACACCCCATCCAGCGCGAGTCAATGTGGTTCCAATTGCGCGTGTTGAACCCACCCATCATGAGCAACCGGCACAGCCTGTTCATCCGGCTCGATTAGCGTCTCAAGTTCAAGTCATACGTCATGACCAGCCTATGGACCATCGTCAGGAACAAGTACGCCATATGCCCGCGATGCCTGATTATTTCCGCCATGATGTGAATTATTACGGCCATGTCGATGTGGTTTTTCCCTATTCAGATGTCGACGCTGCTTTTGCCGAGCCTGATGGATTCGAGGTTGTAATGGTAAACGGAGAAACGTTTTACTATAATCAGGGAGTTTTCTATCAGCAAGTAGGGCACCAATTAACGGCCATTCCAGCTGTGCTTGGAGCAGTGGTTGATTCTATTCCAGAAGATTATCAGATAGTCATGGCCGACGGGGTCCATTATCTTTTTACCGGTGGTATTTATTATCAGAGGGTGGACCGGGGGTTTGAAGTGGTTGAAGGCCCAAATGTCGCCAGTCCGTGAATACGGGGTCAAAATTTTTGGCTTTAAGCAATTGAACGATTTCCTTGACGGAACGTTCATCCTTGATATCGAACTGTGGGTCCTGGGCTTGTTCTTCTAAGAGGGTGTAGCCTCCCACCGAAGTGTTCGATCCAGCAGACATTCGGGTAATGCCAATCTCCAGGAGATGATCGCGCAAATTGGGTTCTTCACGGGTTGAAAGATTAATGCCCACCCTGGGGAACAAAAGCCGTGTTAAAGCGATGATTTTGACAAATTGCACGTCATCAATATCACAACTTGCTAATACTTCGGCCTTGACCGTACGGAGCCGTGGGAAAGACACGCTGTATTCAACACCAGGAAAAGATATTTCCAATTCCCTTAAATGCTGATAAAGGGCAAAAAGGTCTTGCGCAGGGTCACTTAGACCCAATAGGATTCCTAAGGAAATTTGTCTGATACCAGCTTCCGCTGCCCGATAAGGCGTTGCGTACCTGAAATCATAATCTTTTTTATAGCCAGATAAATGCACCTGAGCATAGCGAGCACGATCATAGGTTTCCTGGTAAACAGTAATGCCATCAACACCCGCGGCAAATAATTCTTTATATTCTGCTGTTTCCATCGGATGTACTTCTAAGGCAATGCCTTGAAAATATTCCGAGGCTATAAGTGTCGCTTCTTTTAAATATGATACGGGAGTGTGTTTATAGGATTCTCCGGTCAACATCAGGATATTCCGTATGCCTTGCGCGTGGATGAATTGCATTTCCTTGACGTACTCTTCTGGAGAAAGTTTCGTACGCTGTATTTTATTCTGGCTGTGAAAGCCGCAATAAGTGCAGTGGCTTGAACAGAAATTGGACAAATACAAAGGGCTATAGAGGCCGATGGTCCGTCCGAATTGGCGGCGGGTCAGTTGGGCTGCTTGTTGGGCCAACTCTTCGATGGATTCTGGTCTTGTATCATTGAGGATTTTTCTAATTTGCGTCGGATTTAGCATATAAAAATCCAGTCAAAGGCGAGGATGCGCGGGCATCTGATTGTTGCAGCGGCAAGCCGCTTAAGTAGGCCAAGCGTCCAGCCTCGATGGCCATAGCAAAGGCATGGGCCAGTACAGCAGGGTTTTGGGCCGTGGCCACAGCGGTATTGACCAGTACCGCATCCGCCCCCATTTCCATGGCTTCAGCCGCCTGTGAAGGAGCGCCGATACCAGCATCAACGACGATGGGTAAGTCAATCTCATTAAGTAGGACTTGAATAAATTCCTTGGTTTTCAAACCCTGATTACTGCCGATAAAGGAACCTAAAGGCATGATGGTGGCGGCACCTGCCTTGACTAAGGCGCGGGCGGTGTATAAATCCGGTGAAATATAAGGTAAAACCACAAAACCCTCAGCGCTGAGAATTTCGGTGGCCTTGATGGTTTCGTGGTTATCTGGTAGTAAGTATTTGCTATCGTTGATCACTTCAATTTTGACCCAATGGCCATAGCCTGAAGCTTTGGCCAGACGGGCGATGCGTACGGCTTCTTCGGCATTACGGGCACCGGAAGTATTCGTTAAAAGTGTCACTTGGGGGGGGATATATTCAAGGATATTTTCTTCGTGACGCTCAAGGTCAATGCGGCGCAGGGCAACGGTGACTATCTCACTGCTGCTTGCTGCAATGCTTTGGCTCAAATCTTTTTTATTATTAAATTTACCGGTACCCAAAAGAAACCTGCTGGCAAATGATTTACCGGCAATCACCAAGGGAGAATCTGTCATGTCAACCACCACCGACGAAGGTGACTAGTTCTAAAGCATCACCTTCTTGAAGGGACGTTTGGGCCCATTGGCCACGGGGGACAATGGTGCCATTGAGCTCTGTGATCACATGTTTGGATTGTTTGCAGAAGGCGTTGACTATATCTGACAAATTTTTTGCTGAAGCCAATTCTTTTGATGTTCCATTAATGGTAATATTCATAATTGACCTATTTAATTCCCGTAAATGTTTAGTGCTTAGAGAGAATGTCGTCATTCTGAGGAGCGATAGCGACGAAGAATCTTAAAGCGTCTTAAGATCCTTCGGCTACGCCTCAGGATGACATCGTCGGAGCTCTCTGTCAGCTAAACAATTACTAATTCCCCCTCTTTTTTATAAAGAGGGGAAAGGGGAGTTTGTTTAGAATTTCATTCTAATTTATTTACCCTAAAAAAGCAAATTTTACCCCAAACCAGTGGTACGCTTTAGCTCGTTATCAAAAAATTGTACATTGAACTACTAGTCCATAATTATTTTACAGCTTGACTTTATAAAGTAAATATGCAGAATTAGTAAAAGCCTGCTGCTCGTCTCGCGGCATGCGGGTTATCGGATATGCAATAAAATAAACTGAAGCCTGCCGACCGTATCATTCCCACCGCTTCCATACTGAGGATTTTTTATGAAGACAGAACTCATCACTCAACTAAACAAAACATTTGAAGAATCCGTCTATATCCAAAATGGTGTTGAATATTGGATGGCGCGTGATATTCAAAGGTTATTAGATTATACAGAGTGGCGTAATTTTAATGTAGTAGTGTATAAGGCGAAAACAGCTTGCGTAAAGTCTAAGCAGTCAATCACTGACCATTTTGTTGACGTTAACAAAATGGTCAGACTTGGATCAATGAGCGAACGTCAGGTTGATGATATTATGCTCACCCGATATGCTTGTTATCTCATTGCCCAAAACGGTGATCCTCGAAAAGAACAAATTGCTTTTGCGCAAAGTTACTTTGCCATTCAAACTCGAAAGCAAGAGTTATTGGAAGAACGTATAGCGCTGGTAGAACGTTTAAGAGCCCGAGAAAAATTGGCTGATACGGAATTAGAGCTGTCTGGTGTTGTCTATGAACGTGGTGTTGATGGTGAGGATTTTGTTCGATTGCGTAGCAAAGGTGATCACGCGCTTTTCGGCGGTTATACGACTCTGGAAATGAAGAAGAAATTGAAAGTTCCACAGAAGCGGCCTTTGGCAGATTTTCTGCCGACGATTACCATTAAAGCCAAAGATCTTGCCGCGGAAATTACAAGTTATAATACTAAGAAAAATAATTTACATGGAGAACAAGTAATCACGGGCGAGCATATCAAGAACAATAAGGATCTTAGGAATCTATTGGGAAAAAGTGGAATAAAGCCGGAATTGTTACCACCAGAAGAAGATATCAAGAAATTGACACGCCGGTTGAATTCGGAAGGCAAGAAGCTGGCGCAAAGGAATACAAATCAATAACGAAAGGACAGAAAATGAGTTTAAATAGTGTCAATATCATGGGCAATTTAACGCGGGACCCGGAAATGAAATACATCCCTTCAGGAAAAGCGGTGTGCAGTCTTTCCATCGCTAACAATCGCGTCTACACCAAAAACGGCGAGAAAGTGACGGAAGTTTCTTATTTTGACGTCGAAGTCTGGGGGCTTGCCGCAGAAAATTGTTCTAAATATTTGACCAAAGGAAACGGTATTATTGTGGAAGGTCGCCTGCGGCAGGACCGCTGGGAGAAGGACGGCAAGACCCAGAGCCGCGTGCGGATCACAGCTAATGCCGTTTATTTTTTGCCCAAGAAACAAAATAATACCATGGAGACGGATCCATCTGCCTTGCCTGATGACAGGCAGGTGGAAGTTCAAACAACCGCAGTCACATCTCCCGAACACATCGCATGGGAAGAGTAGACCAAAAGCAGCTCCTGATAATTGCTTTTAATATAAATATATGACATACTTTTATTATGTTAGACCGCAGGTCTTTACTAGGCCTGTTTTTGAGGCCTTGGCAATCTTTGATCATTTCATTAACCTTCTTGATCAATACTGTAGGGCCTATCTGCCCTATTGCTTGTTCAGCAGAAGGGGAGTTCCGTTTACCAGCTCCAGGGGTAATGGTCCATTTAAGCCCTCAATTGGACCCTCCTATCCTTAAAGGAATTAAAGTCCATCCCAATAATCCTTTTCTGTTTGATTTTATTTTAGACCAAGGTGATTCTCAAAGTTCCATCACGCAGGAACAACTAAAACAAGAAGCGACTAAACTAATCAAGTACTTCCTTGCCAGTCTCACAATTCCCGAAAAGGACCTGTGGGTCAATCTTTCTCCTTATGAGAAAGACCGTATTATTCCTCAAGGCTTTGGATTAACGGAAATGGGCCGTGATCTGTTAGCTGAAGATTACATGCTTAAACAAATCACTGCCAGTTTAATTTATCCTGAAGATCAAATAGGAAAGAAATTTTGGAAACGTATTTATGAAGAAGCTACTAAGAAATATGGAACGACCAATGTTACGGTAAATACATTCAATAAAGTATGGATCATGCCAGAGAAAGCAATTGTTTATGAAAATGCGAAAGCAGGGACGGCCTATGTGGTGGAATCAAAATTGAAGGTCATGCTTGAACAAGATTATTTATCGCTTGAAAAACATGATGCCATTTCCGTGAATGTAAGGACCCAAAGTGAGAATGATACCAATGCTTTAGGTTCACAAATTGTCAGAGAAATAGTCATTCCCCAACTTAGCAAGGAAGTCAACGAAGACAAGAATTTCGCCCGGCTTCGCCAAGTTTACAATAGCCTTATTTTAGCTATATGGTACAAGAAGAAAATAAAGGACAGTATTTTAGCAAAAGTGTATGAGGACAAGAACAAGGTAGCTGGCGTTAATATTGATGACCCCCAAGAGAAAGAGAAGATTTACCAGCGTTACTTACAAGCGTTTAAAAAGGGAGTTTATAATTATATCAGGGAGGAACCAGACCTTATTACTCAAGAAACAATTCCCCGAAAGTATTTTTCAGGAGGGGTCATTTTAGCAGATGCGGCTATGTTTGGTGATGGAATAAATTCCGCTTTTAATTTTGTTGAAACATTGCCTAATTCAGTATTGACCAATAACACTGATCAGGTGGTTAAAATGGTTTTAGATCCCGCGGACATGGCAATGAGGAGTTGGTTAAATCATAAAGAACCAGAGTCGCCATTTAAAAGTGGGTGGGCATATATCGATCAGCTTATACAAGAAGCCCTTCTTGATCAGTCCAAACGAAAAGAAAATGTAAATAAAATAATCGTTTATTTACGCCTACGAGAAAAATCAGAGTATAACTTTTATTTTAGAAAGATAGATGATATTGGAACAGATGCTATGAGAGAGAATTTGATTAAATTATTAGAGTGCGCAGATATACCTTTATATAAGAAGCGTCTTTTATTGGAATGTTTTCCTAGAGGAGAAACGTATGATTATAAAACGATCAAGAATATAGCCGTTGATTTAGAAGATACTGTGAAAGGAAAAGTAAAAGACAAACCTCGCTCAATGTTGGTTGGTTGGGTGAGGTCCCAAATTCATGACCGTCCAGAACTACCATTAGATAATATTGAAATAGTGGAGGCGTATAAAGCTTTTGTTGCCTCGGACGGCAGGGAACAGAGTGCAAAGTTAGTGATAATTTCTAATCCAGATATCAATGTGACATGGTTGGGGGATCCTGATAGAAAGGCAGAGATTTTGAGAATCTGTACTCTCTTGTTGGTAACTTTAAAAAAATATGCTAATCAGAGACATAACACACAAGATAACAAAGTGGGTGTAATTGACTATATGGAAGCTTACACGAGTGAATTCTTACAGACTCCAGAACGTCATCAAGTGGCAGAAAGAATTGATTTGATTATGAGGAAAAAAGATTATGGTCTTAAAGACCTTAGGGGTCTTATTGAAATTCGTCAAGAGCTAAAAGAAAGAATGGGAAATGTTAAAGGGGTCGCTCTTCTTCAAGGGTTAAAATTAGATTTATATTTAGAAAATTTTATACAAAAAGTATTCATCACCATGAAAGAAGAGAAAATCCGTTTTTCTCCAGAAGCCCTATTATTGATGTTAGAAAATAACCGATTTAATGGGTATGGGGGTGAATTGGTTGATCAGCAGGTTGGGCTTTTAGAAGATATTTTAAGAGAAAAGGACAGTAAGGACAGGGACATGCAATTATTTGCTTTATTTCAACGATCAGACAGGGTGATTAAAAGGGTCTTGGAGCAAGGGATAGATGATTACCAGAAATTGGCTGAAGAGTCAGAAAGTGTGTTGAAAATCTCAGGTGAGCAACACTCACAAATTGTGGATTTTACTGCAAATATTTTCAGGGATAATACGTTTTATATGTTGAGTATTTTATTAAAACACTTGAGAGATACCTATAGAGACAAGCTCGGGTTGTCTGAATTTATAGTGGTTCAAGAAGGTGAGTTTTCAGGAAATTTACATTATGTTAAGAATATGGAAGGAATTAAAGATGTAAGGCCAGATGAAATTTTGGTTATGGACTATTTGCCCCCAGAATTTCCTGAAGATGGTGAAATTCCATTTCGGGGTATTATTGTTTATGAGCTAGACAGTCTTTTATATCATCCAGCCATTAATGCGAAACAAAATAAAGTTCCATTTATTGTAGCTCCTAAAAAGACCATTAAACCATTTTTAGGGACAGTAGTTTCGATTGTTGCCAAAAAAGAGAGCGTTACTATAGAAGAAGGAGAAGGGACAAATGGTAATTCTAGATCAGTAGAACCTATAAGAATCCCAGTGCGTGGGGCAGGAGCGACTGTAGACAAGTATTTATTACCAATTGAATACCGACCTGAAACGGCTGGCCCCAAAGCATATAATCTTATGCTTTTAGATCAAAATGTGCCTTTACTAGAACCAGACCAGCAGCGTTATTCCAATCATATGGTTCTAAGTGAAACTCTGTATGAAGATGTTTTAAATCTTAATGGAGAGAAAAAAAGAGTTATAGCATCTCTAAAATCATATTTGGATGAAGCAAATGGTAATGGTGAAAAAAATGGAATTAAAGGAAAGTTAGCTAGTATGCGTGAAAATATAGAATCTTTAGTTATTCCAGAAACATTGTTAAGAGATATTAGAAATCAGATCCGCAGTCAGATCCCGGAAGGATTGGTTTTTTTGCGCTCTTCAAGTAATGCAGAAGATTTGGATGGTTATTCAGGGGCAGGATTATATGAATCTATTGGAGCTGTGGATCCTGATAATTTACCAAAATTAGGAGAATTTATTAAGCAGATATGGGCGTCGGTTTGGAAAGACCGGACTTATGGGGACAGGAAAGGGCATGTAGTTAATTACCAGGATGTGTTTATGTCCGTACTGGTCCATGAAATGGTCGATGCTCAATACAGTTATTTGATACATACAATTAATCCAGCCAATAATAACCCTAATGAAATGGTTTTAGAGATTGTGCAGGGTTTAGGAGAAGGGTTGGTCAGCGGTGTCTATTCAGGAACTCCTCATCGGTTTATTTATAATAGACTTACTGGTGAAATTCGAAGAGACGCCTATTCATCCAAGGATTATCAGTTGGTTTTAAGGGATGGGGAATTGAAAAAGATTTCTACTGATTGGAAAAAGGATGCTTTTAGAAAAAAAACTCCTGAGGGGAAACTAATTCCTGTAGTAGAACGTACAGTATTTAATTTGTTTAGGCAAGCTATTAAGGCAGAGACTTATTTCAGATCAGCTCAAGATATGGAGGGTTGTATTGAAGAATTTGTTGAAGAGAGTTCTCTAAAATTTAAAACAGTGGTCGTCCAATCGCGAGATCAATCTGTAGATTTTGCAATGAATTCGGATGAAATGATGGCGCAGAAAGGAAAAGAACCTGTATCTATTTCTGATGTTTCTGAAAATGGTGGTATTGATTTAACATCTGCTATCATGAATCTGCAAACAAGAAATATGGGTGGATTAATCCAATTTCATCCTGATTTAGCCATGCTTAAACAACTTCAAAATGCCCCAGGTTTTATTCCGACGATCATTAATATCCAGCCTATGAATGATTTGAGGCAATTCCTGGAATTGCCTGACAATCACATAAATTCCTAATAATATTATTTATAGTTTAGATTTTGTTATAAAATATTTTTGTTTAAATTAGAAGATGATGCTAAAAAATATCTTTTATTTGTGGCAGTTTTTTGTATAATACAACGTTTCACAAATTAAATCAGAATCTTAGGGAGTAATAAATGAGCAAATCCGCGGTATTCGGCTATGAACTTCTGCTTGATCTTTATGAGTGTAAGCCCGGCGTGTGTGATGATCTAACATTGTGTTACAATTTTCTAGATGAGATTGTGGGGTTTTTAGGCATGGAAAAGCAGGCCCCTCCGTCTATCTTCAGGTCTGACGCCACGCGTTTCCCAGACAAGGCTGGACTTTCCGGATGGGTGCCCTTGATTGAAAGCTCCATTGTCATCCATACGTTGACCCCGAAGGATTTTATCACCGTTGATATTTATTGCTGCCGTGCCTTTGACCGTAAGAAGGCGGAAGAGTTTTGCCGCCGTTATTTTGCGCCCAAAAAGGTGCAGGCCCAGTTTGTAGAACGCGGATCAAGTTATTACCAGGAAACAGCTGGTTCTACCAAAGAATTGGCGCATAAATGACGAGGACGTAATGTCCGAGTCATCCTGAGCCAGCTGGCGAAGGATCTCTAAAAGAACAATCAGTTATGGAGGGATATTCCGTCGAGATTCTTCGGCGAACAACTGTGAGTGTCGGTTAATACGACCTTTGCCTCAGAATGACAATGATTTTTAAGGGGGATTGGCCAAAAACTGATCCCCTTTGCTATTTATGCCCTACACCACCAACGATATAAGAAACATTGAAAACAAGTGGCAGAAGTTTTGGGCTAGTCACAAAACCTTCCATGTGGCCACTGACCCTGCCAAACCAAAATACTATGTCCTGGAAATGTTTCCCTATCCTTCAGGGAAAATCCACATGGGGCATGTGCGTAATTACACCATCGCGGATGTGATTGCCCGTTACAAGATGATGCGGGGTTTTAATGTTTTGCACCCCATCGGGTATGATGCTTTTGGCCAGCCTGCGGAAAACGCTGCCATCAAAAACAAAACCAATCCCGCCCAGTGGACCTACCGCTGTATCGCTCAAATGCATGATGAATTAAAAAAAATGGGTTTTTCCTATGATTGGGGCCGCGAATTTTCCACCTGTGATGCTGAATATTATAAATGGAACCAGTGGATCTTTATTAAAATGTTTGAGCGCGGGCTTGCTTACAAAAAAGCATCATCCGTCAATTGGTGCCCAGATTGCGAAACCACCTTGGCCAATGAAGAAGTCATCAATGGGACATGTTGGCGCTGCAAGACAGCGGTCGTACAAAAAGACCTCGAGCAATGGTATTTAAAAATCACCCAATACGCCCCCAGCCTTCTTGAAGATTTAAAAAAGTTAGAGCAATGGCCTTTGCGCGTGCGTGCCATGCAGGAAAATTGGATCGGTAAAAGTTACGGGGTAGATATCCGTTTTAAAATCAAAGATTCGACGGACGCCATCAATGTTTTTACGACCCGTCCTGATACGATTTTTGGTGCCACCTACGTGGTCTTGGCCCCTGAACATCTTTTGGTCAAGAAGATATTCCCTGGCGCTTCGCAAGCGCAAGGGGTTTTAGAGTTCATTGAAAAAACTGCCAATAAAAGCAAGTCCCTGCGCATGTCGGGTGATCAGCGCAAGGAGGGCGTTTTCATTGGACGTTATGCCATCAATCCCGTTAACAATGAATCTATCCCTATTTATATTGGAGATTACGTTTTGATGGAATATGGGACAGGCGCCATCATGGCCGTGCCTGCCCATGACCAGCGCGATTTTGAATTTGCCAAACAGCATCAGCTGCCTATGCGCATTGTCATTGAGGACCCTAAAAATCCTTCTACTTCCGTAGATACCATGAGCCAAGCTTATGAAGAAGAGGGAGTGCTGGTCAATTCCGGAGAATTTAACAAAATCCCTAACGAAGAGGCCAAAAAGAAGATCGCCGAATGGATGCAGCTTAAAAGCTTTGGGAAGATCAGTATTCATTGGCGCCTGCGTGACTGGTTGATTTCCCGTCAGCGTTATTGGGGGACCCCTATCCCTATGATTTATTGTGCTGTTTGTGGCATGGTGCCGGTGCCTTATCATCAATTGCCTGTGGAATTGCCTAAGGATGTTCAGATAACAGGAGAAGGTGGATCGCCCTTGGCCCGCGTGCGCACCTTTGTTGAATGCTCCTGCCCCAAATGTGGCAAGCCTGCCCGACGGGAAACGGATACCATGGCGACTTTTTTTGATTCATCCTGGTACTTTTTACGCTTCTGCTCAGCACATCATAATGAAGAAATATTTGATAAAAAGGATGCCCGGTACTGGATGCCGGTAGACCAGTACATTGGCGGCATTGAACATGCGATTTTGCATTTATTATATTCCAGGTTTTTCACTAAATTTCTTAAGGACTTGAAGTTGATTGAAACCGATGAACCCTTTACCAGGCTTTTGACCCAGGGCATGGTGCTCAAAGAGGGGGAAGTGATGTCCAAGTCCCGCGGCAATACGGTGGATCCCGACGAAGTCTTGTCACAGTATGGCGCAGACACCTTGCGTTTGTTTATTTTATTTGCCGCACCTCCTGAAGACCAATTGGAATGGAATGATAGCGGACTGGAGGGGGCATGGCGCTTTTTAAACCGGGTGTATCAGATGGTTGAAAAGCGTTATGCCCCCCCAATATCGAGGGCAGGCGCGAAGCAATCTTTTAACAAAGATGAAACCGATGCTGCCTTGGAACGCGAACGAAACCTCGCCATCAAACTTGTCACCCAGTCTTTTGAAGAAGGTTATAAATTCAACACCGCGATCAGCCATCTGATGGTTTTGGCCAATGCCATTGATAAATACAAAGTTGATTCCGATGACCCTGCCAAACAAAACTTTTTAAATCAAGCCATCGAAACCCTGGTCTTATTATTAGGCCCTTTTGCGCCACATCTTGCCGAGGAGCTATGGCAGATGATGGGCAAGGGAGATGCCACTATCGTCCGGGTAGCTTGGCCCGTCTTTGATGAGGAGGCACTTAAAACCAGCACTATTGTCATGGCCGTACAAATCAATGGCCGTGTGCGTGCCCAAATTCAAGTGACCCCTGATATGCCCCAGGAAGAATTGCGAAAAATTTGTTTGAGCGACCCCCATGTGGCCAAATACGCCACGGATGCAGCCATCAAGAAGTTTATCGTGGTCCCTAATAAACTTGTAAGCATTGTGGTCTGATTTTGTTATACTACATTTATGAAATTCATCGCAGACCTGCATATCCATTCCAAATATTCCCGTGCGACTGCTAAGAATCTAGACCTTGAGAATCTTTATCTCTGGGCCCAATATAAGGGCATACACATCGTCGGTACCGGGGATTTTGTGCATCCCAAATGGTTTAAAGAAATAGAAGAAAAACTCGAGCCTGCTGAAGCAGGCCTGTTTAAACTCAAAGATAAAATTGCTAAACCCATTGATGCTCAAATCCCTGAAAAGTGCCGGGGACAAGTGCGTTTTATGCTCACCGTTGAGATTTCCAATATCTACAAGCGGCATGATAAGGTGCGCAAGGTGCATAACTTGATCTTTTCACCGTCCCTGAAAGCGGCCCAAAAAATCCAAACTAAGCTTGGGGCAATAGGCAATATTTCTTCTGATGGTCGTCCTATTTTGGGCCTGGATTCATATGATTTATTGGCCATTACACTTGAAAGTGATGCCAAAAATCTGTTTGTCCCCGCGCATATTTGGACCCCGTGGTTTTCGGTGTTGGGCTCTATGGGCGGTTTTGATAGCATGGAGGATGCCTTTGGAGATTTGACCCAACACATCTTCGCCGTGGAGACAGGCCTTTCTTCCGATCCTCCGATGAATTGGCGGCTTAAACAATTGGATGATTATATTTTAATATCAAATTCAGATGCGCATTCACCCGCCAAGCTTGGACGTGAAGCCAATGTTTTTGTCACGGAATTTTCTTATGATGGTATTTATAAAGCTTTAAGCGACAGGACGGATAAAGGCCTGGTCTCAACCCTGGAATTTTTTCCTGAAGAGGGCAAATATCATTTTGACGGGCATCGCAGCTGCCAGGTCCGCTGGCATCCCCAGGAGACGATTAAGCACAATGGCCTTTGTTCAGTTTGTGGTAAGCCTGTTACCGTTGGTGTGATGAGCCGTGTCGAAGCGTTAGCTGACCGTAAAGAGGGGAGCAAATCAAAACACTGGCGAGCATATCAAAATATGGTGACTTTACCTAGTTTGATCGCTGAAGCTAAAGAGGTGGGTAGTGCCAGCAAAGCTGTACAAGAAGCGTACATGAATGTTTTGAGTAAGCTAGGCAATGAATTTTATATTCTTTTGGATTGTCCGATTGCTGATATTCAAAAAGCTGCTGGAGATGTCATAGCTGAAGGCATCAGTCGTATGCGCCAGGGGAAGGTAGAAATTGCCGCAGGCTACGACGGCGAATTCGGTACCATTAAAATTTTTGAATCCGGCGAGCGTGAACAGATCGAGCAACAGTTGTCGTTATTTTAATATGGGTCAAATACGATAGTGCACCGGGACCAAACATAAGGATAAATCCTATGGACCAAATCCAATATCAAATGAAATCACCCCTCGGACCTATATATCTTGTTGCCACTGCAAAAGGTTTACAAGGTGTATTTTGGCAAAGGCAGCACGTAAGGGGTGTTAAAAATCTTGATCCTTTGCGCATAGAAGAAAAAATAATACTTAACGCAGTTAAGGAACTGGAAGAGTATTTTGCAGGTAAAAGAAGGCAATTTAGTGTTGCTTTAAATTTTGCCGGCACTTCTTTCCAAAAAGATGTTTGGCGGGCATTATCTCAAATACCTTTTGGCAAAACAGTTGCCTACAAGGACATTGCTAAAAATATTAAGAACCCCAAGGCGGTGCGTGCCGTTGGAGGTGCCAACGGGAAAAATCCGTTTTGTATCATTGTTCCTTGCCATCGGGTGATTGCGGCGGATGGCTCCATCGGTGGGTATGCTGGTGGGGTCTCTTTGAAACGCCGGCTTCTTGAGATTGAAAAACATTGGTGCAAAAATTAGAAAAACCCATTGATCTAAACGAGGCCCAATGGCAGGCGGTAAAGCACAGGGGCACGCATTTATTGATCACAGCAGGCCCAGGCACAGGCAAGACACACACTCTTACCCATCGCATAGCACATTTCATTCCTTCTTTAAAATCCAACGAACATATTTTAGCCATCACCTTTACCAATAAAGCTGCCCGCCAAATGCAAGACAGGCTGACGGCCTTGGGTGTACGGCAATCTAAGGTGTTTGTGGGGACCTTTCATCATTTCTGTCTTAGATTGTTACGTGATTATTTTGAGCATACGGCCTTGCCCAAAGATTTCAAAGTGGCGACCCCAGAGGAGATTACAGGGTTTAATAAAGAAACACTTGAGCGTATTTCCCATATGAAATCATCTCAGCTGGTTATTTCACCCGATGATGACTACAAAGCGTACCAGCGTTACCTGCGTCAAGAAAGTTTGATTGATTTTGATGATATTTTGCGCGAGACTTTGCTGCTTTTAGAAGATGAAACTATTGCTGAAAAATTGCGCCGTCAGTACCCCTATATTTTTGTCGATGAATATCAAGACAGTAATATTATACAAAACACCTTGCTTAAAATATTGGCCCGTGAAGATGTTTTATTGACAGCCATAGGGGATGCCAATCAATCCATTTATGGCTTTCGTGGCAGCCGGGTGGAATTGTTCCATCGTTTTAAAGAAGATTTTACCGGGGCCAAAATAATGACCCTACAAGAGAATTACCGCTCATCGCCCAATTTACTAGCTGCATCCGGACAAGTGATGGGAGGTATTAAATTGTTGGCCAGGCTTGAGACCCAAGGCAAATTAGTGATCCACCAGGCCGCAACCGATAGGTCAGAGGCAGAGTATGTGGCGCACCAGATTGAAAAATTGATCGGCGGTTTGGACATGAACACCAGCCGCAGGGCGGTGCGGAGTTTAGGGGACATTGCCATTCTCTACCGGCTTAATGCCCAGCGTCATGTCGTGGGTCAGGCCTTGGAACATCTAGGCTTACCGTATCAAGTTTCCCAAAAACCAAAGAAAGGGCAAGTTTATTCAGACCAAGATGCCTTGGGTCAAAACGGAGAAGAACTGGAGTACAATGTTGAAAAAGTCTCTTTGATGACCTTGCATGGGGCCAAAGGCCTGGAGTTTCCGGTTGTTTTTATTATTGGTTGTGAACAGAACTTTTTACCGCTGGATATAATTAGAATGAGAGGTGAGCCACCAGAAGAACGCCGGCTGTTTTATGTAGGTATGACCCGTGCCAAGGAACAGCTGTATTTGACCTATGCAAAACGCCGGCAGTTATTTGGCCAGACATTATTACAAAATCCTTCCCCTTTTTTATCAGACATTGCTGAAGAATTAAAGGCCTATGAAGCCGCTAAACGAAGCCTGCCCAAAAAAGATCCTGATGCCCTGCAGATGAAATTGTTTTGATTTGATACAGATTTTGCTATAATTGAATAATTCTCCCATCCCCAGGAGCATTATTTAAATTCCCCCATACCCTTTAATGTTTTATTTAACACCCCAAGAGCGTAAGTTTATTGCCATCACCATGATTGTTTTTATCATGGGTGCTTTTGTGCAATTGCTTTTTAAGCGCGACATTGCACCCGTGCGCTGGGCCAAATCAATACGCAATTTTAAAATCAATATCAATACTGCTAGGGCCGATCAGCTGCAAATGCTCCCAGGAATTGGCGCTACCTTGGCCCAACGGATCTTAGACTATCGTCAAGAAAATGGCGCTTTCAAAACATTGGAAACACTGCGAGATGTAGACGGACTAACAAGCAAACGGTTTAAGCGTATCAAGGATTTAATAGAATTATGAAGGAGTCATATACCATTTAAATATCTTCCTCTTGTTCTTTATCTGAAATCCATTGTATACTTTAGAAATAATGAACAAGGTTTCGTTTTTCCATATATTTACCCTCATTCCTCTTTATTTTGTTTTATTTGCCGTTACCTCTTGGGCGGATACGTCTATTGTGTTCCGGGATGGAGAAGAATATAGGGGGAGCATCATTCAGCAAACAGATAAAGTGATTACTCTCAAATCGGCAGGGGGAGATTATTATTTGCCTGTGAAAGATATACAAACTATTAACGGGAATATTTTTGACCCTAATGCAAACTACATGTTTACTTTTAGTCCTCATGCCAAACAAATTCCAGAATCAAATAAATCGATGGAAGCAACGGGAACAAATGCGTCTCCAATGATAATTACTAAGACTTTCCATGTCGCCATAGACACCAGGCACATTGATCAAGTGTTGGAGCACCTAGGTTATTCCCAAAAGAAATGGCCTGCTATAGAAAAAGAAGTTGTCGTTCTTTTAAAAAAGATAGATTTTCCTCATTTAAAAAAAGAGGCTTCACAAGTAAAATCTGACCCTGCGAAACTCAAAAAGTTTTTGGCAAAATTAGGGAAATTAATTGATCAAGAAGGAAATATTGATCACCAGGGTCCTCATCCCCTTACTAAATTACTGACGATCAGTTTTGTCGATGATGATCTTTCTCAAGAGATCCTTACGAGCTCCATAACCTTTGGACAAAAGGTGGAGTCAATAAAGTCCCTGTCTGCCTGCACCGCAATTTCTCAGTTAGGTTCCATTATCTTGGCTCTGTTGGATATTAACGTCAAAGTCGCTTTTAGTCCTGGCCATGTTTTTAACTGTATACCCCTAGATGATAATCACGTCCTTTTTGCAGATTTTTCGAACCAGATATTTGAAATAGTGGACATTAAAGAATATTATTCTAATTTTTTAAGTAGAACTGAGTTATTAAAAGACCAATATCACATTTCTCCTGAGAGGCTACTTGAAATTAAAGCACAACTGCCCAGTGAATACCAGTCAGATTCTTTGGAAGAATTACTTCATTTTTTGTATCTTTACATTTATATAAGTGACGATTATACGACCACGCCTGCCATATTTCTGAACCTGGGTAATATCTATGCCAGTAAGGCCAAGTATGAACAAGCTATTCTTTATTATAACCAAGCCATTGCCATAAACCCTGACTATCCTGAAGCCTATCATGGGCGTGGTATCACCTATGGTAATGAAGGTAACCTGACCCAAGCTATTGCTGACATAAGCAAGGCCATTGAACTTTTTCCTGAATTCGCGGAGGCTTACCATGACCGTGGAAGCATCTATGGCAGTAGAGGGGAAATTGATAATGCTATTAATGATTTTAACCAAGCCGTAACCATAGACCCTAACTACACTAAGGCTTATCTCGACCGTGGGGCCATGTATAATAATAAAGGTGATGTTGACCAAGCTATTTCTGACTATAGTAAAGCGATTGAAATAGACCCTTATTATTCCGATGCCTATAAAGCCCGTGCAGAAGCTTATTTTTTAAAACGAGAATATGATAAGGCCCGTAGTGACATACATAAGCTAGAGGATTTTGGAGATGAAGTCAGCCCTGAGCTTATGGAAAAACTCAAGAATGCCTCTACGTCTAAGAATTTTTCTGTAATTTTAGTTGGAACCCCCATTGTCATTTTGTTGATTTTTTTCTTTTTAAAATAGACCCATTAAAAATAATTTGTTTTAATGTTCCTTCCCCGGGAACGGTTGCTTCTAAATTAATTCCCCCATAAAGCTCATCGCATTATGAACATTCCGCATAGGCCTTGTTGCTGGCTGCTTTTATTTCTGTCCCTGGGAATTCTTATTGGTCATTTCCTGCCATTTCCTCTTATCTATTGGCTATGGGCTTCAGTGATTTTAATTATTCTGAACTGGATCCCCGCTTATATATCCCTATTGCTTCGACGGCGTCAGGTGATGACAAGGTTAAATAAGGGGGTATGGCCGCTTTATGCAGCAATATTTTGTTTGGGAGCGGCTCTAATTCATGTGGCGCATCCACCGGCGATGGAACCCCTACGTGATTGGCAGGTGCAATTAAAACAATCATTTTATCGGTACCTTGATCCTGATGAAGCAGGGACCATGTCCGCCATTGTCTTAGGTGATCGCAGCCAAATACCTAAAGAAATAAAGGTCGCCATGAGAAACTGTGGAGTTGGTCACGTGCTGGTTTGTGCGGGCCTTCATCTCGCAATGATGGCAACGATAGTTGTTTTTGTACTGAAATTTATCCGTATACCACGACTATTCCAAGGGTGGCTAAGTATTCTTTTTATATTTACCTATGCGCTTCTAACTGGTGGCTCAATTCCAGTGATGCGTGCCGCTGTCACGGCGTCACTATTATTAGCATCGTATATTTTTGAGCTTGAAAGTGATGCTTTCAATTCACTATGTGCTGCAGCGTTGCTAATACTGCTTATGAATGCTGATAATTTATTTGATACGAGCTTTCAGCTTTCTTTTTCTGCGGTCGCGGCTATTATTATTCTATGCAAGCCATTGGAAGAGAAGTTGTCTTTTTTACCTCGATGGATGGCTGTGGCCTTAGCAGTTTCCACGTCAGCTTGGGTTGGAATCACACCTGTGCAACTTTGGCACTTTGGTACTATTACGCCAATCGCGTTGATTGCGAATCTATTTATAGTTCCCTTATTAGATATTACTGTTGCTTTAGGGTTATGTTTAGCTTTGGCTGGTCTCTGGGCGCCCCCGCTAGCATGGATGATAGCTGGATGTGTGAAGGTAGTTTTTAATTTAATGGTGGTAATAGCTTTCTGGTTTGCTAATGTACCATTTGGTTACATCCAACTTTGGTCTGTAAGTCGATTCTAGGGATATAATAAATCTGGAGGTTTAAATTCATGAAAAAAATCAAAAGTATTTCGATCAAAGTTCAGGGAACTCCCGTGTCTATCCTTTCGGACAAGGATGGCGATTACATTTCACTAACGGATATGATTAGGGCGAAGGATGGGGATTTTTTTATTTCGGATTGGCTCCGCAACCGTAACACAGTGGAGTTCCTTGGCATCTGGGAATCCGTTTTTAACCCAAATTTTAATTATGGCGAATTTGCCATAATTAGAAGTCAAGTGGGCCTCAATAGGTACAAGATCAGTGTTAAGGAATGGGTCGAAAAGACCAATGCCATCGGCCTCAAGGCTACAGCAGGGCGATATGGCGGCACCTTCGCTCATCCTGATATAGCATTTGAATTCGGCATGTGGATTAGTCCTGAGTTTAAGATTTATTTAGTTAAGGAATTTCGCCGTCTTAAGGAAGATGAAAACCGCCGTCTTTCACTCGCATGGAATCTTAACCGTACCCTTTCCAAGCTCAACTACCGTATTCACACGGACGCTATCAAAGCTCATCTCATTCCGCTTGAGGTCACACCGGCACAGGCGGCCATGACCTATGCCAACGAGGCAGATGTTCTCAATGTGGCTCTTTTCGGCCTGACGGCGAAACAATGGCGTGATGCCAATCCAAAGCTTGAAGGTAATATGCGAGAATATGCCACAGTGGAACAGCTTCTCGTGCTTGCGAACATTGAAGGCATGAATGCCGAGTTCATTCATATGGGTTTACATCAGGGCGAACGGCTCAAGCGCTTAAATCAGATTGCCATTCGCCAGATGAAGACACTCGCTGCTCATATGCCGCTACGACAGATTGGGCCGTCGAAAGATAAAAAGGCATAAGAAAACCTTACCCTCGATTGTATCGGGATAACCCATATCTTAGTGATTGCCGGGCTACATATGGCCATGATGACGGCCATGGTTATTTTTATTTTAAAGTTGGTCAGAATCCAGCACCCTTGGCAAACTACTTTAAGTATTCTACTGGTGTAATTGTTTAGCTGACAGAGAGCTCCGACGATGTCATCCTGAGGCGTAGCCGAAGGATCTTAAGACGCTTTAAGATTCTTCGTCGCTATCGCTCCTCAGAATGACGACATTCTCTCTAAGCACTAAACATTTACCTACTGGTATTTGCCTATGCCATTTTGACCGGTGGCTCCGTTCCGGTGATGCGTGCTGCAGTAATGGCCGCTGTACTGTTGGCGTCGTTTAGTGTGGAGTTAGAAAGTGATGCCTTAAATTCATTGGCCTTCGCGGCCTTGATTTTATTGCTCATGGATGCTAGTAATTTATTCGACACCAGTTTTCAACTCTCATTCGCGGCGGTTGCTGCCATTATTATCATTTATACGCCATTGGAAAAACGGTTATTATTTTTTCCTAAGTGGTTGTCATGTGCTTTATCAGTATCCACGGCCGCGTGGATTGGCATTACCCCATTACAAATGTGGCATTTTGGCACTTTTACGCCAATTGCCTTGATAGCCAATTTATTGATCGTTCCTTTATTGGATTTAACAGTGGCTTTGGGTCTATGCTTAGGCATATCTGGCCTTGGGGCCCCGCCATTGGCGTGGGTTTTGGCAGGTTGCTTGAAGGTCGTTTTTAATTTGATGGTCATCGTGGCTTTTTGGTTTTCCAATGTCCCTTTTGGCTATATTCAATTATGGCAAGAGCCTAGATTTTAGGGGACCTTCGTAACCCATTTAGGATGCAACAAAAAAATGGCTGAGTCTTGAAAAATAGTACATACTTATCTATATATGGGAAAAGATCTAAATTTAAGAGCTCCTATAGCCTTTGGCTTAATTCTTGCTTTTTTAGTTAATGTGGTGGGGCCTATTCCGACTGCCCAAGCCCAGGAATTTCAATTGCCGGTGCCTGGGGTGATGCTCCATTTAAGCCCTGGGTTTATTCCAGCTGAATTAAAAGGCATCACCGTCCATCCTGAAAATCCTCTGATGTTTGATTTTATCATTTATAGAGGGGACAAGGTCTTGTCCAACCAGCAAAAACGGGAAGATTATAAACGGTTGGTCAAATATTTTTTAGCTTCATTGGCCATCCCTGATGAAGACCAATGGGTCAATCTCAGCCCTTATGAAAAAGACCGCATTATTAAGGATGATTTTGGCAAGACCTTGATGGGCCGTGATTTACTCTCCCAGGATTATATCCTCAAACAAATCACGGCATCCCTCATTTATCCCGAAGATAATTTAGGTAAAGAATTTTGGAACAATGTTTACGCCAAGGCCCAACAGCAATACGGGACAACCAATGTCCCTGTCAATACCTTCAACAAAGTCTGGATCATCCCAGACAATGCCCTCATCTATGAAAAGGGTAATACGGCGTATGTGTTAAAGAACCATTTAAAAGTGATGTTGGAAGAAGATTATCTGGCATTATCCAAACGCCACGTCAACCAGGGGACATGGCTTCAGCCGTGTCCCCAAGCAGGTTGCCAACCAAATCAACCGCTGAATGTGAAAGCATCCCAGGGAACAAACCGTTTGCCAAGCACCATAGGTTCCCAACTCATCCGCCAACTCATCCTCCCCGCCCTTGAAAAAGAAGTCAACGAAGGTAAAAATTTCGCCCTGTTGCGCCAAGTTTACAGCGGGATGCTTTTAGCAGCATGGTTTAAACGTACATTGAAAGAATCCATCTTAGGCCAGATATACGCGAACAAGACCAAGGTCAAAGGTGTCGACCAAGACCCTAAAAATAATGAAGCCATCTATCAGCGCTATTTGCAGGCGTATAGGAAAGGTGTTTTTAATTACATCAAAGAAGATATCGATAAATACACGCATGAAGAAATTCCCAGGAAATATTTTTCTGGTGGAGAGACCGGTTATTTTTTGGATGCGGCTATGAGAGAGTTCCATAGGAATACTATAACCATCGACCATGCGCTTACTGCTCAACAAGCAGATGATGTGACAGGGCAAGTCTCAAGTGAAGACCTTGCCCAAGTGACTATGGATAATACGAAGGCAGAGGAGCAATCTACTATGCTTGGAGGTCTTGGAGGGTCCCATGTTACCAGGGAAGTTGGAGCTAGTTCTAGTAAAACTGAAGTAGGTGTAAGTCCATCAACTACTACTGCACAATTGAAAGTGCTAAATAAGAAACGTTCTCGTTTATATACTCCTATTTTAAATCCTGATCTATGGTCCAAAATGGTAATAGTAATTTTTTCATTATATTATATTTCTTTTATTCCAATTACTTTATTACAGAATGCCATTTTAATATCACAACATAATGATCTACTAAGGTCCCATTGGTGGGACATATTCGTTTTTAGCTCCATAAGCATTTTATTTGCCATAGCAAAGATAGCTAGATCAAAACAAAAAAAAGGACGGGTTCAATTTAAGAAAAAAGTAGAGAACATATTTAACATTCCTCAAGATGCTGTCGTTCTTCAGAAAATAGAAACCTATAGAAAATTAATGGAAGCTTGGATTTTGAACCCCGTTTCTATGTCTGAACGACCTGAAGCTATCATGAACATTTTGGACATAGATCCCCATCATGTGACAGAGCATGAAATCGATAAAAGCATTAATGATCATATTAAAGAAGTACGACGACTCCTAACGGTCGGTAAAATTACAGAGGATGAGCTTCAGCAATACGTTAATATTTTTAACGAATTAAGACGCCTTTTGAAAGCTTATACGGTTAAAAAGGCAGAAATGAAAGTAAATCAAGCAGATGTGCTTGTAAGGGGAGCTGAAATGCCTACTAGTACTTCTGAAACATTGTTAAGATCTACCAGAGGAAGTGAAGGTACAAAGCCCGAGGAATTGTTAAGAATCGCTCAGGGAGGAACGAATTCTTCCGCAGCAATGACAGGAAGCAAGTCGTCGAAAACAGACAACGCCATGCTTGATTTACAATTTGCTGCGGACATTTTGGCGGTACTGGGATCTTTAATTGCTCTGGCAGCCCTAGGTAAGCTATTGTTAAAAACCCAGGAGACCGCATGGATCAGAACTAGCCCTGTAGATTATGAATATTATTATCGTTTAGGTAATATTTTATTCGATTTAGGTCGATATCAAGAGGCCATGAAGAATTATGAAGAGTCCATAAAACGGAACTCAAAATTTGCTAATGCCTACATTAAATTGGGCATTGTCTTAAGCAAATTAAAACTAAATACAGAGGCAGTTGCGAGATATAAGAGGGCTTTAAGATTAGACCCTAAATCAGCGCTTGCTTATTATAATTTGGGGATTGCCTATTATAATTTGGGAGTTTCAACGTACTCCATCTTTAGATTTAATGAAGCTGTCGAGAGTTATAGGATGGCCATAAAGTTAGATCCAACAGTTGATAATAAATTATATTTGAATTTAGGATTAGCTTTAATTGAATTAGAGAGAAATGAAGAAGCCATTGATATATTTCAAAAGGCTGCTGAGTTGGAACCAAATGTTGATCTTCCCTACTTTTATTTGGGCCAAATATTTTTTAAAATGGGCCGATATGACGGAGCTATTGAAAATTATCAGATGGCTGTAAAGTTGGATCCCAACAATGCTTTAGCGCATATAAATTTAGGAGATGCTTTCGAAAAAGAAGGCAGATATGAAAAAGCAGTTGAGAGTTATCAGGTGGCTATAAAATTGGACCCGAAGATTTTATATGTGCATGGGAAATTAGCAACAGTCTTATCTAAAATAGACCGAAAAGAAGGAGCTAATGAGAACTTTGCAGCAGAAGCTCAATTATCTCAAAACCAATCAATTGACCATGCGATGCATTCGGTAGTATCAAGAAATGGTGGTATCGACCTTAATTCCGTAAACCTTAATATGCAAATCAAACGCGACGGCAGGGGTGTTGTCCTTCCCTTATCGCAGCAGGACTTGGCCCAGTTAAGCAATATCAAAGGTTTGGACCCTGTTATCCTTTCCATCAAACCTGCCAGCCAAACGCCATTACTTTCCCAGTTACAAATCAGTCCAAAATTTTGAGAATAAAAGATATCAAATAAGGGTTGAGGATGGGGGCCTTGACAAACTTCAATTCCATGCTATATTAGCACTTGATATATTAGAGTGCTAGTTTTAATAAAACCTGGATCCCCGACAGAAGTTTTCAGGGGTGACAAAGAGCGAGTATGTTTGACATTAATAAATTTACACATAAAAGCCAGGAAGCCATTGAGAAATCTGTCCAATTGGCCAAGGAATTTCATCACCAAGCTATTGAACCTGAACATCTAGCTTTGAGCCTGATAGAGGAACAAAATGGTCTTGTTCCGGGATTTATAAAAAGCCTTGGTATTGAGAGTGAAGACTTTAATGGCCCTATACGTCAATTTTTACAAAGCAAACCGTCCGTAGAAACTTCTTCAGGGCAAGGTCCGCATCTTTCTTCACGTTTGGATACAGTATTAAATCAAGCTCAGGATTTAGCCAAGTCTATGAAGGATGAGTATGTGGCCCAAGAACATTTATTTTTGGCTTTGTCCCGGGACAAGAATGGTATTGTTGCCCAAGTTCTGACCAAGCATGGCATTCAAGAGCGGGACATTTTAAAAAAATTAGAAGACCTACGCAAAGGACAGAGAGTCATGGACCAGAACCCCGAAGATAAATACAAGGCATTGGAGAAATACGGAAGAGACTTGACAGATTTGGCGGCCAAGGACAAATTAGACCCGGTGATCGGCCGAGATGAGGAGATCCGAAGGGTGATACAAGTGCTTTCCCGGCGTACCAAAAATAACCCGGTCTTGATCGGCGAGCCAGGAGTAGGAAAAACAGCCATTGTTGAAGGTCTGGCCCAACGGATATTTCGTGGTGATGTGCCTGAGGGGTTGAAAAATAAACATGTCATTGTGCTGGATATGGGGGCCTTGGTTGCAGGCGCTAAATTTAGAGGAGAATTTGAAGACCGCCTTAAAGCGGTTTTAAAAGAAGTGGAGAATCAAAGTGGATCCGTTATTTTATTCATTGATGAGTTACATACAATTGTTGGGGCAGGACGGGCAGAAGGCTCGATGGATGCTTCCAATATGCTAAAACCTGCCTTGGCGCGGGGTGCTTTGCACTGCATTGGGGCAACCACCCTCGATGAATACCGCCAATATATTGAAAAAGACGCAGCTTTGGAGAGGCGTTTTGCACAAGTCATGGTCAATGAGCCCAGTGTGGAAGATACTATTGCCATTTTACGGGGCTTAAAAGAAAAGTATGAAGTGCATCATGGCGTGCGTATCCAGGACTCGGCCATTGTTGCCGCGGCCATGATGAGCCAACGGTATATCACCGACCGTTTTTTGCCAGATAAGGCCATTGACCTGATTGATGAGGCAGCCTCGCGCCTGCGCATTGAGATTGACAGCATGCCCCAGGAACTTGATATTAATGAACGGGACATCCGTCGCCTAGAGATCGAACGCCAGGCGCTTAAGAAAGAATCAGACGGACCTTCCAAAGAACGTCTTAAAAAGATCGACGAGGAATTAAACCGGCTTAAAGAAATTAATAAGGCCATGCGCCTGCGTTGGCAAAACGAGAAGAAGGTGATTGATCGCATCCGTGCCATTAAAGCCCAAATTGAAGAAAAGAAATTAGAAGAAACCAAAGCTGAAAAAGTAGGAGATCTTAACAAGGTGGCAGAGATCCGTTACGGCACCTTGGTTGGGCTTAACAAAGAATTAGAAGCTGGCAATAAGGAATTGGCCAAACTGCAAAAAGATGGCGGTTTGCTTAAGGAAGAAGTGGATGACCGGGATGTCATTGAAATCATTGCCAAATGGACCAAGATCCCGCTTTCCAAATTGATGCAAGCGGAGAATGAAAAATTAGTACACATGGAGGATGCTTTAAAGAAACGGGTGGTGGGCCAGGATGCGGCCATTGAGTCCATTGCCTCATGTATCCGCCGTTCGCGTACGGGTCTTTCTGATCCTAACCGTCCATCAGGTTCTTTTATTTTCGTTGGACCGACCGGCGTTGGTAAAACAGAGTTAGCTAAGTCCCTGGCCTGGTTTTTGTTTGATGATGAAAATGCCATGGTACGCATTGACATGAGCGAATATATGGAAAAACACGCGGTTGCCCGTCTTATTGGGGCGCCACCTGGTTATGTGGGTTATGAAGAAGGCGGACAGCTGACCGAAGCCATACGTCGCAAGCCCTATGCGGTCATACTTTTTGATGAGATTGAAAAGGCGCATGCGGATGTTTTTAATCTCTTTTTGCAAATATTAGACGACGGACGACTGACCGATAGCCAGGGCCGGGTGGTCAATTTTAAAAATACCATTGTGATCATGACCTCGAATATCGGCACGGCTGAAGTGGCGGCTTTGGATGATCAAAAAGAGATTGATAACCGCATCCAGGATGCCATGCGCCGGCATTTTCGCCCGGAATTTTTAAACCGCATTGATGAAATAATTGTTTTTCACCGTTTAGGCATCAAAGATTTAAAGAAGATCGTGGATATACAGGTGTCTATCTTGGCTGAGCGGTTGAAAGCCAAAAACATCGAGTTGAGATTGACTGATAAGGCCAAGGACCTTTTGGGCCGCCAGGGGTATGATCCAGTGTACGGAGCCCGGCCACTTAAACGTGTCATTCAAAAACTTCTGCAAGATCCTATTGCCTTGCGTATGCTTCAAGGGGAATTAAAAGAAGGACAGACTGTTAGTATTGAGGCACAAGGTGGAGATTTGGTCATTGATATAGAGTGAAACACTGTATTCCACCAACAATTGGAATCCCGCTTGGCTAATGGACAGCCATCTGCTGTTACAAATGCCCCTTATGCAGGAGCGAATGGATCGTAATATGCGTCAGGCCTTTGCCAATACAGGGATGTTTAGTCCCAAAATGGACGTCAGGCAGACAGACGGCCAGTACATTATTACGATGGACATTCCGGGAATGGATAAAGACAAGATCAATTTTGGAAGTTTTGTGCAGGCCATCCCTTTGCCTGAAGATGCTAGAAACGATCGAATCGACGCTAATTATAAAAATGGTGTTTTGACAGTAACTGTCGCCCGTATGAAAAAACAAGAGCAGCAACCCCAAAGCCAAAAAATCCCTGTAAAATAATCGCTCTACTTTTTCCTCCCCCTTTATCAAGGGGGAGGATCATTCCTTCCATCCAGAACTACCGCATTGGCATTCATGAGCAATAATGTTGTATACTTTGAGAAGTATGTAAGGCGGTATAAAAATTTTATTTTGGAGGGGTTTTTATGGAAAGACGATATGTATTGATGGGTTGTTTGGGTGTATGGGTAATGGGGACGCTGCTTGTTGGCCCTCGTGTTTATGCTGATGAAACTAGCCGGATTAATGATAAGATTTTGGCAATACAAGCTGATAGAGCTAATGTAGAATCACAATTAATGATTAAGGACACCTACCGGCCAGTATCATTATTTTACGCGGGTGTACTTGGTCACTACGAGCTTCAGCAGCAAGCAGTAGCCAATGCGGTTAACGAAGTCATCCGTTTTTATGCTCAAATTATTAAACCTATACAGATCGATAGGGTCCATGTATTCTCGCAATTAAAAATTGATTTGAAGGACGCCTATCCCCATGCGTCGTCCTATTACGATGATTTAGCGGACCACTTTGAGCAAGACCAGCTGATGGAAGATGTGCTTGCTGAAGGAATTCGTTAATGGAAGATAAACTGGTAAAAAGATAAAAGTAAAATTTAAAGGCGGTAAAACCATGGTAAAATAACTTACCATGGCTTTTTATTTTTCTTTTTTTATCTGCTTATGTCTGCTCGGCAGCCGGGTCCTGGCTATAGAACCCATCAAGGACGGTTTTTACAACGATTATGATGCCAGGGGTCGTGTATTGCGAACGGTAGAATACCGTTATGGCATGCCCAATGGCCGTTTCCGCACTTTTTATCCTGATGGTCGTTTGATGGGCTGGGGTGGGTTTGCCAACGGCAAATTAGAAGGTATGACCCAGGGTTATTATCCTTCCGGAGTCCTGCGTTTTAAATCTTTTTACAGTAATGGGAAGTTGCATGGGATCGCCACCCTGTATTATGCCAATGGCCAGCCTAAATCAGAAATTAGCTACATCCAGGGGGTACAAGATGGAATAGCCCGTGAGTATGATGAGAATGGCCGCCCGACCATTGAGCATCAATTCATCTGGGGTAAAGAACAGGGGTTTGAAAAAGAATTCTATCCCGACGGCCAGGTCCACAGGGAGTGGCAATATAAAGATGGACGGCAGGTAGGGATGATGCGTGAATATTACGAAGATGGCAGCCTGCGTGGTATTTTTGATTCCGTGGGGGGCAAGAAAAATGGTGGTGGCCAGGAATATTATAAAAGTGGTGAATTGATGCGCGAAGGGATGTACGAGAATGATCAATTAAATGGCGAAGTTGCCACCTATTATCTGAGCGGCCGGTTATTAAGTAAGGTCCATTACGACCATGGTGTTTTGAATGATGATCATTGGCGCGAGTATTACGAAAGTGGCGCTTTACGCAGTGAAGCCCACGTGCATGACGGCAAACAAGAGGGAGAAGTCAAAGAATTTTATCCCGATGGCCATATTAAAACCAGCGGCATGTATACGGACGGCAGGCGTGAGGGGCCCTTTAATACTTACAGGGTTGAAGGTTGGCTATGGTATAAAGAATTCTTTGTACATGATCAGTTGGCCAAACGCCGTGAATATGATGCCCAAGGCCATTTAATCATGGAACAGACTTTTTATTCTTCGGTGCCCCTGCATAATGCCCCATAGGTGGGAACATCGGAACTTGAATTAATCTGAAACTGTGTTATATTTGAGTCATGGCAAAAATTTTTGATCCACAAATAGTTAACCCCATCCTGACCGGATATATTGAAGAGTTGGTAACAACCAAGGGAGGACTTGCTGCCAGCCAACCCTTTGAAGTGGCGGTCAAAACCATTGAAGAATATGAAGACCGTATGCGTATTAACGCCACGGATAAGTTTGATGTGGCGGTATATGTCGCAGCGGCTAATTTCTATTTAAATAAAGGTGATATGCAGGCACATCGGTCCCGCGGGGCCATGGTCCTTTATATGGATATTGAGGTGGCGGACAAGATTTTTAGAGCTGCTGGGCTTCAAGTACCTTATGATGAAGATGATGAATCCATGATGGCCCTCTGCGGCAGCTTATGTCAATTGATTGCAGGTGCTCTTAAAGATCGCCTGATTGCGGCGGGTTTTGTTAATCTTGAGGTTTCCGCACCAGCGGTCTACAAAAATACCATTTCTGAAGGTGTGGAATTCAGCAAAGACCAGGACGAAAAGCAGGAAATTTCTTTTTATTTTCTGAAGCATAAAGCCATGGTCATTGACTGGACCTTGTCCCCTATCCCTAAAAAATAACAGGGCTTCCTTTGTACTTATGAAACTTCAAGGTAAACGTATCTTGATGTTCGTGGACCATATCTACGAAGACCTGGAATTAATGTACCCTAAGTATCGCCTGATTGAAGAGGGGGCCATGGTGATCGTTGCTGGCCCTCAGGCCCATGAGATCTATAAAGGAAAACATGGTTACCCTTGCAAATCAGATGCGGCGATTGCTGAAATCAATGAAAAAGATTTTCATGGCTTGGTCATTCCCGGTGGATTTGCGCCGGATTCACTTAGGCGTGATGAAAAAGTCAAAAGTCTTACCCGGGCCTTTCATGAGTCCGGGAAATTGGTCGCCCATATTTGTCATGCCGGTTGGGTCCCTATTTCTGCTGGCATTGTTAAAGGTTTTCGCTGCACGTCAACACCCGGCATCAAAGATGATCTCATCAACGCGGGTGCTATTTGGGTTGACGCTCCCGTAGTCATTGACCGCAACCAGGTTTCCAGCCGCAGACCCGATGATTTGCCACCATTTTGTATAGGAATAATTAAAGTATTGATGAAGTCAAAACAATAAGACCAGTCTAACACCAGATGTTGACCTGTTGTCAATTTTGCAATCGACTGATTCATAGTATATACTTCTTTAAGAACGTAAAAATTGAACCATAAAATTCAATGGTGGAGGCAAATCATGAAGAAACTATTTTTAATAGTACTTTGTATTATGGGATCGATGTTAAACGCAAGTGCCGAACCTTGCAAAGGCACAGGAAATCCTAGTTGTTTTACTTGTGTTGGTGAAAATGTACAGCCAGGTCGGTGTGTCGATGGTCAATGCGTACCCATACGGACACTCATTGAAAAATGTCAATTTCCCAAAGTCTGTATGGCTGCCCCTGATGGTTATAATGCCAGGTGCGAAATGGTAATTCCATGAAGGGAGAATAAGCCACGTTTAGATTATTTATGAAAACAGGACATTGTTTCTTTGGGTTATTTCTTTTTTTGTTCAGTGGGTATAGTTCTGCACAGGTTGTCACGTATCAAGCACCTCCGGGGATTTCGGCCTGTACTAATGATGGGACTACGACAAACTGTCCATATGGTATTGGTACTTCAGCCCAATATTTCGTTACACTTGCTGATGCCAATGGGGCGGCGCCAAATCCACTTCCAATCGTTTATGAAATCCCAAACATCAATCCTAAAAATCCCATTGTAGGTGGGGGTAGTATTGAGCAAGACACTTCCTGGGTCAATTTTTCATATTCGGGAAAAGCCATTGTGACGATCACAAATAACGCGGTCCCATTTTTGAGTGCTAGGGTATTGCCCACCAGTGCTGGCATCACCCCGACGGTTTCTGGAAAC
>Ga0206797_1013_pt1 | contig 58211 bp, 49 predicted proteins | sample Alteio_BWOrgCont_69_FD_152894 | JGI IMG/M metagenome (GOLD analysis project Ga0206797, IMG submission 152894) | Enriched cells from forest soil in Barre Woods Harvard Forest LTER site, Petersham, Massachusetts, United States -... | ecosystem: Environmental > Terrestrial > Soil > Temperate forest >...
ATACCTTTTTTCAAAAAACGAACTGACCGAAGAAGACATGCACAATTTTATTGAGGACGTATGGCAGCCAAATACGGTATGGAAAGCGTTTATTGAGGAAGGTGTTAATCTGTTAACTTAGAGAATTAGAATATATAAGTAATAAGAAAAGCTGTGCTTTTAACTTACTACACCGGTTTGCAAGTTTACGTTGTATGCGGTACCGTTAATGGTAACCTTCGCCATTTGATTACCGAGGAAAGTAATTGTTCCCTGGTAGTTCCATGTTCCATTGGGGCCCGATCCCGTTGTGGTAAATGCTGCAGAACCGCTAACGATGTTTCCGGTTGCAGGACTGTAGATTAACGAGCTAAGCGTGTAATTGAAAACCTCTGAACCGCTTTTCTTCGTACCGGTAAGATATTGATAGCTGCCATTTGACGCCAGTGAACCCTTAATTGACAAATTAGAATCATCAATTGACGGGTTTAAGCTGAGTAAGGTCAGATTTTCAGCTACTTTATAAGTAAATGATACTGAGGCGTTTGAAAACGATATGGTTAAGTTATCCCTGGTATTAAAACCGGAAACAACATTATTAGTGCAGGTAAAGCTAAAACCATATGAGCCCGCAATTGAAGTTGCACTGCCATTCGATGTATCGGAAAAATTCAGGGTCGTATCAACAACTAAACCGCAATCTGGATTTGCTAAACCAGCCAGTACGCTTCCGCGGGAAATATTTTTATTGTGAACTGCCGAAAGTGATCTTGGCCCACCTAAACCACCGCCCCGCGGGTTTACGGCGAAACTTGAGGGTGCATCCAATCCATTGGACAAATCAACCCCTAAACCGCCAAACAATGATTGACTAACATTAAGCGCAACTTGTGTAGCAACATCTTTAGGGGCAAGCGTTGATGGATTGCTGGCCGATTTTTTACATGCAGTAAAAGCAACAGCTATACCTATAAACAGCAGACAAAGTTTTAGTTTTAATTTCATGACAAGGTTTTTTTATCAAATATACCAGTTATTTTATAAGGGAGTATGACTTAATGACAAATAACCTTCAATAACTATTTTAACAACAAAAAATAACTTGAAAAGTATGCCTCCTCTCCCTGTTGGGCTGAAGCTAAGGCGGCACGCGGTCGGAGAGGGCCGGGCCCTTAGGGCTCCTTTGGAGGTGAGGCCAAATTCTCCATTAAACTACCAAACTAATAGGGATTTTCTTAATTTCGCAGCCACAAGCGAAAATTACCCTATGGACTACCAATTTAAGGATATAGAAAAAAAGTGGCAGCAATTTTGGGCCGATCATCAAACGTTTAAAGCGGAGGATAAATCTACCAAGCCTAAATATTATGTGCTGGATATGTTTCCTTATCCGTCGGGTGCCGGGTTGCATGTGGGGCATCCGCTGGGCTATATCGCATCTGATATTTTTGCACGGTATAAACGCCTGAAAGGTTTTAATGTGTTACACCCTATGGGTTTTGATAGTTTCGGGTTACCGGCCGAACAATACGCCATACAAACGGGGCAGCATCCGGCTGTTACTACCGAAGCCAATATTGCCACCTACCGCCGGCAAATGGACCAGGTAGGTTTTTCATTCGATTGGAGCCGCGAGGTACGCACGAGTTCCCCCGACTATTATAAATGGACGCAGTGGATATTCATGCAGCTGTTTAATTCATGGTATGATAAGACTGCAGATAAAGCGCAATCGATCACTCAATTGGTTAGCCATTTTGAACAAAAAGGCTCCGACGGAGTTAAAGCAGTCTGTGACGATGAAGTTTTAAGTTTTACTGCGGCTGAATGGAAATCAATGAGAAACGAGGTTCAGCAGGCTGAATTATTAAAATACCGCCTTACTTATCTGCGCGAAAGCACCGTAAATTGGTGCCCGGCATTAGGTACCGTATTGGCAAATGACGAGGTAAAAGACGGCTTCAGCGAAAGGGGAGGTTACCCCGTTGAACAAAAAAAGATGATGCAATGGAGCATGCGCATTACCGCCTATGCCGACCGTCTTTTACAAGGATTGGATACCATTGACTGGCCGGAGCCTTTGAAGGAAATGCAAAGGAACTGGATAGGAAAGAGTGTGGGAGCGCTGGTAAGATTTACGATTTCAGATTTACGATTTACGAATGCTCATGAAACTAATCTCCAATCACTAACCGCTGGTCCTTATATTGAAGTTTTTACCACCCGGGCGGATACAATATTTGGAACGAGCTTTTTGGTGCTTGCACCCGAACATGAGTTGGTGGAGCAGCTAACCACACCTGAACAAAAAACGGCTATCGAAAGCTATATCGCCCAGGCAAAGAAGAAGTCGGAATTGGAGCGTATGGCTGATGCCAAGACCGTTTCGGGTGCCTTTACGGGAAGTTATGCGATAAACCCGGTTAATGGCGAAAATGTGCCGGTATGGATAGCGGATTATGTACTTGCAGGTTATGGCACGGGCGCTGTAATGGCGGTGCCCTCGGGCGATCAGCGCGATTATTTGTTCGCTAAGCATTACAATTTGCCCATCAAACCTATTATTGACATACAAAATATAGAAACCGAAGCCGATCCAACTAAAGATGGCCGTTACATTAACTCGGGTTTTATTAATGGCTTAACTTACAAGGAAGCCACTGCCGCAGTTGTAGCAAAACTGGAAGAACTGGGCTCAGGCAAAGCAAAAGTAAATTTCCGCATGCGTGATGCCATATTTGGCCGCCAGCGTTACTGGGGCGAACCCGTGCCTGTTTATTTTAAGGATGGTTTGCCGCATTTGATTGAAGAAAAGGAATTGCCGCTAGTATTGCCCGAAGTAGATAAATATCTGCCTACGGAAAGCGGCGAGCCGCCTTTGGCAAGAGCTGTTAACTGGAAGTATAATGGACTGGAATACGAATTAAGCACCATGCCCGGCTGGGCAGGCAGCAGCTGGTATTGGTACCGCTATATGGATGCCCACAACGATACAGCATTTGCATCACAACAGGCTATTGAATATTGGAAGGATGTGGATCTGTACATCGGTGGTTCTGAGCATGCCACAGGACACTTGTTGTACAGTCGTTTCTGGAACAAGTTTTTGAAAGATATGGATATGGTGGTTGAGGATGAGCCTTTCAAAAAACTGATTAACCAGGGGATGATACAGGGAAGATCAAATTTTGTATATCGCCTTGTTGACGATGAAGGACGTCCGATAAACACCTTTGTTTCTTATGGACTGAGAAAACAATATAAAACCAACGATTTACATGTTGATGTAAATATTGTCGACAATGATATTTTAGATATCAAAAAATTCAAAGCCTGGAGGCCGGAATATGCTGATGCAGAATTTATTCTTGAAAATGGAAAATACATCTGCGGTGTCGAGGTCGAAAAAATGTCCAAATCAAAGTTTAACGTTGTTAATCCGGATGATTTGATCGAACGTTACGGGGCAGATACTTTACGCATGTACGAAATGTTTTTGGGGCCGCTGGAGCAAAGCAAACCCTGGAATACCAACGGTATCGAAGGTGTATTCAAATTCTTACGTAAATTTTGGCGGCTTTTTCATGATGAAGCATGGAACTTTAATGTTTCTGATGGGAAACCTTCAAAAGCCGAATTGAAGTCGTTGCATAAGATCATCCGCAAGGTAGAAGAAGACGTGGAACGTTTCTCATTCAATACTTCGGTTTCCAGTTTTATGATCGCTGTGAATGAGTTGACCGATCTTAAGTGCAACAACAAATCTATTCTACAGGACCTGGTGATAGTGCTTTCACCTTATGCTCCCCATATTTGTGAGGAGTTGTGGACTTTACTTGGAAATGAACCGGGATCTTTATCCTATACGCCTTATCCTAAATTTAATCCGGCGTATTTGGTTGAGGATGAGTTTGCTTACCCTATATCTATCAATGGCAAAACCAAAATGAACCTGAATATTTCACTAAGTTTTGAGCCGAAGGCCATTGAAGAATATGTTTTAGCCAATGCGGATGTTCAGAAATATCTTAATGGTTCCACTCCAAAAAAGGTGATTGTGGTTAAAGGCAGGATAGTAAATATTGTTCTGTAAACGCAAGCTCTGTAACGAAGTTATTACAGTAAATTAAATGACAAATTAATGCCGTTTGTGCTGTAACATTTCAACTATTTTCGCTTCTAATTAGAAAAATCACAAGGAATGAAACGTTTTTATATACTTATCGCAATAATTTGCTCATTTATGACGGCCAAAGCACAGTTTGGGGGCGGTGGTTCCTCCATAGTTGGGCGGATATCCGGAACCATCGTTGATTCGATTAGCAAAAAACCAATGGATTATGCCTCTGTAGGCTTATACAGGAGCGGTGGGAAAAGCCCGATAACCGGCGTTATAACGGATGAGAAGGGTAATTTTAAGCTTGATAATATTCATCCGGGCCGGTACAAGCTGGTAATCACCTTTATCGGTTATCCAAACAAAACCATTGACCCCGTGATAACCACAGATTCAAAACCCGACAATAATTTGGGTGGGATAGTAGTTTCGCCAAGTTCAAGGGTGCTGAAAGAGGTTGCTGTAACCGGCCAGACAGCTTTAATTGAAAATCGCATCGACAAGATTGTCTACAATGCAGAAAAAGATATTACAGCCGCGGGAGGTACAGCAACTGATTTATTACAAAAAGTCCCGCTGGTGACCGTAGATATTAATGGTAATGTTTCTATACGGGGAGATCAAAATATACGCGTATTAATCAATGGAAAACCATCTGGAGCAACTTCGGCTAGTCTTTCGGATGTATTAAAATCGATCCCTGCCGATCAGATTAAAAGTATCGAGGTAATTACTTCACCATCTGCTAAGTATGATGCGGAAGGATCAGCAGGTATTCTTAATATTATTACCAAACAGAAAAATGTTTCGGGTTTTAGCGGTTCTGTAAGCGGTGGTGTGGGTACAAGGCAAAATAATGGCAACACTAACCTAAACTACAATAAAAACAGGTTCAATATATCGGCGAACATAGGCGGCAATGCTTCATGGCCGCAAACATCGCTCACTGATTTCCAGCAACAGATCAACGTTGACACTGTTCATACCTCTACCGAAACGAAAGGAACCAGCAGACTTACCAGGCATGCTTTGGTAGGATCGTTGACCGCCGGCTATGAGTTTAACAGCTTCAATAGCATTACTTCAACATTCAGGTTTAACCAGATCGAGTTTAACACCAACAGTAATTCAAGCACTTTTTCGTCAACGCCCTACACCAGCAATGGTTTAAACCATAACCTTATAGACGGTTTTGACTGGAGCCTGGATTACACGCATAAATTTAAAAAAGAGGGCCACGAGCTGGATTTTTCAACCCAGTGGAGCCATAATGACGGCACTACCGACTTTACCAATTACTATTCCGGCGTGTTTAACAACCTGCAGGATAATATTGTTGGCGTTAATAACGAGTATACTGTACAGGTTGATTATACATTGCCTATAAACAAGGTGTTTAAGTTAGAAGCGGGAGGAAAAAGCATCTTCAGGAGAATCAGCAGCACGTCAGATTATTTTCTTTACGACAATAACAACATGGCCTTCGTTCTTGACCCCAATAATTCAAACGTTTATGATTACAACCAGAATGTTTTCGCCGGTTATTCAGTATTTACAATTACACTTCCTAAAAGTTATACCATCCTTGCCGGAATCAGGGACGAAAACACAGATATAAACGGCAATTCCATCAATCAATCCCAGGCACTGCCGCCGGTTGATCAAAACTATAATACCCTGGTACCAAGTTTAACGTTGCAAAAACAACTAACAGCCACGCAAACCATTAAGCTGGCTTACAGTAAACGAATAACCCGTCCGAGCCTGCAGTATTTAAATCCATTTGTGAACAGCAGTAACATCCAGGCACAAAGCGTAGGTAACCCGAATTTGAGTCCCGAAGTATCGCAAACAATCGAATTTGACTACAATAGTTTTATTGGAACTTCGATATTAAACTTATCGGCTTATTATAAGCATACGGCGGGTTTGATTGAAGGCATTGCCGAGCCAATATCCGTTACCGTAAATGGTATTGCCCAGGGAGGGACGCTCACCACTTATCAGAATATCGGTAATAATAATTCAATCGGCGGAAGTTTTTTTGGAACAATAAATCCATTTAAATGGCTAACTATACTGGGTAACATAAATGCGTATACCTATAAACCAGATCCTGCAGGTATTTTCAACCTTGCTAAGTCTCAAAATGGGACATATATACAATACGGTGGATTTTTGAGAGCTAGTTTAACATTACCTGCTAACCTGGTCGCTGAATCGTTTGCGTTCGGGAGCGCAGCCCGTCACACGATACAGGGTACCACGCCAAGCTTCAGTATATTTGGATTTGGTGTAAAGAAACAATTTATGCAAAAGAAAATGGCGATCGGGCTGAATGCGATTGATCCGTTTAGTAAGTACAAGAGCTTTGATTCTCACTTGACCAGCCCGGGCTTTAATCAAAGCAGCTCATTTCAGCTTCCGTTCCGCTCATTTGGTGTAACGTTTAGCTACAGCTTTGGTAAACTAAACTTCAGCAGTCAGCAACAGCAAAAAGGCGTTAATAACGACGACCTGAAACAGGGTGATCAGGGCGTAGGTGGTGGTGCTCCAGCGGGCGGTACAACCGGCGGCGGTGGAGGCGGCAGCAATGTTCACTAGTTCAAACGGTAACCTCTTTAAAATCTAATAATATGGCCTTTACAAATCAACTGCAAAGGCCATATTATTAATCAGTTATTAGAAATCAAAGGATAAAGGTTCAGCTACTGGTTATACTTATCTCTAATCTCCGTTCTCTAAATTCTAATCTCTAATCTCCGACTCCACATCAATACCAATTTGCTTCAGCAATAAGGACGCGTTAAACGTTTTGCACGCCCCGTGCTTTATTTTGTAATCAAACAGCATTTCGCCTTCTTTTACCTGTATATCGAAATAGAAATTTCGAACATAATCGGGGTGGTCGTTCTCTAGCTGTGCAATTTGCAGGTCGTGCGTAGCTACCATCCCCACTGCTTTTTTTGAGATGAGTCGTTCGATCACCGCCTTCGACCCAAGATATTTGTCGACCGAATTGGTTCCCCGCAGCATTTCGTCAATCAGGAAGAAGATTTTTTGTTCACCTTCAACGGCGGCAAGCAACATTTGGAGGCGGTCGAGCTCCGCTTTAAAAGTCGAGGTGCTTTCATTTAGCGAATCTTTAATACGCATGTAGCTCAGTATTTTCATTACTGATACTTTCATATCGTGTGCGCAGGCAGGCGCACCGCAAAGGGCCAGCACGGTATTGATTCCTATAGTTCTTAAAAATGTGCTTTTGCCGGCCATATTCGAGCCGGTGATAATGTCAATTTTAAACGTATCGTTTAACTCGTAATCGTTTTCAATTCTTTTGTTGGCGCTGATCAGCGGGTGCGCAAGATCTTTTGCAATTAACGTATAGGCTTCACCTTCAACTATTTCAGGAAAACACCAATCGGGGTAGTTAACATTCAGGCTCGACAGGCTGATTAACGCTTCAAATTCGGCAATTACATCAAACGCTGTTTCCAGGTTTTGGTGATTGTTTTTCTTCCATTGTTCAATGGCCATTACCTGCCTTATATCCCATATAAAAAAAATATTCAGGATAAACATCATGATCATGTTTAACCGGTAATTCAGCTTATTTATTAACTGTGAAAGCAATTTTACCTTATCAGAAATACTGCCGCCTTCTTCGGTTTTAATTTTTGAAGATAAATTTCTTAGGTATTCAGATTCCCATTGCTCGTTTTCAATACTTTTAAAAGCAAACTCAAAATGACTTAACGTTTTACCTATTCTTCCGGCGATTAAATCTGTCCGGTTAATGACTTCTTTTCTCGACGAAACCAAACGGAAATTAAACAAGCCGACAACCGGTATAAAATAGCGGGCAGGTACATAAAAGATAGAAACTATAATCAGGGCCAATAAAATATAAGGCGCGGCTATGCAATAAATGCTTAAGAATTTTGCGTCCTGCAACTCAAGCGGTAATTTCAAATAGCTAACAAGATTTTTTATTTGCTCCCGTTGTTGTTTCAATGAAAACAACAGGTGTGCCTGTATATTAAGTTTCCAGTCGTTTTTTGCTGCAATTTCTTTTATCGCCTGCTGGCGTAATAAAATCACGTTTTTACTTTCGGGTGCATTAACCCAGTTAGCCAATTTAACCGTGCCCGGGAATGTGGCCCCACGATTAATTAGCTGGAACAGTGATTCTGCGCCAAAAATATCGAGATCAGAAGTGTAGTAATGTTTGTCGTTTACAAACAGTTCGCCGTTATCATACATATTTGTATGATTTTGCATGTTCGAGATTTCATTTTCATTAACTTTTTTTAGCGCCTGGAAATAGTTTTTTAAGCTATCAAATTGATTTTGTTTTTTAACTAACCAGCTAAAACAAACGCCAAGTATGGCCAGCGATAAAACTATCACCATGGCATCATCAAGGCTTACGGCAATACAAACCGAAACGATAAATAACCCAAATGCCCCCAGCCTGTATAATGAATAATTATTAGAGAGTTTTTTATATTGATCGATCTCCAGTTGTGCCTGTGCCGACCTTTGTTGATAATCGTCTATTATGTTCTGTTCCATTTATTGCTATTGTATACCTTTACAATGTTGCAACATTACAACTTTACTATAACATTTCAATGAAGATCACTTTTCTTACTGTTGGTAAAACTGAAGATACCTGGCTAAAAGAAGGCATAGACAAGTATGTGAAACGGTTAAAGCACTATACTAAATTAACTGTACTTGAGATAGATGAGTTAAAAAACACAAAATCACTAACCATCGACCAGCAAAAGTCGAGGGAAGCAGAATTGATCCTAAAAAAGATATCACCGCTGGACCATGTGATACTGCTCGATGAGAATGGTATGGAATTGACATCGCTTCAGTTTGCCGCTTATATTGATAAAAAGTCGCTCGCTTCTATATCAAGCCTGTTATTTATAGTTGGCGGTCCCTACGGATTTGATGCATCGGTTTATGAACGTGCTAATGATAAGCTATCGTTGTCAAATATGACATTCTCACATCAGATGGTGCGCCTTTTTTTTGTCGAGCAATTATATCGCGCGCATACTATTTTGAAAGGTGAGCCCTATCACCATGAATAGGTGCGGATGTGCAAATATGCAGATGTGCAAATATGCACATGAAGATGTCTGCGGCTAAATTACCACTCACTATTCACCACTCACCATTCTCAACTCGCAAAAAAAATGCTATTTTTGCCAAATGTCAGCAGGTCACGACCACTCCCATGGTCATTCACATCATCACCATGATCACGCCCCGAAGCTTGATCATCTTAACACTGCTTTTATTGCAGGTATCATTTTAAATTCGGCTTTTGTAATTATTGAAGTTGTGATGGGTTTAGCCACTCATTCACTTTCCTTATTAACCGATGCGGGTCACAACCTAAGCGATGTTGCAGGCTTAGCGCTCGCCCTGCTTGCTTTTAAGCTTACCAAGGTAAACTCAACCAGTAAATACACTTATGGTTACAAGCGTTCAACCATCATCGTTTCTTTTTTTAATGCGGTGATCTTGTTTGTAGCTGTCGGCTTTATCGGTTATGAGGCCATTATAAGATTTATGCACCCCGAAACAGTAGCCGGTGGCACAATGGCATGGGTAGCTTTTATCGGGATAGGAATTAATGCGTTTACAGCATGGCTTTTTGTTAAAGATAAAGATACCGACCTTAACGTAAAAGGCGCTTATATGCACATGGCCATTGATGCCATCGTTTCATTTGGTGTCGTTATATCCGGCCTTATCATCTATTTTACCGGCCTGTACTGGATTGACAGTGCGGTGAGCTTAATTATAGCCATTGTGATATTAAAAGGCACCTGGAGCTTGCTGATAGACAGCTTAAGGCTGGAGATGGATGGCGTTCCAAAAGAAATGAACCTGGATAAAATTAGGGCCGAACTGTTAAAAGGAAAAGGGGTGAGGGATGTACATCACATGCACGTATGGGCATTAAGCACGACTGAGAATGCATTAACCGCCCATGTGGTGATCGACCCGGCATTTATCAAATCCTTCGACGACATCAAAAACGATCTGCGGCACCGGCTGGAACACCTGGACATCATCCACAGCACCTTCGAGCCGGAATTTTCAGACGAAGACTGTAAACAACAGGATTGCTGACGCAGAGACGCAATACTTTGCGTCTCTGAACATCTTTACAAAACATCTTATTCAATCGGAGACGCAAAGTATTGCGTCTCTACGGTTATAATTCTTTAGACCTTTTTAGGCCCGGCTTTTTTGGGATTTGCCTTTGAATTGGTTGGCGCCGTTTTTTCTGTCGTTTTTGCACGTTTGGGTGCTTTGTCTTCAACAACCGGTTTTACCACCTCTTCAGCTACAGCCGCTTCCGGATCATTTTCATTAAAAAGCGGAAGTTCTTTAAGTAATACAAACCAATTGATTACCTTTTTTATATCCGAGATATAAACTTTTTCTTCATCATGATCTGGTGATACCTCTCTGAAAAATTCTCTTAATTTTTTGTTGTCAGCCTTTGCGTCCGGAATAGTTGAAACGTTTTTCATTTTTTCAAAAATATCTCTCAGCTTGATATCCTCGTCTTCTCCAAAAATGGTTATCTCACCCAAAGCCGCCATTTTAGTGGTGGATAGGTTTGCAACTATTTTGGTTTTATGAGCATCCAAACTTTCCAGTATATACCCCGTTTTATTTTGTACCAACGCCCTCCATAATCCTGGCTTTCCCGATACCGCTACAATTCCCTGTAAATTCATTTATGTATTTTATGTGAGTAGTGAGTAGTGAATGGTGAGTAGTTTTAATTCACAACTCACCATTCACCGAATTCCTATTCCTCTATTACTTCTATTCCTAAAATTTTATCGCCCTGGCGTATGGCGTCAACTACGTCAACGTTTTCAACTACTTTCCCAAAAACCGTGTGGTTCCTGTCTAAGTGTGCTGTGTTTGCACGGCTATGGCATATAAAAAATTGTGAGCCACCTGTATTGCGGCCCGCATGTGCCATTGAAAGTACGCCGCGGTCGTGGTATTGGTTGCCGCCGGTTAGTTCGCAGTCAATTTTATAGCCCGGGCCGCCTGCACCTGTTCCTGTGGGATCGCCGCCCTGGATCATGAAATTTGGTATAACCCGGTGAAAAATTACGTTATTATAAAATCCTGACTTAGCTAATTTTTGAAAATTTGCTACCGTATTAGGGGCATCCTTGTCGTAAAACTCGACAGTCATGTCACCTTTTTCAGTTTTGATGATCGCTTTGCTCATTTGTTTTTTTAAAATAGTTGGCAAATGTAATAAAAGGAGATGAAAGGAGAAAGAGAGGTTAAAGGTAAAAGCAGAAAGGTTAAAGGTTTTTGAACGGGTTATAAATGTCAAAGATAAAGCAGTTTAACCACACAGGGTTGACGATAAACGGTAATTTTTAGATTTTCGCTATTCGAATTCATATTTTTAAGCTGTAAATAGCGATTATGGCGAAAATCATGGAAAGTATTGAAATACTCAATGGAAATCTCTAAATTGTTAAACAGTGATTTAAAATTATTTTTTGAAAACACCCTGCAGCTATCTGCTAAAATAGATTTTTCGAAATTAATCTTAATTAAAATTGAGTCGGAAGGAAATATTGGTTGGGCTTGGAGAAGAGATACCATTAAGTCATTAAAAACGCTAACTTTGTTCCATTTTTCCTTTATCGACAATTTGTTATACGCTTTTAGCAATTCTCCATTGAACGTGTTGTCATTGGTAGGTAGTTCTTGAGATCCATCGTAAAATCCCCAATAGGCTAGATAATTATTGTCTGGAAAGGGAATAGCATACACGTCATTTTTTGCATTCGACAGAATTACTATTTGCTGATCGCTGTGTTCTGTTTCCAATAATTGCATTTCAATAGAATCTGCATTATTATAAAACTTCCTAACAGGTTTATATCTTTCAATCAAACCATTTCCATACAACTTAGAATATTTTTTTGCCAATTCGTTTAGTGCGCTTGTATTATCAGGTTCGAATTTTGATCTGCAGGAGTTCAAACAACAAACAACAAACAAAATCACCAGGTGGTAAGGTTTCATATAGCTAAAGTAATTAGATTTCTTCAAATAATACCTTCAGCAATTATTCGTTACATTTGAACATGAAGCGTTACTTAAAATACCTTTTACCTTTCGCCTTTTACCTTTCGCCTCTCTTAACCAGGGCCGCTTCTATATTAATCCCAATGGATGACGAGCAAAAAGATCATCTGAAATCCTACGGTATTGCCTTCTGGACCTTAAAAAATGGCGAAGAAGTGGATTGGCTGCTCAACTATCGAGGTGGCAGCTTTATGATGAAGTATAATAAAAATGTTGAGGATGAATGCAAGATAAGAGGGGTGAGCTATGAAGTTTTAGCCGATGCAAAAGTCGCCGAGATCATTACGGAAGTAAGTGACCCGTCCGTTAATATGGATGTGGTGAAATTAGAGAAAGCGCCTAAAATGGCGGTTTACTCGCCAAAAAATAAACTTCCCTGGGATGATGCTGTAACGCTGGTATTAAAATATGCAGAAATCCCTTACGATGTGGTATATGATGAAGAAGTAATCAGGGGAGACTTGCCGAAGTACGACTGGCTGCACCTGCACCACGAGGACTTCACCGGGCAATACAGCAAGTTCTACGGTGCCTTCAGGTACGCCCAATGGTATAATGACGATGTTAAGATACAGGAAGCCACAGCTCAAAAACTGGGCTTTAAAAAGGTATCACAAATGAAGTTAGCGGTTGCTCAGCGTATCCGTGATTTTTGCGCCGGCGGGGGTTTCCTGTTTGCCATGTGTTCGGGTACCGATACCTTTGATATTGCGCTGGCTGCCGCCAATACGGATATATGCGAACCCATGTTTGACGGCGATGCCGCCGACCCTGATGCACAATCAAAATTAGATTTTGGGCAAACCTTCGCGTTTCAGAATTTTACGCTGGATATGAACCCGAATTCGCACCAGTTCAGCAATATCGATGTAACGTCAACCCGGCAGGTCGACCGTACAAAAGATTTTTTCACCTTGTTTGATTTCTCCGCAAAATGGGATGTAGTTCCGAGCATGCTAACTCAAAACCATGATAAAGTGATAAAAGGTTTTATGGGGCTTACCACCGCGTTTAATGAAAAAATGTTGAAACCGGGTGTAACCATCATGGGCGAAATGAAAACCAACAATGAAGCCCGTTACATCCACGGCGAATACGGAAAAGGCCAATGGACATTTTATGGCGGTCATGATCCCGAAGATTACCAGCACATTGTAGGCGATCCGCCTACCGATCTCAAACTCCACCCCAATTCACCCGGTTATCGACTCATATTAAATAATGTGCTGTTCCCGGCGGCCAGGAAGAAGAAGCAAAAGACTTGATGTTAGTTGGCGGTTGGCAGTCGATAGTTTGCAGTTGAAAAGCAGGCTATTACGGAACGCTAAGTAATTATCTTACAATCATTACAAAATTCTACTGCAAACTGCCACTGCCAACTCAATTGTAGAACGACCACGATACTCCGATCTTCAGCAAGTGATCCATTTGCGGGTAACGGTTTACCGTATAAAACCCTTTACTGAAAACACCCTGATTCGCATAATCATACATGATGAAAAAGTTGGTGCGCTGTAAGGTCGCTTTTAAATAGACGGTGGCTATCGGATATGATGAGAAAGTAACATTTGCTCCGTTATAGAACTGTCCCAGGCCCGGGGCATAAGAGGGGGCGACGTATTCGGAATTGTAACGAACATCAATTCCTATATTAGAATATAAAACACTGAACAATAGTGTTTTATAATAAAGACTTGAATAGTTATAAAATTCAGGCGTGCGCAGCGTTGATTGATAATCGGTTTTTTGATAAACTAAGAAATCCTCGAAATGCCACTTTCTCCAGGCAAACGTTTTACCAAAACTTACTTTAAGCAGGTTAATAGCGCCATCCACCTGCACCGGGTGGGCATCAATTCCATTTGTTTGGGCCGCAAAATACAGGTAATCGGTTATTAAAAAGTATTCGGCTTTCAAGTCCAGCTTTAGGGCATTATTAATGTAGTTGAACGACACACTCGTTGTTTTCTGGCTGTGAAAGCTGTCGTGAAATATAAAATGGTCGGATATCCAATCGGTATAAGCCAAAGGCGGTGAGCTGCTTTGCGAATAGCCTTCAAATATAATTTTGCCGGCCTTATTGCCCCCCGCAAGCGTAAGCTTCGCATCATACAAAAAATCACCAAAGTCACGGCCCGCCGCAATTTGCCTGAAATTGCCATCGAGCGCGATACGATCGCTGAAGCGATAGCTGAATTTCGCTTTCAGTGTAATATCCTGGAACGACTTTTCCTGTACGCGCTCAGGCAGGTTTACCTTACTGCCGTATTGATTTAGGGTAGTATCGGTTACGTACTGCGTGTAATGATAATAATCCTGCGAAAGCCCGACATCAAGCTTCATTTCATTCTTTACAAATTTTACCGCTTTACTTCGCAAATAAAAGCTGTAAGAAAACTCATTCTGCAAATGCGCTACCGTTAGCGAATCTCTTGCGTAATTTGAGCTGAAATAATAATCGGGAAATACGTTGTAGCTATCGGCGTCATTTTGTAAAAAATTGTACTTCCGGGTATCATAATTTAACGTATATGATACTCTTTGCGTAGGCAATATATTAGTGTTAGCGGATGAACCTTTTTTAACACTATCAATCCGCCCGATATAATATGATTGCTTTAAATAAAATCCGCCTTCTTTCCAGTTTTCATAGGTATTTGGCAATCGCACGGGTTGGGTGGTTTTATCTATTGTTCCGGTAACATAAATAGAGTCGTCTAGTATTGATCCCGTTTCGGGCGCTTTTAAGTTATTGTAGATAAGATTTCCCAGTAAATTATATCTTTTGTTTTTCGATTCATACCAGGCGAAGGCGGCGGCATTTACATCGCTCACATTTTGCGCTAATGTACTATTGCTGCTATAAAATCCCTGTGAGCCGATATAATTTAATTTAAACCCGATATTTAGTTGCTTATTAATATTTTGAGTATGCAAAAGTTTAAATAATTGCTCAGTGCGACCGGTTACGCCAACCAGGTAAAGCTGCGTATATGGTACACGTGCCCTGTAATAATTAATATCCTGCGGACCCAGTAAATAAGCGTCAAGTGTATGCAAGCCTGCATCAAAGCCTATCGTTCGCGACGGCTCAAATAAAAGGGGCCGCTCATCTAAACCGGTATTGCCAAGGTATATCCTTGGACTGCGCGGCTGGTTAAGCGGGCTATAGTTCTGAAAATTTGTAAGGCCGGTATCCAGGGGAAATAGCTGTGTGCTGTCGTTCAACAGTCTTTCATTGGTTACCCGTATAAATTTGGCGTTGAAAACAACGGTATCACGTTTCCTTTCCTGGCGGCTGCGAATAGTATCCAACATTTGATCGTCAGTAAGCTTTTGACCAACTCGCCCAGTATCCGGTCGCGTATTAAGCCGCTGCGGGCCGCCGGGGTAATTGGGATTTGTTGGCGATTGTGCAAATGCAGCCTGCGTTAAAACACAGATCGATAATAGTAGTATATATTTTAACTTTTCAGGCATCAAAACCGGCTATCAATTCTTTAAGTATCAATGTCATTTTAGGCTCCGCTTCATAAGCAACTTTTAATATCTCCTCAATCGACACGGGTTTCAATATCTCAGGGAAGCCTTCATCAGTAAGTACCGATATCGCAAATACGGGCAGGCCCATGTGATTGGCAACTATAACTTCGGGTACCGTGCTCATCCCCACAGCGTCACCTCCAATAATTCGCAAATATCTATATTCTGCCTTTGTCTCAAGGTTCGGGCCCGTTACCGCAACATAAACTCCCTTGCGGCATATAATATTGTTTGCCGAAGCGATGTTCAGCGCTTTATCTATCAAATCGCGTTTATAAGGTTCGCTCATATCCGGAAAACGGGGGCCAAGCTCCTCCTCGTTTCGACCGAGCAAGGGGTTATCTGTTTGTAAATTGATATGATCGGTTATCACCATGAGATCGCCTTTTTTAAACTCAGGATTTAAAGAACCGCTTGCATTTGAGACAAATAACGACTTGATACCCAGCATTTTCATTACCCTTACTGGAAAAGTAATTTGCTGCATATTATAACCTTCATAATAATGCAATCGGCCCTGCATGGCAACTACCTTTACACCAGCCAGGATGCCGAAAATAAGCTTACCTGAATGAAACTCTAAAGTTGAAATAGGGAAATCAGGAATATTGGAATACATCAGTTGTTTTTCAACCTCGATCTCTTTTACCAGTCCGCCAAGTCCCGTTCCCAAAATGACGCCTACTTCGGGCTCAAAATCGCCTATGCGATTTTTAATGTATGCCGTTGTGTGCTGTATGCTCTCTAACATATTCAGTAATTAATTGATCAAACCGATCCCCGGTTCCGTTTAAAAATTCAACCCTTATGGGAATCACAAATACGGGTACCTGGTCAGCGGTTGATAGCCCTGGATTAAACCAGGATTCTTCTAAACGCTGCGCATCCTTTTCTGTTGTAATGATTACTTTTTTTTGTGATTCACAGGCCGAATATTCTGCGGCAAGTTTAGTGATATTTTTTAACGTAAACGGATGATGATCGGGATAATTATGATGAATGATATGCGGTGTGCGGCTGCTCAAATATTGCACCAGCGGTTCGGCGTTGGCAATACCTGTCAATAAAAATATGGTAGTATCTTTATCAATAACAGTGTCGGTGGGCCGGCCTTCCATATCTTGTAATAGCTGGTACCCTATGGAAGTAAAAAACAACTGCTGATAAGGTAGGGGTTTAATTTTTTCGGCAATTAAAGCCTGTTCGGATAGGGTGAGCTGTTGCGGACATTTGCTTATCACGATGATTTGCGCCCGCCAGCGCCCACTGAAAGGTTCGCGCATATTGCCGGCCGGCAACAGTAAAGGCGACTGATTAAGTTTGCCATAATCAAATAATAAAATACTCAACCCCGGCTCAACTGCCCGGTGCTGATAGGCATCATCCATTAGGATTAGCTCATGATCGGGTAGCAGTTTCTTTATGCCTTCCACCCGGTTTTCATCAACGGCAACCGTGATGTCAGGAAATTTGCGCTTAAACTGGGCTGGCTCATCGCCGATTTGAGTGGCGAGTGGTGAGTTGTGGGTTTCGGCTTCCCGGGTCTTGATACTTGGTACCTGATACTTGATACTGATAAATCCTTTAGTTTTACGCCCGTATCCCCGGCTTAGTGTGGCCAGCTTGTAATTGTCTTTTAATAAGCGGATCAGATATTCCGTCATGGGGCTTTTACCTGCGCCCCCCACTTCCAGGTTACCGACCGAAATAACCGGCAGGTTAAACTTTTGGCTCCTAAATATCCCTGCATCGTATAACCAATTGCGGACAATAACCACCAGGCCATATAATAATGAAAAAGGGAACAGGAGCCAGCGCAGGTATTTCATATCTGCCGTAAAGATATAAAACCCACTGCAATCTGCCACGCTTACTGCCTACTCACAACTACCAACCCACTACTCGCTCCTCAACGCTTTAATCGGATTAGCAATGGCTGCTTTAATCGATTGAAAGCTTACTGTTAAAAGCGCTATTATAATAGCAGCTGCGCCCGCTAAAACAAACACCCACCAGCTGATAGGCAGTCTGTAACTAAAATCCTCCAGCCATTTGGTCATGGCCCACCAGGCTATGGGCGAAGCAACAAGGATCGCAATAGCCACCAGCTTTATAAAATCGAGCGATAACAGTCTTGTGATACTCTCAACGCTGGCACCCAACACTTTGCGAATACCGATTTCCCGGCTGCGCTGCTCGGCCATAAACGCGGCCAAAGCAAATAGACCCAAACAGGCGATTATGATAGCCAGTACGGCAAAGCTGGTAAATATGCTGCCCATACGCTGCACATCGGCGTACATATTAGCAAATCGCTCATCCAGAAACGAATACCTGATAGGCTGCGACGGAGAAAGGTTTTTCCATACGGACGATATTTGATCAATCGTATTTTTCATATCGCCCCCGTTAACTTTTACAGATACTATTGACGGACTAATACCGTAATAAAGGGCTATTGGCTTGATCTGTTCCTTCATCGATTCATAATTGAAATCTTTAACAACCCCAATAATCGGCATCCTGTCGCCGCCATGGGTAATCGCTTTGCCAATTGGGTTCTTAATATTTAGTTTCCGGACCATCATCTGGTTGACGATCACGCCGCCGCTGTGATCGTCTGCCGAAAAATTGGCACCCTCCAGTAGTTTCACGCCAAATGTTTTCAGGTAGTCGTTATCAATTATCCAAAACTGGGAGTCGGCGCCTGTCTCCACTTTTGATTTTCCCTCGTTGTACAATGTGTTGCCATTGCGTTTTGTACCTTCAACCGGCAGGTAATCACTTATTGACACACTTTTCACCGACGATAGCTTCAGCAAATCCTGTTTAAGGTTCTTTACTCCGTCGTTGCCCAGTGTATTGGTACCCTGCAGCATGAGCACCTGGTCCTTATCAAAGCCGATGTCCCTGTTAAGGATATACTGCGTTTGGTTATAAATTACAAAAGTGCAGATGATCAATATAATTGAGGCCGTAAATTGGAACACGACGAGTCCGTTTCGCAAAACAGAGTTTTTGCTGCCTGTACTTATCGAACCTTTCAATACGCTTACCGGCTTAAACGACGACAGATAAAACGCCGGGTATATACCCGCCATTGTACCGACTACTACGGATGCTAATAATATGACAGGAATAAACCACGGACTTAACCAGGGCATAACCAGTGTTGTTGCTGCCAGTGTATTAAAATAGGGCAGGAGCGCCCAGGCCAGTAATGAACCCACCACAAACGAAATAGCACTGTACAGCATTGACTCTGCCAAAAACTGGTTAATTAAACTAAAACGTGTTGAACCAACAACTTTTCGCAAGCCTACTTCCTTGGCGCGGTTAGCAGATTTAGCCGTACTCAGGTTGATGAAATTAATACAGGCTATGGTCAATATAAAAAGTGCTACTGCTCCAAACAGCCATATAAACCGTATGTCGCCACGCTTAAATTCTTCGTCTTGTACGTCGTACGAATTTAAATGTATAGCGGTAATTGGTTGTAACCTGAATGATAGTTTTTGCAGTTCTTTCTCGGCGTCTTTGTAGCTAATGCTGAGCAAGGCTGGCAAAAGATAGTTTTTATTTATATCTGAGGTTATTTTTTTCTCTAACTGTGCAATATTGGTGCCCGGCCTTACCAAAAGATAATCAGGATAATTGCTGGCGTTCCAGTTAGTTTGCTCTCCTTTGTAAAATTCAACACCATTCAGTGTCAATAAAAAATCAAATTGCTGCAGATGAGAGGTTTCCGGAAGGTTTTCCATTACGCCGCCAACCCGGTATGGTTTGGTCTGATCATTATTCAGGTACATTACTTTACCAATAGGGTTTTGATTTGGGAAGTATTTATCTGCTTTCCGCTTGGATATCACCATGGTATTTGGTTCAGCGAGGGCGGTTTTCCTGTCGCCATACACCATGGGCAATTTTAATATATCCAAAAACTCCTGGTCGGCATAGGTAAAGCCTTCTTCATGCGTGTTCTCCACCTGGTCGGCACGCCTTAATTCATTGCTTCCGGCGCCAGGGAACAGCGAATTCGGCATCATGCGGCCCGATTTCTCAATTTCAGGAAAGTCAGCTTTTAAAGCCTTTGCTATCGGGGCCGGATAATCGTCGCCTTTTTCTACTTTTCCATCGTGCGTGTAGTACTCAACCAACCGGTAGATACGGTTTGCGTCCGGGTACGATTGGTCATAGCTCAATTCGTTTTTGATATAAAGCCCGATCAGTAAACAGGCCGCAATGCTCAATGCAAAGCCACCAATTTTTATGGCCGAGTACATTTTTTGTTTGCGCAATTGCCTTATGGCGATCTTCAAATAGTTCTTTATCATTTTAATCGGTCATTAGTCATTAGTCATTGGTTCACCTTCACATTGTATCTTTCCCATTCTTCAATTGCTAAGAAAATGCCAAATAATTAACAGGTTAATTATCAGTTTTTTATAGTAAAATGGGAATGCTTATTTGTTCGGTTTCGATACAGTGGATGTCCGGTTATGAAAGTAAATAATTGTTGCTACATTCCTATTTCTTTCCTGATCTTCAGCGGTAATTTTTCGGCAATCAGCCGGTAAGATTGTTTTAAATAAAACTCCCATTCATTTTTTGTCAGCCTGTTAATGTCGTCCAGATCCACCCATTTAAACCTGGCAACGTAATGATGTGGAGAAAATCCCTTTTTAGCGGTAATTTCTTCAAAGTCTTCGGCCGGCACTTTGAACGAGGCTGATATCGGCACAGCATCCGGCGACGTGTACAAAAATGATTTTCCTCCCACATTAAAACACAGGTGCTCCTCAAACTTTATTTGTTGCGTTACTCCGGGAAAGCTCAGGCAAAGTGTTTGGATATCTTCTATAGTCATTTTATTATCAGCATATTTGATAAACTAATTTATAAATAATTACCTGCCAATCAAATGAAGAAGTACACCGTCTGTATAGCCGTTTTAGCTACTCTTTTGTTGTTAAGCAACAGCCTGTTTTCCCAACCGGAGGTACAGGGGCGTTATTTTATGTCATTTGACAGCACGAAAATCTATTATGAGGTACATGGCGCGGGCTACCCGGTTATATTGATTCACGGCTTCACCGGAACAGGGGAGGGCTGGAAAAAGAATCCCGTTTATGATGATTTGATGAAAGCCGGCTACGAGGTGATTATATTGGACCAGCGCGGCAACGGCCGGTCGGACAGGCCCCACAAGGGAGCGGCTTACGCCAATGATGCGGAAGCCCGGGATATTATGGGTTTAATGACCAATCTATTTATTAAGCATTATGATGTGGTCGGCTATTCGCGCGGATCAATTATCACAGCAAGGCTTTTAGTACTCGACAGGCGTATTCACAAGGCGGTTATAGGTGGGATGGGCGATGCCTTTACCAATCCCGAATGGCAACGTCGCATCCACATTTACCAGGCCTTAATGGGCGACACTACTTTGCATGATGTTGATGATGTGATGAAATATATACATACTCAGCATTTTGATAACCTTGCACTTGCCTATCAGCAAAAATATCAGCCCTCAACCAGTAAGCCTGAATTAGCAGCAATAAAACAACCTGTTTTGATTGTCCGGGGTACCGAGGATAAAGAAAACGGTTCTGAAACCGGGTTAAATAAGTTGATCCCCAAATCCAGCATTACTTATGTTCCCGGCGATCACAATAATGGAGCAAAAACAAATGAGTTTTCAGTGGCCGTAATTGATTTTTTGAAAAATTAACCGGGAGACACCTTTGGTCGTTTCTGTAAGCTTTTTCGTAACGTAAGGTATTTTTTACATTCCCTATCAAACAAAACACCTCCGTTTTTCTTTGAATAATAATGATTAAAGTTTTATTGTTCACAACCCTATTGTTGTCGCCGTTCCTGTTATTAGCTCAAACTCCTGTAGATACAACGAATATCGTCGATGTCGACACTACAGGGCGGAGAGATTTAATTGACGTAGCAAGAAGAATTTTCAAGGTTAAGCCAAGGCCGGATGAAGAGGATAAAAAACAGATTTATTTTTCCATTTTACCTATATCCTCCGCCGTGCCAGGGGGCAGCAAGGCGCTGGTCACTTCAACAACGGCCGGCTTTTATTTAGGTGAACGCAAAACCACTTATTTGTCAAGCGTTACTTTCGCCCCATATTTTAATTTAAAGGGCCGGTATGGCTTACCTATCCACTCGAGTATATGGTTAAAGGACAACAGCTGGAATATAGAGGGAGATACCCGTTTTTTAGTTTATCCCGATAATACCTGGGGCCTGGGAGGCGGCCAGCCAGAAAGCGCAAGGTATTTGCTTAACTATAATTACATACGTTTTTATCAAAGCGCATTAAAACGTGTAACATCGTATTTTTACGCAGGTATCGGCTATAATCTCGATTACTACGCTAATATTCAAACAACAAATACTACCCCTTTAAGCACCTTTACGGGTTATCAATATGGCACTGCAGCCGGTGGCAGCTCATTTTCGTCCGGGCTGAGTTTGAATTTGCTGTATGATTCGCGCCAAAACTCGTTCAATCCGTTACCCGGTGTGTTTGCTAACTTAATTTACAGGCACAATGCCGAATTTATCGGCAGCGATAATAATTCACAATCGCTGTATATCGACTTACGGAAATATGTTTCATTAAATGAGGTCGGGCCAAAAAACGTCTTTGCTTTCTGGACCTATTACTGGACAACTATATCGACAGGGACGCCGTATCTTAGTTTGCCGAGCATCGGAATGGACCCTTATCAGCGTTCTGGCAGGGGGATACAACAAAATCGCTACCGAGGGGAAGCTTTGTTTTATTTTGAAACGGAATACCGGCGCGATATTACTGACAATGGATTATTGGGTTTTGTATTGTTTGTTAATGTAAACTCGGCTAGCCAGGCAAATACACGTAAGTTTGAGTATTTAAATCCCGCAGGCGGTGGTGGTCTTCGCATAAAATTCAACAAGAAATCAGACACGAATATCTGTATTGACTACGGCATCAGCAAGGGATATTCTGATATCAACCTGGGTCTGGGCGAAGCCTTTTGAGTAATTTTGTATTTACATTTGGCATCAATAAACGATTTTAAGTTGCAGGTCTGAATAATTATGTTATTTTTGTTTGCAACATACCCGACTAAGATTAAGCCGAAGCATTTTCATTCTCTCATTATCATTCATTTTATACCTTTTTTGGCCGGTGGTTTTTAGCATATTGTGATGGCAAAGCGTATTTTAATACTGGATGATAACCAGGACATATTGGACATTGTTCATGAAACTCTGACCTATGAAGAGTTTGAGGTAAAAAGCACATCCAGGAGCGACGAAGTGATGCCTTTGGTTGAAGACTTTAATCCCGATCTTGTTATATTGGATTACCGGGTTGCCGGGTTGAACGGAGGCGAACTATGCAGACAAATCAAAGCCCATCCTGATTTTGGCGATACCCCGGTTATAATTTTTTCCGCCTATATTAATCATAACGACGAACTTTTAGGTTTCGGTTGTGATGCAATTATCAATAAACCTTTTGATTTAAGTGAATTGGTTGAAAAAGTAAATGGCTTAATATAAAAAACAACTGCTATTCTGTTTTGGTAGTGTCTTCCTGTTGACCTTAAAAATAGCAAAAGTCAAAAACTCTCATTCTGAAAAATTTCTGACAGGTTATAAAATTTTCTATAAGGTAAAACTTGTATCTTTCAATTATTAAACTTTATCAATATTTAATTGCATAAAACCCGCGTTATAATTAATGATGTTTTCGTGATAAAAATTTTAATAATTTGTTAACAAAATCTTTTTACTATTTCATAACTATTTCTTTATCTTCGTTTTATACAAAAATATACCCCAAATTGTTATAAAAATGTTAGTAGCTTTGAGTGATGACGATCCGATCAAAAACGATACAAAAAAAATAAATGCCTGCCCAAAGTGTAAAACAGAGAATAATTTCCGTATCCGTAGAAGCTATTTTGTAAAAACTTTTTTATTCTGGTTGCCTATCAGAAGATATGCATGCTATAGCTGCAAAAACAAATACTACGTTTTTCGCTGACAATTTTAAAGCTTGAAAGCAGCGGCTAATTTTTCGATTTTCCATTCTTTTTTGTTTTTTGATGTGGAGTCAATAAAATAACTTATTTTTCGGCGTATTTTATTTAATGGCAGCGCATTGAGCAGAGCAAAAAAAACTAAAGTTATATATTATTGCCCGAGGTGTGGGGTTCCATTTCATTTTCAAATTCATCGCAGTTGGTTAGTGAAGCTGTTCGCATCATTGTTCCCGGTAAGGAGATATTTTTGCGCCAAATGTAAAAAGTCTCGCTATGTGTTTGTCAAATAAAAGAGAGTTGCTCTCGATTATCTCAAACAGTAGCTCCCTGAGAAATTTCTATTATCCTGTTGTGCCCTAATACCCATAATAGGTGCAACTTCACCGGGTCAAAAAGAGGGTTGTCTTCTCAGTGGTTCATTTTCGTTTATTATTTAACAATAAGTTTAGAAAAGTAGCCACAGATTAAAAAATAGCGATAACAAAGCAATATTAAATAAAATCCGTAAATTATTATTACTAACATCCAAAGCGCCTGTTATGCATATAAAACGCCGTCTTTGTGCTTGTTTAAATAAATACCAGGGAGTTGTGATTAGACAAATACATTAATTTTTCAAAACTGGTACAAAAATTGCCCTATAGTTACGATTGATAATTTGGTACTTTTTATAAAACGCAACACCTGTTATAAAAGCTATTACAAATTTTAAGCTCCATTAAATATTAGAAAGATGCGTAGGATATTAGCAGTTGACGATGACAAAGACATATTAGACGTTTTACAACATATATTGGAGGATTCCGGTTATGAAGTAGACACACTTTCTGACGGACATTTTTTATTTGATAAAATAGAAGCCCATGAACCTGACCTGATATTACTCGACATTATGCTTGGAAACATGGACGGGCGCGAATTATGCAAAGACGTTAAGCAAAAACTGGAGACACATGACATCCCGGTTATCCTGATTTCAGCCAGTCATAATGTGTCCGGTGCAATGAATCAGAGCGGCGCCCCTGATGGATTCCTGGAAAAACCTTTCGACATTGATGATTTGCTTGATGCCATAAAGCTACACCTGCGTGCCGCATGAAGAAGTGAGCAGTTAGTAGCTTCTTTGATGAAAGACAAAAAGCAATTCACCACTCACTCACTGACCCTTTATCGTTCACTTTTCTTTTACCCCAAGTTCCTTTAGCTCTTTGTCAATCCGCTCGTTCCAGCGTTGTTGCGCACCTTGATCCAAGCCATGTTTGGTTTCATCATCGTATTGCTTTTGCAACCGGTTCATTTCCCTTAACGCTTCAAGGTATTCTACATTTATAGGCCCTTCAAAATTGCTCACAGTAAAATGTTCTGTACTAAGTTTCTTTTTAAAATGTTCGGCTGCTATTTTGGCTATGTCAAAATGCTTTTGTTCATGGTTTAAGGCAAAATCAGTACGGCTGCCGCTTTTTACCCAACAGGCGCTTTTCGGCAAATACACTTTGATGGCCAGGTGAACATTCAGAACGGCGTTATTAACCGCTGCGTGTTCTTCATAACCTATACCCGGAAATGTTTCGGCGTCAAACTTACTATCAGGTATTTTAGACTTGAAATCATCCCATGTTATTGGTCGCTTAACTGTATAGTAAATGGTATCGCCTTCCTTTTTTTCGCTGTAATTGGTAAAATCTATTTTTACTTCTTTGGCTAAATTGACATTGCTATTGGCCTGCTGGTCCATCCATGAATTCAAATAAACCAGGCCATCCGTCAGCACGTGCCGTAAAGTAGGCTCAATAGCCTGCGGAGCTCCTGCTTTTCGATTATAGCGGGCGCTTCCGTTATAGTCACCAAGATGAAGTGCGTCTTGATTCCCGCGTTGCAGGTCGAAAGACATGGCGAAAGTTACCCGGCCGTCAACATGCCCGCCGGGTAAAGCTGTCTCCGTCGCAATAAACCTTTTTAACCGGATAATCACCGGGCGCAAAGATGTATTTCGTGGTAAACTGTGGTCTATAAATTGCTTTATGGCCGCAAGGCCGCCGCCCTGGAAATCAACAGGGGATGTTTTACCTTGATTATTATCACTGTCTGCAACGGGCAATAGCCATGCCACTGCGGCACGATTTTCCCTTTCATCAACAACATTAGCTACATAAAATTCCTTCGGGGATACGGGCAAAACCTCGTCGTGCAAAACAATTGATTGCGGTCCGGGTTGAAATCCTGAAAAAAGCACTAATAAAAATGGCGGGATGAGGTGCCAGGTATATTTTCGGGTAGAGTTTGTTTTTATCATTGACAAATATAACGCCCGGGATGGATAAGGTATTATTAAAATTTTGAGTTCAAACTATTTTCAAACAATGTTAAAGTTTTCCACAGTTATACCACGCTCACTTTTAGGCCCGTTAAAAACCATGTTCTCCACATTATGTGAATTACTATTGTGGAATTCATTTTTGCGTTTCGTTACTTTCGCAAATTGATTAGTTCGCTACTTATGGCCAGACTTAAATATAGTATTTTAATTATTCCAATATTTATTGTTTTACAGTCGTACGCTCAACAGTCCCCCTCATTCCAGCTGTACCGCACTTACCACTCGGCAATCGATTTGCTGAATAAAGGAAAATATGTTGCGGCAGCCGAACAATTCCGCCTGGTGGAAGAATCGAAACTTAAAACCACCAGTCAGTCAAAATTCGAAACCGAGTTATCGCTGGTAAAAGAAAATGCCCAATATTATGAAGCATTGTGTGCCCTGGAATTGGGAAATGACGATGCTGAAAGCATGTTCCTTCGGTTTATTAAAGAACATCCGGAAAACCCATTAACAAAACTGGCTTACTTCCAGATAGGCAGATCCTATTCAAAACAGGAAAAGTATGCGGATGCCTTACGCTGGTTCGACAAGGTGAAGGCAAGCGAACTGAACGGCAGTGAGAATACAGAATATAAGTTTCGAAAAGGGTATGCTTACTTCGCAACCAACGACTATAAAAATGCGCAGGCACTTTTTAGCGAAGTAAAAAACAAAAAGTCGCCGTTTACGGACGATGCTGTTTATTATTTTGCATATATCGCTTACCTGAATAAGGATTATCACCTGGCGCTTGTGAATTTTGAACGGCTTAAAAAATCAAAAAAATACGAGAACAGTTATCCATATTATATCACCGCTGTTTATTTTTTGGATAAACGTTATGATGATGTGATCAGCTATGCCGTTCCGATTATTAACAGCACCCACCAGCAAAATGAAAGAGAAATGCTGCGCATTATTGCTGCATCTTATTTTGCGAAGACCGACTATGGAAATGCCGCCAAATATTACGGGCGTTTTGAGGATGAAGATATGGGTCGCACACAAAACACGCAGGACAGCTATGAAATGGGTTATACTTATTATAAGGTAGGTAACTATCCAAAGGCAGCCATCGAGTTGGAAAAATTACAGCAGGAGAAGGATATTTTCAGTCAGAATGGAAATTACACGCTAGGCGATGTCTTCCTAAAGATGAACAATAAGCAAAGCGCCCGAAACGCATACCTGGCAGCGTCAAAACTCAGCTTCGACCCGCTGTTGCAGGAAGATGCATTGTACCAGTACGCTAAGCTTTCGTACGAGCTTGATTTCAATATCCAGGCGATAGACGCCACTCGGTTATACTTAAAAAACTACCCCCGTTCACGACGCAATGACGAGGTGAAGATTTTATTGGGCGAGGAATTGCTTAATTCACATAATTATAAAGAGGCCGTTGAAATTTTGGAGCCTATTCCGAATAAGTCGGCGGCCGCACAAGCAGCTTTTCAGAAGGTTACCTATTACCGTGGCCTGGAGTTTTACAACGAACGCGCATTCGAAAACGCTATCGGTATTTTCTTACGTTCATTAAAGAACCCTGTGGATCCCAAAATTGAAGCGTTAACTACCTATTGGATGGCTGAGTCGATGTATGAGGTGCGCAAATACAGTGAATCTGTCGGGACTTTTGAAAAGTTTTTAGACCTCCCTGCGGCTGCCGAAACTGACGTTTATAATTATGCAAATTATGCTCTTGCCTACGCGGCATTTGGTGGAGAACAGTACAAAAAAGCAGCTGCTTACTTCCAGAAATTTTTGCAAGGTGAAGAAAAGGATGCAAATACCGAGAACGATGCGGTAACCCGGCTTGGCGATAGCTATTTTGTTTTGAAAAATTACGGCAAGGCACTTGAATATTATAACCGGATAATTGAACGGCATAGCCAGGGCGAAGATTACGCCCTTTTCCAACGTGGCATGATACAGGGGTTACAGGGTGCGCAGGACCAGAAGATCAACACCCTGACCGATGTGCTAAATAAGTTTCCTAAATCAGATTATGCAGATGACGCTTCATTCGAGATTGCCTATACATATTTTGTTAAAAACGATGGCGATAAAGCAAAAAGCGGTATGCTTGATATGATACAGAAGTATCCGACCAGTAGTTATATACCACGCGCGCTGGTTACTATCGGCCTGATCGACTATAACGCCGGTAATGACGACTTGGCAATTGAATCATTTAAACGGGTGATACAGGACTATTCATCAACCGATGAGGCTAAGCTGGCGCTTAAACAAATTGAAAAAATATACACTGATAAAGGCGACGCGCAAACCTTTATTACTTATGCTGCCACAACCCCCATTGCTAATTACACATCGGCCGACCAGGAAAATATTATGTATACCGCAGCCAATAACCTCTATTTAAGGGGCGACTGGCAAGGTACGGTAGGCGCCGTGGGGGCCTATTTCGATAAATTCCCAGCAAAACCAATTTATGACAAGCAGGCGCGGTTTATACGAGCGCAAAGCCTGGTTAACCTAAACAGGCCCGACGAAGCAGTTATTGATTATAATGTGATACTAAATGATTGGACCAGTACCTATAGCGAACAATCATTGATCAGCATGGCTAAATTATATATCGCTCAAAAAAAATATAATGATGCCGTTGTTTATCTGAAAAGGCTCGAAACCAACTCGGAGTATAAGGCCGATTATACCTTCGCCATCAACAACCTGCTGCTTTGCTACACGCAGATGGAAATGCCCGATGATGCTTTGAAATATGTTAAGCTGGTGCGAGCTAATGAAAAGTCGGCTCAGGAGGATAAATTTAAAACCGGGCTATATGCGGGCAGGGCTTACTTGCAAAAAGGCGATACAACAAATGCGGTAAAAGAGTTTGATTATACCGTGGCCAATACAAAAACCATTTCGGCAGCTGAAGCCAAATATAACGTTGCCAGTATCGAACACTTAAAGGGTCACTACAAAGCATCGCAGAAAACATGTTTCGAGTTAATAAAGGACCTCCCGAATTATGATTATTGGGTAACTAAAACATTTGTTTTGCTCGCAGACAACTACGTTGCGCTGAAAGACAACTTCCAGGCGAAAGCCACCTTGCAGAGTGTTATTGACAACTATAAAGGCGATGATGATATTTTACCAATAGCCAAACAAAAACTGGAAAGTTTATCGACGGGGCAAAAGTCCGGTGGTGCTGGCGAAAAGAAACAGGATAACAAAGAATAATAAAGAAGACAAGCAATGAAATTAAAATATATCTATACGCTGCTTACCTTGCTCATCGCATTATACTTTGTTCCTGCAGATGCACAGACAAAAAATAAGGTTAAAAAGCAACCGGCCGCGGTAAGTCATAAAAAGAAGATAACAAAAACTACAACGGGCCAGCAAAAGGTAAATGCCAAAAGCCTGGGAGAGGCAGCGGCAAAAACGAGCCCCGATACCACAAAAAAAGGCGTAGGCGCTAATGGCATCAGCGGAAGCTTGTCGGAGGAGATTGTAGTGACCACGGCGTACAAACCTGTTTTAGCTGACGCTGTTAAAATCCGCCGTAATCCTGACCTCGAAGATAAAACACCCTTTAAAGCGCCGCTATCTTACATCCCGATTGATAAACCGTTAGAGCTGAATAGTGAAATTAAGCCGCTGGAGGCCATGAAGAGGCCTGCTGAAAGGGATTCGGCCCAAACAAATAATTACCTGAAAGTTGGTCTTGGAAATTTAAAAACTACCTTCGGAGAAGCTTATTTTGGCAATGGAAAGGATGAAGCCTTACAGGTTGGCGGTTATTTAAAACACATTTCGCAGGCAGGCAGCCTGTATAAACAAAATACTGAAAGCGATCAGGCAGGCATATTTGGCAAAAGCGTTGGCGTTCAAAACTCCCTAAACGGGCGTATTGATTATGACTATCGCAGCAATTATTTTTACGGCTACGATCAGTTAAACCCGCCCGCAAAACTGCAGGTGGACAAACAGTATTTCAGCACCATCAGTGCAGAGGGGGAGCTTGCGAAAAACTTCAAAGATGTGCCCAATGATTTTACCTATGCATTAAAAATAAAGGGCTACATTTTTAAGGACGCCTTCCAGGCGAAAGAGAGCAACCTGGTGCTTTCCGGTTTTTTAAATGAAACAATCAACCAGTTTTACGCGGGCATCAGCGGATCTGTTGACGTTGCTACTCAACAAGATATCGCGTATAATTTAAACAATAGCCTTTTGCGCGTTAACCCTTACTTAAAATTCCAGGGAGATTTTTATAAAATTGATGCAGGTATCAATATAGTCGACCAATTTGGCTTTAAATCTGCATTTTATATTTTTCCTGCTGCTTCTGCAGAACTGCAGGTTATCCCCAAATATGTGCGCCTTTTTGTTGAGGCAAAAGGTGATGTAAACAGATCATCCCTGCGGGATTTTTCACTAATAAACCCTTTTTTAGGACAGAATACAAATATAACAAACTCAGTCGACCAGTTAGATATCAGCGCCGGGCTGAAAGGGACCCTGGCTCCTGGGCTGGGTTTCAAGGCTACTGTGTTCCGCAATAGCGTGAAGGACATGCCGTTATTTGTTAGCGACTTTAATTTCACTACCGGCTATAACAGGTTTAAGGTAATATATGATAGCGGCAGGTCGCGCGTTAGCGGGTTTACCGGAGAGCTCGATTTGAAGGCCTCTGAGGACCTCGATATTTTTGGACGGGTGGAATTTAAGGATTACCAAATGGCGACGGTAGCGCAGCCCTGGAACCTGCCAAAATTTAAACTCACAGCCGGCACCGTAATCCACATCAGCAATAAAGTTGATGTTACAGGATCGTTGCTCATAAGGGGCTCTGCAATGGACCCACGTTTAATACAAGGGACGCTCACACCAACTACAATTAATTCATTTACCGACCTTAGTGCCGGTGTTGAATATAAGGCAAGCAGCAGGATATCAGTTTTCGTACACGTAAACAATATTTTAGATGGCACTAATCAAACATGGTTATATTATCCTGATTATGGATTTAATATATTTGGCGGCGTAGGATTTGGTTTTTAGGCTTTTTCTTAAAATTTATAATAAACCGTACTTTAGCAAAAATGAATTTAGCTGATTATTTAAGCGAACTACTGGGGCAACGTGAAGAAGTAAATCTGCCGGGTCTTGGTTATTTTGTGCGGGAACGTGTTAATGGCTATTATGACGATAAGGAGGAAAAGTTTTATCCGCCGTATCATCATGTAAAGTTTGTGCCCGAAGCGAAAGACGATGATACATTCGCTCAATATGTTGCCGAAAAAAAGAATATATCACTGGCTTCATCAAAATATTTTGCCGAAAAATTCGTCAGTAAATTAAAAGAGGACGCCGCAAAAGGCAATTATTTATTTTCCGACCTGGGGCTGTTTTATACAGATGATGGTCAGCTGGTTTTTAAATCCAATGATAAAATAGCTTCTGATCCTGTTTTTTACGGATATCCGTCTATTAACATAAATAAAGCAGGGAAACAGCCGCGTCCCGAGCCTGTTCAACCTGTGTTTGAAAAACAGGCGCCCCAGCAAGAGGTAACGGTGCCTCCTGTTAAAACATTGCGGCAGCTGCAGCAGGAACAATATCTTGAAGACGAGTATGAAGCAAAAAGATCGATTAGCATTTGGTGGATCATATTGATCTCTGTTACAATAATTGCAATTGCTTTATTTGCTGTGTATAAATTTCGCCCTTCTGTTTTTGATAAGCTGAGGGCGGGCTATCATAAAACGTTCACTAAAGAAACCGCTATTATACCAAAGGTTCATCAGGTAGTAAAACCTGATTCGTTGGGTCCTGATACGGTTATTAAAGCCGGAGCGATATCAGACAGTACTTCAAAAGGTGTTCTTCCCGCTGGTTCCGGCCAGGGTGCTGACACTGCCGATACTACGAACCTTGCACGTTTTGAGATAATTGCAGCTTCATTCAGGACACTCCCCAGCGCAACAAGAGAAAGAGATCGGTACGAGGCAAAAGGCATGAAAGCCAAAATTCTGACGGATGCCCCGGGGCCGCTTTTAAAAGTGTCGGTTGGTACTTATCTCACAGATGCTGACGCCGAAGCAGCGACAGAAATTTTAAAAAGAGCAGGGAAGATCCCTCAAAATTCTAACGTCCAAAAAATAAAACCACACAGATGACATTATTGCTTTTACAGGTAACCGATACGGCGCATAAGCTAATTGATAGTGCAAATCATGCCGGCCAACAGCTGGCAGTGGCACCCGGTGACGAGTTACGCTTTTCAGATTTGTTGACGCGGGGTGGATGGATAATGTTGCCCATCGGGCTTTTGGCCGTATTGGGATTGGTCATCTTCTTTGAACGTTATTTTACGATCAGAAAGGCATCAAAAAACGATTCAAACCTGATGATACAGGTACGGTCGAGCATCATAACCGGTAATTTAAATTCTGCGGAAGCTATTTGCCGCAACAGCAATACGCCTTTGGGACGTATGCTCCAAAAAGGACTATTAAGGATCGGCAGGCCCATTAAAGATATTGAAGGCGCCATCGAAAATGTAGGCAAGCTGGAAGTGTCCAAGCTCGAAAAGAATATAGGCATTCTTGGCATTATTGCCGGTATCGCGCCCATGTTTGGTTTCCTAGGCACTATTTGGGGGGTTATTAAAATATTTTACGATATCTCTAAAACCGATAATTTCAGTATTGGCACCATATCCGCCGGGTTATATGTTAAGATGGTGACATCCGCCGCGGGATTATTTGTTGGTATGGTGGCCTATGTCGGATACCATATATTAAACATGATGGTTGATAAAGTAATATTAAGATTGGAAACGGACGCTATCGAATTTATTGACCTGTTAGAAGAACCGAGCAAATGAACCTGAGAAAAAGACATAAAGGAGTTTCGGCGGAGGTGCATACTTCGGCTATGAACGATATCATGTTCTTCCTGCTTTTGTTTTTCCTGATCGCGTCGACATTAACCAATCCCAATGTGATTAAGCTGCTGCTGCCAAAATCAAAATCAGGTAAATCCATATCAAAAAAGACCATTAATGTTACCATCAGCAAGGAGCTGCAATATACAATCGACAAAAAACCGGTAAGTATTGCTGACATGCCGACTGTTTTATCAGGTTATAAAAAAGCCGCGACAGAATTAACCATCATTTTATTCGTTGATAAAACAGTAGCAATCCAGGATGTCGTCCAGGTGATGGACATATCACAAAAACTGGATATAAAGCTTGTTTTGGCAACGGTGCCTAAATAGATGATAGCCAATGGTTCATAGTTCATGACAAAACTATGAACTATGAACCATCAACCATGAACCAACATGTATTACGAGGAAGAAAATAACTATCCAAAAGCGTTTTTAGCAACGGGCATTATAATGGCCGTTCTGATCGCTTTATGTTATTTTATTGTGTTCAGGAATCCGCCTGTGCAGGAGATGGGTACCGGTGGTATACTGGTAAATTACGGAACTACCGATAAAGGAATGGGTAAGGACAATATGAGCACAGAAGAGCCTTCTGTCTCCGAGAAAGCTAATCGTACCCAACCCAATAAAGTAACGCCGGCTCCTCAAACGGAGCAAAAAACACACGTTGACAACAGTAACCAAAAAGTTGTTACGCAGGATGCCGAAGATGCGCCCGAGGTAGCCGCAAATTCAAAGAAGACAAGTAAGTCGGTTGCTACAGAACCAGCGAAGCCTGTAAAAAAACAAGTAGTTAACCAAAACGCCCTGTATCATGGCGCAACCAATAAAGGGTCGGGAGCCGGGGACGGCACAACCAACACACCTGGTAACCAAGGCAGCAAAAACGGATCTACACTGAGTGATAACTATGGCCCCGGAGGTTCGGGCAATGGTTTAAATATGCCTAACTGGAGTTTTGTGAGTGCACCTGATCCACAGAATGTACACCGGGTGCCTGGCGTTGTTGTTATCGATTTTGTGGTTGACCAAAACGGCAATGTAATATCGGCAAGCACCAACCGCAGTAAAACAAGGGCAGATCTCAGCCTTATAGAAAGTGCCATTAACTCTATAAAACACACAAAGTTTGTATCGTCAACCCCCGCAACAGGCAACCAAAAAGGGGAGTATACGTTTAGGTTTAAAGTAGATTGAGACCGGTTAGTCCATGGTCCATGGACCATAGTCGATGGTTTATTTGTTTTTCATAATAAAAGATTAACCTAAATTTGCCATGGTCTATGGTCTATCGACCATTAGCCAAAACGAACTTCTCCATGAACTACCCGGACACCCTCCAATACCTCTACAGCCAATTACCGCTTTTCACCCGGGACGGGCCGTCTGCATACAAAGCTGATCTTACCAATACCATCGAGCTATGTAAACGACTGGATAACCCACAGCATAAATTTAAAAGTGTACACGTGGCCGGAACGAATGGGAAAGGCTCAACGTCCCATATGCTGGCGGCTATATTGCAAACTGCCGGTTATAAAACAGGCTTATATACTTCGCCGCATTTAAAGGATTTCAGGGAGCGTATCCGCATTAACGGTCAAATGATAAGTGAAGAAGAGGTAGTCAGTTTTGTAGCAGCGCACCGCGGAGATTTTGACGAGATAAGCCCGTCTTTTTTTGAAATGACCGTAGCGCTGGCATTTGATGTTTTTGCACGCGAAAAAGTTGACATCGCGGTTATTGAGGTTGGTTTGGGCGGTCGTTTGGATTCGACCAATATTATCACACCGTTGCTTTCGGTAATTACCAATATCGGCTGGGATCATATGAATATGCTTGGCGATACGCTGCAATTGATAGCAGGCGAAAAGGCAGGTATCATTAAACCCGGTGTACCGGTAATAATTGGTGAATACCAGCCAGAAGTCGCAAATATTTTTATCGATAAAGCAGCGGCAGCAAAGAGCAGCATCAGTTTCGCATCCGAAGAATGGGCTGTGAAGTCTGAAGTCCGAAGTCCGAAGTCGGAAGCCAGAGGTCGGAAATCGGAGGAAGTTGTCGTCAATGAATTTTTAGATATTGATGTTCGAAAAAATACCCCAACCTCTAGTCTCCAATCTCTAATCTCTAGCCCCGAACCGCTAATCCCTAAACTTCAGCTCGATCTGACAGGAACGTACCAGCTTAAAAACATAAAGACCGTACTATCGGCAGTTGAAGAATTACGAAATAGCGGCTTTAAAATTACCGACGGAAATGTTTATAATGCTTTGCGCGACGTAAAACATTTAACCGGGTTGCATGGCCGTTGGGAGGTTTTGTGTCAACATCCCTTAACCATCTGTGATACCGGGCATAACCCTGAAGGTATCGCAGAGGTGCTAAAAAATATAGCTGCTGTAAACTATTCCAAGCTCCACTTTGTGCTAGGAGTAGTTAATGACAAGGACATCAGTAAAATTTTGGCTATGTTACCAAAGGATGCCATCTATTACTTTTGCAAACCTGATATACCCCGTGGATTGGATGCCGAAAGTTTGAGGCTTAAAGCAGAAAAATTTGGTTTACATGGGTATGTATATTTATCTGTAAATCAAGCATTAATGATAGCAAGAGGAAATTACAAAAACGGAGATCTGATTTTTGTCGGTGGCAGCACCTTTGTAGTAGCAGAGATCATTTAGAATCGGCGAACCATCGTACAACTATTTTAATTCTCTTAATTCATTAATTCGTTTAATTTTGGTTCTGACAAATTCTTCCCTTTTTTATGACCTATACACCTTCAGCAGACAGATATAAAAATATGCAATACCGCCGTTGCGGTAACAGCGGCATTAAGCTCCCGGCGGTTTCGCTGGGATTGTGGCACAATTTCGGCCATGTAGACGTTACGGAAAATTCCCGTAAAATTTTACACCTGGCGTTTGACAGCGGCATCACACACTTCGACCTGGCTAATAACTATGGGCCGCCGCCGGGATCGGCTGAAGAAAATTTTGGACGCATTTTAAAACAGGATTTTCAGGGATACCGTGATGAACTGATCATTTCCAGCAAAGCAGGTTATACGATGTGGGAAGGTCCTTATGGCGATTGGGGCTCAAAAAAATATTTGGTGTCAAGCCTGGATCAAAGCCTGCGGCGAATGGGCCTCGAATACGTTGATATATTTTATCACCATCGCCCTGATCCCGAAACGCCGTTGGAAGAAACAATGGGGGCATTAGATTTAATCGTGCGACAAGGCAAGGCGTTGTATGCCGGTATATCTAATTATCCCGCAGGCGTGGCCGATAAAGCTATTACCATCTTAAAAAAACTGGGTACCCCATGTCTTATTCATCAGCCAAAATATTCCATGTTTGAGCGCTGGGTGGAGGGAGGTTTACTCGATGTACTCGAAAAGGATGGGGTGGGCTGCATACCGTTTTCGCCATTGGCCCAGGGACTATTAACCAATAAATACCTGCATGGCATCCCTGATGATTCAAGAGCAGCAAAATCAACAGGATTTTTGCAAAAAAGCCAGGTTACCGATGCCAGAATAAACCAGGTAAAGCAATTAAACGAAATAGCCATAAAACGAGGACAAACACTGGCGCAAATGTCGCTGGCATGGCTGTTAAAAGATAAACGGGTTACATCAGTACTGATCGGCGCAAGCCGCCCCGAGCAACTGACCGACTCATTAAAATGTTTGGATAATATCACCTTTTCGCCTGAGGAATTATCGAAGATCGAAACGATACTAAAATAGGGAGAAGAGAGCCAAGAGGACAAGAGCCGAGAACCCAGATTCAAGACGGCAAGAATCAAGAGCCAGGAGAAAAAGGCAAATTGTTTTACTATCTTGATTCCTGATTCTCACCGTCTTGCATCTCTTTCCCGTTTCTTCAAAAATAAAAATAAATGGGCAATATTAATTGGGGTATCATCGGCTGCGGTGATGTTACGGAAAAAAAGAGTGGGCAGGCTTACAATAAGATTCCTGGCAGCAGCCTGGTTGCGGTAATGCGCCGCGACGCCGCTAAGGCTGCCGACTACGCAAAACGGCACGGTGTGGGTAAATGGTACAGTGACGCTGAGCAATTGTTGAATGATCCGGAGATAAATGCGGTATCTGTTGCAACGCCGCCCGCATTTCACCTTGAGTATGCCGTTGCAGCATTAAAAAGAGGGCTTAACGTTTATGTTGAAAAACCGGTAACCCGCACTGCAAATGAAGCACAGCAAATGTCAGACGCGGTTAAACAAACAAACGGCCGCCTCACGGTTGCACATTACCGTCGTGCTTTGCCCATGTTTTTGAAGCTTAAAGAGCTACTGGACAATAAAATTATCGGCGAGGTAAGAACCGTTCAGATCCGTATGTGGAAAACGTCTGAACCGGACTTGATTGCCCGCACGGAAACCAACTGGCGCGTTCAGCCGGAATTGTCGGGCGGCGGATACTTTCACGATCTTGCGCCTCATCAGCTTGATCTGATGTTATTTTATTTTGGCGAGCCTGAACGATATCATGGTTTCTCGCTAAATCAATCGGAGGCAACTCCCGCAGACGACCATGTTTGCGGGCAGATAGTATTTAAAAACAAGGTGGTTGTTAATGGCTCCTGGTGTTTCAATGTCGCCGAAAACGAGACAACTGATACCTGTGAAATCATCGGGACGAAGGGAAAAATAACCTTTCCTTTTTTTGGCTTGTGGTATATAACCTGGAAAAATGAGACCGAAGGCGATACGCTTAATTTTGTGCCTCCTGAACATATTCAGCAGCCCATGATTGCCAAGATTGTGGATTATTTTAACGGTGAGGGGCCGAATCCCTGTTCAATCGAAGAAGCAATAACATTGATGAAGATAATGGATGCTTTTACCGGAAAATAGACTTACAAAGTTTAATTCGGAATTGTTTTGTTTTTTCATCGGCCTCATTGAGGGCTTCGCCGTTTCAAAACTTCGTAAGTCTATGATTTACGGGGGCTATTTCTTTTTCGGTACTTTCGCGCCAGCCTTGCGAGCTTCCGACAGCCCGATCGCAACAGCTTGTTTCTTGCTGGTTACTTTTTTACCGCTGCCGCTTTTTAGCTTGCCTTCTTTTAGTTCGTGCATAGTGTCGTGCACTTTTTCCTGAGCTTTTTCTGAATACTTTGCCATTTTATTGATTTTTATAGGTAATAGCGTGGTAAAGCAAAATTTTTGCCAAACATTAATTGATTTTCACGTTTATAGAATTGCGAAGACGCTGCAAAATCGTTATCGCAATTTTTCCAATAAAAAAACATTATCATCCAATTATTCCTATCTTCAAACTGTATATAGATATGTTACTCCTAATCATTTATAATCATTAATTATGCCGGTAAAAAAAGATACGCACCCCTTTTACGAACGACTTTCATTGGTACTCGTTGGCCTGATCGCACTTGGTTACCTGGTTATTCTCGGCAAAGATTTACTTGATCCGGTTGTATTTGGATTTCTGTTTGCCATTTTGCTGCTACCGGTCGCCAATTTTTTAGAAAAAAGGCTCCGCTTGCCCCGTGCTTTGTCGTCATTAGTTTCTATTCTGTTGTTTATCGCTTTCGTTGGGGGGATATTATATCTTGTTGGCTCACAAATATCCAATATTGCTAATGATTGGCCCATGCTGAAAAGCCAGGTCACCGAATCCATCGACAACCTCTCAAATTGGATACAACATGCTTTTCATGTAAATGCGAGCAAACAAATGAGCTATGTTCATGATACTACAAAAAAAATCATGGCTTCGGGCACAAACGTGGTCGGTGAAACATTTGGGGCAATATCATCCCTGATGTTGTTTTACGTGTTCATACTCATATTCACCTTTTTTATGTTGCTCTACAGGCGAATACTGATGCGTTTTATTATTTGGGTTTTTAACACCGAATACGAACACATTGTATTTGATATCGTAGAGAATATTCAAAGTATACTAAGGCAATATATTTTAGGGTTGTTACTGGAGATGCTCGTAGTTTCCTGCCTGGCCTGTGCCTTGTTTTGGATAATCGGCGTGAAATATGCTGTTTTGCTCGGAATAATAGTAGGCCTATTTAACCTGATACCTTATTTGGGGATATTTACCGCTTTATTGCTGAGTACTATTGTAACATTTGCAACCGCTAGCTTGGGTGACGCCGTGAAAGTTGCTATTGGCGTCCTCTGCATCCATGCGCTTGATTCAAACTTCCTGTTACCAACAATCGTCGGTTCGAAGGTAAAGCTTAATGCATTGATTACCTTTTTAGGGATAATAACAGGTGAAATGATATGGGGCCTTTCGGGGATGTTTTTGTCGATTCCAATTATGGCCATTATGAAAATTATATTTGACCGCGTCGAAAGTTTAAAGCCCTGGGGATACCTGCTGGGCAGCGGCAATGAAGAAAAAAAATCGACGATGAAAAAAATGAAGCCTGCCGTCGCGGATAAGACTTAACCGACGAACAATTCACGCTCTCGTTCTTGCTTCAATAATTTTACAGTTTTGTCTGCTATCTTCATTTAAAAAATCATTTATTATGTGGTGGATATACGCGCTGCTATCAGCTTTTTTCGCGGCACTTACCGCGATATTTGCAAAAATCGGGATCAAAGGTGTAGATACTGACCTTGCTACTGCTATTCGTACGGTTGTGATTCTCCTTATTGCATGGGCGATCGTAATTTTCAGAGGAGGTGCACATTCAATCGGCAGTTTAACAAAAATCAATTGGACGTTCCTTGTACTTTCCGGCTGTGCAACCGGTTTATCATGGATATGTTATTTTAAGGCCCTCGAGTTGGGCGAGGTTTCGCAGGTTGCACCTGTCGATAAATTAAGCGTGGCAATAGCAATTGTTTTGGCTGTGGTTTTCCTGGGCGAGCCGCTAACTTTAAAAACTGTGGCCGGTGCCGCACTGATCATAGGTGGGAGTATAGTGTTGATAATCAAATAGAAATTAAAATTTTAGTAATTTTTTCGACGGTGTGCTTTCGGTTTTCCCCTTTTTGCTTTTATCTTCCCACTTATTGTAACAATTACACTGAGACATCGAAAAAATCAGTTTAAATTCAAATTTTGTCCTCATTTTCGCGCCAGATTAACATCGGCATATTATAATATGAGGACTATATATATTCTATTTTTTTTAATTATTATTTCTTTTGGTTTAAAGGCTCAGACGAATAACCCATCCGACAAAGGCAAAATTAGCGGTAAAGTAATTGACGCTGTTACTAAAACGGCTGTTGATTTTGCAACAGTAAGTGTTTTTAAGCCCGGCAGCACCTCACCTTTCAACGGCGGCAGTACTGATCCTAAAGGAAACTTTAGGATTGATGATATTCCCGCCGGTGAATACAGTGTGACAATTGATTTTTTAGGATACAAACGCACAACAATTGATCATGTAATAGTTAGTAACACAGTTAAAAATGTGTCATTGGGTAATGTTGTTCTTTCTCCGGTACAAAATCAGTTGAAAGGCGTAGTAATTACTGCAAGTGTGGCAACGGTTGAAAATAAGATCGACAAAATGGTTTATAATCCAGCAAACGACCTTACGTCACAGGGCGGCGTTGCTTTGGATATACTTAAAAAGGTCCCAATGGTTACCGTTGATATTGATGGGAATGTGGAATTAATGGGCAATGCCAACGTGCGTTTTTTGATCAATGGCAAGCCCTCCAGTATTTTTGGCGCCAGCCTTACGGATGCGCTACAAGCCATTCCTGCCAGTCAGATAAAAAATATCGAAGTAATAACCAGTCCCGGAGCAAAATATGATGCTGAAGGCACCGGAGGTATTATTAATATCGTTTTAAAAGATAGTAAAGTACAGGGGGTAAACGGGAGTGTTAACCTTTCGGCAGGGACTCGTTTAGAGAACGGTTCGTTTAATTTGAATGCACGTAAAGGAAATTTTGGTGTTAACGCATTTTTCAGCGGAAATGAACAACTAAACAGCACCTCGATAAATACGACCACTCGGTCATCATACAACAAGACAAAGGACACCGTCACCGACTTGTATGAAAGAGGTACCAATGCATTCAAAAGAAGCGGGTATCAATCAGGCTTAAGCTTTAACTGGAGCATTACTCCCAAAGATGAGTTAACCGCAGCTATTAACTTTAACCATTTCGGCAACCACGGTATCGGGGTAACCAATCAAAATCAAAGTACGTTTACGACCGGCGTTTTAGATACCGCGAGTCTAAGTAATTCAACAAGCAGGTTTAGTGCAAATTCAACCGACGTGAGTCTGGCTTACAAAAAAACTTTTAATAAAGAGAACCAGGAGCTTGATGTTTTATACAATAGCAGTTTTGGCAGTAATACCAGTTACTATACCCAGGAACAGGATTATACCAATGTTGCGTTCCCTTCATCAGGATCGATAGGTAATAACCCAGGCAAGGACAGGGAGACCGACATTTCTGTTGACTACACCCAGCCAATAAGCAAAGGGTTTACTATTGAAACAGGGGTAAAAGCTGTGATTGAGGATATTAACGGAACCGTAAATACACAAACGCTGACAAATGGCGCTTTCATATTTAATCCGTCACAGAGTTATAATTTTGATTATGACCGTAAGATATTTGCATATTACCTTTCATCGTCATTTTCGTTGTTTAATGATTTTATTGACGGAAAGGCTGGATTGAGATATGAATACACGGAAGCCACTTCTGACTTTCCAAATACAACCATACCTTCATATGGCATTTTGGCTCCCTCATTTGTTTTATCACACAAATTAGATAAAACACAATCTCTGAAATTTAGCTATACCTATAGATTAGAGCGTCCTGACTATCGGTCGCTTAATCCGTTTTATAATATCAGCGATCCCCATAACATAAACACCGGTAACCCTGATTTGAAACCAGAGTTAGGGCACAATTTTGAATTGGGCTACAATAAATCATTTGATAAGGGGGCCAATATCTATATAGCTGCATTTTACCGTTACAATACCAACGACCTGCAGTCATTCACAACATTTTATCAGACGTTAAAAATCGGCGATACCACCTATTCAAATGTTTCCCTAAACCAGCGTTATAACATCGGGCGCGAGGTAACCGAGGGCGTTAATATATACGGATCTTTGCCTGTTACCGACAAATTAAGTTTACGATCTAATATGTTCTTTGCCGATAGGATAACAGACAATCCCGGTAGCCCGCAGGTAAGCGGTTTCGCTTATCGTATCAACCTGAATGGCAGTTACCAGTTTGGTAACAACCTGGCTGCTGAGTTTTTTGTGAATTATCGTTCATCACAGAAAGGGATACAAGGTACCAGCCCTGCATTTTCATTTTATAATTTTGCAATACGTAAGCAAATCCTTAATAAAAAGGCCAGCATTGGTTTAACGGCAGCGAATCCTTTTGGTCAATATGTTAATCAGCACTCAACAACTTTCGGCCCTAACTTTAACCAGGACAATTTACGCCAGGTTCCTTTCCGTTCCTTTGGAATAAGCTTAAGTTACAAATTTGGGAAGCTCGAATTTAAAAAGGAGAAAAAGGAGCCGGAAGACGAAAACGGCCCTGTTCCGGATGATAATCCTCCTGGTAAGCTTAAATAGTGGTGTGTCAAATAATCCCTGGCTATCAAGCGCGTAACTGCTGCTTATAATTTTTAGTCACCTATTGCAATCAAACTTGTATTTTAGGTGACTATTTAATTTTGTGGACGAACAGACAATCAATACCCGAACGCCAAAACAATTAAGAATCGGCACAGCGATATTCTTTTTTATCTCGGGGTTTGGATATGCTACTTGGGCATCCCGGATTCCCACTATAAAACACCAGCTTCATTTAAATGACGCCCAACTGGGAATCGTATTGTTTGCCCTGCCTGTTGGATTAATGTTTACCATGCCTATAACAAGCAAGCTGCTTACACATTACAGCAGCAGGGGCATTATACTTTTAGGTTCCATATTTTTAAACGTAATACTCGTTTTAATCGGGCTAACCAACAGCATGTGGCAATTGGTTGTGATGTTATTTTTCTTTGGTTCGGCCCGTAACCTGTTAACGCTTTCCATCAATACGATGGGGGTAGGCGTGCAGGGTTTATACAGCAAATCCATTATGGCCTCATTTCATGGCCTGTGGAGCCTGGCTGGTTTTGCCGGGGCGGCAGTGGGCCTGGTTATGGTGTATTTTAATATCATACCAACCTGGCACTTTGTGATCGTTAGCGTTCTGCTAACTATATTTACGCTCTATTTTATCAAAGATACCCTGTATCAAAAGCCAATTCCGCAAAGCAAAAAGCCGATTTTTTCGCTGCCGGATAAATATCTATTAAAATTTTCACTGATTTGTTTTGCTTGTATGGCCTGTGAAAACACGATGTACGACTGGAGCGCCATCTACTTTCAAAAAGCCGTCCATGCCGAAAAAACAACCGCTACCGCCGCTTTTGTGATCTACCTGGTGGCCATGACATCCGGCCGGTTTTTGGGTGATAAAGTGGTGACAAGGCTGGGTATTAAAACGGTATTAAAATTCAGTGGTTCCTTTATATTTTGCGGCTTATTACTGGCCGTGTTTTTACCCTATATCATTACGGCCGCCTTTGGTTATATTTTGGTTGGATTCGGTGTATCGTGTATCGTGCCAATGGTATACAGCCTGGCCGGAAAATCGAAAAACATGAGCAGCTCGTCGGCCCTTGCATCTATATCTACAGTTGGTTATTTCGGCTTTTTACTGGTACCACCGTTTGTCGGCTTTGTTGCGCATTACGCGGGTTTACAGTGGTCATTTGGTATTATAGCCATGTTTGGCGGCCTGATCGTGTTTCTTGTTTCCAAAATAACCGAAGAGCAACAGGAGCAAAGTTCGCCAGTAATTTTGCCTGATTATGAATAATATGTTTAGTAAAATGTAAGTTATTCGCCATTATTGCGTTATCTCCACTAATGCGCACCTTAACACTTATCACAAGATTCTACCGCGGGCTATTTTTTGCTAATTTCCTCGTTACGCTCAGCTGTTTGGGAATCATTTTGACCTACGGCGACAGAGCTTATGAAATAATTGGCGTATTGTTTTGGTTTAAAGTTATCACCCTGGTATTGATATTTTTTAGTGCTATCTATTACAAAAAGAATGAGCTCTATTATTATCAAAACCTGGGAATTTCAAAATTGATGTTAGGTTTAACGACTTCGGCTTTCGATTTCTCACTTTGGGCGCTGGTTCTATTTATCGGATTAAAGACTATATGATCCACACACTCGAAACAGATGGCGTACAGCTTGAATTTGGCTTACGAAAAATATTATCGGATGTATATTTAAAGTGTGAGACAGGCAAAATCACGGGACTGCTTGGCCGCAACGGGCAAGGCAAAAGTTGCCTGATGAATATAATTCTCGGAACCCTTAACGCATCCATCAGTTCTGTTAGATTTGATGGAAAAATGACTAAAAATGCCGCTAAACATAACGGCCTTTTGTTATACCTGCCGCAATTTAATTTTATACCGAAATCATTATCTGTGAAACAGGTGTTGGCCGATTTTCAATTACCTGCTTCGGACTTCACAAATCGTTTTCCTGAATTTTCCGAAAAGCAGGATTTAAAAGTAAACCAGCTTTCAGGCGGTCAATGGCGCACACTTGAACTTTATATCATTGTTAAAACCCCGTCCTTTTTTGCAATGCTTGATGAGCCGTTTACGCATTTGAACCCTATCCAGATTGATAAGATAAAGGAATTTTTATCAGAGGAAAAAGTTAATAAAGGCCTTTTGATAACTGATCATATGTACAGCCATATTTTAGATATCAGCGACAGCTTGTATTTACTCAAAGACGGCAAAACCCATCCAGCCAAAACCGTCACAGACCTCGACGATCTTGGCTATATCAGATTATAATTATAATTCCTTCACATTATCCCCCGGTATCCTGTCAACTAATTTATTGTAAGGATCAATACCGGCCCGTACCGGCTTTCCTTTTACAATTACACTGATCGTATGGATACCATACCCTAATTTGTACTTTTTTAAATAAAGTGGGTTTACCTGCGAACGGCCATCCTTATTTTTAGTATCGGCTGCAAATACGCCTATATCGATATAATCATTCATTTGTTTTGCCGGTACATCATTCCCTTTATTATCTATCCAAACCTTTGCTACGTTTACATTGATAGTCAACTTATATTCATTCTTTTTGCCTGTTGGAACTGCCTTAACATCGGTAGTACTGTTATCATATAACGTGATCTTTTGCCAGGTATCGGTTAAATAATACTGCAAGGAGTCAGGCGTGTGTTTTTGCAGGTAACGATACAGATCGTTGCTGCCGGCGTATGGCGGTTTATTTTTAAACGAGTAGGCATTTTTAAAGTCGCGCAAGGCAGTGTTTAAGCTGTCTTCGCCAATTAAATCCCTTAATCCATACAAAACTATAGCGGCCTTTCCTCCGTATTCAAACCATTGATTTGCTCGTACTAGCGGGTGCTCTTTCTCTTCCATACGTCGCCTGATTGCTAAATAGGGCCATAATTGGTCCTCTAGTATCCATTTCATATTATCTTTCCCGTATTTCTTTTCCATCATAACCAATGCGCCATAGGCCGATAATCCTTCAGGGATAACCAATGAGCCGACTGTGTTATTAGGGGCAACCTGGAAACGCCACCATTGCTGAGCCAGTCGCTGCGCAGCTCTGAAATAACAATAATCAAATTGATTAGGGTCGGTAAAGCCGGCGTTCCAGCCTGAGTATTCCGCATAAGTATCCAGTGTGGTGATTGAGGTCGATTGCGGGCCATAGATAGACGTTTCGGTCATGCGGATATCGTTGAAAGGATATTCACCATAAACACTTGAAAAATAGTGCAAACCGTCTTTGTAAGCCGCCATAAACCTGTGCAAATTGGCATTATGTGCGGAATGATAATAAATATTAATGTTCACCTTATGATTCAGTTGTACACTATCATGCAAAACGGAATATTTAGCCGAAAGAATGCCAATGGGTGCATACATGCCAGGTTGTGTTTGTACATAGTGAAAGAAATTCCGGCCGTTTTGGCGCCATTGTTTTTGCAGGTCGCCAGGTGCAATTGCAGTTTGGTCGCCCGAAGTGCTAACCGTTATATCCATGCTCAGCAAATCAGAAATTTTGCCTGCCTTAAGGGTGCTGATACCCTCCTGATCGTTCTGTGCAAGCTCTTCCTCCTGTTTTTCGGGCAAATGGTTTTTCCTGCGTTCGTAATTGCTGTTTAGCTCGTCATCGTCGTCATAACCTAACTCCGGCAAACCACCCGTAAAGAAAATACCATTGCGAAGCAGTTTTTCAGCATACAGGCCATTCCTGAATCCCCTAAAAGTGACAGATGAATTTATTTTGAGGACCGCCGAATCATGCGGTGCAAGCGGTTTTTTTAATTGATATAAACGATAGGCAGCGGTGTCTTTTTTGGGTCTGAAACAATTAAACATTCCGTGCCCATAGATCAGCGGATTAGTGAACGGTACCGGTTTGCCATCCTGTTCAATAGAATAATCGGTCAGTTCGTCACCATCAAGAAGCAACTTGATAATGGGTTTATTTGTTTTATTTTCAATGGTTACAAATGCCTTTACAAATGCCTGTTGTTTATCAGGAAAAAGATCGGCATACATTTTAATGCGTGTTACTTTGGGCAGAGGCAAAGCATCGTAATGTTTCAACGTTTTTTCATAAATAACCGCCCGGTCATCTTGTTCGCTTTTAGTTAGAAAATTATTTAAATAGCTTACATTATAATAATTATAAGCGCCAACGGACAGGAACGCAAGCGATAATATGGCCGTGAACAACCTTGTTTTATGATCGAACCGTTCACCCACCAATTGAAGCCGTTCTTTAAAAGAAGATGTTACGCCCCTGTAATAAAATAACGCCGAAACGATGATCAGTAACCCGCCAAACAGCAGCCAGTAAAAATTGAACCAGTTTACAGCTTTTGCCATGTGGCCAATACCATCCATATCTGAAACACCGTACCATGGCGTGTACGAGTAAAGCAGCAAGTTGTAATTAAATATGCCCGACTGGCGCAAAAAGAATATTGCTATCCATATAAAAACGCCGATACCATGTGCCGTGAATTTATTATTGATCATTACATGAATCACATATGCAAACAATACCATTTCTAACAAACGCGGTATAATAATGACGAACGTGTACAGAAAATAAATCGGGAAGTTAAACAGGTGATAGCCCTTAGCAATTTGGACTCCGAATGAAAGTACCACGGGTATTAATGATAGGCCGATGCCAAGTAAAAGCAACGAAATAAGCTTAGAACCATTTAACACCCAATTGGGTGGTGGTAATGAATCGTTTATAAAGGCATACCGGGTAACCCTGTCGCGGTGGAGTGTTTCGCCGGTATAAAAAATGATGATAAAAAAAATGAAGAAAATGAAAACATCATTAAAAATATTGAAAAGCATTACGGTCCTGGGTAAATCGGGAATACCATATTCCTGGTTTCCCATCCAGAATACAAAACCCAGGAAAGCCATCCCACTTGATATAATTATCCAGAAATAGTTATCACGAATTATATTCAGCAATTCTATTTTAGTAAGATTATAAAGGGTACTGCGGCTATAGCGGGCGGTAAAACTTGTTTTTACTTTAAGTATTTCGGGCCTTTTAGCCTGAAGGGGATGATTGCCAGTTGTGTTTTTATCTCTTTTGCCGCTAAAGAATTTTTCAAAACTGAAACGGATATAAGTATAAACCAAAATTGCCAACCCAATACCCGACCAAATGATGCGGTTAAGCAAAAAGGTGCCGCTGATAGGCATCAATGTGGTGTTTTGCTGGTTGAATGTGGATAGGCTGGTTTGCAGCCGGATGCCGTTAAGGGCAAATGGGTCTGATAAATTAATTACAGTTGTATTATTGGTATTGTTGAGGAAAAATATAGAAAGGAAATAACCTAAAAATAGCAAAATACCACCGCTGTAGATCACTTTAACATTGCGTGTAAGGGCTACTAATCCAAAAAACAACGACGAAGTAAAGAACAGATTTGGCAGCGCTATAGTTAAAAAGGGATGCAGATAGTAAATTAAGCGGTTCGGCCCATATCGTTTGGCATCCGTCCAGCCGATTGCGGGGCCGAGCTTTGTACCGATATACGCCCCGATGATAACCGAACTGCCTATAAACAGCATAAACAAAAAAGACCCAAGGTAACGCCCCCAAAAATAACCTGCTTTTGTTATGGGATAAGTAAGATAATAATCTTTTGTGTTGTATTCAATATCACGGTATAGAGGCGTTCCCATAATAGACGAACTGATCAGCATCATTATCATCGTTATACCGGCGCACCAGAGCGCTATGAGATAAGGAGCATTGATATTTTCCTTTTCGCCGACCGGTAAGGAACCGGTTGAAAAAGTAAAAATTGTAAAAATTAAAGCAGCGGTAAAGTATAAATAGATGGCAGGCCTCCGGAGCCTGTTCTGAATTTCGAACAGAAATATTTTGAAAAACATAAATTAAGGATAAAATGGGTTTATATCGTATTTACATCCACACGGGTAGCAATGTTGCTGAAGTAAACATCTTCTAGGTCGGGCGCGCTTTGAATAAATCCGCTTCCAGGCGGTGTTTCCTGTAGTATCCTGATATGAAGCTTACCGGCTTTCAGCCTGGTAGAAATCACCCTGAAATCATCCTGGTAATGCCCTAATTCATCTTTTGCGATGGACTTACTGTATATTTTGCCTTCCATCTCTTTCACTGCAACATCCGGTTCACCGGCATACAGAACTTCACCCTGGCAAATGATTGCAAAATTGGAGCAAAGCGTGCTTACATCTTCAACAATATGGGTTGATAATATCACAATCGTATTTTCGCCCAACCTGCTCAATAGATTATAAAAACGATTTCGTTCAGCCGGGTCCAAACCGGCGGTAGGTTCATCAACAATGATCAGTTTTGGATCGCCGATCAATGCCTGTGCAATACCGAAACGCTGTTTCATACCGCCCGAAAACGTGCCAAGATGTTTCTTTTTGTCTTTAGACAAGTTAACATTATCCAGCAGTGCATTTACCAGGTCTTTACGTTCCGTTTTATTACCGATGCCTTTTAACTGGGCGATATGATCGAGCATGCGCTCAGCTGAAATTTTTGGGTATACGCCAAATTCCTGTGGTAAATAACCAAGCAGCTGACGCACTTCGGTTTTGTTTTTTAATACATTAAGATCATCCAAATAAATACTGCCAGAGTCAGCTTCCTGCAGAGTCGCTATCGTACGCATCAGCGATGATTTACCGGCGCCATTTGGCCCTAAAAGCCCAAACATGCCGTTATTAAGCGTTAACGAAACATCCTTAATGGCTTGAACGCCGTTGGGATACGTTTTAGAAAGTGAGTTGACTACCAGTTTCATTTTGTATTAGATTTTGATATTACGTTTAACAGATTTTGGGCGGCGCCATTTATGATCATCCTGGCACTGTCGGCTAAATAATAGCGGAGGTTTTGGATGTTTGCATCGTTTAGATAGAAGTTGCTTTTATTAAGGACATCGATGTTGGTGTTATCAAAATGATTGTTCTTCAGTACAATCAGCTTTGATCCGCTTCCGGGCCTTTCGCCGGTTACCACCCTTACTGATTTTATCCGGCTATCAGATAATACCACGATACTGGCATAATCCTGTTTAATAAATATACTGTCTTCCTGGAAACCGTCGACTAAAACCTTGCGCATATTCCATTCTTCCTTTACTGCGGTGTCAATAACCTCTTTTCCATTTGCCATGTAGCTTGCGCTTACGTTCAGGTTAACCAGTTTAGGACAAGAAATGATCAGTACATAAGGATCTGGACTATACCAGTAATCGTGTTCAAAGCTTACGCTAAGCTCCAGGCGCTTGCCGTATTGTTTTACTTTTAAAAATTCAAGGTAATTTGCAGCAACCATAACTTTAAAAGGACCCTGTACAAATTTTACATTAGCAGCAGTAGATGAGATCACGTCCACGGCATCAAAATCTTCAAACTTTAAAGTCTTAAAATCCCGGTACGGGTTTTTGTAGCTGCCGGAGTCATATGCATCCTTTAACTGGTAATCGTAGGCTATAAGTGCCACTAAAAGAAAAAGCAAGGCAGCAATTAGTAATTTATTACTTGTCTTCATTATTTTCTGATTTTGTTGCGTAGTTGTCTGTTTTAAATTTTTTGTAGAGCTGCTGCAGGTCCTCAAGACTAATATCTAACAGGTAAATACTTCTGAAAAATTCGTCCAGGTCCTGTTGAATAAAACGTTCTTTCCGGTAAGCCTTTACTTTTTCGTTGCCGTCAGGTGCAACAAATAGCCCAAGCCCGCGCTTGTTATATATCACCCCCTGGTTTTGTAAAAACTCATAGGAGCGCATAACCGTGTTGGGGTTAACTTCCAGCTCAATTGCCAGGTCGCGCACAGAAGGGATCTTTTGTTCTGACGGCCACTTCCCCAGCAAAATATTTTCACTCACATGAGCGGCAATTTGCAGGTATATAGCCTCGTTATCTCTAAACTCCATAACTAAATCTTAAATTAAACCTGCTTTTCTTTTAACCGGAAATAGGCGGCCACCCAAAATAAAAGTGTTAAAACTAACATGGGTATTATTATATGCGATTCTTCTATCCCTGTAGTGCTAATCGTTATTCCTTTACTATGTTCCATAAACCTTGCATTGGTAAAAGGAGCCGCAGGCATTACATCCCTGCCCAATAGTATACCGAGTAATGTTTTATTGAAGAATATTAAGAAGGCCACAAAAATAAAAAATGCAAATGCCGTTTTAATGAAATGCAATTTTTCAAAAAGGATGGCGCCATAAAAAGCAATAGCATGTAATAGCGCAAAAAGTAAGATTACCTGGAAACCGACAGGCCTGTGAAAAACATCCAGAAATACTGTTTTTTGCCCCGGAAGGTGTCTTAAACTAGTTAAGAATGCCAGTATAAGGTAGAAGCTACAGGTAAACACTACTATGAATAAAACAAATGAGTACAGCCAGGCCACCAAATATTTTTCGAAATGCGATGCCGGCAAAGTAAGCGATGCTATCGCCTTGTTTTTGTTTCCGAAGTCTGTAAATATGGTACTTGTGAATATAGTCCCGGCCAACATCAGAATTATCACAAACATTGAAGATTGAATTTGGAGGTCGAGAAAACCTCCCGGGATGATGAAAATTATAAAGCTGCCTCCAAGTACCATTACCCCAACCAATACCGTTAGGGACATCAGGTAGCTTTTGTAATGCTCGGCGGTATGTTTTATAAACAGTTTGCCAAATCGAGTTAAATTAAATATCTCGCTCATGTCAGGATGCATTTAATATTTCTAATAGAGATTTATTATTGTTGATAATGGCGTTGAAAAGCAACTCAAGGTCAACCTTGTTGAACTTGCCCGTCGTATTTCGCAGTATTGCGTTTTTACCGCGCATACCTTCTTCTTCATATAATACAGGCAGATCGGCCGTATCAGGGAAAACTCCGAACGTTAATTTCTCAGCTATTTCATCAATCGGTTGGTTCACTACTATTTCGCAGTCATGCAAAACCAGCAGCGTATCAATTAAACTATCCAGATCCCTTACTTGGTGGGTTGAGATCACAATACACCTGTCTTCGGTCAGTACCGAGGCCATCAATTTTCGAAACTGCACTTTCGATGGTATATCCAACCCGTTTGTAGGTTCGTCCATCACCAATAAATTTGTGTTTGTTGCCAGGCCAAAGGCTATCATTGCCTTTTTTTGCTGACCGTATGATTGTTTATCCATTACACCGTCAAGGTCAACATCCAGCGCATTCAGGTAACTGTAAAAGTCGCTTTTGCTGAATTTGGGGTAAAACCCTGCTGTATTGTCAACAAAGCGGGCAGGGGTGAGGGATGGAACAAATAATTCTTCAGGAATAAAGTAAACGGATTCCAATACCTTTACCGGCCGGTTTGAAACATTAATCCCGTTAAAAAGGCAAGTTCCGCTTTCAGGAAATGCGAGCCCGGTCATGTTTTTTAAAAGCGTTGACTTACCTGCACCATTCTTTCCGAGAAGGCCGTAAATATGACCTTCCTTTAATGTGAGATTAAGCCCGTTAAACAATAATGGCTTTTTGTTATACCTGAAACTGAGATTTTTAATTTCTATCATAGTGTATTAGTATAATAGTACACTACAAATGTAGAATGATTTATTTATATTCCAAATATTTTTAACTTTCTTTTTTCTGAAGGTAACATATGGGGCTGGAGTAACGTTTACTGTTTACTTAATATTACTAAAAGGTAAATAGCGTATTTGCAATTAACATTATAGTACTTTAAATTTAGTGATTGGTTAACATATCTTCGAAATTTTGCATAAACACAATTTACCAACTTACGCAATTGTTGAACTATTGATGAGGTTAATGCCTCACAATAACACCATTGGAAATTATAAAGATCATAGCATTTACGATGAAGGCGTGATTGTAAAAACCTCGGGCGGTATTATCCACTTTCCAACCGGGATGGTTATCCAACAATTTGAAGATCCTGAAATGGTTTCTGATAATGCACTGTTAAAGGTTGCGTCATCATTCAAACCCGCGCGGTAAAAGTCTCTACTTTACAATGGCAACTACTGTTGTTGTCAATTCTTTGCGCCGGGTGTCCCAATTTAAAAAAGACGGTGTAAGACGGGTTATCCAATAACGGTCAAAACCAGCCAGCTGCTGTGTATTCAAGCCCCCCGCTGATAACCGTTTCAAAACATTCGCCGGGCCGTATGCTAAAAAGGGGTGGGGAGGTAGCGAGTCATTTCCGTATGTATAAAATAAATTCACAGGTTTATTGCTGTAAAACTCAAAAGCGGCATTGTAAGCACCTTCATCCAATATGGCGACAGGCAGATTTTGAGGATTATGGCTATTCATCCAAATGGCTGCTTCGCTTCCCGCCTGGTAACGTATCAGCGAAGGAAAAAACGACAGGTTAAGATACAGGTTAACGATAAACGAAGCCAAAACCGTCCGTAAGGTGATTTTTTGCCATAGGGCTGTATCTTTAAATCCCGGCAGAAACAGCACCCATAAAAAAATAAGGACGATGGCGATTATAGCAAACCAACTCACTATTTCAGGTCTGAAATAGTAATCCAGTAAGCCCGTAGTTGATAATATCACGATAATGACCACGCTTTGTGTGATCTTAATGACGCTGAGCGTTTTTTCGGAACGTGTATAATACAGGTACTGGGCTGTTAGTATGGCAAAAAAAGGAAATACAATATTTAAATAATGCGGTAATTGAAACTTCGACGCCGAAAACAGCAGGAAAGTAAGCAAGCTCCCGCAAACGCAATACCATTCATGTTGGCTCACATTTTTGCGGCCTTTTTTGATTAGACGGTAGATAGCGGCAATTAATAAAAGCGACCACGGTAAAAATGCCCACAATAAGGTATGTGCAAAAAAGAACGGACTGCCATGCCCTTTTATAGGGCCGGTATTAAAAAAACGACCAAACTGGCTATCCCAAAAGAAAAACCGGATGCCCGATACGCCGTTTTGCCCAAAAATCACTTTTTCAGGATGAAGATCGAATTGCTGGTACAGGCACCATACTTCAGGGATGATAAAGATTGCGGTTAAACCAATTGCGATCAGCCATTTCCAGTTGAAAAGCGCCTTCCACTGTCTAGATATGATTAAATGCCCGGCGATAGGGCCGCCGATAGGAACGATTGCAAACATACCCTTGGTCATGATAGCGCACGCGGCAAATAAACTACCGGCAAATAAATGCCAAAAGGCGCCATTTTTGGAAGCCCTGTAAAAATGATAAACGGCTGCAATAATAAGCCCGGTTAAATAAGGCTCGGCGCGAACATCATTGTTTGATAGTACGATATGCTGTGCGGTCAGCAATATGAGCACGCTCCACAAAGCGATTTCTTTATTATAAAGGTCCCTGGCAAATAGATAAGTATAAACTGCACCCATCATTAAAAAAAGGATGCCGGGTAATTTATAGGCCCAGGTGGTAAAGCCAAAGTATTTAAACGAAAGGGCAGTCACCCAAAACGGGAAATGGGGTTTATCGAGCCAATCTTTTCCATGATTTAGCAGATCAACATAATTATTGTGCTGCACCATTGTTTTCGCGATAACAGCATACAGAGTGCCATCGGGGCCCATTATGGGAATAAACAAGCCGGTAAAATTTATCAGAACCGCTATACAGATTAACAGGTAGAACCATTTTATATTCATCGCGATTTGGGGTTGAATCATGACATATAATATGGAGACAAAGGTAAAGAGATTAATGCAATGCCAGCGTAATGTTTGGGTCTACAGGCTATGTGATCAACAATTTGAAATATGTTCATTAACGTTCTATCAATATTTTTACATTAAATTTATGTGGTTTTACAATATATAACCGATATTGAAAACTAAACCAAGTTAAAACCTCAATTGACATGAAAAGATCTCTCCCCGCATTTATTGTGTGCTTACTCCTTTGTCCTTTTTTATTGTTGGCCCAAACAGGAAAAGTATATGATAACCTGTCGCTACCCAGTAAAATATTAAAAAGCGACCGCAAATATGCTGTTTACCTGCCGCCGGGTTATGAAACTTCCGATCGCAGTTATCCCATTTTATACCTGTTACATGGCGGTGGAGACGATCAAACCGGGTGGGTACAGTTCGGCGAAGTGTTGAATATAACCGACAAAGCCATTGCTGATGGCATTGCGACACCAATGATCATCGTAATGCCGGACGCTAACACAGGCAAAAGAGGTTTTTTTAACGATATTAAAGGTGACTGGAATTATGAAGATTTCTTTTTTAAAGAATTTGTTCCTTTTATTGAGAAGAAATATCGTGTCAAAAGTGAAAAACGTTTTCGCGCTGTTGCGGGGCTGTCAATGGGCGGTGGCGGCACATTGATGTATGCCATGCACCATCCCGAAATGTTCTCTTCAGCCTGCCCGTTAAGCGCGTCTGTCGGCCCGTTATCATTGGACGAGGCCCGGCAAAACGAAAATAAAAATAATCCCGGTCTTGCCGATTCCGTTATTGTTAACTATTATAACCAGCACAGCGCACTGGCCCTGGTAAACAACATGCCCGATGCACAGAAGAAGGCGGTTCGCTGGTACATTGACGACGGGGATGATGATTTCTTATATGAAGGCAATTGCCTGCTGCACATAGCCATGCGAAAAAAGGAGATACCTCACGAATTCCGCATCCGCGACGGCGGCCACAACTGGACCTACTGGCGCGCGTCGTTACCAAATGTGCTGGAATTTGTGTCCCAGGCTTTTCACCAGTACTAGGATATGATTTCACCGATTTTATAATATGATTGCACCGATGAATATTTAAACCTAATCTCTGATCAACTAACCTCTAATCTTTAACACCATGGAACGTCGTCAGTTTTTAAAAAATGTTGCCTTAACGGCTGGCTCGCTGGCATTTTTTAATCAAAAAAGTTTTTCGAAGTGGATGAATGACCCGGCGTATCAGTTCAGACCTTTACGAAACGGCGTGGGTATGTTTGCAGAGCAGGGAGGAACTATCGCCTGGATGATAAATAAGGGAGGCATAGTAGTCGTAGATGCAGAATATCCGGATCCAGCTTTACATTTGATCGCTGAATTAAAAAAACAATCGGATTTACCGTTTGAATGGCTTATCAATACGCATCACCATGGCGACCATACCAGCGGAAATATTTCGTTTAAGGGTATTGTAAAAAATGTTGCCGCCCATGAAAATTCACTCGCAAATCAAAAAGCGGTAGCGATAAAAAATAAAACCGAGGATAAACAGCTTTATCCGGATACCACATTCAACGATAAATGGAAAATTAAGGTAGGAGATGAGCGCATTACAGCGCATTATTTCGGAACCGGTCATACCAATGGCGATGCAATGATCCATTTTGAACATGCCAATGTGGTGCATACCGGCGACCTTGTATTTAACCGCCGCTATCCATTTGTAGATCGCAGTGCCGGTGCATCCGTGCAAAATTGGGCGGTTGCATTGGAGAAAGCGCAAAAAAAGTTTGACAAGGATACCCTGTTTGTATTTGGCCATGCCTTCGATCCGCAGAAAGTTACCGGGACCATGGATGATTTAAAAGCTATGCAAAACTTTATGGAAAAACTGGAAGATTATGTGGCAAGCAGTATCAAAGCCGGGAAGTCGAAAGATGAAATATTAAAGGCCACATCTATCCCCGGCATCACCGACTGGCAAGGCGACGGCATACAACGCGGTATAACCGCAGCCTATGAAGAACTTACTGTTTAGATTTCACCGACTGGTAGGCTAAATCCGAAATCGTAAATCCGAATTCCGAAATCCGTTTACTCCCATTTAAAGGTTTTTACGGCAACAAAATAAATGCCGATAAACCAGAGGCCTAATCTGAACAGATCGTGCGATACATCCCCTAATCCCGCACCCTCGAAGGCAACGTGGCGCATCGCGTTGTTCAGGAATGTCAGCGGCAAGATATCGCTGAACTTTTGCAGCCAGGTTGGGAACGCGGCAGTAGAAAAGAAAGTGCCGGATAATAAAAATTGAGGCAATGTGATAATGTTGGAAAGGGGAGGCACCGCACTTTCATTTTTAGCGATACCTGATATGATAAATCCGAAGCCCATGAATATGATCAGCCCGATCGCGGCCAAAACAAGCATATTCAACACGGTTATAATGCCATGTACCAACGTGAAATGGAATGCATAGTGCCCAATCATAATAATAAATAATGCGCCAAGCCATGAGAATAAGAGGCGGGCAATAGCCTCGCCCAGTACAATGCTGTAACGTTTAACAGGTGTTGCAAAAAATCGCTTGATCACCAACGTTAACCGTAAGCTCAGAAATACGAATGCGGTACCAAAAACTCCGCTACTCAGCAGCGAGAAGCCCAGCATACCCGGTAATATAAAATCAATATACCTGTAAACCCGGCCGCTTACGGTGCTTTCTTTAATTTCGGCTATTGCTGGCGGGGCGTTACTTCGGCTGGTGTTTAACTGGTAGGATATACTGTTCAGGTATATTTTTAATATCCCGCCTTTTGATTCCGATGCCGCGGTATATGTTACATTGGTGGTGTATAACGGTAAAGTGCTATTTTTCCTTACATCGATAATCGCATCTATATTGCCCTTTGAAAGGTTTTTAGCCATTTCATCTGTCGATAAACGCGTTATTAAGTGTACAACGCTTATTTTTTTTAAAGCGCGATAGATCGGGCTTGTAGTATCGCAGGTTTTTGCCACACCTACATCAACGGTTACGGCACTGCCTCCAATATTGGCAAAAACAACTATAAATATCAAAGGGAACGCCAAACTAAATACCACTGCTGAAGGGCTGCGTATTATAGAACGGAAACTTGCTTTCGCAATGGCGAGAGTAGCGCGGGTGTTACTGTATTTTTTCATTTGGTTAATTAGTCATTCGTCATTGGGCATTGGTTGAGTATATCGAAAACTGCCAACCGGCAACTGCAAACTGCGTCGTGGCTACCCCTCCCGCCATTCTTTCCCGGTAAGGTTAATAAAAACATCTTCCAGGTTGGCCAGTTTAACTTCCTTTTTACGTTCAAACCCGGATGATATGAGTTGATCGACAAAGTGGTCGGGGGTGTCGATGCCTATAATATGGCCGCCATCAACAAAAGCCACACGATCGCACAGTTCCTCCGCTTCGTCCATATAATGGGTGGTAATTACAACAGTGGTACCACTATTACGTATTTCGCGAATCAGGTCCCACAAATTACGGCGGGCCTGCGGGTCGAGGCCGGTGGTCGGCTCATCCAAAAATATAATTCTTGGATTATTGATGAGCGTGGTAGCTATTGAAAAACGCTGTTTTTGGCCACCGGAAAGGTCCTTATACTTTGCTTTTGCTTTATCAGTCAATGCAACCTTTTCC
>Ga0206797_1014_pt1 | contig 57980 bp, 50 predicted proteins | sample Alteio_BWOrgCont_69_FD_152894 | JGI IMG/M metagenome (GOLD analysis project Ga0206797, IMG submission 152894) | Enriched cells from forest soil in Barre Woods Harvard Forest LTER site, Petersham, Massachusetts, United States -... | ecosystem: Environmental > Terrestrial > Soil > Temperate forest >...
TTCAACCGGTTTACATTAGACAATGGCCTGCGGGTTATTGTTCACGAGGACAGTACAACACCCATGGCGGTGCTTAATATTTTATACGATGTTGGCGCCCGCGACGAAGATCCGGATCAAACCGGTTTCGCCCATCTATTTGAGCACCTGATGTTTGGCGGGTCGGTAAACATTCCCGACTACGACCAGCCTTTACAGCGTGTCGGCGGCGAAAACAACGCGTTTACCAGCAATGATATCACCAATTATTATATCACGCTGCCATCCGAAAACATCGAAACGGCCTTCTGGCTCGAAAGCGACCGTATGTTAAGTTTGGCCTTCAGCAAAAAAAGCCTGGAAGTGCAACGGAACGTTGTAATTGAAGAGTTCAAACAACGGTATTTGAATCAGCCTTATGGCGATGTTTGGTTGCGATTACGGCCGATGGTGTATAAAAAACATCCTTATCAATGGGCCACTATCGGTAAGGAAATTAAACACATCGAAGATGCAAAAATTGAAGATGTTAAAGCTTTTTTCAAAAAGCATTACAACCCGCAAAATGCGATAATGGTAGTAGGCGGCGATGTGAAAACAGAAGCAGTTAAACGGCTGGCCGAAAAATGGTTCGGGCCGATTCCGGCAGGCGAAAAATATCATCGCAATTTACCGCAGGAGCCCGAACAGCACGAAGAACGCCGCGATACGATTACAGCAAAAGTGCCGCTTAACGACGTTTATATTGCTTTTCAAATGGAGGACCGCCTGGATAAATCATATTATGCTGTCGAGTTGATGTCGGACGTGCTGTCGCGCGGCAATTCGTCACGGTTATACCGTATGCTTGTTAAAGAAAAGCAGCTGTTTAGCGAAGTTCATGCTTATATGACCGAAAGCCTTGATAAGGGTATGTTTGTTTGCGAAGGAAAGCCTCTGGAGAATGTAAGTACTGACGTTGCGGAAGCCGCCATTTGGGAAGAGCTCGAAAAACTAAAAACAGAGGAAATACCGGCAGATGAGCTAACCAAAGTGCAAAACAAAACGGAGTCCACGATGATTTTTTCAGAAATGTCATTGCTGGATAAAGCGATGAACCTGGCTTCATTCGAGTTATTGGGCGATGCAGATATGATGAACCACGAAACCGCAAAATTCCTGGCAGTAACGCCTGCACAAATAAAAGAAGCGGCAAATAAAATATTCAGAAAAGATAATTCTTCAACGCTGATCTATTTGGCGGAGAAGGTTGTCTGAACTAGAATTTTTGGAATTTACGAATTTTCAGAATTGGAATTGCTGGGTTAAAACCACACTCAATGCAATACACCAATGAACTAATGAACCATTGAACCAATGAACCATACACTAAACAGAAAAACCGCTCCCGAATTTAGAGGGATTGATCATATTCACCTGGTACAGCCTGAGCACCGGCAACTGGATAACGGCTGCAATGTTTTTTGCTTTAACTCGGGCGACCAGGAATTGGTGCGTATTGAATGGATTTTTTATAACCAGCGTTTTAATGCTGATAAGCCCCTGCTTAACGTTGCTGTTAACACCATGCTCACCGAAGGCACATGCAGTTTAACCTCATCGCAAATTGCCGATAAAATAGATTTTTACGGCGCTTTTTTACAGGTTGATTATGGTTATGACCATTCACAGGTTACCTTGTACAGTTTAAACAAACATTTACAACATACTTTACCGGTAATACTGGATATCCTTACCGATTCAATTTTCCCCCAAAATGAGCTGGAAACTTTTATCCGCAATCAACAACAAAAGTTACAGGTAAGCCTGCAAAAGAACGATTATGTTGCCCGGCGTGTATTTAACAAGGCATTATATGGAAATACCCTATATGGATTGGCCGCTGAGGCCGATGATTATAAAACCCTGCACCGGGAAGATATGGCGGCGCATTTTAAACAAATGTACCAGCCGGCCAATTGCACTTTGATTATAGCCGGTAAAATAGAACCCGACACCCTAAAGCTCATAACGTCTACCTTTGATCAAAGCTGGACCAACTCAACCATAAAGCCCGACACCTCCCAGCCGGAATTGAAACAGGTCGCTGAGCATTTTTATTTTGTCGAGAAGCCGGAAGCTTTGCAATCAGCCATACGGATCGGGCAACCTGTTATCAACCGCTCACATCCTGACTTTCCGGAGTTACAGGTGTTGAATACTGTTTTAGGCGGCTATTTTGGGTCACGGCTGATGGCGAATATCCGCGAAGACAAGGGTTATACTTATGGGATAGGGTCAGGCATGAGCTCGCTGAAGCATAGCGGCGCTTTATTTATCGCCACCGAGGTTGGCGCTGATGTTTGCAAAGCAGCTATCACCGAAATCGAGAAGGAGCTTAATTTATTAAAAACCGAACTGATCCCTTTCGAAGAATTATCACTCGTTCGTAGTTATATGGTAGGTTCATTGTTAGGCAGTCTCGAAAATATTTTCTCCCACGCCGATAAGTTCAAAAATCTATATTTTGCTGATTTGGGTTATGAATACTATGATCACTACGTTCATACAGTAAAAACCGTCACTGCGGAACGATTGCAAGACCTCGCAAACCAATACTTGAATTTTGACCAGTTTTATAAGGTGATTGTAGGAAAGTATTGATTTAAGGATTCGTTAATTTGATGATTTGAACATTGAGACCGGCAACGCCATTTTCAAATCATCAAATTGACATATTTTTAAATCACTCCCTAATTCCGAAATCGAACATCCGAAATCCGAAATAATTCATTAGCTTTGCCCGGCAAATAATAACTCCAAACAATTATTTGCCATGCAATTAGACTCCACAAAATTTGTTGCCGAAGGATTAACTTACGACGACGTTTTACTACTCCCGGCTTATTCAGAAGTTTTACCGCGCGATGTTGACACCAGCTCTTTTCTTACTAAAAAGATCAGGTTAAACATTCCTATTCTTTCGGCTGCAATGGATACGGTTACCGAATCTTCTTTGGCTATTGCCATTGCGCAGGCTGGAGGTATAGGCATCCTGCACAAAAACATGAGCATTCAGGCGCAAGCGGATGAGGTACGTAAAGTAAAACGGTCGGAAAGCGGCATGATCCAGGATCCGGTTACCCTGCCTGAAACCTCGACGGTTGCGGATGCGGTGAAAATTATGCGCGAGTTTAGAATTGGAGGTATCCCGATTGTTGACAGCGACCATAAATTGAAGGGTATTATTACCAACCGCGACCTTCGCTTTCAAAAGGAAATGGATCGATCTGTAAAAGAGGTGATGACTACCAAAAACCTGGTTACTGCACCACAAGGAACAACACTTTTACAGGCTGAAGAGATATTGCAGAATCATAAAATAGAAAAACTACCGGTTGTTGATGAGAAAGGCTTTTTGTGCGGACTGATCACTTTTAAGGATATACAGAAGTTTAAAAACTTCCCGAGCGCTTGTAAAGATGAATTTGGTCGCCTTCGTGTCGGTGCCGCTGTTGGCGTTGCCGCTGAAAATATAGAAAGAGTGATAGCCCTGGTAGGAGCAGGGGTCGACGTGATAACTGTTGATACGGCTCATGGCCACTCGAAGGGCGTTATTGAAATGGTTAAACAGGTAAAAAAAATGTTCCCTGATCTGCAGGTCGTAGCCGGCAATGTGGCTACTGCCGAGGGCGCTTTAGCATTGGCCGATGCCGGAGCCGATGCGGTGAAAGTGGGGATCGGTCCGGGTTCAATTTGCACCACCCGTATTGTCGCAGGCGTTGGCGTACCTCAGTTATTTGCCGTTTATGAATGTGCGAAGGCATTAGAGGGCAGAGGCATCCCGGTAATTGCTGATGGCGGTATAAAACAAACAGGCGACATCGTGAAAGCTCTCGGAGCCGGCGCAAGCTCGATAATGGCCGGGTCGTTATTTGCAGGCGTAGAAGAATCGCCGGGTGAGACCATTTTATATGAGGGCCGCAAATTTAAATCATACCGTGGGATGGGTTCGGTTGAAGCGATGGATAAAGGTTCAAAAGATCGTTATTTTCAGGATGAAACCGATATCGTTACCAAATTGGTTCCTGAGGGCATTGTGGGCCGTGTACCTTATAAGGGTACTTTGTCTGAAGTAATCTATCAATATATCGGCGGCTTGCGTGCCGGGATGCACTATTGCGGGGCAGCCACCATTGAGCAACTGCAAAAAGCCAAATTTGTGCGCATCACTGCTGCAGGGATGAGGGAGAGCCATCCGCACGATATTACCATCACCAAGGAAGCGCCAAATTATACAAGATAGTCGGGAAAGTCCGAAAGACGGAAAGTCAGGAGACAGAGGAGGAAGTCGGAAGTCTGAAGTCAGAAGGACAGAGAAATAGCCTTGGATTTGGGGGAAGTATCAGCATGTTTTTCACAAAGAATTCTGCCAAAACGGTTTTTTAAGAGTTTTAGACATTGCAAAAAGTATAAAAAAGGGAAATTTCTGTGAATAACTGCCATGTTAATAACCTTCGAACAATAGATGATTTACCTATGAATCAATAGTAAGCCATGGTATCTTATTGTTGAAAACGTGTTAATAAAAAATAAAAAAAAAGCTTGACAAATATTGATGCAGGCCCTATATTAGAATCATCAAGAACGACGTACTTTGACAACCTTACAGGATCACGGAACTGAATCGGGCAAACCTTCGGGAGCGCTAAAGATCACGGAAGTACCTGAGTTACCAGAAACAGAAAGAGCGAAAGCTCCGAAAACTGAAGGCTAACTACAAGAGGTATTAGGAGGCCTGCAATTTTTTACGGAGAAAAGCAGATACCGCTAATGAACTGAAAGGATCAATGTTCGCAAGAGCAACAGAATAGCAGATCGGTCAGGTGCACAAAACTTGGTGCTTCGCGAGTAACTACGGTTAAGCGCGGGGTCGGAAACGGAAGTCAAATCGCAAGAGGAGGCTTCCGTTTTCCTTTTTTATAACATTTTTTTGACAGGAGCATCAAACCTTTTTCCTGACAAAAGTTATATCGAACTTGCGTTAAAATAGCTAATTTAGCCTCAAATGAGCAAGGAAGGTAAAAGTAAGTCGAACGGCAAACCCAAAATATTTGTTTTAGATACATCAGTGATCTTATACGATCATAACGCCTTCGAAAATTTCCACGAACATGATGTAGCTATACCTATCCAGGTACTGGAAGAACTGGATAACATGAAAAGCGGGAACGATACCCGCAATTTCGAAGCGCGCAGCTTTATCCGGTTGATGGATGATATTTCGCATAATCACCTTGTTAGCCACTGGCGTCCGTTAAACGGAAAAAGCAAGGGGAATTTTAAAGTAATAATGGATACTAAATCCATTGCCGCCGACGCCACGTCAGTTTTTGGATCGGATAAAACAGATCACCGTATTTTAAATGCTGCTTTAGGCTTACAGGAAGAAAACCCGGATAAGAAGGTGATTTTGGTTTCGAAGGACATATGCCTTCGTTTAAAGGCCAAATCAATGAACCTGCATGCTGAGGACTACGAAACAGGGAAGATAAAAAACCTGGCTGAGCTTTATACCGGTGAAACCACACTGAATGGGGTGCCCGAGAAACTGATTACACGGCTAAATAAAGAAAACAGCTTACCTGCCGATAGTTTCGAAATGCAGCCCCATACCAGCAATCATTTTTATATATTAAACAGTAAAAATGCCTCACTGCCTGTTTTTTATAACTCAACAGCTGCGCGGCTCGAAAAGATAACCGAGCAACCCATATTTAACATTTTTCCAAAGAATATGGAACAGGCATTTGCTATTCATGCATTGCTGCATCCGGATATTAAACTGGTTACCATACAGGGGAACGCCGGTACCGGTAAAACCCTGCTGGCCTTAGCAGGCGCTTTGGAGCAGCGCAAGCATTTCAGGCAGATCTATGTAACACGCCCTATCGTTCCTTTAAGCAATAAGGATATCGGTTTTTTACCGGGAGATATCAAATCAAAGATCGATCCTTACATGGCGCCCATTTGGGATAACCTGAAGTTTATTAAGGATACGTTTGTTGACGACGAGAAAATGCAGGCTAAAATTGATGAGTTGGTTACCAACGACAAAATATCAATAGCACCATTAGCATTTATTCGCGGACGTACGCTCAGTAAGATATTTTTTATAGTCGACGAGGCGCAAAACTTAACGCCTCACGAGGTAAAAACCATCATATCCCGTGCAGGCGAAAACAGCAAATTTGTTTTTACTGGTGATATTTACCAGATCGATACTCCCTACCTTGACGCGGAAAGCAACGGCCTCAGCTACCTAATTGATAAAGCCAAAGGGCATCCGCTTTACGCTCACATAACTCTGCAAAAAGGGGAGCGTAGTGAGTTGGCTAATTTGGCGACTGAATTATTATAATTTATCCTTCAGAAATGCAGTGATACTAACAATTTTTGTACCTTCAAATGTAGTTAGCTCTAATAAATCTTTGTCGCCTGTCAATATAAAGTCGGCATTTCCGTCTACTGACAATGATAGCAAGAAATTGTCTTTTGGATCTCTGCAAATTTCGATCTTAGCTTGAACCTTCACAAAGTCTGCATATTCGTCAATTGTCTCAAGTAGATCTTCGATATCGGTTTGAGCGAAAAACCGTCTGACTTTGGCCTTTTCGCGACCTCTAAAAATTCATCAAGTAATTCTTCACTAAAAACTAAAATGGCCTGTTTTGCGAATATTAATTCGTCAAGTTTAGAGAAGTCTTTTGTTATTAAAAAGCTGATCCAAAGATTTGTATCTATGATGATTCTGCTAACCTTATTTGGCATAACGTTTAGCTCTTACGAACTCAACTTCCCTGGTGATTTCATCCAATGTAGGAGCTGATTTGGCTTTTGCCCGCAATTTTTTCAATACAACTGCAAACCCGTTTTTAGAGGAGTCTTGAATTGCAATAAGATTTAAATCTGCCAGATTCTTTAGTAGTTTTTTAGCTTTAGGATTTAATATGTCTATTCTTATTGTGTTCATAGAATCAAATTTAATGAAAGAAATTGAATTTCTTATCCAGAGCCTTACACATTTAACTTTGCACACTCAAAATATTATCCGTCACCTTTTCAATATCACTGCTAATCTTATTTATAAAGCCTAACTGCTCTTTCAGCAAAGCATCGTTTACTGATAATGTAGTCTGTTCATCCGGTTTTACAGGGAGCGACTTACCCGTGATGAAATCAAAAACCTGGCCTCCGAGTTTCCGGCTGCATTCATTCAATACGGCAATGCTGCGTTTTAGTAGTTTGATATTATCCGACGGTGTTTTACGCAATCTCTTTGTTGATACGGCCGAAGCAATAGTCGCGATATAAGAAGACAAAATATGGTTCAGTACCACAAATTTATGCACCTCTTTAATTTTCCGCTGCTTGCTTTTCGGTTCGGAGGTCATTCTTTCAAATGCGGCCGATAAGTTGGCCGATTTTACGTATACATCCTTTCGGGCAAGTTTATATTCAATGGTGTCGGGTTCTTTTCCTAAAACAGTTTCAGCAATTTTGATGAGGTAATTAACGTTGGCGTTGATCACTTCGACCAGGTTTTCCTGTATCTGTTCAAATTCCCAGCTCGGGAAAATAAGATAGCTGGCTATAAATGCAATAGTAGAACCGATAACCGTGTCAATAATACGCTCCTCAATAACCATCCCCACGCCCAAAAACTTAAAAAGGATCAATACATACGGCGTCATAAAAATAACACTGACCACATAATTCAATCGCAGGAAACTGTAGGTACCTATCATCAAAACGATCAGAAATATAAATTCAACAGTTTTATCAGGTATATACATTAAAATAAGGATGCCCGCAATACCACCGGCAATGGTGCCGATTAGGCGCTGATAATTGCGTTGTTTTGAAAGGCTGAAACCAGGTTTTAAGATCACGATAATGGTTAACAATACCCAATAGCTATGATGGCCAATGGCAAAGTTTTTGGCAATGATAAAGCCAATGAGGCAAACCAGCGAAACCCTTAACGAATGTTTAAAGGCAGTTGATGCAAAGGAAAAATTGTCAAAAAACAGATGGGACGCATAATCCTGGTGCGACACAAATTTTGAATATTCCTCGTTGCTGATATTGCTTTCGAGCAGGATCTCTGAGGATTTAGAATTATAATAATTGTTGATGCTTTTTATCCGGTCATTCAAATCGCGCAGGTTTATCAATATCTTTTTGAGCGCCAAATTGCTTACTGTTTTATCATCCGAGCCTATCTGGTCGATCCTCGATTTTAGCTGTTCGAGCTCGGTAATGAAATCGATTTTATGTTTAAGCCGGTTATTGGACAGTACCATATACGCAATGTTATCCAATTCATCACCCATGCGCTGTAATATATCAGCAATTTCATTTAGTACACCGGTATCTTTAAAAGTCTCCCTTATATGTTTATAGTCGTAATGGGTAACCATTATTTGCTCAAACATATCAACCAGGTCGATAAACGTGAGCACCAATATGCGGCTGGCATTGGTTGATTCTTTTACCATCACACGGCTTTTAAAAAGCAATTCGCGCACAGCATCCTGGTGCTGGCTCACTTTTATTTGTTGCGAAACCAGTTTGCGGTAATTTTCGTCGATATCTACGTCAGTTAGATAAAAATTAGCTCTTATTCGGAGAAAGTCCGCTATATCAGCAACGTTCTCACCCAATGTTTGCTGCGCTGCCCGGTATGGCCTGATGCCAAAAAATAGTAAACTAAACAGCAAATACCATAGCCCACCACCAAGGATGGTGAGGCTCAGTATTAGAACATGGTCCGGTTTAGCTTCTTTATCCATCATAAATATCATCACCAGCAGGGCGGAGGTACCGACAGATGCGGCCCTGTTTCCGTAAACAGTGAACATGGAGAATAAGAAGGAAAGCAATGTAATTTCGATACCAAGGGTGTAAACATTAAGCCTTGCAAACCCGGTAATTGCTGCGACAACAAAAAGAAAAATATTACCGATAGCCATGCCATTGCGTTTGTGCAATAGCGGCCCCGGGCTATCAATGGTGCAAATACAGAGCGCTCCGAGCGACAAGGTTAAGCCCAGGTCGAAATGATGAAATTGGGCCAATAACACCGATGGCAATAAAATGCCCGCAGACATCCTTAATCCATCGGAAAAATACTGGCTGTAGAAAAAGCTTTTTATCTCTCTTGTATCGATGGGCATAACCGGGAAATTTTGACAGGAAAAAAGGTAATTCTCATAAATGCTTTTTTAGAGCGGAATTAACCCCGCAAATTTACAAAAATTAAATCTTAGTGGCATATTTTAATAAATATTGCATTAATATCATATTACTATTATTAATTACTCACTTTTTTACTAATTTAGCTTTCAAATAGTTAAATTCATCCATTGTAACCGGTGTTATCCTATTGATTTTGACGTTAAGCGGCTTAAAATTACGGCAGATTGGGCAAAATTGATGGTAAAGACGATTTAATATTAATATTTTATACAAAACGGTTACAGTATATAAATATGGAAACGTGCTGATCTGATTAGAGTCGATACCGATACTACCAATTATTAACAACTTATTTATACCCAACCAAATACTATGCCCTCAACGTTAAAACTCAGTCAAAGAGAGACAGCTTTTAATAACGAAGTTGTAACCCGTTTTGAGTTATACAACAGTTTGTTCCAAACGTTACCCTTTTACCAGGTAAAAGACACCGGTATTTTGCTGCCTTTTTTTAGCTCACACTGCGAAAAGGAAACAAACACGCATGTATCGCCGACCGAGATTATCGAATCGTTTTTCGCGAAATATGTTCCGGGTATTGATCACCGGGAACAGATTAACCGTATGTTCCGTTTTATCCAGTATATTGAAAGGCAGGTGGTATTATTTGATGCGATTGAGGATTCTTCATTCAGTAAAATAGGGCGAGCGGAAGACAGCGGAACACTGCAAAGTTTGTTACAACAGGCTGCAGCAAGCGAGAAAGTTAGAAAAGATATCAGCCAAAAACTCAGTCAATTTTCTTTAAGACTGGTGCTTACAGCGCATCCAACGCAATTTTACCCTGGCACCGTTTTGGGGATAATGACCGATTTGATAGAGGCCCTGAAAACGAACGACATTAACACCATAGATGTTTTACTACAGCAACTAGGTAAAACACCATTCTTCAATAAAACCTCGCCAACACCTGTTGATGAGGCGGTGAGTCTTGCCTGGTTCCTGGAAAATATTTTTTATCATGCGGTCTCAGGTATTCAATCCAAACTGGAAGAGGAATTTGATATCGATCAAACCCGTGATAACCAGCTATTAGAATTGGGATTCTGGCCCGGCGGTGACAGGGACGGAAACCCTAATGTAACCACTGAAACAACGAAAGCTGTTGCCAGCTTTTTACGGCACCGTGTTTTCAGGTGTTATTACAGAGATTTCAGGGTTTTGAAACGTCGTATTACGTTTAGGGGCGTCGAAAAATCGATGGCTAAGCTAGAGAACCTGATTTACCAGAACGCTTATAGCAAACATGAACCGAAGGACATACAGCACGAAATTTTGGAGGTGCTGCTATCCATCCGGCAAACGCTTATCGCTGATCATGATAGTTTATTCGTAAATATCGTAGACGACCTGGTAAAAAAAGTAGGTTTGTTTGGCTGTTATTTTGCAACACTGGATATCAGGCAGGACAGCAGGATTTTGCGTAAAGTGTTCAAGTATTGTACCGAACAAAGCGAAATAGAAAGTGGTATTTCCGCCGGTTACGAAGAGCTTTCAGAGAGTGATAAACTAAACGCTTTGCGTTTTAACGAAGCTGATTTCAAGTGCCCGGCGGATGAGGATAAAATGACCTGTGATACCCTGGATACTATCAGGTTAATGAAGGAAATTCAATTTACCAATGGTGAAAAAGCCTGCCAGCGTTTTATCATCAGCAACTGCCAGCAGGCTTCAGATATATTGCAGCTTATCGACCTGTTTTTGTGGAGCGGATGGAAGAAGGATAGCCTGAGTGTTGATTTCATGCCTTTATTTGAGACTGTAAACGATCTGCAAAGCGCAGCACAGGTAATGGAGCTTTTATATACCCATCCGTTTTATAAAGACCACCTGCAAAACAGGGGAAACCGCCAGTCCATTATGCTTGGTTTTTCGGATAGCACTAAAGATGGCGGTTACTTGATGGCCAACTGGTCTATTTACAAAGCGAAGGTTGAGTTAACCGCAATGGCGCGTAAATATGGTATTGAGCTTGCGTTTTTTGATGGCAGGGGAGGCCCGCCTGCCCGTGGCGGTGGTAAAACGCATCGTTTTTACGCTTCGATGGGAGAAGAAATAGCTAATCAGCACATTCAATTAACTATACAGGGACAAACAGTTAGCTCCCAATACGGATCGGTTGAAACGGCCCGCTTCAACATGGAGCAACTGATAAATGCCGGTATTATCTCTGCATTGCAGCCAAACCCGAACGATGTTTTAGATAGTGACCGTAAGGAACTGATCTCGGTAATGGCGGATGAGAGTTTTAAATTGTTTATAGCGCTTCGGCAACATCCACTGTTTGTTGAGTATCTCGAAAAATTCAGCCCGCTAAAATTGTTGTCCCATATCAACATCAGCAGCCGCCCGACCAAGCGTAATGCCGACGCTGTGCTCAAGCTCGAAGATTTACGGGCTATCAGCTTTGTAACATCGTGGAGCCAACTCAAACAAAGCATACCCGGTTTTTATGGTGTGGGGACTGCTTTAAATAAAATGAAAGAAGAAGGAAAATGGAACCAGGTAATTGAACTGTACAATTCTTCCGGATTTTTCAAGACGATGGTTGATAATTGCATCATGTCAATGACCAAATCTGATTTCCGGATCACTGCGTACCTGGAAAAGGATAAGAAATTCGGCCAGTTCTGGAAACTGCTTAAAAACGAATTTGAACTAACTAAAACCATGCTGATGGAGCTAACGGGCACCCGGATGCTGATGGAGGAATACCCGGTTGAACGCCGCTCGATCGCTATCCGCGAAAAGATTGTATTGCCGTTGGTAATCATACAGCATTATGCGCTGCAATGCCTCAACAATAATAATGACGAGGAATTAATCAAAGTCTATAATAAGCTGGTGATACGTACGGTTTATGGTATTGTTAATGCGGGCCGGAATTTGGCTTAGAAATCGGAGATTGAATATTCTGCCAACTAAAACCGGATGACGTCGGTATCGGGAGGCGGATAACCTAATAACCGGCACATCGTTACTATTTGCCCTTTGTGATGAAACTCATGTGTAATAACATGGGTAAATAACTCAAGCGGCGTAGCACTCTCTTGTCGCTGATTAGGCAGCATACGAATTATCGGCAATTCCATTTTACCTTCAAAGTCAGTGAGGAATTGCCCCATCGTATGATCAACGCTGTTAAACAATACCCGGATAGAGGCGGTCGTGACGAAATCTTCGTCATTTAACCTTTCAACATCCCGTTTAACAGCAAATCTTTCCAGCCAATGAAAATAACAACCCGCTATGTGCACGAGCATATAACGAATAGTTCGATTTTCGAAGACAGGAACCTGGGTGTTCAAGTCGGGCCCGACCTGGGTTTCTAAGAAGTTTAAAACAACCCCTCGTGAGCTGTGTACTAACGCATATTGTTTTTGAAGAGTATCAATCATAACAATGCCGCAAAGGCTGCTTTATAATTTATTCCCACGTAAAAACTGTTCAATGTCCATGCGTTTTTTGCCTTCCAGCTGCACATCCTTTAAACTGATCAAACCATCTTTTGCTGCGAATTTCACATAAGTTTTATTATCAGTTGAAAAAGCGCCCGGCTTTATACCGGGTTTGGTAATTTCATATTCCGATGCAAAAATTTTAAGGGTTTTCCCGTTTACAGTCGTATATGCAGTAGGCAATGGGCTTAATCCACGTATTTTGTTGTAGACGGTAATTGCGGGCTGATTCCAGTCGATAACGCAATCTTCTTTAAAAATTTTTGGAGCATGTTTTAATTCCATCCCTGCTGCCAGTTGCTCCTGCTGATGTTCGCTATATCTGCCGCTTTCAACGCCTTTTACGGTTTTTACGAGGAGCCCTGCTCCTTTATTCATCAGGCGATCGTGCAGCTCGCCTGCGGTTTCATGACCGGTTAGTGTCACCTTTTCGGTAAACAATATATTACCGGTATCAACCTCATGTTTTAAAAAGAAGGTGGTGACGCCGCTTTCCGCTTCGCCATTTATAATTGCCCAGTTAATGGGGGCTGCACCTCGGTATTGCGGCAACAGGGAGGCATGCAAATTAATAGTTCCTCTCGGCGGCATGCTCCAAACAGCTTCCGGCAGCATCCTAAACGCAACTACTACCTGTAATTCAGGCTGCAAAGACCTTAATTCCTCTAAAAAGTCGGGGCTCTTTAGTTTCTCAGGTTGCAAAACCCTGATTCCGTTCATCACCGCATATTGTTTAACAGCAGATTCACTGATTTTTTGTCCTCTGCCTGCCGGCTTGTCTGGCGCGGTCACCACTGCTGCGACATCACAGCCTGCCTTAATTAAAGCATCCAGCGAGGCTACAGCAAACTGGGGCGTACCCATAAATATAATTCTCATGACTTACTTTAAACCTAATTATTAAAATCTTAAACAGCTCACTTGCTCCCCAAAGGATCCTTGGATTGATTAGTGAGACTTTTTATTGATATTGTTAAATCCAGTCACGGATATAACAAATATTTTTCACGTGTAATTTTGTAGTTGCTCAATGCTAGTTCCCAGCTGGCACGTATTTCCTCCAAACTCTTGCCGGCTTCAATTTGTTTACGAAGTTCGTCCGTGCCGGCGAGTTTCGTAAAATACGCATTAAAAAAATGTTTTTTATCAGGAAAAGCATTGTACAACTCAATCAGCCAGGCCAGGTTAATCCTCCCGCTGGCGCTTATTTTGCCGGTATCATAATTTTCCAGGTTGATACCATAACAGACCTTGTCTTTTTGCGGCGGGTCCTCGCTCATTCCCGGGATACTTGCCGGTTTAAACGAATAAACATACTTCCCTTTTAAATCGGGATGCCCAACCTGCAGAAATGGGATTAAAGTGCCGCGCCCCAGGCTCAAAGCGGTTCCTTCAAACAAGCAAACTGAAGGATATAGTAAAACAGATTTCTCCGTATTCAAATTTGGTGACGGATTTACTGGTAGCTTATATGTTGAATTGTGTGTATAATTAGCCACCTTAACAATCCTCAGTTTACATTGAACATGATTTTTCAGCCATCCTTCGCCATTTATCATCTGCGCGTATTCGGCCATCGTTAAACCGTGTACTATAGGTATCGGGTTCATTCCTACAAACGACCGGTTTACGGTATCCAGCACTGGCCCGTCAACATAAAAACCGTTGGGGTTGGGCCTATCCAATATCATCAGCTCAACGTTATTTTCGGCGCATGCTTCCATTACATATTGTAAAGTAGAAAGATAAGTAAAAAAGCGCGCGCCAACATCCTGAATATCAAATATTAACAGGTCAATCCCATTTAAATCGGCGAGGGTTGGTTTGTAATGTTTATTCCCGTAAAGGGAGATTACCGGCAGGCCCGTTTGCGGATCGGTACTGTCGGTTACATTGGCACCATTGCTCGCGTTTCCCCGGAAACCATGTTCTGGTCCGAATATTTTTTTTATGCTGATACCGCGCCGTAATAAACTATCGACGCTAAGGGTTAGGTTTTTACCAATAACAGAAGTTTGATTAATAACCATCCCGATATTTTTTCCCTTAAGATAATCAATATATAGATTAGTTTGATCGGCGCCGGGAATAATTTTTTTTGAAATAAAATTTTTACGGTGTTGACGAAGATTTTTATGGGCCGGCGATTGGGTTACCAGCAAACAACCTATTATGGCAGGCATTAAAAGCCCCGTCGTCATTTTCATAAATATGTAGATAGAAACGATTTTAACGCGCCGGTTTTAATGGCAAAAACCGCATATTTGCGAAGATACAAAAAATCACGCTGCATTGAATTTCGCCTATTTCGTAGCTAATCGTATAACATTTAAGTCTAAGCGCACATTTTCAAAGCTGATTGTACGCATAGCCATTGTTGGTATTATGCTGGGTCTTGGTGTGATGATATTGTCCGTAGCCATAGTCAGGGGATTTAAACAGGAAATCAGGGAGAAAATCCGTGGTTTTGCCGGGGACATCCAGGTGGTAAAATTCGACCTGAATAATTCATATGAAAACTCCCCTTTCAAGGCCGATTCTAATTTTGTTAAGATAGCCCAGCATAACCAACTGATCAGCAAGGTGATGCCTTTTGCTACCAAACCGGGGATCATCAAAGCTAATAGTGAAATTGAAGGCGTGGTACTGAAGGGCGTCGACAAAAATTACGACTGGTCGTTCTTTAAAAAAAACCTGGTAGCAGGCAAAGTTCTTGATTTTACGGACTCGGCGGAAGCGAAGAAACAAATTATCATCTCTCAATTAACTGCCAACCGCTTAAAGCTAAAAGTGGGCGACAAAATTTTAATGTATTTTGTACAGGAACCGTTACGAAGGCGGCCGTTTATCGTTAGGGGTATTTATAGCACCAGCATTGAGGATGTGGACAAAACTTACGTGATAGGGGATATGTCGCTTATCAGCAGACTAAATAACTGGAATGCTGATGAGGTTGGCGGGTATGAGATCAAAATAAATGACTTTGACAAATTAACCGAAGCTAATGATGCGGTCGATAATATATTACCCGGCAAGCTCAAATCATATACCATCGTTGATAATTATCCGACCATATTTGCCTGGATGGGTCTGCTGGATGGCAACACCAGTGTTGTTTTAATTTTGATGATCATTGTGGCAGTTATTAATATGATATCGGCTTTATTGATCATGATACTGGAGCGTACGACGATGGTAGGGATATTAAAAGCGATGGGGGCAAGTAACTGGACCATACAGAAGGTGTTTTTATATAATGCCTTTTATATGATTGGGTTGGGCCTGCTGCTGGGAAATATATTTGGCATCGGTTTGGGATATTTACAATTACAAACTCATCTTCTTAAGCTCGATGCAGCCTCATACTATATGAATTTTATACCCATACAGTTTAACTGGATGGATCTGATTTTATTAAATGCCGGTACGCTGGCTATATGCCTGCTGGTAATGATCGGGCCATCAATGTTGGTCACCAAGATTACGCCTGTTAAAGCAATAAGGTTTAAATGAAGTCCGGAAAGTCAGTAAAGTCCGAAAGTCGGGAAAGACAGGTGCTGACAAGTGTAAAAAAACAGATTCCGAAACTGTAACAAAATATTGATAGCTATAAGGTTTTGTGGCGGACATATAGTATCTTTTTCTTTCGCACTTTCCCGACTCTTCGGACTTTCCTGACTTCAATTATAAAGTTTTAACCGGCCTGCATCCTTTTCAAAGATGGTTTGCGGTAACTGGTAAAATTTAACGAAATCGGCTTCACTTACCTGCCCTTTGTAGGGAACGTAGTACTCTGTGGATTTATCATTGCTTTTGTAACCTGCGTTTCTCCACAATAAAACATAGGCAATATGATGCCCCTCCAAAGCTGGCGCCAGCACGCCTGTCCACCAGGTTGCATAAGGCACTCCATTGTATCCCACTTCCCCTAATGCGGCTATTTTATTTTTATCCCGGGCTATTTTTTCAATGACGGATAAGCGGGTGCTTAAGTCGGTTGCAAAGCTTTTATCGGTTGCAGGGTCCGTACGCTCGTAAGTGTCGAAAGTCAGCATATCCACTACATCGTCGCCAGGATAACGTGCGAGGTACTCGATGCTGTTATTAAATTCAGTACCGGTATTATAGATGATAATTAAATTATGCAGGTGCTTGGTTTTTCGTAAGTAGTTAACGGTGAACCTGTAAAGTTGCTTAAATTGTTCGGGCGTAGCATCTTTTGTTCCCCACCAAAACCAACTGCCCGTAAATTCATGAAAAGGACGATAAAGCACAGGTATTGCTTCTCCGTGGCTGCCTTTCAGCCTGCCTAAAAAAGCGGCGATCTTATCCAGCTGTGCCGTAAACACTTTATGTTTGGATCCTCCGGGTAAAATGGAGGCAACGGTGCCGGGTTCCGGATCCCAGGCTGTTTTACCTGTCATCGGATTATTACCATGCCAGCTGATGGTGACAGCGGCACCCTTAGCGTAGCTTTTGCGGATGTATTGTTTTATTTTTATAAACGGAACAGTATCAATATTTACCGCCGAGCCATTTTCAATGTGACTCAAATCCCAGCCAACCAGGCCGGGCTGGTCGCCAGTTATATCTTTTACATCACTTCGCCCGTCCTGGTATTTCCAGGTAACCCCGTAGGCCAATGCGTCCTGCTGGCCAAACAAGTAAGCTTTTACAGATAACTTTTTCAGGTTGCGGTACAGATTTTGAGTTTCTTTAGTAGCTTGTGGATCAGACAGATGCATTTTTTGTGCAAAGGTTACCGCAGAAATGGGTAAAAACAGGCAGCATAGCAGTTTTTGAAATCTCATAAATGAAACAAATTTTAATAATTGGTTAACGCAATATAGGAAAGATTGACGAATGCGGCGTGAACGAAGCGTTCAAAACAAATGTTTATAAATCATTAATGTGCAGCACCTGTTCCTGGTAGATTTCAGTTAAGGCAGTAGTATAAGTCGTTAAGAAATTTAACTGCTCGGCGCTGTAGCCTTCAAAAAGCTGCTGCACATTTTTTGCCAGGGCGGCGTAAAGTTTTTTTGTGTTGATATGCTTTTCAGGAAGATAGGAAACAATCACTTTCCTTCGGTCATTCGGGTCGGCGCTTCGTTTAACAAAGCCCGCTTTTTCTAGCCTGTCAATCACATTTGTCATAGCGCCGGTAGTCAGCCCGGTAGCTTTTGCCAGCGCACCGGCCGTAGATGGTCCCATTTCTAATAAGAAATCAATACACTCTGCATCGGTAACGTGCAGTCCGCTGTGCTGGGCAATTACATGCTGGTGCATTAACGCCGACCTGGTAAGTTTCCTCGTCGCCCCCATCAATTTCCATATTTGCTCCGGGCTGCTATCTGATGAAATCATTTGTATATGAATTATTGTCTTTTATCTTTATTTTTAAGATACTTTAAAATAAAGGTATCGATTTTATTTGCATAATAAAAAATTAGTTATACATTCGTTTATCTTTATAATCAAGATACTTTATTTTAAAGCTAAACTTATTTTTACACCCTTAACAAATAAGCACATGGAACAGTCAAAAAGCAAAAATGTAATTCCCGCGCTCACTCTTATGGTTTTGGCGCCACTTATTACCGAGGTTTTACCGGGCGCAACCCGGTTCAGCTCCATGTTTGTATTTCCTATCGAAATGTGTGTTTGGGGTGGCGGGGCCGTTCTTATCCGGTATTTTGTAAGGCGCTTTCAGCTGGGTTGGGGCAGCATATTATTACTGGCTGTGGCGCTCGCGGTGGCAGAAGAATGTGTGATCCAGCAAACATCGTTCGCGCCAATGGTCGTTCGTCTTAAAGGTGTAACATACGCGCGGGCATTTGGGATAAATTATGTTTACCTGGTTTGGGCGCTGATATACGAATCTGTTTTCGTGGTATTTGTCCCGGTTTACCTGGTCGAGCTTATATTTCCAGCCCGGCGCGAAGGTTTGTGGATTAATAAATTTGGTTTAGGGTTGATTATTGTTTTGTTTTTTTTTGGAAGCTTCCTTGCTTGGTTTTCATGGACACGGATAGCTCGCCCCAAATTTTATCATTTACCTGTTTATCATCCATCACCAATTGCTTTTGTTATTGCTGTGGCTGTTATTTTAACGCTTATTGTCCTTGCGCTGAGGGCAAGTAGTCAAAAATCTTTAAGCAGCCTGCCGGGTAAAATGCCCCCGCTTTGGATACTATTTGTGTCGGGTGTTGTATGGGCTACATTGTTGTTCGGTCTGGTTCTCTTAGGATTTGGAATAAGTCCGTCTTTCCCGCCTGTATTCGCGGTTATAGGAGGCTTATTGCTGGCGGCAGCGGCTTTGTTTTTTGTACCACGATGGGACGCTGCTCCGGGCTGGAGCGATTGGCAAACATTCGCATTGATCTTCGGAACAATTTTGGGATCGATGATGGTAAGTTTTCTTGGTTTTATAGACCAGCCAGGTATCGACCTCTATTTTAAAATCGTTGTTGATGTGATCGCTTTTATACTTTTAATTTTGCTTGGAATGAAGGTAAAGAAGCGGATGCTGAAATCGCGAATTGATTGATAACATAGCAACAGAACTATGTTCGATTATTTGAAGGCGTAATTTGGTAAAGTGCGAAAATAGACGGAAATTGGCAGGGGCTTCCCGCTTCAATTATAAACCTAATTATTTAATTAACCATGAAAACCAGGTCGCTGTTATTTCTATTTTTTTCATTTTTTATAGTAAATACTTACGCCCAGCAAGTAATCCCGCTTTACCCAGGCGCCATCCCAAATAGTAAGCCAGCGTCCAATGAGGAAACAGTTGGCGCCGATAAAGAAGGTAGGGTGATCATCAGTAAAATATCTATTCCTACTCTTACCATTTTTTTACCGGATGCAGACAAGGCAAACGGAACGGCGGTTATTATTTGTCCGGGCGGCGGGTATTGGGTAAACGCTTATAAGCATGAAGGAACTGATGTAGCCAAACGATTTAACGAGATGGGCGTGGCAGCATTCGTACTAAAATACCGGTTGCCCAGCGACCGCATCATGGAAACCACTTCTATCGGCCCGCTGCAGGACGCGCAACAAGCGATGATATTGGTGCGCTCTAACGCAAAGGAATGGCACATCGACGTAAATAAAGTTGGGATACTTGGATTCTCGGCCGGCGGTCACCTGGCTTCAACGCTTGCAACACATTTCAAAAACGTTTTGGTTGCTAATCCGCTTAAGCTTTCTGTCAGGCCCGATTTTTTGATATTGGGGTATCCGCAAATCACAGCAGATACTACCATCAGTAGAAAGGGTTCGATGGACAATTTACTTGGGAAAAATGCAAGCGCGGAGTTATTAACGAGTTTTTCCAACGAAACCCAGGTAACGGCCGAAACGCCGCCAACTTTCATCGTGCAGGCAACCAACGACGGGTTAATCAGAAACAGCCTCGCCTTTTACCAGGCTTTAATAAAAAATAAGGTCCCTGCCGAAATGCACCTCTACCAGGGTGGTGGACATGGGTTTGGTCTTAATAACACTACTACCAAAGACGACTGGATGGAACGCTGCAAAAACTGGATGGATGCGAACGGGTGGTTGAACCGGACAGTTAAGTAAATTTTTGATACCAGTATTATGGGGTTATACAGGGAAATCGCTTTTAAAAACTTGCTTTCAGATTTAACCACGTCACAAATTCAGAAATGTATTTCTGAAGTCCCAGCGGGACTTTTGGTCGGTAGAAAAGCATAAAAGGGCACGAGGCGTTCCTATAGGAACGCTTGGTGAACCCATCATATTAATTCTACCAACGAAATGTGCCTAACGGCACATCTGAAAAATTTACAATTGGGCTAACAATTTTAAAAGCGATTACCCTGAGGGGGTTGATACGGGACCTGATATTATAACCGGATAATTTTTAACTTGCTTAAACACCAATTGATATAAACCCTTGTACCGCAATAAAAATGAAAAAAGAGATCTTTGGCCTTTTGGCCCTGGTAACTGCCCTATTTGCAATTAGTTGCAACAATAAAGAGAAATATTCATCGTGGGAGCAATACAAGGGATCGGATGAAAATATTCAATATTCGTCGCTCGCGCAGGTGAATACCGGTAATGTTAAGCAGCTGCAGGTCGCGTGGACCTACCATACCCATGATGCGGATACCGTAAATCATTCGCAAATTCAATGCAATCCAATTATCATCGATGGCGTTTTGTACGGCACTTCTCCAAAGATGAAGCTATTCGCAATAGATGCGGAAACCGGTAAGGAGCATTGGCAGTTTAACCCATTCGACTCGCTGGCAAAGGATAAACGCATGTTTTTTATTTTAAATAACTGTCGCGGAGTGATGTACTGGAGTGACGGGGGCGGCGATAAAAGAATTTACTATACCGCAGGCCCATACCTCTATAGTGTGAATGCAACGACGGGCAAACTGGTAAAGAGCTTTGGCGAAAATGGAAAAATAGATTTGCATGATGGGTTGGGCCGCGATGTTAAGGACCTGTTTGTAACCGCAACTTCGCCGCCGATACGCTATAACGATATCATGATCATGGGATCGAGGGTCGACGAAAGCGCCCACTCGGCGCCGGGGCATGTAAGGGCTTATGATATTCGCACGGGTAAACAATTATGGATATTTCATACGCTGCCACATCCCGGCGAACCGGGGTATGAACAATGGAAGGACCCAAATGCCTATAAATTTATCGGAGGCGCAAATGTCTGGGGCGGTCTTAGCCTCGACAAAAAGCGAGGCATTGTTTATGGCTGTACCGGTTCGGCCACATACGACTGGTATGGCGGCAAGCGAATAGGCAATGATGTTTATGCAGACTGCCTGCTCGCGCTGGACGCTGCTACGGGTAAATTGTTGTGGCATTTCCAGGACGTGCACCATGACGTTTGGGACAGGGACATACCATCGGCCCCGGCACTGGTGACCATTAAAAAGAATGGGCAGGATATTGATGCCGTGGCGCTAACTACAAAAACAGGATTCGTGTTTGTGTTTGACAGGGTAACCGGTAAGCCTGTTTATGATATCGTTGAAAAAAAGGTGCCAATTTATACCGACCTCGCGGGCGAAGAACTGTCGCCCACGCAGCCATACCCAACGTTACCGGCGCCTTTTATGCGGCAATTAGTTACCGAAAAAGATATCAACCCATACCTGCCTGATTCATCATTAAGGGATGTAAAAAAACGCTGGGCCTCTTACCGGCACGATCATATGTACAACGCTCCGTCATTGCAGGGAACTGTGGTTTTCCCCGGCCTGGACGGCGGCGCTGAATGGGGAGGCCCCTCCTGGGATCCGGAAACGGGTATTCTTTATATCAATGCAAACGAAATGGCATGGATAATTCAATCCGTCGCGCTTGACAATAAAGCGGTTGCGAATGAAACCAATGAGCAGGCGGGGGTAAGGCTTTTCCGGGCTAATTGTATGTCGTGCCATGGTACGGATAGAAAGGGATCAGGAAATTTCCCTTCACTTATCGATGTAAATAAAAAATATTCGGCTAAAGCATTTGACACCCTACTCCAATCAGGGAGGAGGATGATGCCTGCGTTCAGGCAGATCAGTGCGGTTGAACGGCAGGCCATCGCATCGTTTATATTGGATATCAAAGGCCTGAAGCCAAAACCATTTATCGATACCACGAGCAAAAAGGACGATCCTTATAAAATGCCGTACTCTATTGTTGGATACAATAAATTTTTGAGTAAAGAAGGTTATCCTGCCCTTGCACCGCCGTGGGGTACATTAAACGCGATCGATTTAAACACCGGTAAATATGTTTGGAAGAAGCCTTTAGGAAATGATCCTGAATTCCCGCATGGAAAAGAGCAATCGGGAGCCGAAAATTATGGCGCTTCGGTAATTACCAAAGGGGGCTTGTTGTTTATCGCAGCTTCCAAAGACGGGAAATTCAGGGCATTTAACAAAAAAACAGGAGAGCTGTTATGGGAAGTAAAGTTACCTGCACCGGGTTATGCTACGCCATCCATATACCAGCTTAACGGCAAACAGTATATCGTAATTGCCTGCGGCGGTGGTAAAATGGGCACAAAGGCGGGCGATAGCTATGTTGCGTTTGCGCTGCCTGGTAAATAGATTACCAGGCATTGTCTATTTCTTAGATGAAAGATTAAGTTTCAAATTAATACCGCCCGCTCCAAACCGGATCTGCTGAGAGCCCAGCCCCTGCAGCGGATATTTTAAGAACGGTTCAATAATAAGCCGGTTTGTTTTGCCGAAAGGGGCGCCGATACCAAATGCCAGGTTAAGTGTTCGTGCAAAATAGAAGCCGTTAAAGGCCTGGCTGGTCGTTGAGTTTTGCGGTGCCGACGAGGGGTTTAACGGGTCGGTATAATGAGATGTATACGATTCGTTAATAAAGGTACCTGAACTTAGTCCCGCCGAAAAATAAGTGTCATTTTTTTGCGGATTGAATTCGTATTTAAGATTGACAGGAATGTCTAAGCCAACCAGGCTGGCATTGTAGCTTTTGAAGACAGGCGCAATGGCGCCTGGCGCCGCACTGTATTGGGCAGCGGCGGTACCAGGTACTGATTTGTTCAAACTGCTTAAAGTGATCTGTGGGGTGCCGGTGGCTGTATAATTGAGCGTGTTTTGCCCGATTGCTACTCCCGTAACCAGTTTAAGATTTTTACTAAGCTTAATATCGGACGAAAAACCAGCACCTAAATTTATTTGGTTATCGCTCCCCTTAGCATAATTAAAGTAAGTAGTGGCATAAACCGCGAAACGAATTTTTTTGGAATTTGCCGCAGCCTTTTCATCGCCTTTTGGCTTCACAGATTTATCTTTCGCAAACATAGAGTTTATGGATGCTGCGGGCGGTGGCGTAGTTACAACCGGCTTAGCTGTTACCGGCTTTACCTGATCCGTAACGGTTGGTTGCTTAGGTGTTAAGTTATCAGCAATTATCTTGTCGCTGTCGGTTGAACTTTTGATTATAGCCGGATTTTTTGAAGTGCCGGTATTTGAGGCTAAAGTATTCTCTGTGCCCATGTGAACAATTGCTTGAGGTGTAGTTAATACTTTTGAATTTGTCGCCGCTATTTGATTAGTACTGGATTTGCCTGATTTTTTTGAATTTACTAATACTGGTTTATCATTGCCATGATTGTGATCATTAGACGCAGGGGTACCTTTATGCTGTTTTATCTCCGTTTTTTTGCCGGATAATTTTTCAGGCTTAACCTGTTGGCGATCATTTAGCCATAAGCCGATGCCCAAAAACAATAACAATACAGCCGCTGCCGAACCCCACCATAGCCAGGCAAGTCCGCGGCGGTTCGATTGCTCTTCCGGAAACTTTTCCCTGAGCAGCAACCAGCCTTCGTTGGCAGAGGAGTCGTCGAAATTTTCAAACACCTCCCTGATGCGGTTTGTTAAGATGTTATCAAATTGTTCGTCCATGGTTTTGTTCTTCTGATCGTAATAATGTTCTTAACTTTTCTTTTGCCCGGCTTAGATAAACCCTGGACGAGCTCGCGGGGATGGCTAACAAAACGGCAATTTCGTCATGGCTATATCCATCGATCTCATATAAATTAAAAATAGTGAGCTGTATTGGCGGCAATTCTTTCATTAGTTTTAATATATCCTGCGCATTCAAGTTTTCAATGGCAACTGCGTTACTTCCTATCGGTTCCGCATTTTCCAGCTCAACGTTTAACAAGAGTTTTAAACCTTTGCGGCGGCGATCGATAGCGGTATTAATTATAATAGTGCGAAGCCATGCCTTAAAGGGCCTGTCGCTATTATAATTTTTTATGGAATTAAATACCTTAATAAAAGCATCGTTTACTACCTCTAAAGCGTCGTCGCGAGTTAAGCTATAGCGCAAGCTAATACCCATGGCATAGCCATAGAATCGCTTATACAGCAATTCCTGGTATTTTAAACTGCCTGTTTTGCAATGGCTGATAATTTCCTCTTCAGCAATGCCCCGGGGTTGATGCATTAAATACGTTTAATTCAGCCCAAATTTGTTTATTATTTATATCCTTTACGAATCAAATGATAAGATCGCTACACGTAACAGAAATAAAGTTGAGTGGTTGTGGGTTTATGGATGTAAGAATGAATTAGTTATATCATCAAATCAGGTAAATATCTCTAATTCGACTATAAAAGACTAGCCCGTAACGCAAATAATTAAGGCGTATAACAGCGCGAAAATTAAATCCGAAAGGCCGTTCCGGATTTAATATTATTGAGAATTAAGAAGAAACTAATTTTTCTTTAAATTATACCTATATGTTACCGTGTCGAGCGGACTATTACCGGTCAGGTTCAAAAACAGACCGTCATATGCAAATGTATAAATGCCGCTTAAATGTGTTTTTGTTGGTGTGCCGGTAGTTGGATAAGTGGCGTCGTAAAATTGGATTTCGGCGTCTGTGTCATATGTATAGTTGCCATGACTCCCGGCGTGCAAAACTGATGTATCGCCTGTAATGGCGTAGGTATTGTTAGAATTCATAACGAGCTGCACATTCGCTATTGACGTATCAAGCTTCGCGGAATTAGCAGGGACATGTATATATAGAAACTGGCCCGTAAATGTGCCCACCGGCTTTTGTTTATTTCCGGGTATTTCCGGGTTTTTTGAGCATCCCGCTAAAAATATTAACAATAACGGCGATAAGTAAAATAATCTATTCATAATTGGGGTTTCTATTGAATACTGAATTTCTGGTATTAACGCTACAATATATCAGTATATTTTATATTTTTTTTGCTTCCTCCCAAAATATATCCATTTCGGCAAGGCTCATGTTATGCAATTGTTTACCGCTTTCGGCTGCTTTGGCTTCGAGATATTGGAAACGCTTAATAAACTTACGATTAGTTTTTTCCAAAGCATCCTCCGGGTTAATATTTATGAAGCGCGCATAATTTATTAACGAAAACAGGAGGTCGCCAAATTCATTTTCCGCCTTTTCGTGGTCAATAGTGCTTTCGTCTTCAGCGTTAAATTCGTTCTTAAACTCCTGCAATTCTTCTTCCACCTTTGCCCAAACCTGGCTTTTTTCTTCCCAGTCGAAACCAACACCCCGTGCTTTTTCCTGAATGCGCGATGCTTTTACCAGGGCGGGTAATGATGCCGGAACGCCGCCTAATACGGACCGGTTGCCTTCCTTAAGTTTAATTTGCTCCCAGTTACGTTTTACATCATTTTCATCCTGAACCTCCACATCACTATAAATATGGGGGTGCCTGTTAACCAGTTTATCGCATATGCTATTTAATACATCAGTAATATTAAAATCGTTGGTCTCCGAAGCTATCCGGGCGTAGAAAACCAGGTGCAGCATAATATCACCCAGCTCTTTTTTTATCTCGGGCATATCGGCGCTCAATATAGCATCTGAAAGTTCATACGTTTCTTCAATTGTTAAATGGCGAAGGCTTTCGAGCGTTTGTTTTTTATCCCAGGGACAGTTGAGTCGCAGATCGTCCATGATGGTAACAAGTCGGTCAAATGCTGTGGATGGCGTAGAAGCTGTAGATGGAGGTGTTAGCGGCATAATGTTTTTGCAAAAGTAAAATATATGAATAGGAAAATGTCTTATTTATGGATGTTTGGAAAATTTTACTGTATCCTTATTAGTGGGTGGGTCTGGCGCGCCAAAATCCGCTAACTCCAACCTGGTAATATTTTCGATAGAACCGCTATAAGCCCCCATATGCCCTTCCATTGTATCAAATGTTCCTTCTAGAATAACATAATTTTTAATGCATTTTTTTATGTCTGGTGGATGAATACTATCTCTTGATATAGTTAGCCATAACGCGTTTTTTGTGATTCCCCGATCGTAATCTTCTTTATGGAGATAAAGTCCGTTACCTTCAAATTCCAAATTTAAATAGCCAATAACTCTAATCTTTTTTCCTTTATACTTTTCCTTATTCGCTGTCAGATCGATCAGCGATACGTCATTAATAACTTGATTTTCACTAACTGAAGTTTTTTCAACCTCATGAATTTTCTTTTGCGAATAATTACACGCGGCAACTAAAGAGAAAATAATTGGAATAATTATAAAACCGATGGTTTTCATAGAGGAGTTCAACAGTGCTAATATACAATTGCAGCTTAAAATATGATGATATTATAATAATCTTTACTGACTTTCCGACTTTCCGTTTTTCGGACTATCAATTTTCACCGCCCGCAACATCTCCCGCTTACCCGCCGCCCCGGCTACTTTTTCTATTTTACATCCCAGCGCTTTTAACGAGCGTTTAAGGTTACCTGTAATTGCGTAAGTAACAAATACGCCGCCAGGTTTCAAAAACTGAATTGTGTGGCTAATAGCTGCTTCGTCCCACATTTCGGGTTGGCGGCTCGCCGCGAATGCATCAAAATAAATAATGTCGTATTCTTCTTTTGAGTTGAAATCTAATAGTTTGCAGTTTGCGATTTGCAGTTTGCAGTAGGTATTTAATTTAGTTGCGGATAGCAATGACCGATTATAATTACCAATAAATTGCTGCCACAGTTCAGGACAAACGTATTGATCATATCCAGTTTGACTGATCATTTCTATATCGAGTGGATAAGCTTCAATGCCGGTGTAATCAAGGCGTATTTTTTTTTCGGCACAAAATTCTGCGCTAAGCAAAAAGTTCAGGCCGGTGCCAAAACCGATTTCCAGTATGGAGATTGGATGGTTACCAGCCCCCTCTAAATCTCCCCCGGCAGGGGAGACTTTTAAAATAGACGAATTCTGTTTTAAAAAGTAATTCAGCCCCGAATTAACAAATACGTGCCTGCTTTCCTGTAAAGCACCATTTACCGAATGATAATTTTCGCCAACCTCCGGGTTATAAATGGTTTTAGAACCGTCGGCTGTTTGCACAAACTCAAGCATATTTATTTATTGATTACACCGATTGGGTTAAGATTTCACCGATTTTGGATTTATTAGATTACACCGATTATGGTTTGACTTCACCGGTTTTAGCTATCAGATTTTACGCTCCCTACCTCTAAAATCGCTTCTTCAAAATCAAAAACCGGTACAGCGGTAATTTTGCCCTGTATAATACTGGCTGCTGCTGCTGATCGGTATCCCCCCGCACAATGAACAATAATAGGTTTATCGGTTGGTATCTCATTTAATCTTTCGCGCAGTTCAGGTAACGGAATAGCAATAGCATTATTAAAAAGTAAACCGTCTTCAGTTTCGTTTTGGTTACGGACATCAACTATCGTGTAGTTTTCAGGGGCTGCATTGAACTCAATTATGTCAAAGTCGGGTGCGATTGATTTAACATTACCTAATGAAAGAAGCGCGGCTTTAATGTTTTGCTCGTAACCGATTTTCGCGGACTTTTTAATTACTTCTTCCAGGTCGGCTTCTGTTGAAGCTATTAAATAAAACTTTTCGTCCGGATCGATTATCGAACCCAGCCAGGTCTCAAACTTGCCACTATTCTGCAAGTTAATAGCTCCTTTTAAATGGCCGTTTTTAAATTCATGCTTGGCCCGGGTGTCAATTATGGGAATGTTCTTTTCTAAAACATAATTATGGCCGGCTCTTACAACGCTATCCACACCAGCACAAAAAGGAGGCGCACCCCTTTTATTCATATCCACATCGTGGCCAAAATATTTCGGTATAAAAGGTTGATCAGTAATGATTGTTTTAACGAAGGTAAGCTCGTCCATTAACTGCAATGCATAGTTTTCGCGCAGTTCACGGCCAATCGTACTCTCCAGGTCGGCACTTATGCTTTTTCCGCATAGCGAACCCGGCCCATGAGCAGGGTAAATTACAACATGGTGCGGCAGTTTCATTAACTTTTCGCGGGTTGAATTGTACATTTGGACAGCCAGTTCTTCCTTTTTTGCAGTGATATTGCCGGCGTTTTCGCGCAGATCGGGCCGGCCCACATCACCTACAAACAGCGTATCGCCTGTAAACAGCGCCTGCTCATATCTATTCTCGTCCTCAACTAAAACACAAATTGAGTCGGGTGAATGGCCCGGCGTATTTATGGCTCTGAGCTTAATGTCATTTAGTTGAATCTCATCCCCATCATCAAAACTTTCATGCGGATATTCGGCTCCCGTCAATTTACTGGTATATATTATGGCCCCTTTCGTTTCATGAATTTCAAGGTGCGAGCTCACAAAATCAGCATGCGGATGTGTCTCAATTACTCCAACGATATTGGCATCATGCATTGCAGCAAAATCATAGTATGGCTGCGGATCGCGGGCTGGATCAATAACAATCATTTTGCCGGTTCTTATAATGGCATAAGAGGCGTGGGCTAAACCTTTATCGTAAAATTGTTGGATTATCATTTGGTCAAAGATAGATGAATTTCGGATTTCGTCGGCCGGCTGGCGGATCAATTTCGGATTTTGACAGAAGAATAGCTTCGCATCGAAATAAAAAATAAGAACAATTCCAAAATCATTCTGCTTCTCTTTTTACCAGCAGCACCTCGTCGCCATCCAGCGGGAGGTAGCCATACTCATAACAAAAATGATAGGTTTTCCCATTTTGTGTTTGATAGGTACGGGTATGGTATTCAAAATCAAATCCCTTTGCAGCCAATTTTTTATTGGTGGTTTTTGTTTTCCCGGATGGGTTCAACTCCTCCAATATTCTGCGGTTGCGGCGCAGAATGTTATTGATATTTCGTACCAAATTATAGCTGCTGCTGTTAAGCTGGTTGTTATAATTGTTGCGGCAAAGATCGTTACAAAATTTTTTATCCGCCCGTCCATGCAGTATTGTTCCGCAATCAAGGCATGTCTTTTCTTCATTCATTCGCTAAAGATAATCAATTATTACCCGTTTGCAAACGGTTGCAAACGGAAACTGTCGACTATAAATGATTAGTAACCGACTATTTTGATTCGCCCGGTACACCTTTGTATGGTTAATTAAACAACAAAATTTAAACAGAATGAACACATTAAGAAACAGCGTACGCCTGGTAGGTAACCTGGGTATGGATCCCGAAGTAAAGAGTTTTGATAACAACAAAAAGCTTGCTAAAGTTTCGTTGGCAACCAACGAAACCTACAAAAACGACAAGGGCGAAAAAGTAACAGAAACCCAATGGCACAACTTAGTTATGTGGGGAACACAGGCAAAGTTTGCGGAGGATTTTCTAAAAAAAGGAGACGAGGTTGCTATAGAAGGCAAACTTGCCAACCGCAGCTATACCGACAAAGAAGGCATTAAACGTTATTACTGTGAAGTAGTAGTTAATGAATTTATGAAGCTTGGCAGCCGGAGTTAGTTATAGTGATTGGAGGTTAGAGATTAGAGATTAGTTCTTTCCGAAGGAAATTTCCGGTATATTTTAACTAATCTCCAACCTCTAACCTCTAATCTTTTTTAGAACCTTTATTATTATATTTGTTATGTACTTAGAAGCAAAAGAAACCGCCCGCTTATATAAGCTGTTGACCGAAAAATTAGGCAGCGATACAACCGAGGCTATGTTTAAATATATTGATAATAAAACGGAACGCTCTGTGGAAGCAACGATTAAAACATTAGCCAGTAAAGATGATCTCGCGAAGGTTAAGGATGATATCGCTGATACCCGCAGGGAAATTGGCGAAGCTAAAGCCGATACCATTAAGTGGATGTTTATTTTTTGGATAGGCCAAGTAGGCGCTACGCTGGCTATTTTGTTATTATTCATAAAAAAATAACAGAAGGGTCTGTGGAAGCAACGATTAAAACATTAGCCACTAAAGATGATCTCGCAAAGGTGAATGATGACATTGCAAAGGTGAAGTATGATCTTAGCAAGGAAATCAGCAATTCTGTTAAATGGATGTTTGTCTTTTGGATAGGCCAGGTAGGTGCAACGCTGGCGATAGTATTTCTTTTCCTGAAAAAATGACAGAATGCTCTGTGAAGTATCATTAAAACACTTGCCACCAAAGATGATCTTGCAAAGGTTAAGTACGACCTTCGTAAAAAGATTAATAATTCTGTTAAATGGATGTTTATCTTTTGGATAGGTCAGCTGGGAGCAACGTTCGCGATAGTATTTCTTTTCCTAAAAAAATAACCGAACCGTTTGTGGAAACGCTATCAAATTAAAACGAAGGCTTTTTGTCGCTTTTTAAATAGAACGTCTTTTCAACAATAGTGTGGATCACTTCATCCAGTTCACGGGTAGAACTATTCAAATGGTTTATAATCTCCACATTTAATGGATTATCAGGATTGTTGAGGTCAAATAAATTAACCAGGCCTAAAATGGTGGCCACAGGCCTGCGGATTTCATGTGAGCTAATAGATGCAATTTCCTGTAATCTTATATTCTGATTTTTTACGTGTTCCTCGTTTCTTTTATTTTCAATTAAAATACGCAGGATATTTGCAGTGCGATCAATCATTTGTAATTCTACGGGTTTAGGTTCACGCGCATTGGTATAATAAACGGCAAAGGTTGCCAATACCTGTGTGCTGTGTGAGCTGATTATCGGAGTTGACCAACACGCTTTCAACCCATAAGGGCGCACCAGTTCTTTATAATCTTCCCATAATGGATCTGTTTCAATATCGCTTACTATGATTTGGGTACGATGATAAGCGGCGGAACCGCACGAGCCGGCTTTTGGGCCGATGGTTATTCCATTTACCAGGTTGTAATATTCAATAGGCAACCTCGGCGCCGACAGATGATATAATCTTTCTTGTGCTTCATCAAGTTCAAGTACCGAGCAAATCATATCCGGAAATATTTCTTCCACGCCGCTTAATAACTCAGTAATTGTTTGAGACAGCGAGTTTGAAGAAGTTGCATTCAACTCCAATACATTTTTTTCAAGCGCCAATACCAATTGCTGCAATTTTATCGCGGTAATATCTCTAATGAAAAGTGTATGCTCATTTTTATAGGGATAAATATTTACACGTAACCACCTGTTATAATAGGTATTAAAATATTGCACATGACTTGATCCCTCACTGGTAAATGCCGTTTCGAACTGGGGCATAACCTTTTCGGTTATGCCCAGGCTATATAATTGTCGGAAGTTTATGTTTTGAAGCTGTTCGTTTGCTAATCCGCTTATTGCCTGAAATGCTGCATTGTAAGCAGTAACTACCAGATTTTGGTCAATTATAAAAAAGCCTTCATTAAAACTTTGTATAACATGCTGGATATTATCGATAACGCTGGTTTTATCGACGACGCTTAATTTATCAGCTAAATTGGTGCCGCAGGCGTAGATCAGGTTATCCTCATCACTTAAAGTTATCGACCACATAATGTTGTGATAGCAACCGTTTTTCGCTTTTACGCGATTTTCATAACCTGTGATCTCTTTATAAAAGGCTAAATTTTTTAATACCTGCTCCCTTCTCTTTTTATCAGCAGGGTGCGAAAGTATATTGACTTTTGAGTGTTGTAGTTCTGAGGCGGTATAACCGAATGTCTTTTCGAATGCAGGATTCACATATATTACGGTGCCATTCCTTTCCATTATACAAAAAAAGTCCTTCGATTGATCAAATAGAAACAAAAGCCTGTTATCTATAACCGTGTTGTCAATTACCTGGCTCATAACCTTCAAAATTAATTATGTCATTTTGCATTATAGTAAACCCTATTTATGGAGTAGTTACCGCGACCGGCAAAACTTTTCCATTATAGAACCTATGCCCAGCTACCGAAAAATCGGCGATGTATTTCCCCATTTCAAATGCCATCACTGGAGATTCGTATCCTGGAAACGCTTTTTCTAGCATTTCTGTTTGAGCAGATCCTAAAGCAAGGCAATTAACTTTTATTTCCTGGTCAGCTAATTCGAAAGCGAGGCACTCTGTCAGGTTATGCAATGCGGCCTTACTTGCAGAATAAGCGGCTAATCCAGGGAATTTTACGCTGCCCTGGAAGCCACCCATGCTGCCGATATTTAGTATGTGCGATCCTTTTGGCATTAAATGCAGCAAACCCTGGATTATCCGGACATGGCCAATGAAATTGCCCTGCAGCATTTCAACAAAATCCATTTCCAGTAATTGCTCAAATGGCTTGTTAATTAAAACGCCTGCATTGTTTATTAATATATCGATCCGGTTATCAAAGTTGCTTTTTATAAACTGCTGCAGCTCTTTGTAATCATCGTGCACAATGTCAAAAGCCAATGCAAATATTTCTGCATCGGGGTTTAACCCATGAGCGATCTCCAGCAGGCGCTCCAGTTTATCCTGCGATCTGGCCAGGGCAATAACCTTGTGCTTGCCGGATAAAATTAGTTCAAGCGCTGCTTCAAAACCAACCCCGCTGCTGGCACCCGTTACAATAATATTCATAGATCAAATGGATTGATTAACCTGACATTTCTGTCAATCGACTTGAAATCGTCGATATTGTTAGTTAACAACGGGACGTTTTCAACTAAAGCAGTTGCATAAATTATAGCGTCCGGTATTTTTATGCGATGATTTTTACGCAAATTAATCGTTTCTTCTACAATTAAATCTGTTAAAGGAATTACTTTTAATTCATTACAAATGGCTAAAAGCAGTTCGTGTTCATCATTGTTTTTAAATGAAAATCCTAATACTTCTATTTTGGTTATAACAGAAATCGCAATTTCATCTTTTAATATTCGTTCGGGATCTAAAGCATATTTTGATAAATAAATAAGGACATTAGTATCAAAAATCACGATCCCACTCCTTTCTTAATTCACGTTGCCATCCAACTGGATCTTTAATATCCGCAAATAAATTCTTTTCCTTTGCCTTATTTAATAAATTTTTTATTCGCTCGTTAGAAGATTCCTGCTTATCAATGCTGTCGTCATGACTTGAATATTCTTCTTCTATGTTTTTTACAAATGAGGTTTCCTGCAAGATTTTTCGCAATAAACCCACCTGGTCATCCTCAACTGTTACTTTTAATATGGTCATATACCAAGTTACAAACAAATCCTTAAACTACCAATTTTTGTTCAACCGGGTGCTCAATTAAATAAAAACCGTCACTGATCAGTTTTTTGTATTCAGGTTCATTGATAGCTTTTTGTTCCAGGAATGTCTCTATTTGCAGCGCTAGTGCAGGTTCAACGCCTTCATGTTTCAGTATCTCCAATATTTCCAGGGCGCAAAGCCAGTCATCGTGATGTCTCTTTTGAAGCTGTAGCCACACATTGCCTAAAAATCCGAAGTCGCCACCCATTTGTCTTCGGTTTCGTACCTGCTGATATAACTTGTGAAGCTCCAAAATATTATTGTCATAGTCCCGGTGGTGTGTGCCGCTATTTGATTTGTATGTTACTTCAACAAAAGCCTGTTTATCTGCCGCCCCTCCAAATACGGATATAATTTTTTCGCCAACGGCCATATCATAAACACCCGGCGATGGATTAAATAACAATTTTTCATTTTTATCCTTAATGGTACAATTCTCAAAACTTATAAGCTGGATTTTTCCATTTGATAAAAGTATCTTTTTCACCAATCCGGTAACAGTTATACCACTGTTGAAATTTAATATCCCTTCTTCTCCTTCAGCAATACTAATATTATTTAGGTCTGAAATGGTCAGGTTTTCCAAAGCAGTGTTATGCCCTTTCAATTTACCCACCGGCGAACTGAACCCGTCCGGATGATTATCTTTGCCATGTCCACTTATTTGATGATCATTTACCGATAGGGCAGAAGGGCCTGCAGTTTTAATGAAAACGGGTTGCCCGGTTTTGTCCGTCATCAAATCGTTAAACACGCCGGAAACCTGTAATCCAGAGCTATAAACGGCTGTGCATATATTTTTACTTTCGATTGCTTTTTTCAATCCATAAGCGCCGCCAACCCTGAATGACATGGTATCGGCAAATGTTTCGAGCACATCTATCAGGTTATTAAAAGTTGGCGTGACAAATAGCTGGGGCTGTGTTTTCGTTATATCATACGTGTAGTTTATTGCGTCAATGGTGTATGGCAGTTTTTTAACAGACGGATCCATACAACTTACACTTTCGCCGATAGACGACAATAAACCGGCCCCATAAATTTTAGGATTGTCAAGCGCGCCTATCAGGCCATATTCAACCGTCCACCAATGCAGCCTGCTCAGCAAAGCCATTTCTGACGGCTCACCTATATGCTGTTGCCGGTAGTAAACTAATTCTTCGGCCTTTTTTATTTCATCATTATCAGCATCGGGCATTTCTTTTAATATAGACAGGGCCCTTATCGCTTCATATAATTCAAAGTCCTGCGACGAAAACATTGCCTTAGCGCCAATGGAGCCAAAGTAGCTCAGATATTCATGGTAATCTTTATCAGCGATGATGGGCGCATGCCCGGCTGACTCGTGAATAATATCAGGTGCAGGTGTGTACTCAATGTGTTTTAACTGCCGTATATCGGCAGCGATAACTAAGACGCGGTAAGCCTGGTATTCCATAAAGGCTGCCGGGGGTATAAAACCATCTACTGTAACGGCTCCCCAGCCAATTTTGGCAAGCGCATCGTTCATCTCCTGTAAGCTGGGTATCTTTTCGATGGTTAACCCCGCCTTGTGCAGGCCAGGTATATAGGGATAATAGGCAACATCTTTAAGATAACTATAGTTTTGGCGCATTACATACCGCCAAACCGCATGGTCAACGGGCGTATAGTGCTCATAATGCTGATCGACAATAAACTGTTTTAGATGTGCAGGCAACGCGGCAACCTGCGGGTTGTTGAAATCATTAAAACGACTCATTAATGTTTTGATTTATAACAAAACGTAAAGTTAGCGTTTTAGTTTATCAGCGATTTGCAGATTTATGTAATCAGCTGTCAGTTTTCTTCTCGATCAATCCATCCTGAAGTCTGCTTGGACGGATAACATAATAAATACCCAATAAGGCAACAACCAGGGATATTAAATAAAACGAAACGCTTAAAAAGACTGCCAAACCAACGTTCATGTTAAAAATACCGGAAAGTATCTTAAACATATACTCGCGCACACCGGCGCCCCCAACTGATATCGGAACTACAGCAGCCAGCGCCGACAAAAGAAACGACAAAAGATAAGGTGAGAACTTACCGTGAAAGCCCTGGCCCATCAACACACAAATTATTGTTATTACCTGGCACGATTGAACCAGGATAGCCTTTGCATGGCCCTTAAAGAAATGTTTGGTAAAGTCTTTGAAGAATATTTTAACGACGGTATAATAGATAATACTGCCCACTAAGAAAATTGCTAATGGAATAGCTATATGAATTTGTATTTGAGGAATAAATATCTTTAACGATACCACAATCAGGCCGATGGCCCACAATCCGCTCAACCTATCGAATAAGATGGCCCAGAACACCTTTTTTGTTGGAAAATTATAGGTTTTATGCAGCAGGTAAATTTTATAACCGTCGCCGCCAATACCACCGGGAAGCAGCAGGTTATAAAATATCCCCAAAAGATACAAACGAAAGTTAAAGCGTGGGTCGAGTTTCAAATCAATAGACTTAAAAAAACTTAACAACCGCCATGACGAAAAAACCATTGAAAAGAAGTAGGCCACAACCCCGGCCAGCATCCACCAATAGTTAGCGTGCAGAAGCCTGTTTTTTACCTCACTAAATGGTACTTTGCTAAATACCCAATAAAGTAAAAGAGAAGTTACCGCGATTTTTAAAATCGTTTTAACTACGTTCCAAAGACGCTGCTTACGCGTCTTTGGCGTTATTTCTGCTTCAGCTTCGTTGGCTATTGCGTCTTCAATTTTCGTCATTTCGCCGCAAAGCTAAGAAAAATGAAAGACTAGTTAGGAAAGAATCGGGAGTCAAGATTTAACACAATTCCGTTACGATAACTTTCAACCTCCAACTATGCTTTTTTCTCGCCTTTTTGAAGGATTTCCAAAATTTTATCGAGCTTATCTATTTCGATCGAATTAAGTTTAGAAAGCAATTCTTCGATCTCCATTTTTGCTTCGCAATTCGTTTGATAATCGGCGTCAGCTTGTGCGCGGTCGCGCTCGCTTTGCCGGTTTTGCGCCATCATAATGATCGGTGCTGCATATGCCGCCTGGGTGGAAAATACCAGGTTTAATAAAATAAAAGGATAAACATCCCAACGAAACGTAATACCGATAACATTCAAAATCATCCATATCGCTACAATAATAGTTTGCCATATAATGAACCGCCAGGATCCCATGCCGTTTGCTACCTTGTCGGCCAGCCGTTGTCCAAATGCTAATGAGTTAAGATGATGATCGTGCCATGTTTTACCCTTTGCCATATGATTTCTTGTTTTAGTTTTAATCGCTTAAATATAGATATTTTATAATACCACGATAAAAAATAACTGTTATTAAATAAATCAGTTAAATGCTTATTTCATTTTAATCCTAAACTTTTATAGTTTAAGTTTGGAATGCTTAACTGAAATATACCGAAATCCGTTTTCAGCGGATGGTATTAAATTTACACGATCAAAATAAATAGACAAAAAGTATGCAGCCTGAAATGATCCTGGAAACCATCGCAGTTACTAAAAACTATTTTGGCGACAAGTCTTCGGGAGTTAATAACGTGACGATATTTATTCCGAAGGGAAAAATAACAGCCATCGTTGGTGAAAGCGGCAGTGGAAAAACTACTTTACTGAACTTATTATACGGGTTGCTGCAGCCCGATGAAGGGGAAGTATTTTTTAAAGAGGAGCGTATACTTAAGCGCGAGGAAAAGCTGCAGCCTGCCCATGAGGCCATGCGGCTGGTAACCCAAAATAACCAGGACATGGAAGTGCGGGCAACCGTATGGGATAGTGTGCGTTCGGGGTTAAGAAGAGAAGAACAGGACGGCACAACCGAAACCCAAAAGATAATAGATGCTTTAAATATGCTTGATATTTTGCCGCTTAAAGACCAGCCCTTCGGAAAGTTGAGCGGTGGGGAGAAGCAACGGGTAACCATCGCTAAGGCACTGATAAGCAAGCCGGAAGTGCTTTTACTGGACGAGCCTTTTAACCAGGTTGACGCTACCTATAGGGAGGGCTTACAGCATGATATCAGGTTTATTGTTAAGGAATGGGGTGTTACGGTGGTGCTGGTATCGCACGATCCCGCGGAGATATTATCCATGGCTGATGAACTTATTGTTTTAAAAGAAGGGGAAATTGTTGAAAATGGCAGCCCCGAAGAATTGTACAACTCGCCTCAATTATTATATACCGCACAAATACTGGCAAGCGGCAGCCAGCTAACATCTGAACAGGCCAAAGCGTGCGGAATTAAAACCAAAAGGGGCACAGTGGTTGTTTATTCGGAGCATGTTAAAATTGGCGGCGGATTTGGCAGTAAATGGACCGTAAAGCAAGTGTTGTTTAAAGGTTTTTTTGAAGAACTGATTATTGAGCGCGGCGGTATCGTTTTACGGGCCGCCAATTATTCAAAAGGCAAATATCCCAAAGGAAGCCGGATAAGCATAAGCATCGACAACTATTTTGAGTTCGGCAAATGGGAGAGCCCTGTTAGGTCGTTACCGAAAAACATTGGTTGATTGAGTTGATTAAGAGAGTGGTTGATTAAGTTATGAGGTGGTTGAAATGTTAAGCCCAGATCAACTAATTCAACCCAATCAACTAAATCTAACTCAATCAACTAAATCAACTAAAGGAGTCCTTTGGACAACTCATTCAACTTTATCAACTTTTCACTACGATATTTTGATAGATTGATTAACAAAACACTACTCAGAATAACCACCAGGCCCGCTATTTGGCTAAAGGAAATATTTTCATGCGCGAATAGGATCCCTAAAAAAACGGCTATGACGGGGTTAACATATGCGTAAGTACTAACCTGTGTAGCGGGGCGTATCTGCAATAGCCAAACGTAAGCGCTGAAAGCGATTACAGATCCGACAACAGTGAGATACAATAATGCAAGCCAGCCATTTGTTTGGATGTTATGAAGGTCTAGGCCCTTATATTCGTGATGGATAAAAGTGATGGGAATATAAACAACACCTGCTCCAAACATTTGCCAGGCGGTGCTTACAGCAGCAGAACTTGAGCCCGGCCTGTGTTTTGAAAACAAAGACCCGCCCGACCAGCACATGGAGCCAAAAACCAATAGCAACATCCAGGGTAATTTTGTTGCCCCGTTACCGGCGAAAATATTTTCAATTTGATCGCTGAACAGCAGTAATACACCGGCAAAACCGATTATAAGTCCAATTATTGTTGCTTTGTTTTTTAAATTGATGCCCCAGTTTGGTTTATCGAGCAGCACGAACCAAATGGGGGCTGCTGATACCACGATGGCTACCATCGCACTGGGTAAAAATCGCTCTGTCCATATCACGATGCCGATACCGACCACCAACAAAAGTATGCCGGTTATTATTGCATTGATAACATCCCGTTTTACAAAAATCTTCTCACCCTTAATTACGCACCACCCCATCAGTAAAAGGCCGGCAGCAGTAAAGCGTATCGCGCCAAGCAGGAAGGGTGGAACGCCTCCCTCTTCCGCTATGCGTATAAAAAAATACGTCGAACCCCATACAATATAAATAATGGCGAATGCTATAATAACCAAAAGCGGGGAGGCTGATTTTTGTGAAGGGGTGCTCGTCATGAGAAATTATTTTTCGGGTATAACCAATTGTTGCTGTTCCTTTACCGTTTCCAGCACGATGGTGGTGCGGGTACTTAAAAGGTTGGGTATTTTACCAAAACTGTTGCGCATCAGGTGCATTAATGATGCAGAATCATAGGTGCGGACCTTCACCAGGTAACAATCGTCACCGGCTATGTGATGTACTTCCTGTACTTCAGGTATCTTGGCTAATTCGCGCGCGGTATCGTTACAGCCGGGGCCGTCGGCCGCTTTCATAAAAATAAAGGCCAGCATTTTTTGCTGCAGTGCATCCGGGTTCAGGCGGGTGGTGTATTGTAAAATAACATTTTTTTGTTCCAGCTTTTTTACCCGTTCTAATATGCCCGACGGAGCCATCCCAAGCTCACGTGCAAGATCGGCATTGGAGATGCGTGCATTATCCTGCATCAATCGCAGAATGTGAAGATCAGTTTTATCAAGTATGATATCTGTTTCGTTAATCATACTGTAAATTTATAGTATTATTGAATTATATTCAAAATTTATTTATAAAAAATGAATTAAATTCGCTGAAGAGTTCGAAAAGTCAGGAGAGTCCGAAAAGACGGGATTAGAAAAGACCGAAAGTCCGAAAAGACCAAAGATGAATCGTCAACAACAAGCGTTTATCAAAAACTCTTACTTTCCGACTTTTCGGACTTTCCCGACTTTCGGACTACTTAAATTTTTATCACCTTATCGTTTTTCCGGGGAGTTTTATGATCGTCTGGTTTAGGAATATTCTTTACGATAAAAACCAGCGCATGCGCAATTACCCGCATCGCTTTTATTGAAAAGTGGACAAAAGGCTTCATTACTGTCCAGGTATCGTGCAGGGTATCCATTCTACTAACCGGTTTTACAGCCGGGCGCTTGCCTATTTTCTTTGTGTTTTGATTTGCCATGATAGATGTTTCTTTACAGATGGCAATAAAGCCTAAACCGTGCCAGATTGTTCCCAGAAGTAATAAGTCGGCAGTCAGAAGCCTGAAGTCTGACAAGGAGATAGAGAAATCCTAAAGTGGGGCACATATTTTATCATGACCTCCCGCAGGTCCATAATTTATGCATATTGAAACCTAAATTAGGTAATCCAAACCAAGTGGTTTTTGACAATTGACCATTTCCCGTTTTTTTTAATGAAAAACATTTCATAGCCCCTGTGGTATTTTATTTCTGTATAAACAAATGCTTTTGTTTTGGCAGAATTAAAGAAAATGGCCGACATTCTAAAAATACCCGGGCTAAATTTCTTATCAAAGGCAGGCTTTATGCCGCTTTGCAATGTATATTTATAATTATAGTCAAAAGCGAGATTTTCCAAATTAAACATTCCTGGGTTTTCGTTTATATTTATTTCCGATGCCCAACTACTTACATCTATCCCTAACTTGTTAGGCATTTTATCCTGTTTTGCAGTTTTAATACCTTTTTGGAGGTAGTCTTTTGGAATTCTTACGAGGGTATCGGCTATAAAAACATAAATTTTTCCTGTCTCCAATTCTTTTTTTACGCTGTCGAGTTCGAGATTTTGTTGTTTAATATATTCTTCGTCGAATTTGATTTTCGCTCTTTGATTTATTCCATAACCATTGAGCACGGTTCTTTTAAAATCTGTATCAGAATGAATAGATGCATCGAAAGCAAGCGTTGTCACTTCCGCTTCGTCTGAAGGTATATATTGAAGATTGATGTTTTTTTTGTGTTGGTCGCACGCGGCTAAAATCATCACGATAAAAAGGCCGACAACAAGGATCTTATTCATTTGGACAGGTTTAGTACTTTAAAAATAAGAACTTTCCCTCACTTTCAGACTTTCGGACTTTCCGGACTTTCGGACTTCTTCAAAGTAATTACTGTAACCTCGGGCCATATGCCCAATCGTCCCGAAAAAGCTAAAAAGCCAAAGCCGCGATTAACATAGAGGTAGCGATTCTTCTCATTAACCAGGCCCGCCCAGTCGAGGTAACGGTATTGTACGGGGCTCCATCTAAAACCTGCGGTTTCAACCCCGAATTGCGCGCCATGTGTATGACCCGAAAGGGTTAAGTGTATAGTTGTAGGATTATAACGTACCTTTTCTTCCCAATGTGTAGGATCGTGCGAAAGCAGTATTTTAAAGGCATCCTTATCAACACCCCGCAATGCTTTGTCCAGATCGCCAAGCTGGATAAATCCTTTCCCCCAGTTTTGAACACCGATAAGAGAGATCTTCTGGCCGTTCTTTTCTATCACCACGTTTTCGTTCAGCAGCAACCGGTATCCCAGTGTTTTATGATGTTGTTTTAATTTTTCGAGATTGGCTTCTTTTTCGGCCTCGCTGCTCCATTCAATGTAATCACCATAATCATGGTTACCCAGGATAGAGAATTGCCCGTACGGTGCTTTAAGCTGGGCGAAGCGTTCCAGGTAGGGTTCAATTTCCCAGGCCGCATTATTTACCAGGTCGCCGGTAAAAACAAACAGATCGCTTTTTTGGGCCCTGGCCATGTCGATGCCTTTTTGCATTGCTGCTGTATTGTCAAAACTTCCGGAGTGAATGTCGGATACCTGCGTAATGGTAAAGCCGTCAAAAGCATCGGGCAAATCATCAAAATAAAGTGTTTCGCGATGTAGCTTATAATCGTACTTTCCCTTGAGCATGGCATAAAAAAAGCCCGTAAAGGGAACCGCCGAAACCAGGATGGCTATTTCACTTATAAACTTACGGCGTGCAGGAAAAAATGACTGAGCCGCCGCATCTTTTGATTTTACGAAATGATTGATAATTCCGTAAAAGAACCGCCCGATATCGCCGAGGAACAAAATAAGAACAAAAAATATTTTGGTAATTAAAAAAGTAATGAAAATGCTGAGTACCCATTCATGAAATGGTGTCATACCTTTTGCGGTACTGAAGCTTCCAAACCCTGCTATAAACAGCACGGTTACTCCAACAGAAATGACAAGGTATCCCCAGTTTACCAGCTGTCGCAGCCGGAGTGAATTCCAGTCGGCGGTAAAGTTTTTTACACCTGTAAATACATACCAGTCTAACAGCAGGCTCAGCGCCGCGATAATTAAGAATATCCTGATGAAACCGCCTCTGTGCATAATGTTATATGTAAAGCTCGCAATTTAAAAAAGGATTGTTAATCGGAGCGTAAAATTTGAGTGCCAGACTAATAAATAGTTATATTTAAATTATTGTCGATACGTAGCGCATTGCACCGGCAAGAATTGTTAATTATAAAAGAGATATTCGGGTTGCGATTGATAGTCCTTAAAGCAATTAAAGGAAAACTTTGTTAAGTCCATATAAGAACATCAGTAAAAAATGAAACTCGAAAATAACTGGCGGAACAAGACCATTGAAAACCTGGAAAAGAATAAATGGTCAGCTATTGACTTTGATAGCCACCTGGTAAAGCGAACACAGGAATTAAGGAAAATTCCAATAAACACATTTACAGCAGAAGATTTGAGAATAATGATTGGTCAACAAATTGGGCTTGCCTATTTGATTCCGCTTGCGCTTGAAATTTTGGCCGAAGATTTATGGACAGAAGCCAACTTCTATGAAGGAGATCTTTTAAATAGTGTTTTAAAAATTGACACCAAATTTTGGGAAGATAATAAGAATTATTGGTTGATACTTCATGATTTAATAAAGAACAGTCAGGACGAAATAGATCAAAATAAATTCGATGTTTCCGGTTTTTATAAATGCAAACATCAATTTTTATAATTAAACTTTGTGTATTTTGAATATGGGTAAAATTAAATCTTCGAAGATAAATTATGCGGTCCCCGTGGATAACGTGGATCAGCTGGAATTTGAAAAGATGGTCAGGAAAGCCGAACTTGGGCCGTTCCATACAATTACAGCAGTTAAAACTGAATTGGCAAAATGGAAGGCCAAATATCGAACTAGTAATTAGTGAAAGCTTTAATTTATAGAACTTTAAGCGTCGTTAGCTTATAAATAATTGATATATAAATTTAAACCTGCCTGCAAAACGTCCGATTAAATTATTAACGGATCTTGAAAATAAAAGCTTCGCCGGTTTTTTACTGCCGGCAAAGCTTAATGGTTAAATATATGTAGGATCTATTAGAGGTGGGGGAGGTTTTAAAAGGATAATTACGGTTTTTTAGGAGGCATTGGTATGCCCAGCTGCATAAAATACGTTTCGTCAGCTTGTACGGATCTGTGCGAAGTTATTTTTCCATCCTTGTTAAAAGTAAAAATATCAGCGTCAGGCGCTTTATAGGTTTTCCCGGTTGGCTTCATTTTCATGAATTCGTTCTTAAATGTTCCGCTCCAATCTGCGATAACAATCACAGTGTCGCCTTCGGCAATCGCATGTAAATTCTCAACTTTAAAATCCGGGAAACCCACAAACAGGCCCTTTATGTTTGCTTTAATCGAGTCGAGCTTCATAGGCTTTGATTCTCCGTTGCCATATTCTGTATAGTCGGGAGTGCAATCTTTAAATATCGCATCTACGTCCTTTTTGTTAAAGGCCAGGTCGGAGTTTATGGCCGTTTGTTTGTTCTTTTCTAACTTAACTGCGGCGCTATCAACTCCTTTAGCTTCGGTGCCGGGGCTGGTTTTGCAGGCACTTAAAAAGAAGGCCGCTATGGCAATGCCGGTGATGATCTTTTTCATGATTTAAGTTGTTTTTTGAATAAAGGTAAATGATAAGGTTTTAATTTACAATACATTAACAAAAATATTTTAACTGATTTATAATTTTAAAAAAAAGCAACTATACATGTTCGGCCCTACTACCTTTTTAAACCATATGCTTGCTAAAACTGATAATAATCAATAAGTTAGCTTTATATAATATCCAATGCTTATGAAAACGAATATGATATGCCTGTACCGGTTTGTTTTTTGCCTTTTAATAGCTTCCCCCATTTTTGTAAAAGCACAAGACCGGCCATACGGTAAAACTTTTGCTACCCGAAGCGAAGTTATGGCGCAGCACGGCATGGCTTGTACCAGTCAGCCATTGGCCACACAGGCGGCTATTGATGTTTTGAAACATGGGGGCAGCGCAGTTGATGCCGCGATTGCGGCCAATGCGGTGCTTGGCGTAGTGGAACCCCATGTAAACGGCATTGGCGGCGACATTTTTGCAATAGTTTATGAGGCCAAAACAGGCAAGCTTATCGGGCTAAATGGATCCGGGCGTTCGCCTTATAGCCTTACATTGGATGAATTTAAAAAACGCGGGATAACTTATATACCAGCCACAGGTCCGCTGCCGGTTAATGTACCCGGCTGTGTCGACGGTTGGTTTACGCTTCATGGCCGGTTTGGCAAAATGCCGATGGATCAAATATTGTCCTACGCCATAGGCTATGCACGCAACGGCTTTCCTGTTGCCGACGAGGCTGCGGGCTCTCTAAAAAATATCAAAGCCAATTATGGGCAGTATCCCAATATTGTTGAATTATATAACCCGGGCGGTAAAATTCCCGGACGCGGCGATATTCGCACCAATCCCGAACTGGCCAATACACTTGAAAAAATTGCCAAAGGCGGTCGTGATGTTTTTTATAAAGGTGAGATTGCCCATACCATAGATGCTTTTATGAAAAAGAACGGCGGTTTTTTATCCTATCGGGACCTGGCCGACCATACATCCGAATGGGTTGAACCAGTGAGCACCAATTACCGCGGCTATGATGTATGGGAGTTGCCGCCCAATGGTCAGGGTATCTGTGTGCTGCAAATGCTGAATATATTGGAAGGTTTTGATTTCAGTAAAATAGCCTGGGGCAGCCCCGAACATATCCATTTGTTTGTGGAAGCTAAGAAACTTGCCTTTGAGGACCGTGCCAAATACTACGCCGACCCGGACTTTGTAAAAATTCCGGTGAAAGAGCTCATATCAAAATCATATGCTGCCAAACGGCGCAAACTTATTAATCCCAATAAAGCATCGGCAAGTTTCGAGGCCGGGAACCCTGCTTTAAAAGACGGTGATACAATTTATCTCACAGTTGCTGATGGCGATGGCAACATGGTATCGCTTATTCAAAGTAACTACCGTGGCTACGGTTCGGGCATGTCGCCTGACGGACTGGGCTTTACCCTGCAGGATCGTGGACAGTTGTTTTCGCTTGAAGAAGGACAAAACAATACTTATGCCCCGCATAAACGCCCCTTCCATACCATTATACCGGCTTTTGTAACTAAAGACGGCAAGCCTTTTATGAGCTTTGGCGTAATGGGCGGCAGCTTTCAGCCGCTTGGGCATGTGGAGATATTGATGAACATGATAGATTTTGGCATGAATGCACAAGAGGCAGGCGATGCGCCAAGAATTGACCACCAGGGCTCGTCAGAGCCGACAGGGGAAAAAAACCAGGGCGTGGGTATGATATACCTTGAATCCGGCTATCCATATGAAACCATCCGCAGCCTTATGTATATGGGGCATAAAATAGGATTTGAAATCCCGGGCAGCTACGGTGGTTACCAGGCGATAAGGTATGACCCTGTTCAAAAAGTTTTCTTCGGTGCTTCCGAAAGCCGGAAGGATGGGGAAGCGGCAGGGTGGTGAGTTTGATTGGAATAATTTAGCGGCATGATTTTAAAAAAAAGCTGGTGATCGGTTGATCATCAGCTTTTTTTATATGCTCTCCAATACATGGACTAATGTATGATTTTCATTACAATAGAAATTAATATACTCATTATCAAGGTATTATAAAGCGATGTTTCTTTAGGCCAAACGCTTGCTAAACCTTCGTATTTCTACAATATCCTACCGATAAATATTATTCAAATTAATACTTATCACTATGAAAAATATCTTTATCCTGGCGTTTATTATTTTGGCCAAAAGCGCCTTCGCACAAAAAGATACTGTCGGTTTAAACATTCCTTTTGTTAACGGCACCGTTGTTTATGAAGAGGTGTTCAATGCACCAAACGCATCTAGAAATTTGCTCTACAGCAATGCCGGGCTTTGGCTTGCGGAAACTCACCCTCATTTGGCTGATACCCAACTGCAATTGGAAGACCCGGCTTTATCGCGGGTTGCAGGCAGGGTAAATTCTGCTGCTGGCGGGTCTTATAAAGTTCTTTGGCAAACTAATTATTATACATTCACCTTTAATTTCACGCTGCAGATTGATTGTAAAGACAATAATTACAGGATACGCATTTACAATATCCAGGACGTGTTTGATAAGAATTATGCGGCGATAGACGATATGATGCAATCGCTCATCAACTCAAAGTCGTTGACTTTGGTTACGGGTGGTGTTATGAAAAAGGATGACTTTAAAAAATGTTTCCAGGCGCTAAATATCGTGATAGACAACGTAATGACCGATATCAATAAAAACATAATGGTAGATAACGGTTTTTAAAACGCCAGCAAGACTCCCGACTTTAAAAGTACTCCCGACGAAGATTCGAACTCATACCGATGGTGCCGGAAAACATAATTCTTGGAGCTATCCGAGTAATAAGACGTGATTTAACTTATTTCGAGATACCAGATAGATCGCGGTGCTAAAAGATACGACAAGATTATTTAGTCGCGTCCTAACCAAGCTAATGAGATAACTGATAAAAAAAATTCCTGAAATAATTTGTAACCTCTGCCGTCCCTGTTGTTATTCAAATAAAATAGGGCCAAACTAATCGCTGCCTTTTGCGCCCGCACTTCGCCCATAAAGAAATATGATCTTGCTAGTTTTTCCATAACTAGTTTATTGAGACCTGTCCGGAAGCGATTCCGGGCAGTTTTTTTTTGAAATTAATTCACGCCGAAAAATAATTTGTAACCTCTGCCGGTCTCGGGTGTACTCAACTCAAAACAACCCAATAGCATTGGGGCAAACAAATACATATGAGCAAATTATTACTTTTTCTATTAGCACTTACAATCACTTCAACCGTTGTTGCTCAAAACCGGGTAAATGATATAACAGGAAAGGTTTCAGGCAATATTTTGGACGAAAAAGGCCAGCCACTGGCTGCTGCTACTATTCTTTTGTTAAAGGCCGCAGATTCAACATTGGTGAAAAGCACCTTAAGCGATAACAAGGGGAACTTTACTTTTGATCAATTGGCAGCTAACCAATATCTTATTTCGGTTACGTTGGTTGGTTATCAAAAATATTTTACGTCTAAACTCATGGTTTCTGCTGAAATACAGTCGATTATGGTGCCGGCTATTTTATTGTCGCCGGCGGTCAACTCTTTGAAAACAGTTACCATTACAGCCCAAAAACCATTGATCGAAATGCAGGACGACAAACTCGTCATGAACGTAAAAAACAGTATTGTGGCCACCGGGAATACCGCTTTAGAAGTTTTACAAAAAGCGCCGGGCGTGTCACTTGATCCAAATGAGAATATCAGCTTAAACGGTAAAACGGGTATTCTGATTTATATTGACGGCAAACAAACATATATGTCGCAAAGCGACCTTACAAACCTGTTGAAAAGTATGCGGAGCGACCAGATCGACAAGATCGAGATCATCTCGAATCCCTCTGCCAGGTATGACGCCGCGGGCAAAGCCATTATCAACATTATAACGATCAAAAACACAAACTTCGGCACCAACGGCAGTGTAAACGCCGGTGCGGCGGTAGTTCTTGGCCCGACCGTCCCGCTAAGGGAAACAAACGGGGGTTTAAATTATAAAAATTTAGGGAACGCACCCCGCTACAATGCCAGCCTGAATTTAAACAACCGGGAAGGAAAGGTGAACCTGTTCGGCAACTTCAATTATAACGTTCCACAAAGCCCGGGCAATAGCCAGGGTTTCAGGACTGTTGACGGAGCTTTGTACGACCAGTATTCCTATTCCCATAACCTGGTTGCAAATCTATACTATAAAGCTGGGTTGGATTATTTTCTGAACGATAAAACCACCCTGGGCGTATTGGCAACCGGCAGTAACGGCCATTGGGAGAATCTCAGCCCGACGGTGACCAACGCGTATTTTAAAAACCTCAATGGTGATTTGCAATCCAGTGTTTTAACCACATCAAACGGTTATAATATCTGGTCAAACAATACGTTCAACGGCAACTTCAAACATACTTTTGACACAACCGGCCGCGTATTGACGGCTGATATCGATTATTCTCACTATAACGATTTGGCTGAAGAACGCGGGCTGAATACTCATTTTTTTGATGCGAACAGCCAGGAATATGGCACGCCTTTGGATATTACCAGCCATATCCCCAATATCTATAATATCGTTGCTGCGAAGGTTGATTATTCCATGCCGCTGCCGAAAATAAAAGCCAAACTGGACCTGGGCGCAAAAAGCAGCTGGGTAAAATCGGACAATGACGCCCGGTTTTTTAATGACGGGCTAGTAGACACGGGCAGGTCCAATCACTTTGTTTATACAGAAAATATCGATGCCTTATATGGCACCTTTAGTAAAGACTTCAGCAAAACCTGGAGTTTGCAGGCGGGTCTGCGAATGGAATACACCAAATCTGAGGGAAACTCTTTAACGCTTGATCAGATTTCCAGCCAGTCGTATCTTGATTTTTTCCCGAGTTTATTCGTCAAACAAAACATTAACGCCAATAACGAGCTATCGTATTCTTATAGCCGCCGCATTAATCGCCCCGCTTATAACTCGCTGAACCCTTTCATTTACTTTTTGGATCCATATACCTATACCGTCGGTAACGAATATTTAAAGCCATCTTATACTGATTCCTACGGGGTTAATTATACATTCAGGCATTCCCTTATCGCCACTTTTGGCTACAGTAATTCCAATAATTACATGGTGCAGGTCTATAAAAATGCCATCGACAACCCGGTCGTTTATGCCAAAGTTCTGGCCTCCACTGCCGGGACAAGTGTCGACCCAACTAAGATCACCTACCTCACCACCGAAAACCTGGCTAATTTCAAAGTCCTTAATCTTGGTATTACCTTCCCGGTCACAGTGACCAGCTGGTGGAATATGAACAACAACTTTACCCAGCTATATATTAAGTATACTGGGACGGTAAATGCTGCCGGTCTGAATTATAATGTATTTCCGTATAATTTTTATACGGACCAGATGTTTATCCTACCACAGGCATTTACTGCGGAAGTGTCCATGAACTATAACTCGAAAACGATTTATACACAGATCGTTACCAAAGAACAATATAGTGTAAATTTAGGCCTCAGGAAATCGTTTTGGAACAAGCATGCTGATCTGAAATTATCGGTAAATGATATTTTCGCTACTAATCGTTTTGATGGTACCGTGAATACGACCGGTGTAGTTTACCGGTCCACTAACCTGGCAACTGACCGCGTGGTTTCGGTCAATTTTACATACAGGTTTGGAAATTCAAATGTCAAATCGGCCAGGAACCGCTCGACCGCTGACGAGGATGAACGTAACAGGGTGGGAAATTAAGGTTAAAAAAAACAAATTGAAAACGCCAACCATACAAAACAGCAGCCATTGGATCAACTAACAGATAACAGCTTGATGCTCCAGGTTAAAAACGGGGATCTCGGTAAAATGAGCTTGCTGTTTGAAAGGTACCGTCGGCCATTATTTTCTTATTTGTTTCACCAAACCGGCCAGCGGGTTGAGAGCGAAGACCTGGTGCAAACGGTATTTTACCTGATGCTAAAAAACAGGCGCACTTTTTCAGCCGATGGTGCATTCAGGGCCTGGATGTACCAGATAGCAAGAAATGCATTGATCAATTCGGCGAAGAAAGGCAGCAGAACGGTGTACCAGGCAGAGTTCCCAGATCATGGAACTCAATTGATTGAGCATAACCTTGAACAGGATTATGAACAAAATGAAGCAAAAATCCAGTTAGACCAGGCAATCGCCCGCCTGCCGGCAGATCAGCGGGAAGTTTTGATCCTGAGCAAATACCAGGAACTGCCTTATAAAGAGATTGCGGAGGTATTGAAAACTACAGAGGGCAATGTGAAAGTTAAAGTATTCAGAGCTATACAGGAACTAAAAAAAATATATAAAAATCTTTAATAAGATGGAAGACATAGATCTGGAACTAAAAATATTGGATTACCTGCAAAATCACCTCTTGGAAGCGGATAGGAGAGAAGTGGAACTTTTGCGGGAAACTTCTCCGGCTTTTGCCGCCAAATTCAACGAGGTTAAGCAAGTTTGGGAGGGATTGGATTTACGGAAAGTACCTGATACCAGCCCGGAGTTAACAAGCAACTTCCAGGCGATGCTTAAAACTTTTGAGCTGGAACAGGCGCATGGCAAGGTTTCATCCCTGGCGGGTGTTTTGGGGAAAATAGCTGATTTGTTTGTATATAAGCCAAAATATAACTGGGCTTATTCAATACTATTGATTAGTGCAGGCGCGCTGGGTGCGTGGTTATTATTAAAACAATCAAATACAAATCAAAATCTAAGCCTGGTAGAAAATGATCAAAAGCAAATAAGGGTGTTGACTATGCTTAAAGATTCTGCCGCCAATGACCGGATGAAGGCGGTTAACTACACGCAGCAATTACACCATGTTGATGACAAAGTGATTAATGCCTTATTTGTGACACTGAACACCGATTCGAACGAAAATGTAAGACTGGTCACCTTAGATGCCCTCCTGCAATTGGCGGATAATCCAAAGGTAAGAGAGGGGCTGGTCAACTCTATCATTAAACAGGAATCGGAATTGATGCAGGTTGCGCTGGCAGATGCGATGATACAATTGCAAGAGAAGAAATCTGCGAAATCCTTTAAAAAATTACTCGAAAATCAAAATACAAAGAGCCCTATCATTAAGAAAAAACTGGAGCAAACCGTGAAAGAATTGGAAACCATATAAAATACCGAACATGAAAAAAAATATCAAAATAATAGCACTCACTGTACTGATCTTATTGAGCTTCACGATAGTAAAAAGCCAGAATAGAGACTTGACCGTGAAATTGACAAATCCTTTGAAAGCCGGCAAATTAAACGTCGAACTTTTCAACGGTTCGATAAAAATAGTGGGGTATTCGGGGAAAGAAGTAATGATCAGTGCCGACGGACCCTATTATCCTGGCAAAGGAAATCAAAAACCTGTGAAAGACACCTCGAAAAAAGTCTCCGATTTCGTCTCGCAGGAAAACAACCTGGTTAAGATCAAAGTAGAACAGCCATTGATTATGAATTTTGTGATCAAAGTTCCGCGCAATTTTTCGCTCGTAATAAAGGTACTGACCGCCGGGGATGTTGATGTGGAAAAAGTGGATGGTGATCATGAAGTTTCCGGCATAAGCGGAAATATTACCCTGTCAAATATCAGCGGTTCGGTATTGGCCAATAACGTAAGGGGCAATATTAAAGTGGATTTCAACCCGGTGAAGATGGATGCGCCGCTGGCTTTGAGCAGCGTTTTGGGTACGATAAATTTAAGCTTACCAGCCAATGTAAAAGCAAATGTAAAGCTGCAGACAGATTTTTCCGAAATACATTCGGACTTTTATATTGATGAAGGAACACCGGGCCAAAAATCTAAAAATATCATCCGTCGTACAATTGGCAAGATAAACGGCGGAGGATCAGAAATTTTTATAAAAACCGTTGGAGGCAATATTTATTTAAGGAAAAGGAAGTAACGTTTTCGAACGTGTTTCAATAAGGGCATGAAGAACGCTATAAAAAGGGAGAGAAGTGCACCTGTGTCCGTTGTGCCCCCGACGAGATTCGCGCCCGTAAAGCGTAAAAGTGTTAACCCTTCATTTTATAAATAAATTGATTATCAATTATTTAATAAAGGTTTTGCCGGGCTTTTTCTGATCTGTTCAAAACCGAACAACAGCATGTTCGGTTTTGTTACAACCCCAGGATGATATCGATATTAATTACCAACATATCAGTACATTAGCTGTTTGGAATAGTGATTGTACCGTTTAATCCGCTTGAGCCCATTTACATTTCATATTAGCTCTTATGAACTCGCATCGCTGGGAACTTTGTTCACAGGGATGACGCTTACACTTCTTTTATTGTTAACCAAAAAACCCGGTAGATCGGCTAATCTGTTTTTAGGTTTGGCCTTAGTCGTGATCATTTTTAAGACCAGTGGACTTGCAGCGCTTTTTTTACCGGCATTTGGCCCGCTGTTGTATTTTTACGTACGACAGTTAACTTGTACCGGGCAGCGGTTTCGACGGAAAGATATGCTGCATTTTTGCTCTTTATTGTTGGGATATTGGCTGCCGGAATGGCTTATTTTAATTTCGGTCATTGTCTATTTATACTTGTCGCATCGACTCATAGCGAGTTTTTACGCACGTTTACGCCCTGTGTTAATGGATAGGCCGCGTTTTGCATTCCGACGGCTTGACGGCGCTTTGCCTCTAATAGGCCTGCTCTGCCTGTTAGCAATAGTAAGTGATGCTTTCTGTTTTGTAATTGCATTGGTCCTGATCGTAATGGCTATTAACGCGATCGTAAAGCCTGATGGCAACCTTCAGTTAACAATGCCAATAACTGACAGATCGGACGTAAAAGAAAAAGGCCGGAGGTTAAAAGAAGCGATCGTTGCAGGCCGGCTTTACGAAGATGCCGAACTGACACTGACCACACTGGCTATCAAATTGAATATCCATCCGCATGATCTTTCCAGGATCATCAATGTGGGCCTGGAAAAAAACTTCAGTGATCTGATCAATGAATTCAGGGTGCGGGAGGTCGCCCGAAAAATGCACGATCCGGCTTATGATAAATTTACATTGCTGCACATCGGCTATGAGTCTGGGTTCAATTCTCAAAGAACTTTCAACAGGGTGTTCAAAGAAATGACCGGCAAAACCCCGGTTGAGTATAAAAGCAGCCTGAAAAAAGAGTTGCCAATTGATAAGTTGGCTAGTCCGTCGCGAAGACAGCCTATAATATTGCGTTCAGAAAGCTCACCGAATTGGGCTCCTTTGAAATTAAACCGCAGTTATATGTTTAGAAATTATCTCAAGATCGCCTTCCGCAGCCTCAGGAAAAACAAGAGCTTTACCGCCCTCAACGTTATCGGCCTCGCTGCCGGCCTCGGTGTATGTCTGCTAATCGTCCTGTACGTCACCGATGAGCTCAGTTACGACCGCTACAACGTTAACGCCGACCGTATTTATCGCATCGATGAGGATCTGTACTTAAATAACACCCAGGTGTACGATGCCACCGCCTCTAAATTTATGGGGCCCGCGCTCGTTGCTTCCTATCCGAAGATACAGCAGATGGTGAGGTTCCGCAACCCGGGCGGCCTGCTGGTGAGGAAGGGCAACGCCCACATCATCGACGATCACCTCACCTTCGCCGACTCGACGATCTTCAAGGTATTCACTCTCCCCATGATAGCCGGCGATCCCAATACCGCCCTCAATAACCCGCGTTCTATCGTGATTGATGAAAGCGCCGCCCGCCGCTATTTCAACAGCACCGATGTTGTAGGGCGCACACTGGAGATAAATAGTGACAATTTCCCCCTTAAAGTTACCGGGGTAATGCGCGACATGCCGCAACAGTCCCATTTCCATTTTAGCTTCATCCGTCCCCTCCGCGAAGCTTACAACTTTAATAGCCCCGGCGACAACGACTGGGTAAGCAGTAATTATTATACCTACATATTGGTGCAACCCGGCGCCACGCGGGCGGAGATCCAAAAGGATGTTAACGAAACCGTTAATCTCCATATTGGCCCGGCACTACAGCAAACGTTCCACCGTTCGGTGGCCGACCTTGAAAAAGCGGGTAACCATTTCCGGTACCACCTCACCCCCCTAACCGACATCCATCTGCATTCCAATAAGTCGGATGAGTTGGACGCCAATAGCAATATCCAGTACGTGTACATCTTTTCGGTCATTTCCGTGCTCATCCTCCTTATCGCCTGCGTCAATTTCATGAACCTCAGCACCGCCCGCTCGGCCAACCGCGCCAAAGAGGTGGGCATCCGCAAAGTCATTGGCTCCACAAAAGGCAACCTTATCATCCAATTCCTTACCGAGTCCGTCCTGCTCAGCCTCTTCGCCCTTATGCTCGCCCTCGGCATCGCCGTGGTGCTGCTACCCATGTTCAATCAGCTTGCGGGCAAATCGCTCCATCCCGGCGTACTTTTTAGCGGCCGGTTCCTGCTTTTCCTCATTGTTTTGGTACTGTTGGTGGGCTGTGTTGCAGGCAGCTACCCCGCCTTTTACCTTTCTTCGTTTCAGCCGGTACAGGTGTTGAAAGGAAAGATGGCCGCGGGCTTCAAAAGCAGCTGGCTGCGTAACAGCCTGGTGGTTTTTCAATTTTTTATTTCTATTGCCCTCATTGTCAGCGCCCTGGTCATCTATCGGCAGTTGCAATATATCCGGAATAAGGAAATCGGTTTCAATCGCGATCAGGTACTTATTATCCACAATACCTGGTCGCTCGGGCAGGCTGGTACGGAAAATCTTCGCCAAAGCCTGCTCAGCCTTGCCCCGGTAACCAACGCAACCGTAACCAACGACCTCCCCACCAATGGTGGCAACCAGTACCGGCAGCCAGGCTGGTTCCGCGATGCCTCGCTCGACGTTGAGAAGGCGACGCTCATGACCACGCTTAGTGTGGATGATCGTTATGTCCCCACCCTGGATATGCAGGTGCTAAAAGGCCGCAACTTCAACCTGGCGCAATTTCCTACCGACTCCACCGCCATCATCCTCAACGAAACCGCAGCGGCGATGCTCGGCGCCAGGGACCCGCTCAATATGCTCCTCTACAATCGGGCGGATGAGCTCAGGCCCGGCAGTGAATCGGATCACTTCAAGCCTATGGCCTTTCATGTCATCGGCGTTGTAAAGGATTTTAACTATAACTCCATGCACGACGAGATACACCCCCTTATCATGATGGCCAACACGTATAACTATGGCAGCATGGCCGTGCGCTTCCGCACCAACGATGTGGCCAGTTTAATTGAGCAGGTAGGAGTTAAGCTCCATGCCGCTAAGCCGGGATTGCCCTTCAGCTACAGCTTTATGGATACCGACTTTGAAAGATTGTACCACGCCGAGCAGCAAACCGGCCAGATATTTATCACCTTTGCCATCTTTGCCATCCTTATTGCCTGCCTCGGCCTGTTCGGCCTGGTTACCTATGCTGCCGAACAACGCACCAGGGAGATCGGGATCCGCAAAGTAATCGGCGCTTCCGTCAGTAATATCGTCGGCCTTATCAGCAAAGACTTCACGATGCTTGTCGGGATCGCTGCACTCATCGCCTTCGCTGTCGCATGGTGGGCCATGCACAAATGGCTCGATACGTTTGCCTATCGTACGGAGATCAGTTGGTGGATCTTCCTTTTGGCAGGCGCTGTCGCCTTCGCCATTGCCCTCCTGACGGTCAGTATTCAAACCATGCGTGCGGCTCTCGCTAACCCCGTAAAATCCCTCCGAAGCGAATGATCGTGGGCCATCGTCCCACCGCGCCTGGTTGTAAAATGTATTGCTCATAACTTGGTGATTGCCTGTTTAAGTACCCACAACTGAACACAAACAATTTAAGCGTCCACGCTTAAATTAAAAAAAATTGCCGATCGCAATCGCTGCCGCATACGTCCCAGTTTGTGGCCCGCTGACAGGCAGCCCGCTTTACAATCAGAGCGGACTATTTTTATAACGCAAAATTTGTAGTTACAAAACTGAGGAGTAATTGCAAATTTCATAACTCAGAAGGGAGTGATAAGTGTACTGGTTGATTAAATAGTTGCAGTCTTTCGCTTTGTTACCTGTCAGCGGGCCACAAGCGGGGACGCTTGCGGCAGCGGGGGGGATTTAAAAGCGGCGTTTTTTATGCAAGTGCGGCGGGTAAATTATCAGGGGACGTGGCTGACCAGAGCACTTTTTACACTGATTTGAAAAATACTTCATTTCAGGATAACGCCGATGAAGCAATTCATCGTTTTATAAAACAGGCTTGAAAAGTACTTAAAATAGGAGGCCATATACCCCCATCGCTACCTCAAGCGGGGAGGATTGCGGCAGCAGGGAGGGAATATAAATCAAAAGTCGAATGAATAAATGCAGGTACGACTTTAAAGCAGTTTTAATATTAAAACTCTTAATTCCATGGCAGCATTTCAAAGGATGAATACTGATTTATTGTTAAAGGAATTTTATTCAAAGCTTCAAAAAAATGCAGTCCCATTATACAATTGTTTGTTATCTCATTTGAGCGGCTTAATCTCGGAGGTTCAAAATCGACATCGGCCATCACCAAATCCTCACTACTTAACGACTTGTTCAACGTATTGACGAAAGTATCGCATAGTCGCATAATCATATTTTGAACTTCAGAGCCATCAAAAAAATTTAAGTCGTTGGAATCCAAGTAGATTATAGCATTGGTGGAATTATAAGGCCTAATAAACCCCGATTTTGCACCTTCATATTTGGCTATTATTGGTATTGTTAATATTGTTTTGGGTGAATACTTGGTATCATACCTGCGATCTACATTAAATTGAGACATAAGAATATCAAATTGCTCTTGGTCAATGTTTTTGACCCAAAGCGGTTTTCCGGTGCTAATTGTATAACCCACATTACCCCTTTTAATCTCATAGATCGTTCCTACTTTATGGCCCTTTTTTTTATGGCCTTTTAATAAAGGCGCATAAGGAGTCAGCATTTGATAATAAAGGTCGCCATCAATACTTAAGACGCGATGCATAGTCACACGCAGATCCTTCTTTTCATCATAGTGGTCGGCAAGCGACCCACCTAAGATGTCGATAAAAACGGAGCATAAAGATTTTGTCTTTTTAGACAAATGATGCCGACGACCTGTTTCGTCAAAATAATTATTAAAGTCGTGCTTTTCCCAATGAGGCTTTACAATCCCATGCGCTGCACTGACGGTTTGAAGTTCGGCTAGTACCTTTATGTGTTTCGCTTCTTCTTCCGAAAAATTAGCACGTGTTATTACTTTATCTTTATCTGTGCCCACTCTAATAATCATTTTTCGGGGAGCACTGATCGGTTTTCCTAAAAACTCCGGATTTTCCGCATCAAGATCTTTGCCGTACGAAAACTTTTTAGAGGAAAACAATATGAATGCTATAAAGGCATTAATGAAGGATATTTTACTATAGTCAAGTATTTTATAGAAGTCATCTTTTAAACCAAACAAATACACATTCACAGAAGCATCAAGCTTCGTAAATAATTTCCGCCTGTTGTATTCATCAAGGATATATTCGAATTCGCTTTCAGGAATGTTCATGAATTCAGTTTCGTAAAGGTCCTCCTTCAGAGATTTACTCTTCATTCGTTTTTCTCGAATCCTCATTAATTTCTGAAAGAGCTTCCGACCGGAAACGTTTCCATGTAATATTTCCAGAAAAGATTCATACGAAAAATCTCTAATCAAAATATTAAATAAATCAATCAAGGCCCCATCACCAGTGCCTTGAACAATATAGTTGCATTTCGAAAGGTCATCTTGTTTGATTGAAGTATCACGCCAATAAGATTCAAATTTTTTCTCAGCAGAAATCCCCTTTTCAAGGCCATAACCAATAGCATAAATAACTAGGTCGGCCCTTTTATGAATATCCTGATCTCCATAACGACTAAATGTTGCCCCATTAATCTCAAATCGCTTTCCACTTTCC
>Ga0206797_1015_pt1 | contig 54113 bp, 51 predicted proteins | sample Alteio_BWOrgCont_69_FD_152894 | JGI IMG/M metagenome (GOLD analysis project Ga0206797, IMG submission 152894) | Enriched cells from forest soil in Barre Woods Harvard Forest LTER site, Petersham, Massachusetts, United States -... | ecosystem: Environmental > Terrestrial > Soil > Temperate forest >...
GTGATTGATTTAATGCTGTCTGGTGATGTGAATGCTGCGGACGCCAAGGCGCAACTCGAGAAAATGTGTCAGCAGTTGCTCGCAAACCCGGTGATGGAAGATTTCCGCGTGGAGATTCTGGACGTTGCATAAACGCAGTTTCCCGCCCATTGCGGCACCTGATGCTTGTGTTTTAATTTTGGGCAGCATGCCAGGAGAAAAATCATTAAAGCTTAACCAATATTATGCACATCCACAAAATCAATTCTGGAAAATTATGGGTGAATTGATTGGCGCAAATCTTATACTAGCCTACGAAGATCGTATCCATAAGCTTAAAGAAGCAAAGATTGCGCTTTGGGATGTTTTAGAGCATTGTTATGGAGAGAAAAGCGCTGATGCTAATATCCGCGATGAAGTTCCAAATGATTTTAATAGTTTTTTCGCCGCTCATCCGAGTATTTCTGCGGTCTTTTTTAATGGGAAAAAAGCAGAGGATAGTTTTCGCCAGTTTGTCATGCCGAATTTAAATTTTAAGAATATAAAATATGCATTGCTTCCTTCCACCAGTCCTGCACATGCGGGGATGAATTTTGCAGCCAAGTTGGATGCGTGGCGGGCGATTAAGCCGGTTTAAATGGTGAAGCATTGGATACAGACAGAACTGGAAAATTTGGGAGCTCGGCATGCGCATATCGCGCGGGCGGTGGAGCGAGTGGGGGGGCCGGAATTCCGGACTCGCAAGGCGGATTTCCGGACATTGGCGAGTTTGATTATTCAGCAACAGGTTTCGACCGGTGCGGCGCGATCGATTAATCAAAAGTTTGATGAGCTGATTTTCAATGCAAATGCCGATGCGTTGCTGGCCGCGCGCGAAGCCGATTTGCGCGCTGTTGGCCTATCTGCGCAAAAGGTCAAATACTTGCGCGATTTGTCGGAACATGTTTCGGACGGGCGGTTGGATATCGCAGCACTGAAGAAACTCGATGACACGGAAATCACGGAGCGATTAACGCGCGTAAAGGGCATCGGCCGGTGGACGGCGGAGAATTTTATGATTTTCGCGCTCGAGCGCCGCAACGTCTGGCCTGCGCATGATCTGGCGCTCCAGGAAGGGATGCGGAAATTGCGAAAACTACCCGAGCGCCCCAGCGCAAAAGAAATGGACAAACTCGGCGTGCGCTATGCCCCGCACCGATCCGCTGCCGCCCTGTTCGGTTGGCATTACCATGAACGAAATAAATTGAAATAAGATAAATAAGATTACGAAACTTCGGGATAGTTATGTTTTTCTGGGCGAGTTGGCGGCGTTGCTTTATTAGCTGCGATCGGGTCCTGAAGCTCAAATCTATTGCCACGAAGATACTTCAGGCCACTTTGCACGACTGCCATTGCCATTGGATCGATGACACCATCGTTTCCTATAAAACCAAAATCTGTTAGAGTGCTCACAACATCTCCCGGTACATTTTCTGTAAAATTATTCGGATTAAAGCTCATGCTGAAAAGAAAAGGGAGGGCACGGGGTGCTTGCTCAAAAACGGTCTCAAGCGCAGATGTGAAGTAATTTGCCGTTTCGAGTGGAACAGAAATCCCGTTACGTAACGTTACGGTACCTTGGGGCTTGGGAGTTGTGGGTTCAGACATTAAAATCCTCCAAATATCTGCCTGCATTATACCAAACGGAGGACTGAAATTAAACAACTATTCCATGGATCGGGCCGCCACCCTCCAAAATCCATTGTAAGACCTTCCTTTGCCTTGCAAATCTGGTGGGGAATGCTATTTGTAGCCGCCCAATTGGCAGAACACAGAAAATAGGAAAATTATGGCTTCGGCAGCGGAACAAATGGCGGCGAATTTCAACTTTGGCTCCTTCGGGAAGGCTAAGGAATTGCACGCGCGGATTTGGTTCACGCTCGGCGCATTGATTATTTACCGCCTCGGCACGTATCTTCCGATCCCGGGGATTGACATCAACGTGCTGCAACAAATTTTCAAGCAGAACGCGGGCGGATTGCTGAGCGTATTTGACATGTTCGCGGGCGGCGCGGTGCAGCGCATGGCGATTTTCGCGCTGAACATCATGCCGTATATTTCATCCTCAATTATCATGCAGTTGGTCGGCGCGCTAATCCCGTCGATCGATCAAATGCGGAAAGAGGGCGGAGAACAAGGCCGCCGGAAAATCAATCAATACACGCGGTATTTGACGGTGATTATCGCAACGTTCCAAGCTTACGGGATTGCGGTGGGATTGCAGCACATGACGGGCACAGGCGGCATTTCGGCGGTGATTAATCCCGGCATGGGATTTGTGATGTCAACGGTGATTACGCTTGTCGGCTCCACGATGTTTTTGATGTGGCTGGGCGAGCAAATTACCAGCCGCGGAATCGGAAACGGAATCTCACTCATCATTTTCGCGGGGATTGTCGCGCGGCTGCCGTCGGGTATCGGGCAGATGATGGAACTCGGGCGCACGGGCGCGATGCCGGTGTTTGGGATTATCGCGATTGTCGCGGGCACGCTGTTTTTGCTGGGCTTCATTGTGTTCATGGAGCGCGCGCACCGCAAAGTATTGGTGCAATATCCCAAGCGCCAAGTCGGCATGAAAGTATCCGAAGGGCAGAGCAGCCACATGCCGCTGAAAGTAAACGCGTCGGGCGTGATGGGGCCGATTTTTGCTTCGTCGATTTTGGCGCTGCCGATGACATTTGCGGGATTTGCCGGCGCGGATAGCCCCGGTTGGATTCAATGGATCGCGCAAAATATGCGCCACGGCCAGCCGACCTATATCGCGCTTTACGGGATTCTGATTATTTTCTTTGCGTTCTTTTACACCTCGATTGTGTTTAACCCCGCCGAAACGGCAGAGAATTTGCGCAAGCACGGCGGGTTCATCCCCGGCATCCGCCCCGGCAAAAACACGGCGGATTATTTTGATTATGTTCTGACGCGCCTCACCGTGATCGGGGCAGCGTATATTACATTTGTCTGCCTGGTGCCCGAGGCGCTCATCGGCCAAACGAGTATGCCGTTTTACTTCGGTGGAACTTCGATTTTGATTGTCGTGTCCGTCACGATGGATACGGTTGCGCAAATTCATTCGCACATGATCGCGCACCAATACGAAGGTCTAATTAAAAAAGGCCGCCTGCGAGGCGCGCGCAAATGAGGTTGATACTGCTCGGGCCGCCAGGAGCGGGGAAGGGCACACAGGCCCGCCATTTGATGCAAAAATACGGTATTATGCAGCTGGCGACGGGCGATATGCTACGCGCGCATATTGCTGCGGAAGATGACATCGGCAAGCGCGTGAAAGAGGTAATGGCATCGGGCAAATTGGTGCCGGACCAATTGATGGTTTTTATGATTGCGGAACGCATTTGCCACCCAGATTGCGAAAAAGGTTTTATCCTGGACGGATTTCCGCGCACGGTACCGCAGGCGGATGCGCTTGATAAAATGTTGGATGATGTCGGGCAAAAACTAGACGCGGTGATTAAATTAAAGGTTGATGAGGGTAAACTGTTGCAACGCATCGCGGGGCGGTTCACCTGCGCGGATTGCGGCGCAAGCTATCACCAGGAATTCCACCGGCCCAAGGTGGAGGGCGTGTGCGACGAATGCGGGCACGAACATTTTGTGGTGCGGCCCGATGATAACCCCGAGAAAATGAAGGTGCGCCTGGCAACCTTCCGCGAGCAGACAGCCCCCATTCTGCCGTATTATAAGGACAAAGGCATTCTGCACACTGTGGATGGCATGGCGGAGATCGATGACGTTTCTGCGGCGGTTGACCAGGTTTTGGATAGGGTTAAACCGAAAGCGGCCTAATTTAGTCGAAGATTTGCTTATAAGTCATTATTTTATTTGTTTTTATCGCATTGAGGTAGGGTAATCCTGGATGCTTCCCTGCAATCATTAATTTTCTTGCAATCCAAGCAGCTGTTGAAGTAGGGTTGGGAAGTAAATTTTAACGAAAACAGAAGCGTCATGGATACTTCAAATGACTTTAGCTGCCAAACCTGAAAAAGACTCGTGGGAAATAGCCGAAGAGACTGCGGAATTAATCAGTCTCCACTTCGAAATGAGGGATATGAGGGCATACCTTATCACCGCAGGTATTTTTATGAAACATGTTCGGCTTGCAGGCTGTCGGCCTGAAGATTTTGGAGTAATAGAAAAATATCTCGTTCCGTACCGTGAACATTCTACAAAACAAGCCGAATGGTGGTTGGCACATGGAAGAAAGTACCATTACCATGTTCATAGAGCGCTGGCTAACGAGATGTTAAATGTGGTGAGTAGCTTCCTTGAACATGCTCAAGATTCCGGTCGTACATTAACGGACTTTGGAACGAATCCCTTTGAGTTGGCGGCAATAAAGGCCGCCGATCCAGAACTCAAAGCCGTTTTAATGTTGGCGGATGGGCTTTTCCGTTTTCCTACCCCATTGGGCAATCATGCTGCGAGCCAGCATGGCTTGACGGCCCTTATTATCAGGAATGGCTTGCTGCCGGACACGGGGTATCAGCAAAGCTGGAAGCAAGCCCAGGACCTGGCACGGCGGGCTTTCAATCTCGTTCCCTGAGCGTAAATGGCCCCCATCCACTTTTTTCAATTTTGTCAATAATTTTGTTTGACATCTGCCCCAAAACCACTATAAAACGCGTTTCCGATTTGCCAGACCCGTCGAATCAATACCCATACCCTAGGGAGTTTGCCTGTGGCCCGTATTTCCGGTGTTAACCTTCCCACGCAAAAACGCGTGGTGATCGCTCTTCGTTATATTCAGGGGATTGGCCCAACCAATGCCCGCTGGATTTGTGAAAAAGTTGGAATTCCGGCTGAACGCCGCGTCAATCAATTGACGGAACAAGAAGTGCTGCGCATCCGCGAAGCGATTGAGGCTGATTACACGGTCGAAGGCGATCTGCGCCGTGAAGTTTCGATGAACATCAAACGCCTGAATGACATGGCGTGCTACCGCGGTTTGCGTCACCGGAAAAATTTGCCGGTGCGCGGCCAACGGACTCACACCAACGCGCGCACGCGTAAAGGCCCTGCGAAACCCATCGCGGGCAAGAAAATTGCAACGAAGAAATAATTAGGTAACGGACCCATGGCAAAACCAGCAGCAACAGCAACTACTTCCGCAGGCGGCGCTCGGCCGAAAAAGAAGGAACGCAAAAACGTTCCCTACGGCAAGGCCAAAGTAAACGCGACGTTTAATAACACGATCATCAGCATCACGGACCCTGCGGGGAACGTATTGGCTTGGTCTACCTCCGGTCACAAAGGATTCAAGGGTTCTCGGAAATCAACGCCGTATGCGGCGCAGATGGCGGCCGAAGACGTTGCCCGCAAGGCACAAGAGCACGGCGTGCAAACAGTGGATGTCGAAGTGAAGGGTCCGGGCACGGGCCGTGAATCTGCACTCCGCGCGCTGGGCGCGGCAGGCCTGAAGATCAACGTGATCAAAGATCTGACGCCGGTACCGCACAACGGGGTACGTCCGCCAAAACGGCGCCGCGTTTAAGTTTTTTGGTTTGGGTGCGGCAAGGTTTGCCGCGCTGAATGGGATGGAACGAAACATAAAAGGGGAACGACACGTGTTACAACGCAACTGGCAAGAACTCATTAAACCCAACAAATTGGATGTCCACAGCTCGGAAGATAAAACGCGCCGCGGCATGGTGGTCGTGGAGCCGCTGGAGCGCGGATTCGGTCTGACGCTCGGCAACGCGATTCGCCGCGTGCTCTTGTCATCGCTGCAAGGTGCGGCGGTCACGTCCGTAAAGTTTGACGGCGTGTTGCATGAGTTCTCCTCTATTCCGGGCGTGCGCGAAGATGTGACGGATATTATCCTGAACATCAAAACGCTGGCGATCCGCATGACGACGGACACGACGAAGAAATTGAAATTGCACGCGAAAGGCCCGGGCGAAGTGACGGCCGGCCAAATCGAGGCCATGACCGGTGTTGAAATTTTGAATCCGAACTTGGTGATTTGTACGCTGGATAAGGGCGCGAACCTGAACGTGGAGTTGACCGTTCAACACGGCAAGGGCTACCGCCAAGCATCGCAAAACCGCGAGGAAGACGATGTCATCGGCTTGATTCCGGTGGACAGCATTTTCTCGCCCGTGCGCAAAGTTTCGTACAAAGTCGATAATTCCCGCGTCGGCAACATCACGGACTACGACAAACTCTCCATTGATATTGAAACCAACGGTACGGTTACGCCCGAAGATTCCGTGGCATTGGCTGCGCGCATCATTCAGGATCAATTGGCGATCTTCATTAACTTTGAGGAGCCGAAAGAACATGTACCGGGCGGCCCGCGCGGCGACCTGCCATTCAACCGGGCGCTGTTGCGTCGCGTCGAGGAACTCGAATTGTCAGTCCGTTCGATGAACTGCCTGAAAAACGACAACATCATTTACCTCGGCGACCTGGTGCAAAAATCGGAATCCGAAATGCTCCGCACGCCGAATTTCGGACGGAAATCGCTGAACGAGATCAAAGAAGTGCTGGTGAATTTGGGTCTTCATTTGGGAATGGATATTCCAGGATGGCCGCCTGAAAACATCGAGGACATGATCCGCCGCATGGATGAGATGTCGTTTTAATTGACGGCGCGGAACAGCGCCGTCTTTTTAAAAGTTATTACATCTGGGGTTGGGGTGCTGCTTTACCAGTGGTGGTGTAGCCTGCTCGTGTTCTGCAGCTTGGATACACGTTGTCTCGGAAGTATTCCCAAATCGGACCGTTGCCAGAGCCGAGTCCTGAGATAACTGTTCGGCGTCCTATCATAACGGTCACAGCCCGGACACTGAAGTCGCTGTTAAAGCTAGAAAAATGTACGTTAAACTTTATGCCGCTAGGAATCGCTCCTTCATATCTTGTTGAGTTGTAGTGATCGTCTGTCAGCTTCCAGCGGTCGGTAGGGCAACTTCTTTTGATGCAGTCCACCATTTGTCGTTCTGTTATTTCTTTTGACATGGCTCAAGCTCCGTAAGTTGTAAATTATTCGGTTATCGTAATTAACTCACATTCTTGGGTCAAGTTTTTTCTTGATTTATCCCGCCAAATCCCCCATAAACGGCGCCTCAGCCTGATCCCAGGCCAGCGGACGTTCAAGCATTTGGCGGCCCGCATCACTTAATCCGCAACGCGCGCGTTGCAGCAACATGAAGGAAACATCACCATGCGTCACGGAATATCTGGCCGCAAACTCAACCGCAAATCACAGCACCGCACGGCGATGTTCGCCAACATGGCTGCGGCGTTGATTAAGCACGAACAAATTAAAACCACGCTGCCCAAGGCAAAAGATTTGCGCCCCATCGTGGAAAAATTGATTACCCTCGGCAAAAAGGGCGGCCTCTCGAACCGTCGACTCGCACTCGCCCGCTTGCGCGACGAAGACATGGTGCGGAAATTATTTGATACGCTCGCCACGCGTTACGCGAAACGCGAAGGCGGCTACACGCGCGTGCTAAAGGCTGGCATGCGCTACGGTGACGCGGCCGACATGGCGATCATCGAATTCGTCGACCGCGACCCCGAAGCGAAGGGTAAGGATAGCGGCCCAGTAGCGGAACACACCCATACCGAAGAAGCCGCAGCGTAATAGTATTTTCCCTTTGACCTTTGATTTAAAAGGGTCTATAAACTGTGTATCGGCCGCCGTGGGGGAAACTTCCGGCGGCCGAAGACTGTCTGGTTGGTGGCCCCAAAACCGCAGGCTGGGCAGGGCGGTGGATACGGACTAGGAGAGTAGTTCAATTGGTAGAGCATCGGTCTCCAAAACCGAGGGTTGCAGGTTCGAGTCCTGTCTCTCCTGCCAGTATCGGGCGCTTTAAAAGTGACGCATTAAGAACGGATAACAAATGACTGAGAAAACAGAAAAGCCAGAAAAAGAGCCTATCAACATAGGGCAGTTTTTTCGCGAAGTCCGCCAGGAAGGCAACAAGGTCACCTGGCCCGATCGCAAGGAAACCGGAATCACCACTGGCATGGTGATATGGATGGTCGTCATCGCCTCGCTATTCTTATTCAGCGTGGATTTCGTCGTGCAGCATTTGGTGCGCGCCGTATTGGGTTTATTTGCTTAAAGGAGAATGAAAATGTCAGAAACAGCAACCACAGAAACTGAAGCCACACCGACGGCTGCCACGGAATCGCCAGACGGCATAAAATTCCGCTGGTACGTGATCCACGTCTTTTCGGGATTCGAAAATCGTGTGTCGCAGATCATTCGCGAAAAGGCGGCGAAACAGGGCCTGGCCGGGCATTTTGGCCAAATCCTGATCCCCACTGAGGAAGTGATTGAGATCAAACGCGGCCAGCGTAAACAGGTCGAAAAGAAATTCATGCCGGGCTATGTGCTCGTGCAAATGGCAATGTCGGACAACGCGTGGCACTTGGTCACCGCGATTGATCGCGTAACTGGATTTCTGGGTGCAGGCAAAAAACCCACACCGATTACCGACAAAGAAGCGCAGCGTTTGCTGAACCAAGGCAAAGGCGGTTCGGATGGGGATAAGAAACCGCGCAGCCTGATTGTCTATGACATCGGCGACAGCGTGCGCGTAATCGACGGACCGTTCAATAGCTTTACGGGGACAATTGAGGAAGTGGACGATGCACGCCAGCGCGTGAAAGTTTCCGTTTCCATTTTCGGCCGCGCGACTCCGGTGGAGTTGGAGTACAGTCAGGTGGAGAAGGGAAAATAACGGATGCTGGAAACTTTCATCAGTTCGATTTTGGCGGGCGGCACCTATGCGTGGCTAGCGGCGGGACTGGTGATGGTAATGCTCGAAATTTTTCTCACCTCCAATTGGTTGCTGTGGCCCGGGCTGGCTGCGTTTATCACCAGCGTGATTTTGTATTTTATGCCCGACCTGCCGTGGACGGGCGCGGTGGTGATTTTTGTGGTGCTGAGCATCCTGTTGCTGTTTGTCGGGCGGCGTTACGTGAAAATCGCGTGCAATGCAAAAACGGATTCACCAAACCTGAACGCCCGCGCGGCGCGCATGGTGGGACGGCGAGGGTCAGCACTCCGTGATGCGCCGGATGGCATGTCACGCATTCAAATTGACGGCGTAGAATGGCCCGTGCGCCTGGAAGACAGCGCAGCCATTAAATTGGGTGACGTTTTGGAGATCACCGCGTTTGACGGCACTACCCTGGTTGCCAAGGTGATAGTGATTAAATAGTAACACCCTAGCCTATAATATGGGCGAATCATGGCACGTGGGGTTGACGAATCTGCTGAGAATCCGTTTTTATGCCACTTGGTTCGACCCTTTACGTAACCCTTGTAACCCCTAGAAAGGAATCGTTATGAAACTATCCCACAAAGCAGTTGTTCTGCTGGCTCTTCCCCTGATGCTGTCAGCTTGCGCTGTCCGTCAATTGAACGATGGCAGCTATACAAGCTGCCCCGTTGGCAACCCTTGTCAAATTGGACCGCAGGCCAACCCTACGGCTACGCCGTCGCCAATGATGCATAAACATCACCATCACCATCACCACCACATGGTGAAAAAAGCTCCTGCCGCAGCGAAAACGCCTGCGCCTGCAGCAACGAGCAACTAAGCCCGTTCTACGCTTTTCAAAGGACGCCCTGTTGCAAAACAGGGCGTTTTTTGTTGTGTGAAAGAATTAAAAAGCTTGACGTTTAGCCCTTTAACTCTTTAAAAAATTAGAAATAAATAAAACTTGGGGGCATTTTTATGATTGATACTGATTCCGTTCTTCAGCATTCCGTATTTAAAAGCTATTTCCCTGATTCAAGGCTTAGCTTGATGATTTTTTCCAATGTGGGTCGGCTATTTTTTGATCCAACAATGAATGAGCACTACGTATGTAGGCAAGAAGGGCTTATTGAGTATGAGGAGGCCGATCAAATCCATAATGAATTTACGGTACTTGTGAACACTCTAGCTCATGATATTCGAGAGGAAGAACGTTTTCCTAGCTTCGATAATCGCTTCGGCGCGCGGAGTGCATCTGAATTAACGAAAGCTGTTTTAACTTCTATACTGGGCGCGGATAAATTGCCAAAAGAATACCGTGATGGAGTATATGCCCGACATTTAAAGTTATATGAAGGGGCTCTTGAAGAACTGCCGAGAGCTTACAGTACCGTTCGGGTACTCATCGAAATTAATAAAGCGCATGAAAACAGGAATCTTTCGCTGGAAATGATACCATTTGATACTGCCGTTTCAGCGTATATCTTTGTAAAGTACTGCAGTACATACGGTTTACCTGAAGAAGAGGATTTCAGGATTAGAATGCAATTTGGTACGGATTGGGATACAGAGGAGAAATTTCAAGGATATGAGAAGATCAGGAAAGAGGCACTAGAACTAAGAAGAGGAATTGATGTAGGTGAAAGGTTGATGTTGCCTTATGATGAATCATCTTCTGAGCATTTGCAACAAAGGGTTTTTGCGGCACAGAATAATAGGTGGGAATATGCTCGATTGCGTCAAGAACATTTGAACCCAAAGGCAGCCCCCCTTATCTTATAAGATAGGCCATTTAAATCCTTGCCCGGCGGCCAAAAACCGCTATCCACATGTCATGACCGCGCTATCGCACATTCGAAACTTCGCCATTATCGCGCATATTGACCACGGGAAATCCACGCTGGCCGACCGCTTGATTGAGCGTTGCGGCGGGTTGGAATTGCGCGAGATGAAGGCGCAAATCCTCGACAGCATGGATATTGAGCGCGAACGCGGCATTACCATCAAGGCGCAAACAGTGCGGCTGGGTTATACGGCCAAGGACGGCCAGCAATACGAATTCAATTTAATGGATACGCCAGGGCACGTGGATTTCGCCTATGAGGTTTCGCGCAGCCTGGCGGCGTGCGAGGGGTCGTTGCTTGTCGTGGATTCGACGCAAGGCGTTGAGGCGCAAACGCTGGCGAATGTTTACCAGGCGATTGATAACAACCACGAAATCTTGCCGGTCATTAACAAGATTGATTTGCCCGCTGCCGATCCCGAAAAAGTAAAGGCGCAAATCGAGGAAGTGATTGGCATTGATTGTTCTAACGCGGCGGAAATTTCCGCAAAATCCGGGATTGGGATTGATGAATTGCTGGAAAAAATCGTGGCCGTGTTACCGCCCCCCAAGGGCGAGAAAAATGCGCCACTCAAGGCGTTGCTGGTCGACAGTTGGTATGATGCTTATTTGGGCGTTGTGATTTTGGTGCGCGTCGTAGATGGAGAATTAAAAACCGGGCAAAAGGTGCGGTTTATGGGAACGCAGGCGACATATGATGTGGAGCGCGTTGGTATTTTTACGCCGAAAATTGTGGTGACGGGAACGTTGGGGCCCGGCGAGATGGGGTTCATCACGGCGGGGATGAAGGATATTTCGCTGACCAAAGTGGGCGATACGATTACGCTGGACCGCGCGCCGGCGGCAGAAATGCTAGCAGGGTTTAAGCCATCCGTGCCGGTGGTGTTTTGCTCTATGTTTCCCACCGACAGCAGCGAGTTTGAGAAACTGCGCGAGTCGCTCGGCAAATTAAAACTTAATGATTCGAGTTTCCATTTTGAGCAGGAAGGCTCGGCCGCGCTGGGCATGGGATTCCGATGCGGATTTCTGGGTCTTTTGCACATGGAAATCATTCAGGAGCGGCTAGAGCGCGAATTTAATTTGGACCTCATCGCCACCGCGCCGTCGGTCGTTTACCGGCTGCACATGCAGGGCGGCGTCAATATGGGCAAGATGATTGAGCTGTATAATCCCGCCGATTATCCAGACGTGAGCCTGATTAAGTTCATCGAGGAACCATGGATCAAGGCGACGATTTTATGCCCGCAGGAATATCTGGGCGGGTTGTTGCAGCTGTGCGAAGAACGCCGGGGCGAGCAGGTGGAAATGAATTACGTCGGCAACCGCATGATGCTGGTTTATCGGCTGCCACTGAACGAAGTGGTGTTTGATTTTTATGACCGCCTGAAATCCATTTCGCGCGGCTATGCGAGTTTTGATTACGCGCTGGACGGCTACCGCGAGGGCAACCTGGTAAAAATGTCCATCCTCGTGAATGGCGACCCGGTCGATGCGCTATCCATGGTCGTTCATGAATCGCAGGCCGAACGGCGCGGGCGGATGCTGTGCGAACGACTGAAAGACCTCATCCCCAAACAATTGTTCAAAATCGCGATTCAGGCCTCAATCGGTGGGCGGGTGATCGCGCGCGAGACGGTTTCGGCAATGCGCAAGGATGTTACCGCAAAATGCTATGGCGGCGACATTTCTAGAAAGAAAAAGCTGCTCGAGAAGCAAAAAGAAGGCAAAAAGCGCATGCGGTCAGTGGGGAACGTGGAAATCCCACAATCAGCTTTTATCGCCGCCCTGCGCATGGGGGATGAGTAAAAATAATAAAATTGCGCATGAAAGTAATAAAGTTTTACCAGTTTTAATGGTAAATATGGTAAGGTCTGACTGCATATAAAGAAGGGATTTCTATGTCAGATCAAGAAAAAATGAGCGTTGCTAATACGGTTGATGCTATGCGACGGCTTGCCAATGATGCAAGCCACCCTGGTGTTGCTAGTGCAATTTTTGAATTCGCCGTCGAACGGCTTGAGCGGCTTGAGCTTGAGAATAAGGTTGCCGATTTAAGCGCTGCAAACGATGCACTGGTGGCCCGAAGCGTTCATGCAGAAACACTGGTTAATCAAGATGGCTTAACGGGTCTTTATAACCACCGCGCATTTAGAGGTTTTGTTGAGGCAGTTGTCGAGAGCGCAAGATCAGGTTTGCTGGATGATAGCTACATTACATTACTCATACTCGATGCAGATAAATTTAAATCTTTTAATGATAGGTATGGTCATCCAGCCGGCGATGACGGACTCCGGCATCTTGCGCATGCCCTTTCTCATTCTGTTAGAAGCGAGGATATCGTCGCACGCTATGGCGGTGAGGAATTTGCCGTACTGATCATTAGCAATCAAAAACAAGGCGCAAGAATTGTCAAAAGAATGATGAATACGGTTGGGGACCATCCCATCCGAGCCCTGCAGGAAAAATATGGAGATTTGTTTATCAACATTTCCATTGGAATGGCTTGCGTATCTGGAAAGGAAATTTTAGGTGCCAATGAGCTTATAGAGCTAGCGGATAACCGTCTTTATGACGCAAAAAGGAGCTCGCGCGACTGCGCCGTCTTCCAAGTTGGATTAAACGGTAAAATAAGAACTGTTGGTCGGCATGGTAAGGTTGGCCCATTTTCTCTTCGACCAGCAGCTGTAGAAGTCGCTCAGCCAGGCCCATAATTCACTAGCGTAAATCGTCTGCATACGATAGAATGCAGGGATGGAGACTATTTCTGTTTCAACGTCGATAATTACCCGAAAATCACCGGATGAAGCAGGGCAAGCCCAACGGCTCCAGACTGAAAACAACGAATTACACGAGGAAATCAACCGGTTGCGGGCCCAGCTGAACGCAGCAGAGCAAATCGCCTATCACGATGCCTTGACGGGATTGCCCAACCGGCACGGTTATGACCGGTATGTGGCGGCGCTGCAAACATTGTGCCACACTGTCGAATTCCGCGCGAGCCTCGATAACGGCCGCGGCGGCATGGGCGGCGGGTTGCTGGTCGTGCAGGTGGATATCGACCACTTTAAATCCATCAATACGATGCTCACGCATTTTGGCGGTGACACGGTATTGAAGGAATTCGCGGGGCGGCTCGCGCGCAGTTCCCGCATGAACGCCACACCGGCCAAGGACGCGGCGGGCCGTTGCCTCGGCAGCTTGATGGTCGAGGAATACATGATCCGCAGCGGCATGACGGGGATGGATCTGGTTTCCCGCTGGGGCGGCGAGGAGTTCTTCTGTTTGTTCCCGCTGTGCTACCGCGATGCGGAGGCGGCGTGGACCGCGTATGACGACGCCGATAAAATAGTACAGCGGTTGATGAACAGCATCCGCCGCGATCCGGTGATGTTGACGGTGAATGAACCGACCTACGAAACGATCAAGCATCAGATCATTGGAAATCCAGCGCATTATTACCGGGATGCGAAGCTGGTCAGCAACGGCAGCAAACATGTTGCGCTGCCGGTGTCAGCCTCGATGGGTTACGCGGTGATCGGATGGGAAGAATTCAACGCGCATCCCAATGATGACACTGCGCATTTGTTCCGTAACGTCGTGGATCTGATGCGCCGCGCCAAGGAAACCGGACGTAACCGCGCCGTCACCGTACGCGCCAGTATGCATGACAAGAATGCCGCGATTCACGTCTTTGAAGGCCGGGCGCTGAATAAAACCCAAATGTCCGATATGGTGCATTAGGCGTTGTTGTAGGGCGGGTGGGTTTGCGCTAATTTGCGCGCATGACGAACGATATCAAAAAAGAAACGCGCGAGGCGGCAATGTGGCTGTTCACCATTGCCGCGATGGTGATGATTATGGCCATCATCGGTGCAATTACGCGGCTGACGGAATCCGGCCTGTCCATCGCAGAGTGGAAACCGATCGCGGGCGCATTACCGCCCATGTCCGCCGCCGATTGGACTCACGCGTTCGATGTTTATAAAGCCAGCCCGCAATACCTGCTTGTTAATCACGGTATGGCGCTTTCGGATTTTAAGAAAATTTTTTGGTGGGAATGGGTGCACCGCGAATTCGGTCGATGGATCGGCGTGGTGTATTTGGCGGGGTTTGTCTGGTTTTTGGCGCGCGGCACGGTGCGACGGATCGGTGGCAATTTGCGCGCGAATTTACTCGGGATTTTTGCGCTGGGATTGGTACAGGGATTAATGGGCTGGTGGATGGTGAAAAGCGGATTGGTGGATAATCCAGCCGTGTCACATTACCGGCTCGCGGCGCATTTGTTGCTTGCGGTTGGGATTTATGTTTGGTCGCTGGGTTTGGGAGTTTACCTATGGCAATCGCAATCGGATTCAAAACCATCGGCGGTGAAGTTTCCGCGCGCGTTGTACCGTCACAGTATCGCAGCGCTGGTGATGGTAATTCTGACGATGACGTGGGGCGCATTTACGGCGGGCCTGCACGCGGGATTACTTTATAATACTTGGCCGTTGATGGATGGACATTTCGCGCCGCCGGGCTTTTGGTTTTTGGATCCGGCGTGGCTGAATCTGTTTGAAAATCACGGAGACGTGCAATTTGTGCACCGTTGCCTGGCGTACATAACGGGTTTGATGGCGATAAGCATCGGATTGATGACGTATTTGCGCAAAATTCCGAAACCGATTTGCACTTGGGGCTATGCGGTGGGTGCGATGGGATTGGTCCAACCCGCACTGGGGATTGCGACCATTTTAACGCGGGTTGATTTACATGCCGCTGTCACGCATCAGGCGGGTGCCTTTATTTTAATCGGATTGTTGGTGATTTGGGTGATGCAATTGCGGCAAATTAAATTGTAAATTAAATGACGGGTGCCCAGCGGATGTCGTGGATGTCATCCGCGCCGGTGGCGAGCATCACCAGCCGGTCCACGCCCAGCGCGATGCCACTGCATTCCGGCATGCCGAATTCCAGCGCCGCGATAAAATCTGCATCAATCGGATAACGGAAGCCATAGGTTTGTTCTTTGAAATCCATATCCGCTACAAACCGCGCGTTTTGCACGGCGGCGTCCGTCAATTCGCTAAACCCGTTCGCGAGTTCGAGTCCGGCGACGTACATTTCTACGCGCTCCGCCACGCGCGTATCCGCTGCTTTCACGCGCGAGAGCGCCGCCATATGCGCGGGATAATCGTATAGAAGGGTCGGAGCAGGCGAGCCGAGCATCGGTTCAATCTTTTCGCCCATGATGCGGAAGAAAATATCATCCCATGCGTCGCCCGAGTCCGTGCGCACGCCAATGCGCGCGCAATGTTCATGCAGCGCCGCCGCATCGCCCACGCTGCCCAGAATGTCGATTTTGCAATATTGCCAAAACGCTTCGGCAACGGAAATCACTTGCCAAATGGCGAATGGATTACTGGTGCGGCCCTTATGCCGGTAATGCGTGATGCCCGCGGCGCTTGCCACCGCGCGCAGCAGTTGCACGCAATCATCCATGATGTGCCAATAATTCGCACCGGTGCGGTACCATTCCATCATCGAAAATTCAGGACTATGCGTGGGCGACTCTTCGCGGTTCCGGTAGGTGGGGCAAATCTGGTAAATGTCGCCCGCGCCGGCTGTGAGCAGTTTTTTCATCGCGAATTCAGGCGAGGTGTGCAGGTACATTTGCTGGCGCGGCGAGCCATCATGATTTTCCAGCATCGTGCCAAAGGCCATGATGTGCGGCTCAAGGCCCGGCGAGATTTGCAGCGCTGGAGTTTCGACTTCATGGAACCCACAACTGTCAAAATACGCGCGAATTGCACGGATCACCGCCCCCCGCTGCCGCAGCAACGGCAGGCGTTTTTGGAAGGATTCCGGTTGCCACCAATTCATGAAAGCTGCTATGAACGCGTGCAAACAAAAACACAAGAGAGTCCAATGAAAGTTGCAGCAATTACATTACGCGCCGGCACGGTGGTGGAGCACGAGGGCAAATTGATGGTCGTCGTGAAAAATGAAATCAATCAGCCGGGGAAGGGCGCATCGGTGTCGCAGGTGACATTGCGCGATGTACGCTCCGGCAACAAAATGGAAATTCGGTTTCGGACACAGGAAATGGTGGAGCGCGTGCGGCTGGATCAGCTCGAATGCACTTATTTATTCGGGGATGCGGATAGTGGCTATACTTTTATGCAAAAGGATAATTACGAACAAATTCTGGTAGGTACGGATGTAATCGGTGAACAGGCCGCGTTTTTGCAGGACGGCATGGAAGTCGAAGTGGAAGTATACGAAGGCAAGCCGCTGTCGGTCACGCTGCCTGATTCTGTGATTTTGGAAATCGTTGAGGCAGACCCGGTGGTGAAGGGGCAAACGGCTTCGTCGTCATACAAGCCCGCGCTGCTGTCCAACGGTGTGAAGGTTTTGGTGCCGCCGTTTATTGAAGCGGGCGAACGGATTGTCGTACGGACCGACGATGCTACGTACGTTGAGCGCGCCAGATAATGGCTATCCCGCAGCGCTCCGCGCACATGACGATGATGGTACGTGCCGCTGAAAAAGCAGGGCGAATGCTCGTGCGTGATTTCGGCGAAGTTGAAAAATTACAGGTCACGAAAAAAGGCGTCGGCGACTTTGTGACTCAAGCCGATTATAAATCCGAAAAATTACTCGTAGAAGAACTGACCAAGGCGCGGCCGGATTACAGTTTTTTGCTCGAAGAAGGCGGCAAACGCATCGGTAAAAACACGGATTACGAATGGGTGATCGATCCCATCGATGGCACGACGAATTTCATGCACGGGATTCCGTTTTGGGCGATTTCGATTGGCCTCGTATACAAAGGCAAACCCATCGCGGGCGTGGTATTTAATCCCATCATGGACGAATTATATTGGGCCGAGCGCGGGCAAGGCGCGTACATGAATGCCGAGCGTCTGCGTGTTTCCGGGCGGCATGAGTTCCAGGACGCGGTGGTTTATTTGCATCCGCATTTTCCAGGGCGCCGGAATGTGGGATTGCCCGCAGCACCCTTCAAAAAGATTGTAACTCAAATTGCGGCGCAACGGAATTTAGGCTGTGCTTCCTTGGGCTGTTGTTATGTGGCTGCCGGTAAAGTTGAAGCTTTTGTCGAGCGTGGGCAAAAGCCCTGGGATATTGCGGCGGGGATGCTGATTGTGCAGGAAGCGGGCGGGTACGTGACGACGCTCAGCGGCGAAAAAGATAAGCTACCGTACGCGGATAACATTCTGGCCGCGAGCCCCAAGGTCCACGCGAAACTGCTCGCGCTGTTGAATGAGAAGGAATAGTGCATTTATTAACTTAGGCGGCAGGAATTAGTACGGTCGCTTGACCGGGTTCGGGCTTCATAAGGCTTAGAATTACCTTGCTCGAATAGAATTGACCCTTTTGCGCATCTTTTACTAGGCATATATAAACTGATATTGCACTCCGCATGAATTCTGACCTGCCCCCTGAACATGTCCCCGGTTTGAAGTAGAGTCTGCCACCCCAATTGGCCTATGAAGTGCCAGGAGCAGACGATGAAGAAGCGATTTACAGAAGAACAGATCATCACGGTATTGAGAGAACAAGAGGCTGGCGGGAAGACGACAGATGTTTGCCGTCGGCACGGGATCAGCGGCGCGACGTTTTACAAGTGGAAAGCGAAGTTTGGCGGGATGGAAGTCTCGGACGCGCAAAAACTTCGTGCGTTGGAGACGGAGAACGCGAAGCTGAAGAAGCTGCTGGCGGAAGCTGAACTTGATAAATTGATGCTGAAAGAGGTGTTGTCAAAAAAGTGGTAACGCCTGCCGCGAAGCGGCAGGCAGTGGCTTTGGTTGAAGAGGTGTTTCACGTCAGCCAAAGGCGGGCATGCCAGGGATTAGCGGTTGAACGACGTAGGTTGAACTATCGCTCGCGCCGGAATGATGATCTTTTGCGCCAGCGGCTTCGGGCCATTGCGAGTGAACGGCGACGGTTTGGCTATCGCCGCTTAGCCATCTTTTTGCGACGCGAAGGTTTTGCGTGCAATCTGAAGAAGATTCATCGGCTTTACCAGGAAGAGCAGTTGCAGGTTCGACGCCGCAAGGGCCGAAAGCGGGCCATTGGCACGCGCCAGCCATTACCCAAGCCGGATCAGATTAATCAGGTGTGGTCGCTGGATTTTATCAGTGATGCCCTCTCGGATGGCAGGCGGTTCCGGTTACTGGGCGTGATGGATCAATGTTCACGTGAAGGCCTGACCCTGGCGGTAGATACCTCACTGCCGGGCCTGCGCGTGGTGCGGGAATTAGACCAACTGGTTAAGCAACGCGGCAAGCCGCACTGTATTATCAGTGACAACGGCACGGAGCTGACCAGTCGGGTTGTGTTGCAATGGGCCCAAGCCAATCAGATCGAATGGCATTACATCACGCCTGGCAAGCCGAGTGAAAATGGTTTTACGGAAAGCATGAACGGCAAGATCCGGGATGAGTTCCTCAACGAACACTGGTTCACTAGTTTGTCAGAAGCCAAACACCTGGCTGCCGCATGGCTTCACGATTACAACCACGTCAGGCCGCACAGCAGTCTGAATTACCAAACGCCAAAGGAGTTCATCGCTATAAAAAACAAAACTGAAAAAATGCAAAAAATATCCGGGGGCATGCCCCCGGATCCATCATTGACTGCCTTAAACACCAAGGCTATCAACCCTCAAGGACTCTACCCAGAACTGGTGACATAATAGGGAGCAGGTCAATTCAGATGTCTTTTTAAAACCAAGTTGTTCCGTGCAAGACACAAGTGCCTTGTGGGATTCTGGCGCAAAAAAATAAGTGTTTGACCATCAAATTGGTGTAGAAGAGGTTGGGTCTGTTTCTTCGCGTTTTAAAAGCTCTATTAAGACTTTAGTAGAATGGTAGTTTCTATTAACTGCATCATCTAAGATGGCAACCATTGAAAAAAGTGCGTGGTTAACCAATTTTTCTGACCCCATACCATATGTTGATGATAATGAAGTTATTTCCTGACGAAGTTGATGTCCTGGACAAAATTCATAAGTTTCCATAACAGGGAATAATGCTTTGTTTAAAAATGATGCTAGACTTTGAACTGATCGGCGGAAGGTTGTCATTTGCAATCCATGATTAGGTAACCCTATCATAATACTGACGATGGGAGCTTACAAGCAATTAATCCCTTGCCTTTTGCCATAAAACAGCGCTAAAACCACGCCTCATGTCCAAAGAAGACCTCATTGAATTTGATGGCCAGGTGCTTGAGCTCCTGCCCAACGCCATGTTCCGCGTGAAACTCGAAAACGATCACATGCTGCTGGCGCACACCAGCGGCAAGATGCGCAAAAACCGCATCCGCATTTTAACCGGCGACCGCGTGCGCGTGGAAATGACGCCCTATGACCTCACCAAAGGCCGCGTGATTTTCCGTTATAAATAGGCATGGTGTTCATCCTCGCATCCGCATCGCCGCGCCGGAAAGATTTGCTGGCGCAGGTTGGAGTCACCCCCGATAAAATTATTCCCGCTGATATTGACGAAACCTGGCGCGCGGGCGAATTGCCGCAAGCCTATGCCTTACGGATGGCGAGCGAGAAAGCGGCAGCTGTTGCCGCGAAATTTTCGAACGATGTGGTTTTGGGTGCGGACACGATCGTGTGCGTAGGTCGCCGGATTTTGGGCAAGCCAACGGACGCGAAAGACTCCGCGCGGATGCTGAAATTACTATCGGGCCGGCGGCATGTGGTTTGCACGGCGGTCGCGGTGATAATGCCGGGCGCAAAACTTCGTAGGCGAGTGGTCGAAACCACGGTGCAATTCAAACGGCTGCACGAGACGGAAATTACGGGCTATATCGCGGCGGGCGAATGGTCGGGCGTTGCGGGCGCCTATGCCATCCAGGGGCGAGCGGAAATTTTCATCCAATCCATCCACGGCAGTTATTCGAATGTCGTGGGGCTGCCGCTGATGGAAACATGCCATTTGCTGAGCAGCTGTGGGCTGAAACTTAACTGGACAAACGCGGCGTAACCTCGCTATAACCCTGCTTCGCGCATGGGCCTGGGTAGCTCAGTCGGTAGAGCAAAGGATTGAAAATCCTTGTGTCGTTGGTTCGATTCCAATCCCAGGCACCATTTCTTAAAATATGCCGAACCAACGATTTATTTTCTGCTCTCCCTTTGTCCCGCGAAAAACTTCTGGCATAAACGGGCATGAACGCAACCCAATCCGAGTCGCTGGGCCACCGCGGCGTGATGCTTGTGCTGTCGTCGCCGTCAGGCGCGGGGAAGACCTCAATTTCGAAGGCGCTGCTCGCGCGCGATTCCAACATTGCACCTTCTATTTCCGTGACGACCCGCGCGCAGCGTCCCGGTGAAGTGGATGGGGAAGATTATCATTTTGTCAGCCACGATGCGTTTCAAAATCTGGTGCGCCAAGGTCAGTTGCTCGAATACGCCGAAGTTTTCGGGAATTTTTACGGCACGCCCCGCACGCCGGTGGATAGCGCGCTGCGGCAGGGGCATGACCTGGTCTTTGACATTGACTGGCAGGGTGCGCGCCAGCTGACGGAAAATGCGCGCGATGATTTAGTGACAGTGTTCGTTTTGCCGCCGCGCGCAGAGGAACTCGAACGCCGCCTGATGCAGCGCGCGCAAGATGCCACCGAGACGATCCAAAAACGCATGGGCAAGGCACCCGATGAAATGTCGCATTATCCGGAATACGATTACGTGATTGTGAATCATGATCTCGGCAGCAGCGTGGAGCAGGTGTTGAACATCCTGCGCGCCGAACGCATGCGTCGCAGCCGGTATGTCGGCCTGGCGACGTTTGTCCGCGGCCTCCAGGAAGAAGTGCGCGCCAAATACCCTGGCAGCGAGCTGACGTGATATTTTTTACGGGAGATCATTTTTTCCTTTACTGGCTTCCGGCTTCTGGTTACTGATTCCGGGTTCGGAGGGGTGGCAGAGTGGTCGATTGCAACGGTCTTGAAAACCGTCGTGGGTGAAAGCTCACCGTGGGTTCGAATCCCACCCCCTCCGCCACCGGCCATTCCGACCCCGTCCAGAGCCATCCAGGAAGTACATATTATTCAATGGGTTATGCAGATATATTAACCTAAGACGACCGGTCAAATTCGCCTCAAGCCGAAAAAAATGGGTGTAGACTTGGGTGTAGATTTTGCCTATGATCCCGGAACGGGATACCAACTTGCCTCTGACGGAACTGACCCTAAGAAACCTCAAACCCGCAGCGAAATCATATCGGATTGCGGATGGGGGCAATCTGAGCATCGAGGTAACTCCTACAGGCGGAAAACTATGGCGTTGGCGCTATCGCCTAGGAGGCAAGCCGCAAACTCACTCGCTAGGTCGCTATCCTAATGTTTCCTTGGCGGCTGCCCGTAAGTTACGCGATGAAGCCCGTGAACTCGTCAAGATCGGCAAGCATCCGGGCCGCGAACGAAAGGCCGAGAGACAGAGACAAATCAACCTCACGGATGATACGTTTGAGAAGTTCGCGCGTAATTGGCTAACTAAAAAGCACCGTGCTGAGAGTGAGAAATATCGCGAACAGTGCCTTGCTCGCATGGAAGACCATGTGTTTCCCAAGATAGGCGCATTGCGATTGAGTGAAATCACGGCCCCCATTGTCGTGAAGGTGATTGAAGCCATCGGTGAAGGTGGAACGATTGAGACAGCCCGGCGCATGGGCCAATTGCTCAAGCAAATATTTCGATACGGTATTCATTGCGGCGAATGCGAATATAATCCGGCCGCAGACCTGCAAGGAATCCTGCCGCCAACGCCAGAAAAGCATCACGCCTCCATTCACCCCAAGGATCTAACACGCCTGCTGAAAGCAATGGCGGCTTACGAGCCGGGCAGCCTGACAAATTTCGCTATGAATCTGATGGCACTGACCTTTGTCAGGACAACTGAATTAATCGCGGCTCGATGGGAAGAGATCGATTGGCAACGGGAAGAATGGCACATTCCCAAGGAAAGGATGAAGATGAAGCGCCCGCATGTCGTTCCGCTTTGTCAGCAAGCCATATCCGTTCTGAAAAACCTGCATGAGATCACAGGCAAGAAAATGTACATCTTTTATAGTGTTAGGAGCAAAACCAAATACCTCAGCAATGGTACTATCCTGGCAGCGCTCGATCGTATGGGCTATCGCGGACAGATGACAGGGCATGGCTATCGAACGCTTGCGTCAACCATTTTGAATGAGAATAAATTTGACAAAGACGCAATCGAGCGACAACTTTCCCATGAGGATGAAGATAAGGTTCGCTCGGCATATAACCGCGCGGAATACTTGCTGGAGCGCAAATACTTTATGCAATGGTGGGGTAACTTTCTCGACGAAAAACGGAGTGCCACAGAAGATACGTCGGGGACTCTACTGTTAACATTCGCACCGGCGGGTGTTGCTTAATGTGATAGATTGACGATGAACACGCTGAGGCATCGGAGGCGCTTAGACGGCAAGCCGATGTCGTCCAGCCCTGGGGACGATTTGCAGGCGCAGGCGGCTTCCTGCCGCGTCGACGGGTCAAACGGTAATCGCTTGCGGAAGAGTCTCGGGAGCGCGCGCGTCACGCTCCGCCACCTAATAGTGCCGCATCCGCTTGACCGATCAACACGTCATTCGCGCAGACGAGTCTCTGACGCCAGCAACCTACCGTTGCCTATTGGCGGATAGTGCGGCACGTCCTCGCGCCGCTCTATCCGCAGAACCTTTAAAGGTACGTTGGAAAGTTGTGCGCCAAAACGTGAGCGAGGCCGATGCAGACTGCCCCCCATGCGATAAGAAAGGCGAGAATGACGATCCGCACCTCGGCGTTACAAAGAAAAGAATCCGGTGGGATACGAAACATGTGATTATATTATGCTTCAAAGCGCCATACCTCCTACCATGCAAGGAGGTATGGCGTTCTCTAGATGTTCGGACTACTCCTGTATGACGTAGAGCGCGGAAGCATTCGTCATGACGGTGCTTGAGCCGACAGCCGCTCCTATGAGATCGACTGGAGAGGTTGTATTGGTTGCCGGGCTGAAGTTGAAACCGCTCTGGTCGTCGGCCGACGTGCATGTAAGCGTCATATTGGCGAACGGCGACACCGTACCGGTGTCGGTGAAGCTCATCTGTCCCGCGTCGGTCACGTTTTTTCCTGATGGCGGAATATTGGCCGTGAAGCTCAGCGTGTTGTTCTGAACCGAGAAGTGGTTCGGTCCCGAACTAAACGTAACGCTAACCCCGTTCGGGAAGGAATAGTTGCCGACCTTGTCGATCGGTAATACGATCGCCCCCTGAAAGTCGGGAACGATCGTATCTTTCGCGAGCGTGCCTGAAGCCGTCAAGGGAATGGTCGAAGAAAAGTTCTCGGTCGCGTTGACGTATTTCGCAGTGGTCGATGTGTAGTGGCCGGATAGCAGGCTTGAACCTGCGCGAATGACCGTCCAATAGATTGCTTGATCGTTCTGCGTGTTTAGATTGTCGGGCGTGTAGATCGAATTGATTGTGTGAAGATTCCCGTTGCCGTCCGCAAGCTGAACGTTCGTAGTTGTGCCCGCGGCCGCTGTGCTTGCCAATACTCCGCCTAACAGAGTCATGCTGGCGCTCACTGCTCCGCCCCCGGTCGGCGTGCCTCCACTTGGCGAGCTCGATCCGCCGCCACCGCCGCATCCCGCCGATCCCATCACAAGTGCCGCTCCGATGGCGGCAATTACCAATGAACGCTTCGTCATAATATGCCTTTCTTCAATAATCGATTCAGACGTGGCGATAGAGAGTCGCCTTTGAGATGTTCAGTTCTCGGCAAATCTGCCGAACGGATTGTCGTGGCTCGGTATTGAACAGCGCACGCGCTCTTGCTTGCTTCTGTTCGTCCATAATCAGCGGCCTTCCGCCGATGCGGCCTCTAGCACGCGCTGATGCAATCCCCGCAAGTGTGTTCTCGCGGCCGTTGTCGGCCTCGAATTCCGCAACGGCGGCGAACACGTGAAAGAGAAGTTTTCCGGTCGGCGTGCTGGTGTCGATAGACTCGTTCAGGCTCATGAGGCCAATGCCTCCCTCGGCAAGCAACTGAACGGTATCAATCAATTGCTTGAGTGAGCGTCCTAAGCGTGAGAGCTTCCAAATGACGAGGGTGTCACCACACCCCATGCTTGCGATGGCGGCTTTCAGTCCGGGACGATCGCTTCGCCGACCAGTCATCTTGTCCTGGAAAATGCGGACGCACCCGACTTTGCGAAGCGCATCGAATTGCAACGCGAGGCGCTGGTCGAGGGTCGAAACCCGCGCGTACCCAACTAACATTCAATCCCTCCAAAGATCAGAGATGGGACGTTCGTTTAGGGACGCGGAATTGCGGTCTCAATAACGACGGTTTTTGAGACTTAACGTGTGCTTGTGGGATTCATCCTCCGAATCCCTGAACGTTCCTCCTTTCTTCTTACTTGATCTTCGATTTGCTGCGTTTCGGGGCAGTTTGTTGGCTCTTGCCTCAAGCTCACCTGCTTATTATCCACATGTCTCAAAAACCGTCGTTTTTGAGACGGGCGAACACCCACATTTTACCACCAAACTTGGTGCATTCGTCGCAGCACCCATTGTCAGGGGAAGTATTTGGAGCGGTTTGCGTATCGCTATGATGTTTGTGTAGCCTAACTATCTCGGTCGGTAGGGATACAGCTCCGTCGTTTCCAGATCACCACCAGGCTTTGCGTAAATGCGAATTGATCGGTATACTTACGCAAACTACATATTCGCCGTTTACTCGAGCTGGCAATCAGGCCAGTCGAAAGTAGCGATTATCAACTCATGAATTCGTCCCGCCAAAATCCTCCCGCAACTGGAGAACGCCGTGCCCGCCTTGGGTACGGTGCTCAAGACCGCGTTGCCGCTACGTTGGTACTAGATGCCCTTAGGTCGGACTCGTTCGAATCTGTCCGTCTTGCAGACCTAGACGGGGGGCGAGTCGACGATTTTGTGTTGATATGGACTGGTGAGGTTCATGGCAATTCGGTGAAATGGTCTGGAACCGGCCAAGAACTATCTTGGCCTGAATTTGTAGGAGCGGGTGAACCACTTATTAAACAGCTTGCAGATGGGTGGTTAGCTCTAAGACAGCGTTGGCCGGGTCGCCGAGTTCGTGTATATCTTCGAACTAATCGCTCGCCATCAGATGCATCCGAGAGAAACAGGCTAGTGCCAAACATTAGCTTGAGCCAATTTCTGTCGCGAGAATGGCAACAGTTCTCATCAGAGGTGACAAAGTCTGACGATGTAAGCAGAGCATGGCAGGTTGTCCAGCGCGCAAGTGGCCTTAATGATAGTCAGTTCGGCGATTTCGTGCAGAACGGCTGTACGATAATTACCGAAATGTCGGTTAGAACATCAGAAATCCAGGGTGCGACATTAGATGATGAACAGTGGCAACGAGAATTTGATAGATTGCGGCGAGCCATCAATGATTGGGTCGAAACAAGCGATTTTCAAGTTTCAGATTTTAGCGCCGCCGAAATTCGTAATGCGATCGGTCTTGTTCACGACTACCGGAAAATGCTCCAACGATTTCCTGAACCTGAAATTGGATATGAGGAGAATGAGAACAGCCGGGGGGAACTGAAGCAAAAGCTAGATGATATCGACAGCGGCTATATCGCACTTGTTGGGCCAGCGGGAGCTGGGAAGTCAACGCTTACACATCACGCTTTTGAAGCGGAACCATACACGATACAGTATTTTGCCTATATTCCTCGTGGACTCGGAGATCCGCTCGAACGCGGTGATATGCTAGCGTTCTATCGATATATAATAACCGTGCTAGACCAGTGGGAGCCGCAAGTACGAAAATCACACGGAATATCCGATCTCGCCCAAGCCCGTGAAAGTTTCCAGTCGCACGTATCTCGGATTCATGAGCGTTATCTTTCTACCGGTAACAAAACGGTCATACTAATCGATGGCCTTGATCACGTTGTACGTGAGGCTGGGGTCGATCGACCACTATACTCCGAATTGCCACTTCCTAGCTCTCTACTTCCAGGCTGCGTGATAGTTATAAGCACTCAGCCGCAGGCGGTACAACTCCTCCGTCCCGAAATCCAGACACATCTTGAGGAATCGGGGCGAACGATCAGCATATCACCACTACCGGCAGAAGCCGCCGAACGATGTATTTCTCGAAGCCCTATAGCCGATAAGCTATCCACCGATGATCGATCGCTAATTGTTCGATCGTTCGGCGGAAATCCCATGATCCTCACCTATGTACTGAAAGCGCTTATAGCTTCAGACGGTATTCCGGCAATTCAAGTAATCAACGAATTTGCCGACTATCGCGGTGAGGCCGATCAGTACTATGCGGATCGATTAAGGCGATTGCTTGTCGATTCCCAGTCGAAGCACTTGTTAGCATTGCTATCACGAGTGCGGACTCCAACTCAGTTATCTTGGCTGCAGGAATGGCCCGAATGGGGGCAATTTGAGGTTCTCTATAAAACTCAGATTGCAGCATTTACCGATACGTCCAATCACGGCACGTTTCAGTTTGTTCATAACAGCCTGACTTCTTACCTGAGAAGAGTAACGCTGCCAGACGTCCCAGGGGCCGAGCCGGAGGTCGCAGAGCGAAGATACTACACAGAGCTGGCGGAGCGTTGTCCTGCTGGTCGCCCATCATTGGCCATGTCCAGAGATCGCTTATACTACGAGATGATGGCGGGAAACTATTCCGCGGTGTTGAAACTCGGCACATTGGAATGGTTCCGCGAAGGTGCGAGCAGTTTTGTTCCGCCGTCTGAAATGAATTTTGTCATCAGAGCGTGCCTCCGGTCGGCGGTTGCTCTAAATGACACATCTGCGCTGCTCAGGATCGCCGCGGCGACGAAGGAAATCGATCAACGGACCGTGTCACTCACTTCGGTGCAAATCGCCGACCATTTTCTTGAGCTTGGCAAGCCCAGGCTCGCGCTCGATCATATCGTTAATGGAGCAGAGCTTCTCGTTGAGGCGCACGAAGCGTTAAGGTTTGCGGAACGCCTCGCTCAATATGGCGAAGCTCGACGCGATGCTAACCTACTACAAGTAGCTGCTAGACTTTTCGACTTAGCAAAGCCTGTTCATATACTTTATTCCAAACGGCAACTAGAGCATCACGAAGCTATTAACGCTGGAAATGTGTTGACCGCTTGGGCTTCAGCGGCCGCATACTTTGTACCCATTCAACAAGCTCTCGACATCATTGACGAACTTCAGTTCACCCGCTCGGAACACCGCTTGGCGAACGAGATCGATCAAATGTCGCTTCGATTGGAATACTTTGTCTCTGTCCTCGATAGGTGGTTATTCGATGAAATACCACCAATTCTTGCACGGATAGATGTGGCAAGCAATCGGATCTTAAGTTTCAGGATACGACTACGATATGCGGAAACTCTTCAATATGCTGGAGTAGCAGATAGCATTGCGATTTCTGATTTAAAAGAATCAGCTCGTCACGTGAATCTCAAGGACACAGATCGACTTAGATATGCCGATTGTTTGATTAAAGCCAACCAACCCAAAGCCGCGAAGAGAATAATCAAATCAGTAAAATTGCCGACTCCGGAGGCGTATCCGGGACATGACAAGAATCCGATGGGAACGGCGGATAATCGGATACGACTATCTCGAATCCGTGCAACGCTCGGCCTCGATCCCATTACCATACCCGCCGTCTCGGATGATGAGTTGGAAGCTCCGACTCGTGTTGCATCGGCTTGCGCGCAGGTTGGATTGTTATGGGCCACGTTTGGGCAGGAAGTGCCTTATGCGACTTTGACAGACAAGTTCAAGGATTTGTTAGCATATCACCGAAAGCGTATAAGTTTTGACCCATCGTGGAGGAATGTCAGTTGGGCACTGGCGGCTAGACGCGAAATTTACAACGCAATTGCTAACGTGGCAAACGCGGGCGGACCAACCTACGTCAAAGCGTTGCGAGATGCTGTCCTTTCAGCGGCGAGCGAGCATGAGAAAACCCGTCCAGATGATGTTTCATTACGCAATCTCATCGTACGCCTGTTTGTTGCAAAAGCACTTACGCAAACCGAGGCGCGTGATCTTGTCGGAAAGGCGACATCAGACACGAACTCCCAAGAAACGTCTGAGCGAACAGAAGCATGTTTTAGCGTCGCAAAAGTCTATCTCGCTCTCGGTTTGGTTGAGCAAGCTGATAAATGGGTTGAAAAGGCTGGCACCGCAGCTCACGGCATCGGTTATCACAAAGACTACCAGATGGTCTATTGGGTCGATTGGTTAGATCGATCCTTGGGTGATGGGGCTTCAGAGGTATCAAGTGACATAGTTCAGATAATTACGCAATGCTTAGAAGTTGCAGGCGGAGATGGTGGATCTTACGCGCGTAGGGACCTGATGCGAATCTGTTCCAAGCGAAATTCGTCGGTCACATCCTTGCTCGGCCTGGAGATGATTGACCGAGACCAATTTGGGCTTGGATCTTTACTGGAAGGGATATTACACGGGGCTTGCGACACACATGCTGACGCCAAACTGTTGTGCAGCGTCTACTGCCATCTATATTCACGCATCGATCCAAAACCAGATGGCAACGTCGGTGCCTCCATAGTCGCCCTCGGAGGAACGAGGGATGAGCGAACTCGCCTTGCAGCCCGCTGTGTAAGGTCGATACGTACTAATTCTTCGCCGGATTCTCGGCTCCAGGCTGTGAAACGCATTTCCGATGAACTGCTCGATCAAGGTGACACACCAGACAAAGCTTGGTTGGAGGGTCTGCAGGCCGATCGTGATGGTTCAACATCTTCGAGCACCCGCTGTGAATTGGACGAATCCAAAAACCGTTCGCTATCGGAGGTTGCTGATATTATTGCGGACCCAGATCGCTTTGATGAGTGGAATCCTCTGCCAGAGAAGAATGCTTTTTTCCATTGGGACGAAGCCATAGATAAGATTACCCCTCGCGACCTAAAGCACTTACAACTTCTCGAAGAACTGGTTCGGACAGTGCACTATAGCTCGGTCTCAACAGCGGCGCTTGCCGTCGCAGCGTCACGGATGGGCGACACTATTACTGCCGGCACATTGGCTGAACGCGCGGTTCTATTATCGAAAGATGCTGGTTGGGTTGATCGCCATGACGGAGGATATAAGAAGCGTGTTTATTCTGCGATCATCCCATTAGATCACGATCGGTGGCTTTTAGAGGCACGCGAGTCATTTAAGCGTGATCTCACTGCCGGTCGTATCGGGTCATATAGCCTTCACTCAGAGATCGGAGGCATTTTTGACATACTGGAATGGGAGTGGCCGAAGGATGAGGCACGCGAAATCATTCGATTTTATATTGAAGGAATGATCGCTTCCATCGAAAAGCCGCCTGTCTACGTTAGCCTCGATATGCATGTGGAGCCGCAATCACCTAACTCAGGGGTCGTTCTGCTCATTTTACACTTGCTGGCAAATCCTGTGCCGGCAGTTGGAATGGCAGCAAGGTCTATCTTAATAGATTGCATTCAGTATGGCGGCTTTGGACTTACGGAAGCCCTGGACACAATTTCTAACGAACAGACTATCATTATCGAACAGGTCTTAGCGGCAATTCATGTGTGCGCTAAGAATGGTTCATCCGTTGACCATTTAAGACGTTTTGTTGGCTCTGCAAAGCAGTCGAATTCAATAGCCGTTGTTTCCATCGCGCATAGGATTTTTGAAACTTTGCAGTGGCATGAAGATGATAAACTTCCATCGGTGCCCTTACAGCCAATCTTCTCACTTGCCTTGCCTCCGGAGCGACACCAGCGACAAGAGCTTGGTCAGCACCTACCCGCCGAAATACCTGGACATGAGATCGGCGTCGCGTTGGAACTATATGACTCATTCATCCGATTAATTGCTAAACGAACGGAGATTCCTTATGAGAACTTAATTGCTCAGGCACGCCGACATTATCAATTTGTCGTTCAGAACTACACTTGGAGTAGAAACAATGCCGACCGGGTTCAGAAATGGCATGATGCACTCCCAGTTCTGTCGTATGTACCTCCGCAGGCTTTAGTCGCTCGCGATGCCGTAATGCGTTTGCTAAACGATTTATATCTTTCCGATCAGATTCCGATGGACACTGTCGATGCCTATGACGATTTATTTCCTGTTTATGACGCCGGGCTCGAAACAATTGAACCAAGTGAACGACCACAAGAGGTGAGAGGTATAAAGTGCGATCGCTGGTCGAAGGTTGAACAATGGGTGAATCAGTTCGACAAAAAGGAACTACTGGAACAGGCTCCGCTTACCGTCGGCGATCGAGTTGTGTTAGCTGAACGATCTACCTTTAGTCGGCCGGAGTGGGAGTGGCCGAAGGAAAAGCGCTTCTTCTGTCCTTTGCCCGAAACGGTGCGTCTTGACCAGTTGGGCAGCCCCTCAAAAGTTTTTCCATCTGTCGTCGGATATACCTTAAATCACTATTTACGTCTTGTGGATGACCTGACCGTACCGGTTATATCAAACGATCAAAGAGAGATCACCTCACCTGCCGCAGATTGGTTGGCGCTTAACCCCGCCGTTGGATTGAGATTAAATTGGTTGATTGAGAGAGATGGGCTTTTTCGGTGGGTCGACGAGAGTGGTAAGGTCATGGTGGAAAGCATCTGGTGGCGAGATGGATGGATCAAGTTGAAACCGCCTCACAGCTTTGAGGTTTTAGGGGAAGGATGGCTAGTACTGTGTGCCAATGAGGCATATGAAGCCGTGATGTCAATCGTGGGACCGGCTCGCATTGTAGTTGGGGGGCACCGTTCGTGTTCGGTAGAAAAACAGATTCCAAGTGATCGCATCTCGAAGGATTTGATCGTCGAATTTCGTGATAAATTCACAGGATAGATCGCTTTAGGCGTCCTGGTCGTCATCGAGGAAATGCTCAATGATATACCGCCACGCCGGGATGCTGGTCATTGAAATGTCCTCTCTGATAAAGTTCAATCATTTCGCCTCATGTCGTACTGTTGAAATAGATTTCAGCTGTAATTCGGGCCAATTCGCTCAGGCTACCCCAGCGCGGCTTAATTCCAAGTTCTTTCTCTGTCCGCTCATATAAGTGATAGGGTTCGAGTTCGCGCTCTGTAAGCAAAATAACACGGTGCTGGTATTGACCATTCAAGCTTTTGGACAGTGCGATCTCATCCTCTGAAAACCGGGCGAGCTTTGCGAACAGGACAAATACTTCGAAACGATCGCCAGACAGTGCATCGGCAATTTTACGGGTGTTTTCGATATCGTCGCTGTCAATTTTGCCCCCTTCATCCTTGCATTCACCTAGCAACAATTGTGCTCCCTTGCGTCCCCGCTCGGGGTAGATAGCTAGGAAATCCGTTTCGCACTTCGGCAGGGACACGCCATTCTGCGGCGTCAGATCAAGCGAGGGTAGGTAGATAGCATTACCGAATGTCGTTTCGACATTTATTGCAAGTTGTTGCAATACGAGTGCTACTGGGATCGCGCCTTGAGCGTTCTTCTCCAGCCCCAGCACTCCCGATCGGCGGTAGCGGAATTCACTGCCGACAAGCTGCCGTGTGGCATCAAACTGCGCGCCACATAGTCCACATGTGTTGCGTTGGCACAGTTCATCAAGTGCAATCCAGCTTGTCAACCGACAAGCCGGACACTCTAACTCCGCTCCGATTCGAAACAGTCCTTTTTCTACCATATAGCCGAATGCCATTGAGGGCGTAAGTTTCGTTCCGGGCTGACGCGCTTCAATATATAGATCTTTGTGATCGTCGAAGCTTGCGTCAGGTCGGTCTGGATTTTTGCTCCCGATAAGCTGGAGGGCGGATCTCATTGTGAAGGCGGCATTAGGCCCATGCGTCTTGATGAGCCGCCGGACACCCGGAATTTTGAACACTCTTGCGCCATCGACACCTCCAAGGCGATTGATCAGCTGGCGCGTAATCAAGCCCGCGCTGCTGAGCGTTGCCCGAACGCCGATCTGTTCAAATATCTTCTCGGCGAGCGCGAGCGTGGGGACTGCATGCAACGAGAGGTCGTTATCCGCCGCATCAATCACTACTCCAATCCGTTCCGGCTCAACGCGCACGCTGCGAGGCCCACCATTCATCGTGCGCGAGAAAAACTCGTTCAATTCAGGAATGTAGGGCAAACGAAAAACATGTTGGGAATCCCTGCCGAGGTTGCCAACAGAAAGCGATGCAACCAAATGCTGGGTATGAAACCAAGCATCGCCAGAGAAAGGCTTGTTGTTGAGCGCGAACGAAACGTGAGGCTGCCCACTGCTGTTCCCTGCCACTCCTAGCGACGACTCTTCTCCAAGAATCATCATTGGCGGCACAACCGCTCCTCCCTTCCACGACATATCATCCAGACGGCAGAATGTGTAACCGTTATTCGAAAACAGTTTCAATACTTCGTCGGATCGATAGCTCGGCGTCCATATGGCGAGATTCCTGTGGTGGTTGTCGAGATGGGACAAGCTCTCCTTTAGATTTGCCTCGTATACCGGCCTGACGGCATCGAACCGATCCAGATAGGCCGGGTCGATGAACTGCACTGGGATATCAGCGGCGCGGAGATTCCAGAAACAAACGAGGTCTTCGAGTCTTGCGGCGTCGCCTACGAACAACCCTGGGTAATCCCAGCCTGGTCGAACCGAATAATGGCGCCGAAGACCTTGCTTCGCTAGATAAGCTAGGCTCGGATGATTCAGAGTCTCTATTGGAATTGGCTTATCCCTGTCCATTTGGAAATCGATCACGAATTTCGGCTTCGTGGCCTCATAGAGGAGATTGAGATAATCGATTCCAATTTCCCCTTTGTCTGGATAGGCACCAAGTTGCATGAGAAACACGTCGGCCAGCGGATCGGTGGCGTCCCATCGGAAGAATCGCAGGTCCAATTCGGTTGTCTCATTCCAGACTCCCAGTTCCCGCCAATGGACCATTGCGTTGTGAATGTCCAGAATGTGAGCTCGCGCCGGTCCTCTGGAGTCCAACAGGAATAGGTCTTCCGAGAACAATGGCGATTTCAAATGCGGGAACTTTGCGGGGAACTTTACCACGGCTTCCAGGCTTCCGAGTGGCACGATGATATCCGCCCTGTAAAGGTCGACTAGATCCACCGCTTCAGGGCGATCTACCATTACAATCGGATTAAAACGACCACCGAACATTGTGTGGGAAAAACGCACTGCCTGCCGAAACGCATCATGGTCACCTGAGTGAATTGCCCAGGCGATGCGTAGAGGTCGGTAGCAAATGTCAACACGTGTAGTGTCCATGATCTCCAACAATGCATAAAATCCGGCACCCTGCAAATTGCAGGATGATCTCAAAGAGGCCTACCAAACGATCACGAACTGATCGTCGGGGCATAATGTTCGACCACTGGTTGTGATGATTTTAGCCCTCGATCAGTCAATATGTGCGCCCGGCTGTACGTCAGTCGATAGTAGTTCCGAACATTGATTGTCTGCTTTTCTCCAAGGATCGCCCATACGATAGACATGTGGTTCTTCTGCAAAAATTCTTGAAGGTATTCCATGTCGACCAGTAATGCGCGCGGACCTCTTTCCATAATTGATGGGTCAAGAAACCTATCACGCCCGTCCTCAAGCGAATAGCCGTTTACTCGATTCCAAATCAGAGACTCTGATTCAAAGAAGATCCGCGTCGGAACATGATAGATGATCGAACCGTCCTGATAGGCATCATATTCATAACTTGCGATAATTGAGGCGGTGGTTGGGATCAGGCCGTGTTGGATCGTATATTTGTTGCCTTGTCCGCGTGAATGCCATCGATCGGGATATAGTTGAAATGACGTTGCCCACGGATATTCACCGATGAAACCATCGTTAAATTCTGGTCCCTCTAACATCCAGCCGCCAAAAAATTGCTGTCGCTTAAACCAACGCCAACACGCGTCGGCTTTCTCTCTGGGTACCAGATAGCTTCGTATGTGCATCCAGATATGTCGATACGGTTCACCATTGATTGAGTCTGGGGACTTTGAAGTCCAGTCTGGATATTCTTCTAGCGTCAACCACTTTCGGCCTCCACGCCCAACATGTTCGCCAATCAACCGCGTGCTGTCAGGCATATCCTCGTGATCTGCCGTCCAATCGGCATCCGATAACGCCGCGACTTTCGCAAAGTCATATGGCACAGGTTGCCACCAGGAATTCGCTATCGCAGATGATCGGGAGATTTGTTGGACGATACTCGGATCAGTATCTCGACCATCTTCATATGTAAGAGCAGGTACTTGAGCTTGTGGTGTCCATTCATCGTCTTTAGGCGTAACGTGATCAGCAAGCCGCGCTGCAAGCCGTGCTAGTGCTATCCACTGGTACTTCTTTCCAATACGTTCTGCCCAATGTTCCCGGCTGCGCCCGCCGCCATATGTCCATAGCGTGTATTTATCATAATTCACTATGCTCTCTCTCGAATACCCCATCCGTAGCACCTCGCTGAATATCCAACGGCCCATGCCTATGCGGCTTATGGTATCTTCGTATTTATATAGGCGAGATATTGTGTAGATAAAGAAATCATCATCAGTGCAGCTCGCAAGGAGCTTAGGAAGTGTTTGATACGAGTTCTCATACCTAGCCATCTGCTCATCGGTCGGGATAGCGAGCGGCCAATCGCTTTGATAGGGCGGCATGAATGAGTCGGCGTGGATGGCATCGGGTAAAACACCAACGTGTTCGGCCAGTTGTAGGATGCACCGGGCATGGTCCCGAATGAGGGCATTTTGGAACCGCTTGCTATCGACGAAGACCGAGCCGTACGTGCTTGCAACAACCAAACGTAGAGCCTCCGGCGCCTGATTGCGCAGGAGCGTCCCATACGCTGCACAGAAGCACCGTTCGATTACGTACTCGTCGTCTACCTCGGTGAAACGTCGAATTAATATATTCCAAACGTGGGGCATTGCCTCAGTGACAACGACAAGTGCCTTAGTCGCAGTATCTCGCACTCGTCGATCGGCAGCGGCAGTAAACCACAACAACATTGTTGCCCACCGTTCCACGGTTGCTTCCGGTAAATCAAATACTTCCAATACAAAGGCGGCTCGTAAGAGTTTACTCACAGGGCCACGGTCCGTGTATTGGCTGTGGAGGTACCCGCACCAGAATCCATCGCGCTGTGCCATGGTTTGGCGAGCCAGCTCGTCGTGAGTCCACAGAGCATCAAGAGAGGAAGGGATGCAGGCAAGCGATAGAAGCGCGTCGAAAACCGTGTACGCGTAGTCTGGGTAGCGGAGGGCTTCATAAACCAGGTCACAAGCTCTATCATCAAGATATTCTGGATCTCGCCATGGATAGGCTTGAACCGCGATTTTCACGATCGGCTCGCGATGTATTTGCGTAGGTAGACATTCCACAAGTTCTTTCCGAAAGCGCTCTGGAATCTGTATCGATAGCGCTTCAAGCAAGCCAGCATGTTCTGCGATAGCGTCGATCCCTGCTACACAGAAATGCAGCGATCCCTCAGTTTTGAATGCTCCTGACGGATCGCCATTGCACGTATCTAAGAACATGCTAGCTAATAAGTGTTCTCCCAACCGCTCAAAGGCAATCCGTACATACTCCTGCGGTTGAGTAATCGGATCGGCTGGCATCGCGTCAACGATCAGTAACCCTTCTTCCACAAGCCACTGGATAAGTGATCCACTACTATGGTGATGCGGCAGTACGGCGTCGATACACTGTTCAGCATCTTCAAAAGAGAGGAAGGGCTGTTTGCGGTCAAGCATTGCCTTGACGAACTCTTGCAGTCCGCGTTCCGGAAATCGCGTGTTGGGCAAAAGCGTAAATTGTCGGGCGTACGCAGCGTTCCTGGCCCTTAGGAGCACGTTTACTAGCGTGTTAAAACCGCGCCATCCGGCTGGCATCGCTTCTTGGCCGGTCGCTTGTGTTGCTTCGCACATCAACCGTAAGAACAGAGGATTGGAAAATTCTGGTTGCAGAATTGGGGCGACAGGGGGTGCCAAGTTATAATACGAGAAAAAAGCTCGACATGCTTCAAACTCCATGCCCTCGAAACCCCGATGTTTGAACTCATAGGCAGCAAAATTTGTTGGCAATACTTGCTGTAGATAGGTCGTTCGGCAGGTAATGCATACGCGGATATTCTTATACCGACTGGCTTGTGCTACTAGAGCCGCAAGGTGATTTGACCAGTACGTGCGCGGTCGGGTTTCATTAAGGCCATCGATAAGCAGCAGTAACGGCCCTCCCGAAGCGGCTCCAGCACTGTCCATCGCCTCAAGCAATGCCTCTCGACCAAGATCAATGCCGAGTAGTAGCGCGATTTCCCGCCATGGTTCCTGAGATGCTGTAAACCGCTCTCCAAATAGTACAACCGTCCGAAATCCGCGGCGTAAGCGCGATAGTGCGGCGTCACATGCTACATGCGTCTTACCAGAGCCCGCTTCACCGTGCAGCAAAACAACGCCGGAAATGGATGCCTCGGCGACACCGCCATCGAGCCATACGCCATAATCGCTGAGTTCTTTAACGATATTCCTACAGGCATCAAGGTTTGCCGCCGGGAAGCTTACGTTGTATTCCGTCTGAAACTGTCGAAAGCTAACGCTCTCCGAACTTGACGGGCCATGCACTCGGTTGAGGTCTGCGGCCAATTCTCCAGAAAGCTCTTCAAACTGGGAGATAGCTTGTTGGACGGTGCGATTTAGGATGCCAAAGTCGGCGAAACTTTGAGGAGCATCCGACAGAATTGAATGTTGTGAGATTACATTTGCAAGTGCCGAAGCAGCTTCCTCGCCCCGCTGCTTAAGCTCTATGGGAAAAGAAGGTTCGCCAAGTGCATTTTTCGTCACTCGCTGTAATACCCTTGTCCAATTGTTCAATTGGCGATCGAGCGAACGCTTCTTGGTAGACAATACATTCTGCCACTCCTTAGTCATTCCGAGAGCTTCAAACAGCTCGCCCGTCGGCGTCTCAATGTTGAGTTGCCTTGTGTACCGCGGGCCAGCACTGTGCTCAGCCTCATGCAGATGTCTTTCGAACCATTGATCGCTCAGGATTGTCTCATCAAACCAATACCGGCGTCGGCCACCGTTGGGGTCAATTCGTAACAGTTCGCTTGTTAGCTGCGAAGCTGATGTGAGTTCGATCTTCAGGTTGATCCCTTGGGACTTGGCGGTTGCCCCCCATGTCGCACAATACTCTGCAAACCGCGTGGTCTCGCTTTTCCCTTTTCTGCCGGTCGGCCCTGTTAGATCGAACGGTATGCAGATAATATAGCGAGTTAGCTTAGGATGAACTACAAGCGCCGTCTTAATCGAAGCATCAAGGGCAGGCTTTGCCTTGTTGAGATCAAAAATATACTTTACTTGCCATCCCCACTCTGAACCATCAGGAAGACGCCAGACACACTCAACACCGCCGTCGCCGCCCGCACCACGATATCGAGAAAATGTGCTACCTGGCGGTATATTCTCTGTCTTCTCGGCAATTTGGCAGCAAAATTCTTCGAATGCTGCTTCTTTGCTACCATTGCGTGGAGCTATATGAGAGAAATTGAGATCTTTAGTATTCATGCCAACAAAGCCCTAAGTGGATTCGCAAACCGTCAATTCGTACAGAGCGACTACCGTTAAATATTACCTTGTATCAAAGCGCTTGGCTAGATTACTGGCTGGACCCAACCTGGACTCATTCGGCACCTTTCAGGATCATTTCGTTACGGCATGACGACTGCGAAAGACGATAGAGGAATCGCTCCAGCGTATAGCGTCAGGATGAGATTGTAATCTTCGCTTCGGGCCTTAGCGAGATTGAGGAGGCGTTATCTGACCGATATTGCTAGCGGATCATTTGAGCCATTACTCACGATGACATGGCCTCCATATAGGGCCGGAGAGATTTTCGACCCGGTCTATTTAAGCCAAGCGCCGCGAGAACATCCTGAATGCACCGGATGTCGAGCGGTCTGAATCGGTTAAACGTCGTATTGACTACATATTCGATTCGTCCAGACTTATCGATGATATCCCGTTTTGGTATTCGTTTCTTTCCGACCCCGATATTTGATTTCAGTTCGCGTAACGCTTCGTCGGTCAAAGTCCATCCACGAATTAAGTCCGCATCTTTGGTCATGTCGTCTCAACCTTTAGGTCGGGCCGTCAATAACTCCGTATGCCAGTATATGATAAGTGAAAGTATGTATGAGCTTGTGCTATCTCATCCAAAATATCCAATCGGACGCGAAAATTCTAGCTGCCGCTCCGATGGGTGGGTCTTTAGATCGGAGGCTGGGGTTCGGGAAGCGTTGCAAAATTGCTTGGTGCGATTTCCATCATGAGAACGACAGTCGTCTCCCAGTTGCTTAGCCCTCTCCTCAGCTTGAAGCCGCGCCTGGTGTAATCCCGAAGTCGTATGTGCTGCCGGATGGTGGGATAGGACGGAGCACGTTCTTGCGTTTTCGCCCACTCGACATAGGATTTCCAGCGTGGTTTGATTCCGGCAGCTTGGGCATACTCTCCAAATCGGCGGAGACCCATCTCACAGTCGTTGCGGGTATAGGTATGTTTGGGGGTTCGACGGGCGTTTCTAGGGTGCATGCATTTACTTAAAGCACGTCTCGTCGGACGACTGCAAGAATATTTTGATGACCATGGCGTAAGTGCTTGAAGACTCATTGATTTTTCACAATGCGTGATCGCATTTCCGTAACGATTTCCTTGATTTCACGCGCCGCGCCCGATCGTTGGCGGCGCGCCGACGCAACGGTAGGCGATTTCAGGTTAGCCTCGCCGTCAATGTCGGACGGGGTGCACCGCTGCCTTCAAGGGTATAATCAAGGCATGAATACTCTAAAGTTGTTTGTATTTTCGAATGCAATATTCGATTATGTGGATGTATGGGCTGCTAGTGACGAGGAAGCTAAAGCCCTGCTGCGAAATCATCACGATCCACAAATTCAGCAGCTGGCAGACGACGGTTCTTTGCATCGCTATATTAGTATTCCCGAGAAGCCAGGAGTAGGAAGTTACGCTCGACTTCCAGTCTATCCCAAGCTGGACACCTAAGGCTTTTTGATCAGAGGGGAGAAGGCTCCATCATTATTTGAGGGTAAGTTCTGACTGCCGGTTTTTGTTTTGCTGCTCGGGCCGAGGAATCCGCTTTCTTAACTGACCACCCGGCGGGACATATAGTGGTACTCCATAATAGCGCGGGTTCACCACGGGATTTGTGGTGTTTACCCGAGCTTGGGCTCCTCTGTTGGACTTGAACCAACGGTCGATAAGGCTACATTCCGCTCACGGGATTGTTCGTGCACCGCCGCAGATCATTGGCAATGCGATCTGGAGCTAAGATAGTGATCGTATTAAAACGCCTAACATTAATTACATTTGTTAGGCGTTTTAATCTCGGTTATTCGTTGGTTTCAACGGCGGTAGCTTCGCCAGCAAGCTCTGCTTCCAGTTGCGCGACCGTTGGCAAGCTGTCTTTGAGAGCTTCGGGTAATGCTTCGTTGAGCTTGTATTCGGAAATTCCTATCGGGGTACTCATGTTGCGAAGCGCGTACTCGGCAACGATTTTCTGTCCTTTCTGCTTGCACAGGATCATGCCGATGCTCGGGGCATCCTCGGGATGGCGCAGGAGGTCATCGACGGCTGCGAGATAGAAATTCATTTTACCGGTGTATTCTGGAATGAATGCGCCCGATTTAAGGTCGATCACGACATAGCAGCGCAGCTTGAGATGGTAAAAGAGAAGGTCGATGTAAAAATCCTGATCGCCGATCTCAAGGTGGTACTGTCGGCCGACGAACGCGAAGCCCGCCCCAAGCTCCAGCAGGAATTTTTGGATATGGTCGACCAGGCCCTTCTCAATCGCTCGTTCCTCGGCGTCCTGCTGGAGTGTGAGGAACTCGAAGTTATAGGGATCCTTGAGCAGTTGCCGGGCCAGATCAGATTCAGGCTTGGGCAAGGCCCGCTCAAAATTGGTTGTAGCCTGGCCTTGGCGCTTATAAAGCCCGCTTTCGATCTGAATAACAAGTACGTTACGGCTCCAGCCGTTTTCGACAGCGGCATATGCGTACCAGAGACGCTCATCGGCATCGGTTATCTTATCTAAGAGGGTGCAATTGTGTCCCCAGGGTAATTGCGCAACAGGCTGTTGCGCAAATTGCTCTTCCGGCCATGCCCCGGCGAACGTCTGCATGTAAACCAGATTGCGAGCGGATAATCCCGTCATATCGGGGAATTCCCGTCTGAGGTCGGCGGCAAGCTGGTCGATGATCTTTGTGCCCCATCCTTGCTCTCGTCGCCGCGCTAAGATATCTCGTCCGATGCTCCAGTAGAGCAGGATTAATTCGCGGTTGACGGCAAGAACGGCTTTGATTCGTGCCGTCTGGATGCGCGTCTTGACGTCGCGCAAGAAATCGGCGTACCCGGTGATCGCTTCGATCCCGGTTTCCGTTGTGGACATTATGTCTGTTTTCTTCTTCTTCATCGCTTCATTCTCATGGCGGTTCATGTGGAACTTTGTATAGTGGGCTGACGTAAGCGTCCAGCCCGGCCGCGCGCAGCGCGCACTTGCGCAGCAAGCCACTGCACAAGCGGCATCGACGCTGCCGCTATTTCCTCATCCCATCCACCGGGCTGAACTGGCGGTGCTGGCGCTCGATGTCTCCCTGACTGACAGCGACATAGCGGTTGGTCATGGCAAGATTGGTATGGCCGAGCAATTGTTGGAGGGTAAAGACGTTGCCGCCGTTGCGTAGAAACGTGACGGCGAACGTGTGGCGGAAGGTGTGGGGTGAGCACCTGACGGCCTCGATCCGGGCGATCACGCCGAGGCGCTCGATCAATTGTAAAAGGCCGGAGCGTGTGAGGGCTTCTCCCGTGCCGTAGCCACGGTCGGACTGGAATACCGGGCTGTCCGGTTCGCGCTCATCCTCGCGTAGGTAATTCCAAAGGGCCTTCGCCGTCGTGCGGCCGAAATAAACCGAGCGGTGCTTATTGCCCTTGCCGAGCACGACGGCGCGGCGCGTGCTCATGTCGATGTCGTTCAGCTTCAGGGCGCAAAGCTCGGAGGCCCGCACGCCGGTGTCGAGCAGGAAATAAACAATGGCAGTGTCGCGCTTCTTATGGGTGGTTTTGTTCGCCGCCGCCATCAACGCCTCGACCTGGCTTTCGCTGAACGGCTGAATCTGCTCGGTGCGCGCGATGGGCGGCGAGATCGCGTCCATCGGCGAGGAATCAATAATGCCTTCCTCGATCAGCCAGTGGAATAGAGGGCGCAGGTGGTTGTGGTAGGTCTTAACGGTTTTGGGCCGGACCTGCTTGGTGCGCTGGGCGTTGCCCCAGCGGCCGTTATCGCCGGTGTGGGCCGTGCTGATATGAGCGAAGAATTGCCGAAGCTCGAAGACTCCACACTCGCTGGCCTTCTGCTCGTTTAGAAACCATTCAAGCTTGCCGACGAGGAATCGGCGCATGGCTAAGGTCTGCGGGGAGTGCTGTCTGATCTCGCCGTCCAGCAACCAGCCTTGGGCGTATCGGGTCAGTTGAGACGTGGGAATTGCGGAATTGGATCGTGAAAATGAAGCGGTGCTTTTTTGCATTGTGCCCTCTCTTTGGGTGTGAGAGGGCGGTAGGACGCCATAACTGAAGCGGTGCAATTGAGAGTAATGTGCCGCAAAACTCTCTGTCCGGGTATGGAGGATAGCGGGATCGAACCGCTGACCTCTTCAATGCCATTGAAAAGGTCCTTTTCCATCTAAAAATCGCTCAGTTTACTCTAAAATCGAGGGTGCCTTACCGCCCGAAAATCGACAAATGAAGCGGTCAATTCTGGAGGCGCTTGCCTGCCTGACCGCAGGTGTCTGACTGTCGAGGATCAGTATACCCGCTGCATGACAATTCCTCGCGCGATGGTGAGCGTAAATTAATGGTCGGATCGGAGGCAGGCCGCAAGATTTCGTCCCATTGAGGCCGGATGGGACGACTTGCCGTTCTCGATTGTCGACCCAAAGCTGCCGACATTCTCGCACGGCTCTGTGGGGAGAGATCTTAACCAGAGCGTTTCCGGGATCGTTTGAAAGCCGACAGCGCGACTGTTTGCGATAATGACGGAACCCAGCTTTCAACTGTCACGGAAGCGCAAGGCAAGCGGAGCGCGGCAGGTGATAGGGAGAAGTGCCGGGCGGTGTTTGCGGCTGCACCGCCCGGCGGTTTTTGAGGCGTCCTACCGACCCTCAAAGCGTGAGTAGAGGAACGCGGAGAGTGAGCAACCATAAATGCGGCTGAGACGGCAGGCGAGGCCGTAGGGCGCCCAGCCCTGTCGTTCGATCTGACGCAGATAAGCCGTGCCTACACGCGCGCGGTTGGCTGCTTCGTCGATGGTATATCCGGCGCTCTCGCGTGCGACGAAAGCCGTCGTGATTGACCGCGTCCTTTGAGGGCGGCTGTCTTTGTTCTTTCTACCAGTCATGTTTAACGCTCGCGTTCGTTGCCGCGCTGCTTTTCGAGTTCGTCATTGACGAGCGCCAGCAGCTTTTCGTTTTGCATTGTCTTTGTCTGCGCGGGTTGCTTGGCGGTAAGCCCCGCCAGAATCTCGTTAAGGGAGGGTTCATGCCCCTGCGCTATTTCTTGAACCGCCTGCTCCACGGCATTAGTCAGACTGTCATACTTGGTGCAGATCGCCTTGGACGCGGCGGCGCTGATGTCCGATTCGAGCTTGGTCTGATCGTGCTCGGTCATAACTAGGTGACTGAGGCTATTCCATAGACGAACCTGTTGTTCTGGCGTCATGAAGGGTACTAGCGCGCTCTCGCGCTGATACGTATCGAGCCGTTGTCGGTGCGCGAACACTTGCACGGCTGGACCAATCGCGGCTTTGCTGCCAGCGAGTTCGTCATGCCGGGCGTCAAACAGACGGTCATGCAAATTCATTTCGAACGTGGCTAATCGCCCCTCAATTTCCTGCGGTTCTTCCCCGCGCTGCCGGGCGTGAACAGCATCCCGGTGCAATACATCCAATAACTCGCGGATATCATCCTCGATCGTGTTCGCTCGACGCATCTCCGTGCGGACCTCCATTCGTTAGTGTTTCAAGCAGGCTTACGTGTACGATGGGCGTAAAGACCGACTCCGTTTCGCCGGTATCTGGGTTCGTCCAAGGTTCGTAAAAGCCGCAGAGCTGGTCCTGAAGGCATAAATTGCGGCCTGGGTACTTGTCTTGCAGGGCGGCGGTGAGAGATTGCAGGTTGATGTTTGCGGTGCTCGCGTCACCGATCGCGTCGTCTATGCTAAGCAGTTGGGACGGCTCAGCCAACAACGCTTTCGGCTTTGGCGGCTGAATGGCATGCACCGGATTGGGCTTGAGCAAACCAGCATCGCTCATGGATTTGTAGGGCTGGTCGCGCAGGACGTTGATCTTCTCAAGGTGCGCCGCGCGAAAGCCTCGAATAAATACCAACGCGTCGTCTGGAGGCATGGTGAGAATCTCGTCCGGCATCATGAGCGGCCGAGAGACGAAGCTCATCCCGCCTGGTCCCGGAGTCATGGCGCTGTAGTTGCCCATAAACTTCGAGACGTAGTCCGCAGTCACTTGATCGCTGACGTTCATGAAGACCTGGGCTCCAGCGTTGGCGATGAGCGCATGAAATTGATTGTCGGGCATCATGGCAGAGAGCTGCGGGATCGAGTGGAACACCATCACGTATCGGGCGCCAGATCCCTCAATGAAGGAGATCGACTGCTCAAGGAGCGCCAACCGACCAACCACGTTGGCATATTCGTCCAGAAGGAATAGCGTTGGCACTCGGTGCCGGCGCGGACCGCGCAGGATTCCGATAATCAAGCTGGTCAGAACGAGACGAACCCATGGGGCATATTGCTCGGCCTTCTCGAACGGGCAGATGATGAAAATCGCCATCTTGTCCGTGTTCAGATCCATGGGGTTGAAATCGGATTTCCCAACGTGCTTGTGCCATGCCGGACTGTTGAGCCAAGCGGTGGAGCGAAGGGCCATAGAAACGAAAGATGCCCGCTCTTTCGGATTGACCTTGCCGTACCACGCGCCCATGCGCGATATGACGTCACGCAGGGCAAAGTCCGGGTGTTTATTGAACGTCAGGGCCTGGCAGGTTTTCTCCAATGGAAGGTCGATGCCGCTCACCAGTCGCGAAAACGCAATCAGCGTCCGCTGCTCAGGTGGCGTGTAGAATGCTTGATAGGTCATGACGGCGGCGAGTACCTGCCGCGCGCCGTCTCTCCAGTGCGGATCGCGCTCGCCGCCCTTGTCGACCAATAGCGCGTCAGCGTTCATGTTAATATCGTCCAGGACTTGCGCCTGATCCGGGTTGGTCAGCGAGGCATGCAGGGGATCAAAGCAGTGTGTTTTAAGATTCAATCCAAAACTTGCCAGCTTTTGTGTGGGGTCGAGTCTGATCACCTTCACGCCCTGGGACTCTAAATATTCGGATACGACCGCCGCGTTTTCAGCGCGCCCATCAATCACAACCCGGCTGCCGTTCTGATAGGTTAAGAGAATGGGGATAATGACCCCGACGTTCTTCCCGGAGCGTGCTGGCGCGACCAGAACAACATGGCCGGGCCGATTGAGGCTGGCCGGCTTGCCGCTCCCGGAGCGTGCCAAAATAATCGAGCCGCGCGCGGGATCGCAGTCAAAGAGTTGCACCTTGAGCGCGTCCTCAGGGGACAGAAAGCACGCCGAGCCATGCGCTTTGTTGTTAAAGTCGCCGCTGTATCCCGACGATCCTGAAGTGTTCATATAATGCCCTCTCACAAGCAGTAGGACCGGGAATGGGTGGATGCCATTTCCCGGTCCGAGTCGATCTAAAGCTTGCCCGTTGTGCTTCCCCCACCTCCTTCCCAGTAGTGTAGGTGATTGGCTGCAATCCGGTGCATCAGCCGGTGCAGCACGTCGATCATGTTCCGAGCTTCTTGCTCCTGGTTTGTGAATAACCCCTTGCCAACCATCCAGGCCATTTGCGCGAGGGGACCAAGCGCTGAAACAAGCGGCGGCTCGGCCAGTCGCTTATGGCAGGCTGTGTATTTGTAGAGCGAAAGCTCAAGGAGCGGTACTTGATGAACCCAGGCACGATTGACCATTGAGACGAGGGCATACGGGCACATCTGCTCTGCTCGTCTATATAGCATTAGTAGCGATGGCCCGTTTGGGAACTCGCCACTGATACTCATGTCGCCGCTGAATTGATTGCCAGTGGCGGACTCATCAAACAAGAAGTGAATGTACTTCCAGGCTTGGTTTTGCACCTTTGGCTCAGACCGCGTGATGCAGAAGATTCCTGACCGCACTTCTAAGTAATCTCCGTCTTGCAATATGAGAGCTTGCCGCTCCTGGTCTGAAGGTTGAACGATCACTACACACCTCCTTCAACTCGTCCTCTTGCATTTCGCCAAGAAGATCAGGATCGGGACCGAAATGCCGGGCAAAAACCAGCCGAGCACGAATCCAAGAATAGGATTGAGCTTAAACTTTTTGGCGATTGCAGCGTTCAGCAGGCCGAGCAGGCAGCCGCAAAATAGATAAAAGATCGCTTGCAGCACATCGATTGGTTGCATTGTAAACCTCGCATTAGGTTTGCCGAGGAGCGCTGCGCCACGAGGCCGAGCGCCCCTCGGGCGGTCGTTGGCTAATTAGTAGCCGCCCTGCATGCGGCGAATCTCGAGTCTTCGCTGCTCGGCCGCGAAGCCGTTTTCACGGGCCATCCGCGCCTCGTAGCTTTCGCCGGGCATCTGCGGGGTGAGCGGAATTCCACCGCTAGCCTGCTGTGCACCGGCGTTCCAGAGTTCCTGGTGGGACATCGGCCCCATCGGATCGGGAAACGGATTGAAGTAATCCGACATACTGACTTCCTCCTTTCTCATCGTTTGAAAGGGTAAAATGCCTAATCAGAAGTAAATTCCTGGTTGCCGTCACTTCCCTCTCACTGAGAGAGTCGATCATAAGGCAAATCTTTTTGCTGCTCTCGCAAACATTTCGACGATTTTTTTCTTATGCGAAAACTGGAACTGCCAGAGCATCTGGTTCATCTCCAATTGAAGGCTGGCAGAGATTGGGTGAAAGCCGATCGCGATGCTTTTTTCTTGTGGTTAGCGAGCGAGGAGACCACCTTCCATCTTTCGAAGCTGGCCGTCGTGAATTTGGCTCCGCCATCCAAAAAAGATGCTGAGGATGTGGTGGCTAGCTGCATCGAATATTTGTTCAGACGCATTCTGAGGAGTAGCGTAATCGTAAGCGACCTGTGCGCAGCCATTAAGAGAAAGCTCAAGCAGACATGCATTGACTACATGCGGTCCGAATCCAGTCGGAGAGAGGCCCCGAGGTCGTACACCGATCCTGAGGGCCAGATCGAACTTGAGCGTCTAGCGGAGATTGATACTCATCGTCGCAGTTTCCTCACAACCGTCAGCGACCTACCGGAGGCGATTGCGCTGAATGCGGCGATCTGGCCCGTAGTTCGGAGATGCCTAAAGAATCCGTCCGTCCAGCTACGAGTCGTTGAGTTGTACTTTCACCGAAGCGAGCCAACGTTTCGAGAAGTAGCAGAGGCACTAAACTGGCATGACAAAGATGCCGTCAATCGGGTGTATAGGCGATATACAGCAGCCATAAAGCAACTCGCTGAGTGCTCGTTTATGCAGGAGTATTTGGGCTTATTGCCGGAGGTCGTATAATGCCGGATCGTGATATTGTTCGAGAAATTCTTGCGCACGTGCGTGAGCGGGAATCAGTAGCGATCGATACTTCCGTCGCTCTCGACGGCGACCACGCAACGGATGAGGAAATCATTGCATATGAAGATGGCAGTTTAGACGGGCCGGCGGCGGACCGACTGTGGGCACATGTGAACCGATGCAACCTGTGCTGGGGGCGTCTAGATGCCCTAATGCGACTGGCACCAGAGTGGGAAACTGAAGAGGGGGCGAAAGGACTGACCGTCCTCCGAGAGCGGGTCATGGCGCGGCTTGGCGATATCGAAGCAAGAATTAGCCAGCCGGCAGAGGAAATACAACTATCGCTCGGATTACTAAACGACCACCTCACATTTCTTCTTTCGACTGGACTGGCTCCAAAGGCTCAGGATCGTATTCGCGGCGGCATTCAGGATTTGGCGTTGTTCAACTCGGAATTCGGCCTGTCATCCGGCGTTGCTGCTGGGACTATGCAGAGCAACAGTGATGCACCTAACGAGGATCGTTTGAACGCCGAAATTCCAGACTTGTTATCCAATGGGCAACCGAATCCAATCAAAGGAATGAATACCCTGATCCTCCGTCGGCTGACGGAAAACGAGTGGGATATCGTACCGGGGGGCGATAACGCCGAACTGCTTAACAATAGAGACAATGCCGAGGAATTGATCGCAGCATGGTTTTACACGCTCGAAAGCCTAATCGAGCGTGAGCGAGGGTGATTTAGAAGCAGGGTGACAAGATAAGGAACGTCGTTGCTCCCCGAATATGTCAGGCATGATTTCCGAGGACAGTATGCATAGCAGTTCAATCGATACGACAAGAGTACTGGATATCATAGAACAAGTACAGTCCTTGGGAACGATCGAGGCTCGCCAGACTTTGCAGGCGATTATCGACGAGGTAGAAAGTGCAGCCTCGCTTCGTAGCGACCTAACCATCGTAACAGCCGATCCCTCTGCTTCTGTCGGAGGTCGGATTGGTCTAGCAATGGCTCTAGCGAAGTACAACGATATAGTATCCGATGAACAATCATCGCTCCTGAACGAAGCCAAACGATTGATCGATAACCATTCCCACGACGACAAGCTATCAAACTATTATCGCGATGAGATCACCGCGTCGGTCCAACCTATTCCAGATGACGTTTATTCCCTTACTATCCCTACAACATTGGATGAGGCGTGCGTCTTGATAGGAATCGTTCATTCGTTGTATGAAGTCAACGATGGCGACCGGTCAGTCCACGTCATTGGACTCGCCAGGGAGGGGCTTTGCGATATCGAAGCCCCGCGCACAACTCTTCGAAACTTTTATGCGGCGGCCACAAAGGCGTATTATGCGTTAGCGATGAGACAGCCTGAAAACGCACGAGCATCCCTTGAGGAGTCCTTACGAAACGTTAACTTGGCGATTGAGTTCGAAGATGATGGGGGGCGCCCACGAAGTAGTCTGTTCAACCGGAAGTCTAGGCTTCTTTACGATCTCGGCCGGTTTGACGAGGCACTGCCAGCGGCTCTTGAAGCGCTTCAGTTCGCGGACGGCGACGAGAAGACACGTCGCTCGTCGACAGTTTCGCGAATTGCCGCTAAGCTCACAGACCAACGTCAGCTAGCCGATTCTGCCGTCAGCTTTCTTCAAAGCTACGTCGACGGGATGCTGTGGCACACGACCCAACTTGATAGGCTGGCGTACTGTCATGAGCGCCGCGGACAAGTGCAGTTTGCCGTTATTAGCCTTTGTGAAGGTGGTCTTCCACAACTTGCCTTTCAATTATGGGAGGCTGCCAAAGCTGTCGAAATCAGGTTGTCAGTTTCTGATCCACGCAGCCATGGTGTACGTAGAGAGCTATTGCGAGAAGCTACCGCTCAAGATCGCGAGAGACGAACGCGACAGCTACTCGGTGATAAGGATTCGAAAAACTTAAACCTTAGCAAGTTGGAGCAAGCCTATGACGAAGTCCAAGAACTCATCGGTGTCATCGTCCGGGAATTGATCGACAATCCACTTCAACTTCCCAAGGGCGTTCTCTATATTTCGTACTGTCTTCAAAACGACAATGCTGGATGGCTGTTTACGCTAGACCGCTCTGACCTCACGTCTGAAAGACTATCATTCGGTGCTCATGAATCGCGGCAATCGATGAAGCCGCCAATAGATGAGGTTCTAACTAATAGTGTAAAAAACAGGATAGAGGACGCTTGGCAAGTCATTGTTTCTCCAGACGACGGCCTATGGCAATTCCGATTTCTCCACGCTTTACCGGCATTGCAGGAGCGGGAGTTCTCGCTCATAGAATCCTTATGCACTCTCGCATCCTCGAACAATCGAGAGCCCAGTTTAGGGCTAGATTCAGCTTCTGACAGAGACATTAACGTGATCGTTGCTGGCTCATCGTATGCAGAAACGACTAAGCCTCTTTGGCTGTCGTCCGTTGCCCTTCGTCAGGTGTCCACCCATTATGGACAGGAGACTATGGCGATTGCTAGCGATCAAACTTTTGACAAACAGGCCCTGCAACACTTAGTTGCGCGTGGGCCAAAATTGCTACACGTCGTGGGACACGCCTTATTCAGCAATCCGCGAGATTCTGGTTCAATCGCCAGAAGTGTGCTTAACAGCGGTATCCAGGTACGTTCTGATTCTGGGCAAGCCGAGTTACTAACTGCGCTAGACTTCGAAGAGATAGCCGTCCCCATTGATTTGGTCACGCTGAGTTGCTGTGAATCTGGACTTGGGGTTCCTTTTACTGAGGGCTTGGCTGGTCTCCCTCTTGGGCTACGGTGTGTGGGAACACGTGCATTGGTAGGAACACTCGTACCAACTTCCGAAATTGGATCCTTATTCGTAATGAGCAAACTCCACCAGTATCTTGCGTCCGGCGAGCGGGTTGGCTCTGCAATGCTTCGTCTAAGGGGCTGGTCAAAAGGCTTGTCCAACGCTGACTTGGAGCAAATGTCGGAATGGCTTAACGATCAGCCGGAAATAACTCAGTGGCTCGCCACAAATCAAGACAATTCGACCGCACCAAGTCATTTAAAATTTGCAATTGAGAACGTAGAAAGGGCACTCATTTTGCTGGGTGACCCAAACGTTCAGGCTGTCGTCGCATAAGGTTTCATCCTCCGCGACCCGATCGGAATATATCGTAACGAAATTACCTGGGACAATAGATTATTTGCCAGAAACGTAGGCAATTAGTATTCGTCGATACAATTGCAATATATCTGTAATCTTTTATTGATATGTTTAGTTTACGTAAATGCATTGGAATTGATAGGAGCCAAGGATGGCGACGGAAGAGAATCTCGAACGCGGATTATTGGATTGTTCGGATTTCGGAGAAGCGGCAGGCGTCGTCGACCTACTCGCGCGCGGAGCCAGGACAGACGCGATAAATGACGAGGGCTACAACGCCCTTATGCTGGCTGCCCGATATGGCAGTGTGGAGTGTGTTAACGCACTTATCGACGCCGGAGCGTCACTCGATGCTGTCAGCCCTGCGGATGGTAGCTCTGCTTTGATGCTCGCTGCCAAATACGGAAACGTCGACTGTGTCAAAGCGCTTCTTATAGCCGGAGCCAACGTTAGCCTCATAGATACAGAGGGAAACACGGCGGCCGATGCTGCGAGATTGAGTCATCAGGAAGGATGCAAAGCTGTACTGTTTGCTGCGAAGATCCGCGCTCGCGACGTCCATCCTGACACCGCACCAATTCCTAACCGTAAGCCTCAGCCATAAGCAATAGTGTGATTATTCTGTTGCATTTACCCGAAGCAAATGCCACCATTTAGCTCATGGCACGCGGCATCACCATCACAATCAAACGGCTTGTCGAGCGACGGGAACGCCGCTCGGGTGAGATTGGCGTGTGCATTTGGACCGGGCAGCGCTTGACAAGAGTGGACAGCCTGCCGGAATCGCCCAAGCTAGCGTATGTGTACGGTAGCAAGCCCAAGATCGTAGAAACCCGGATCGAATTCCTGCCGCCCGACGTCATTCCTCTTGATGGGCTGCGGTATCGCAAGCAGGTCTTGCCCAAAATGCGTGCGATGGGCCTGATCCGCACGCTTCCACCCGGTGCCTCTAAACATCGTGATCGCGTTCCCTCGAACGATCGCTTAATCGCCTGTTGATACTCTCGACGAGCGTGTTCGGATCGGTTCGGAGTGTCGCGGCTGTTCGAGGTGTGTCCGAAGTTTTGCCGGTCATGCGTTGACTGCGATCTGTATTGGCTTGACCGTCTTTCGTCCGTTCAACAGCGTTCTCGTTGCAGCGTGGTGGCTCGATCTGCATCTTAACGCGGAAGGCGTCGGTCTCGACGTCCTCAAGCAAGCGCACGGGGTTGTAAGGCTTGCCCTGATGCCTGATGACGTAATCCCGGCGCTGTCCCGGCTCAAGCGACAACCCGATGCGCGCCAGACGTTCCTCAAACTCCCGTCCAGTCCGACTGGTATCCCAGGCCGCCTTAACAACCACGCAAAGCGCCTTTCGGGACGTGCCAGCTTCCTTCGCCATTCGGTTCTCAAGCGAGCGAGCTTTATTGTCGCTTCGTTGCGGCTTGTTCTCCAACACTCGCAGCCCAAACTCTCGTTCCATGTGACGGGCGAGGGACTCGCGGATGCGCCCGTCGTGGCTCATTTTGCGCAGAGGGCCACCATCAGGGCTAACACGCGAATAAACGGCGTGCCAGTGATCCCTACCGTCAAGATTGTGAACAACGACGACCCGGCCGTGCTCGGTGAGCTTCAACCTACGTTCCAACTGATCCAAGGTTTGATACCACTGCGCCCGCGACAGTGATTCGTTGTCCGGTAGCCTGATAGCGACATGATAGAGAGGCTTCCTCCCACGCGTTGTTCCGTACGCCTCGGCTTCCCAGGATTTCAGGATCGTCGCGAGGTCGTCCGAAGCAGTGCCGCGAACATCAATGAGCGTCGCCTTTTGGTTGCGGTTTTCCTTCAAGAGATAATTGGCCAGTTGCCCGCCGTCCTTGCGGCTGCGTCCCTTTATGATCATCGGCCTGAGTCTCCCAATGCCGCCATGACCGCCCGGACCGCTTCCGCCAGCCGTGCGCGGTCTTGCTGCGCGTCGCGGAACGCCGACAAGTCTCCATTGATGTTCGCTTGCTTCGCGATTTGGTTGAGCAGACCACCAACTTTGTTGATGCTGGCGATTGCCGTGCCGAGCAGGGCTGCATTCACCGTTTTGGCGCGCCGACGTTCGGGTGCTTTCGGATCAAGCAACAGCGACCTGACAAAGAGCGAGAGTTCGACGTTCGCGGCCGTCGCCTGTTCTTGCAAGTAGGCGAACTGCTCCGCCGTCACGCGCACGCTGAGCAAGCGCTCAAGACGCGGCTGTGCGTTCTTCATCGTTTGCCGTTTTACGGGGATGCAACGGGGCTGGCCCCTTGCCGAGTTGTGGCTTTTGTCATGCAAGCCGGAGGGCTTGTATGACAAAGGCACCACTCGCGGCAACACCGAAGCAAGCGAGCGCGTGCGGATGACGCGTGCGTGTCGGTGGTGGAGGCGTGTGAGCAAGGGCGATGAAGCCACCTCACGGCGGCTCATCTCAAGCGGGTAGATCGACTGCTGAAATTGTACCCACGTTCGATGCCATATCCAACCGCGTGGGATATGAGAGTTTGCATGATCGAAAACGGCGACCAACAATGCCAGGTCCGCAATCCAGTTGCCCTGATAGGCGTGGAGTTGAAGCTGGTCAGTTGCGGCGTGGTCTCCATTGGTTGGATCGGCCGCGTTGGCTCTGCTGTCGCGTCGGTACATAACGGACCGGCAAACTGACGTCGCACTCCAGGCTTGCCAGTAACATTCCAACGGCGGCGGATTGCTTATCACTTGGCAAGGCTGTGATGTGTTCCCTCGCGTAACGCACGGCGTCAAACACAAGGTCATCCCAATTGGATTCGTCGATATGATTTTCTGTATTCATCGGGGAACACGCATAGCGGGTATGTGGCGGAAAATCACTAGTTTTCTGCTGACTCTAGGGAAGATTTCGAACGACGAAATTATCATGCTGACGCTCCCCTCTATAGGCAAAGTTGTTGCTGCCCAGAGCGTGCCGGCGCAATCGACGTGGCTGTCGGCGCGGCCTCCGGCTGCATGCAGTTGACGTAATCCGCAGCTGCCTGGGCGTGCCTCGCGGCTGTGAATATCGCGCGTTTGTCCGACTTGAGAATCTTGAGCCAGCTTTGGATATAGGCGGTGTTTTCTTGCTTCGGCTCAGGCGCAAGGCCGAGGTCGGCGGAGATATAAGCAGCGGCTAACTCGGCAATCAATTCTTCGGCGGCGTATTTCTCGTCGCCGAAGCGATTCTTGAGATCGCGGTTCAGACGGGATTCATGTCCCGTCCAATGACCGAACTCATGCGCAAGGGTTCCGTAGTAAGCTATCGGATCGACGAAAACCTCGAACGGCGGCATTTGGATAAAGTCATCCGAGGGACGATAGAACGCCCGATTGCCGCCGTGACGAATTTCAGCGCCAATCGCCGCCATAAATGCCTCGGCATGGGCAATCCGCTCATGCCCTGGCCGGGGAGGCAAGGTTGGCGCTTCGTAGCCTTCCGTTTGTGCGATGTTGAAAAGCGGGAACGCACGGGCAATCCAACGCGTGCCGCTGTCGGCGGCGTCACGCGGCGCTTCATGGCTTTCGACAGCGTCGCCCGTCTGCACGTCCAATGGTTTCCAGAAAACACCGATCGCTGACCTCGATCCTTTGCGGACTTGCAAACCCAGTTCCGCGAATTGACGATAG
>Ga0206797_1017_pt1 | contig 49683 bp, 44 predicted proteins | sample Alteio_BWOrgCont_69_FD_152894 | JGI IMG/M metagenome (GOLD analysis project Ga0206797, IMG submission 152894) | Enriched cells from forest soil in Barre Woods Harvard Forest LTER site, Petersham, Massachusetts, United States -... | ecosystem: Environmental > Terrestrial > Soil > Temperate forest >...
GTCAGCTACAATCGCACGCGCCCCCGATGGGATGGGCGTTTGTGCGGCGGCGGATGGCAGCGGAATTGGGCGACGATTGGGCCGCGAAATTTCAATCGTTCGAAAAAATCGCGGCGCATGCCGCTTCGCTTGGCCAGGTGCATCGCGCCATCGCGCATGACGGCACACATTTGGCATGCAAACTCCAATACCCGGACATGGCGAGCATTGTTGAAGCGGACTTGGCGCAGCTTAAATTCCTGATGGGGCTGTATGAAAATTTTGACAAGGCCGTGCGGGTAGGGGAAGCACATGGGGAAATCGCCGCGCGGCTGCGCGAGGAATTAGACTATGCGCGTGAAGGTCGCGCGATGCAGTTATATACCTATATATTGGCGGGCGAGGGCGGCGTGCATGTGCCGCGATTGGTGCCGGAACTTTCCACCGATAAACTGCTGGCGATGACGTGGCTCGATGGCGCGCCGTTGATGGATTTCACGGGCGCGCCGCAAGCGCAACGCAACCGCATCGCGATGAACCTGTTCCGCGCGTGGTATGTGCCGTTTTACGGTACCGGAGTCATCCACGGCGATCCGCATTTGGGGAATTACACGGTGGGGGCAGGCGACGCGATTAATCTGCTCGATTTTGGATGTATTCGGATTTTTGACGCGTCGTTTGTGCGCGGCGTGATTGATTTATACCGTGCGCTCGAACGCAACGACACCGCGCTGGCGGTTTCGGCCTATGAAACCTGGGGATTTAAAAAACTGTCCAAGGCGCATATCGAAACGCTGAACATCTGGGCGCGATTTTTATACGGGCCGATTTTGGATGACCGCGCGCGGACGATTGGGGAATTGGACGGCGCTGGGATGTACGGCCGCCAAACCGCCGCGCAAGTCCACCAGCGACTGCGTGAACTGGGCGGCGTTGCGGTGCCGCAGGCGTTTGTCTTTATGGACCGCGCGGCGCTCGGCCTCGGTTCGGTATTTTTACATCTGCGCGCGACGTTGAACTGGCACAATCTATTTCACGAATTGATCGCGGACTTTGACGAAACCGCGCTCGCCAAGCGCCAGGCGGCGGCGCTGCGCCTCCACGGGTTGGCTGCTAAATAGGGAAAAAATCAAATAAATTCATTTAGTTGCATTAAAATGGCGCAAATGACGATAAATTATTGTGCGGCCTGCTTAAAAGTGCTATTTTACTGGGATTAACCTGCGGAGGTACAAAATGTGTGAAGAATATGCAAAAGAAAATCCAACCGCTCTGGAACCTACTGTGGCTCCCGTTAAGCGCGGCGCTAGGATTGGTGTGAATAGGTTGAAAGACGGGGGCGGCCTGATTACATTACAAATAGCAGGGCCTACTTTGGCAGCATTAGAGAAGTTAACTGAGTTAGATTTTAGAAATCCTGAAAGTGTCAAGGAGTTCTGCACAACTTTCATGAGGGTGGGTGTATCCGTTGGTCGGAAAGGCCGAGCAGGTCAGCCTGTCATAACTGCTAGACCCAGAAAAGACGGAGGTCCAGATATGCGGACCGCACGGACTGTAAAGATGACTGTGGTGCAAAACCCTGAACCTACTCAGTAACCAAATTAATCTGGATAGTTGTTCGTTTTCGTCATCACACACTGAAACAATTCGTTATTCGGGCCGGGTGGGCGAGTCTGATAGCATGGCCGGCATGAACGGAAAACTATTCGGCACGGACGGCGTGCGCGGCAAGGCCAACCAAGGCCCGATGACGCCGCAGGCGGTGCTCAACCTCGCCATCGCGGTGGCGGCGGTGCTGCCGCGCAAGCCTGCGCCTGGTGCGGTGCGGCCAAAGGTCGTGATCGGCAAGGACACGCGCCTGTCCGGTTACATGATAGAATCCGCATTGGAATCCGGTTTTATCGCGGCGGGGGTGGACGTGATGCTCGTGGGACCGATGCCGACGCCGGCGGTGGCGCAACTCACGCGGTCGCTGCGGTGCGATTTGGGAATTGTGATTTCCGCTTCCCACAATCCGTACGAAGACAACGGCATTAAATTATTCGGCGCGGATGGGTATAAAATTTCAGACGAATTGGAAAACGCCATTGAAAAAAAGATTTCTGAACTGACGGAGCGCGATTTGGCCGCGCCGATTTCTCTCGGCCGCGCGACGCGCCTCGAAGACGCATCGGGGCGCTACATTGAATTTGCGAAATCATCGCTGCCGCGCGGCGTGCGATTGGACGGATTGCGGATTGCTTTGGATTGTGCGAACGGCGCGGCGTATAAGGTTGCCCCGCGAGTCCTGTGGGAATTGGGCGCTGAACTCATCACCATCGGCGACCAACCGGATGGGCTCAACATCAATGCGGGTTGCGGCGCCACCGATACGCGCGCGCTGCGCCAAGTGGTTTTGGATTACCGGATGCATATCGGCGTTGCGCTGGACGGCGATGGCGACCGGTTGATTTTGGTGGATGATAAAGGCGAGTTGGTGGATGGCGACCAGATTTTGGCGCTGCTGGCCACGCAAATGCAGCGCGCGGGAACGCTCGTGCGGGACGGCATCGTGGCGACGGTCATGTCGAACCTGGGTCTTGAACGTTATTTGAAAAACTTGGGCCTGGGTCTCGTGCGCGCGAAGGTTGGCGATCGCTGCGTTGTCGAAACCATGCGTAGCGGCGGGTATAATTTGGGCGGCGAACAATCGGGCCACATTGTGATGTCGGATTTCGCGACGACGGGCGACGGGTTGATTTCTGCGCTACAGGTTTTGTCGATTTTATCGGCGGCTCAAAAACCCGCGCACGAAGTATTACGATTGTTTGAGCCTGTCCCGCAGCAATTGCAAAATGTGCATTACAATGGCGGCGGCGATCCGTTGGCGAATGATAATGTTCAGCGTACCATTGAGCGCGCGGTGCTGTCGCTTAACGGTCGTGGGCGGATTTTGGTGCGTCCATCGGGCACGGAGCCGCTCATCCGTGTGATGGCCGAGGGCGATAATGCGGACGAAGTTTCGGCCGCCGTCACGCAAATCTGTGACGCAATTAAAGCTGCGGCTTAATTTTGCGCCCTTGACAGAATAGTGTCTTACAAGGAAAACTGCGGGACAAATCTAACCCACAAAATAGAAAATGACCCTGCCCGAACCGTCCCGGAAACCCCAAAATCCCTGCTTTTCTTCAGGCCCATGCGCCAAGCGGCCGGGCTGGACGGTTGATGCACTGAGCGGCGCGCTGGCTGGGCGTTCGCACCGCTCCAAACCCGCGATGGCGAAGATTCAGGAAATGTTGAATCTGACGCGCGAAGTTTTAGAAATTCCGGCGGATTATCACGTGGGCCTGACCGCAGCGTCCGATACGGGCGCGATTGAGCTGGCGATGTGGTCAATGCTCGGCGCGCGCGGCGTGGATGTGTTTGGCTATGAAGTTTTCGGTAACGATTGGATCACGGACGTCACCAAACAATTAAAAATTCCCGAAGCGCGCGCGTTCACCGCGCCGTTCGGTGAATTGCCCGATCTACGTCAGGCGGATTTTAACCGCGACGTCGTGTTTACCTGGAACGGCACAACGTCCGGCGCGATCGTGCCGAATGGCGATTGGATCCCAGGCGCGCGCACGGGCCTGACCTTTTGTGATGCGATTTCGGCCGTGTTCGGCGTGCCGATGCCATGGAGCAAATTGGACGTGACGAGCTTCAGCTGGCAAAAGGGTCTGGGCGGCGAAGGTCAGCACGGAATTTTGGTACTCTCGCCGCGCGCGATTGAGCGTTTGCAAACCTATACGCCGCCATGGCCGATGCCGAAAATTTTCCGCCTGGTGAAAAAGGGCGAAGTGGCAATGGGCTTTTTCAAAGGCGAGACGATCAACACGCCGTCCATGATTGCGGTGGAAGACGCATTGGATGCGCTGCGCTGGTGTAAATCCATTGGCGGTTTGGCCGCGCTCACCGTGCGCACGCAGAAAAATTATCGAACGATTGCCGATTGGGTTGCCCGCACGCCGTGGGTGGAGTTTTTTGCGAAGGACGCGACCACCCGTTCGCCCATTGCGGTGACATTGCAAATCACGTCGCCGGAATATGCCGCGCTCGATGAAGCTGGGCAACGCGCGTTCAATCAACAACTCGTCGCGCGCGTGGATGCGGCGGGAGCGGGATTTGATTTTAATAATCACAAAGGCGCACCGCCTAGCTTGCGCATTTGGTGCGGACCCACGGTGGAAGCGGCGGATGTCGCGGCACTGCTCGAATGGATTGAATGGTCGTACGCACAACAATCTCAAACCGCAAAGGCTGCCTGATGAAAGTTTTAATCGCCGATAAAATGTCCGAACGGGCACAGGAGATCATCACCTCGCGCGGGCTGCATGCGGACGTAAAAACGGGCCTCAGTGCCGAGGATATCAGCAAAATCGCAAATGATTATGATGCGATCCTCGTGCGGTCTTCGACCAAAATCACCGCGCCCATCATGGCTGCAGCGGGAAAATTAAAAGTTATCGGTCGCGCTGGCATCGGCGTTGACAATATCGACGTGCCTGCCGCCACTGCGCGCGGGATTGTGGTGATGAATACGCCGCACGGCAACGCGGTAACGACGGCGGAGCATACGTTGGCGCTGATGTTTGCGCTCGCGCGGCATATCCCGGCGGCGGACATCACCACGCAGGCGGGCAAGTGGGAGAAAAATAAATTCATCGGCGTTGAGCTATATGGCAAAACGCTGGGCGTGATTGGTTGCGGGAATATCGGCGCGTTAGTGGCGGAACGCGCCTTGGCGCTGAAGTTAAAAGTCATCACGTACGATCCGTTTTTGTCGGATGACAAAGCGCGCCAGCTGGGCGTGAATAAAGTTACGCTCGACGAAATTTTTGCGCAAAGCGATATCATCACGTTGCACGTGCCGCTGAACGAACAGACGCGCAATATTATTAATGCAGCGGCGTTGGCGAAATGCCGCAAGGGCGTGCGGATTATCAATTGCGCGCGTGGGGGTTTGGTGGATGAGGGCGCGTTGCGCCAGGCCATTGAAAGCGGGCACGTCGCGGGCGCGGCGTTGGATGTGTTTTCCGAGGAACCCGCGCTGAATAACGTGTTATTTGGCGTGCCGGGCGTGGTGTGCACGCCGCATTTGGGCGCAAGCACCGTTGAGGCGCAGGAAAACGTTGCGCTGCAGGTTGCGGAACAAGTTGCGGATTTTCTGTTGTCGGGCGCGGTGGCGCATGCGGTGAATATGCCCGCGCTGTCGGCCGAGGATGCGCTGCGCCTGCGGCCGTATTTGAAATTGGCGACGGACATGGGATCGTTCCTCGGGCAAATTATGTCGGGCGATTTGCAGCAGGTGACGATTGAATATTCGGGCGACATTTCGAATTTGCGATTGGCGCCCGTCACGACCGTTGCACTGCAAGCACTGCTTGCGACGCATATGGAAAGCGTAAATGTCGTCAACGCGCAACTGCGCGCGCAAGAACGCGGGATAAAGGTGGAAGAAATCCGCGCGAATGACGAAACGGATTACCGCAGCCTGATAAAACTGACGGTAAAAACCAGTCAGGGCACGCGCTATATTGCGGGCACGATTTTCGCGCAATCTTCGCCGCGGATTGTGGAGATCGATGGTATCGGCGTTGAGGCCACGCCCGCGCGACATTTGCTCTTCATCCGCAACGAAGACAAACCCGGATTCGTGGGTGCGGTTGGTAATGCGTTGGCATCGCATAAAATTAATATCGCATCGTTTCATTTGGGCCGTGCCGCTGTGGGCGGCGAAGCCATTGCAATCGTAGCGGTGGATCAGCAGCCGTCGCCTGAGGTCGTGAAACAATTATCGAAACTCCCGCTGCTGATTGAAGTGCACGCGTTGGAATTCGCATCGTGAGTAAAACCGCTCGATCCGTTGTTGTCGTCGGCGCACAGTGGGGCGACGAGGGCAAAGGCAAAATTGTTGATTGGCTGTCGGCGCGCGCGGATGTCGTGGTGCGGTTTCAGGGCGGGCATAATGCGGGCCACACGCTGGTCATCGACGGAAAAGTTTATAAATTGCGCCTGATTCCGTCGGGGATTTTGCGTGCGGGAAAAATTTCCGTTATCGGCAACGGCGTGGTCGTGGACCCGTGGGCGCTGCTCGCCGAAATCAATGAACTGCGCGAACAAGGCGTAGAAATCTCGCCAAAGAATTTACGCATTGCGGAAAACGTTCCGCTGATTTTGCCGGTGCACGGGGCGGTGGACCGCGCGCGCGAAGCGGCGCTGGGGAATGAGAAACTGGGTACCACCGGGCGCGGGATTGGCCCGGCGTACGAAGACAAAGTCGCGCGCCGCGCAGTGCGATTGATTGATTTAATGCAGCCGGAGTTTTTAGCGCAGAAAATTCAGGTGCTGCTGACGCATCATAACGCAACGCTGCGCGGGTTTGGCGCGCCGGAAATGAACGCAGCTGAAATCACGCAATCGGTGCTCAAAATTGCGCCGGAACTTTTATCTTACCAGGCAGTGGTATGGCAGGAATTGCAAGCCACACGCAAAAATGGCGCGCAAATTTTATTTGAAGGCGCGCAGGGCACGTTGCTGGATGTGGATCACGGCACCTATCCGTTTGTCACGTCATCAAACACAGTAGCGGCGCAGGCCTCAGCGGGCAGCGGCGTGGGGCCGGGCACGCTGGATTATGTGCTGGGAATTACCAAGGCATACACAACGCGCGTTGGCACCGGGCCATTTCCAACCGAACAGGAAAATAACGTGGGCGAATTACTCGGCACGCGCGGGCATGAATTCGGCACGAACACTGGGCGCAAACGGCGTTGCGGATGGTTTGATGCGGTGCTGGTGCGCCAGGCGAATGCGATATCGGGCATCAATGGCATGGCGCTCACGAAACTCGATGTGCTCGATACATTGCCGGAAATTAAAATCTGCACAGCGTATGAATTGGACGGCAAGCGGTTGGATCACTTGCCCGCGTGTCAGGTTGCGCAAACGCGCGTGAAGCCAGTGTATGAAACGCTGCCGGGATGGCAAAGCCCAACGGCTGGAATCCGCGAATGGAAAAAACTGCCGCCGCGCGCGCAGGCCTACGTGAAACGTATTGAAGAACTTTGCGAAACGCCCGTAGCATCCATTTCCACCAGTCCCGAACGCGAGGATACTATCCTCATCACGGATCCTTTTAACGCATAGGAACGGGGACATATTGGGGGTGAATCTGTTATCTTCCTCAAATGTCCAAATACCGAATCGGAAATTTCGCGTTTGACATCACGCAGCCGCTGCCCGAGTTTTCCAGCGCCTGGGCGGATGCCTATGCGGTTGAGCCGCATCCGGAACACCCAGGCGGCTTGATTGCGCTCCTGCAAAATCACCGGCTGCCGCCGCGCATTGACGTGTGGGAAGCGCTGGAAGGCCCCAAGATTGGCGCGTTACAAACGATTTTGGATTATGAAATTGTGCCGGTTGGCGTTCAACACAAATTAGGATTTGTGATGGAGCGGCCCCCGGGCATGCCGCTGGTATCGGACCTCGGCAAACCATTCAACAGCTTTCGGGAAGATGATCTGCGGGCCCGACTGATCCGGCCGATGCTCACGACATTGGTGGGACTGCACGGCCGCGCGTTGTTTCATGGCGGTATCTCACCGCTTAACCTGTTCGCACTGCCCGGGATGCATCAACTGATGTTGGGAGAATGTATCTCATTGCCAGCCGGGCTGCGCCAGCCCGCGTTGTTTGAACCGATCGAACGTGCGCAATGCCCGCCTGAAAACAAAGGCGAGAGCACAATTGAAGACGATGTTTTGGCGCTGGGAGTCACCGCTTACTTGATGATGCTGGGGCAAAATCCATTTGCTACGCTGCCCGATGATGATTTAATCCGCGCGCGACTGGAGATCGGCACCTCTACTTTGATGCTCAATAGCGCGAAGTTGCCGCCCGCGATGGTGGAATTCGTGCGGGGCACTTGCAGCGACCACCCCAAGCAGCGCTGGAATTTTACAGAGATTGAAAATTGGCTGGCCGGCATGCGCATCACTCCCCGCGCCGCCACACAGCATTTAAAGGCTTCGCGTGGAGTGTTATTCAACGGCAAAGAATATTTTCGTGCGCGGAATTTGGCCGCCGCGCTCCCCGACAAACCGCCCGAGGTCCGCAAATTGGTGGAGAGCGGTGAGTTGCTGCGTTGGGTGCAGCGCGGGTTGAATGACATGACGTTGTATGAGTCCGTTCATGTGCTGATGGAGCAAATGAAAACGAGCAAAGAGACGGATGAAATTCTGGCGGCACATTTTTCCATTGCTCTCGATCCGCACGGTCCGTTGCGTTATAAATCGCTGCGCGTGATGCCGTCTGCGCTGGGCACGTTATTATGCCAGGCGTTTATCAACCAAGATGCCGCGCAGCAACAACATATTGTCGAAGTCATCACGTCGGATTTGATAAATTTCTGGATCGGGCGGCCGGGCAACGGCAGTGTATATCTTCTGGCGCTAGCCAAAGATATTGAGCAAGCGCGCGGTTATATGAATGGGGTGGGATTGGGATATGGAATTGAACGTATGCTATATGAGCTGCAACGTTACGCGCCGTGTTATTCGGAGAATTTCACGCGGCCATACGTGTTGAGTCTGAAACAGTTTTTGCCTGCGCTGGAAGAATTGGCTGCAAGCGGCCGGCGCCCGGCGGATCCATTGGATCGGCATTCGGCAGCCTTCTTGGCCGCGCGGATTGGCGGGCGGGGTCAGGATAATTTGATCAAGGCGCTGGAGCCTACCAAAGGCGGAGCGATGCGATCCATCGCGGTGCTGAATCTTCTGGCCGATGTGCAAAACCGATACGGGCCGGATTCGCTGCCGCGGCTTACGGCGTGGCTGTCCGAAACTTTGCGGCCTGCATTGGACCGGTTTAACAGCCGGGCGCTCCGCCAAACCTTACAAAAAAGTCTGACAAAAATTGTCGGCGATGGAAATTTGCACGCTCTGCAAAAAGCCATTGATAGTCCCGAGGTGGTGGAGGGCGATCTGAAAGCATTTCGCGCAGCCGCACGCCAATACCGCGCGCTGGCTGAACAGGTGCGCGAAGTGGATGTGTTGCTGGAGAATAAAATGGCGGTCGGCGTGGCGGTCGGCCAGCGTCTGGCTGCCGGGATCGCCGTGATTCTAGGCCTGTTTGTGGTCAGCATGGCTGTCGCCCGCGCGGTGCATGGGTAAGGGGAATAAAATGAGCGACGAGCACAAGCCTGAAGAAGCAGCCAAACCGGAAAAGGCTAAAAAAGAAAAACCGGGGAAGGAAAAAAAATCCGGCGGTGTTGTCGGCTGGATGCTATTGTCCGTTCCCATCATGGTAGGTCTAGGATTGTTTTACACGCCGCTGTTGTTGCTCGTGGCACTGATGGGGCCGGCGTGGGTTGCATTGATCATGGATTCCGGTGAGGAACGCGCAATGGGTGTCTGCATCGGCGCGGGCAACTTAGCAGGAGCGGTGTTTATCGTGGCGGGACTTTTTTTGAATCCGCCGCCGCTGGCGACCGCGATCATGCAAATTCAAAACGTCGTGACATGGTTTTATCCGTTGTCGGGCGCAGTGGTAGGCGCGGTGATTTTTTACCTGGTGCCATTGATGGTGGTAGAAAGCGTTTTCATGCGTAACCAGGCGCATAAAAAATTCCTGGAAGAGAGTCAGAAAAAACTGATGGAAGAATGGGGCGACGGCGTCCGCATGGGTTAAGCGTGCTTGCTAAACCCCGCGCACGCGGATAGTTTCAATTCATGAAAATCTTACTTATCGGTTGCGGAAAGATGGGCGGCGCGATGCTGTCGGCCTGGCTTGCGCGCGATCTTATCACGCACGCCGCCGTGGTGGACCCGGCCGTTCACGAATTGCAATTGCAGTTCGCACCGCACCGGCCGTTGCTGGATATTTATTCAAGCCTTGAACAATTGCCGAAAGATTTCGTGACGGATTTGCTCGTGCTGGCGGTGAAGCCGCAACAAATGACGGAATTGCTGGCCACGCTTTCAACCATCGCCCAGCCGTCTTGGCCGGTGATGACGATCGCGGCGGGCCTGCGCGTGAGTTATTACGCGCGTTATCTGCCGCAAAACCCGATCATCCGCGTGATGCCGAACACGCCTGCGATGTTGGGGCAGGGGATGACGGTGGCGGTGGCGTCGCCCGCGCTTAACAGAGAAATTCGCGCGCGCGCAGAGAAATTATTGAACGCGACGGGAGACTTTTTCTGGCTGACGGATGAATTGCAAATGGATGCCGCAATGGCCGTCAGCGCATCCGGCCCCGCATACTTTTTCTATTGGGTTGAAATGCTTGCCAAGGCAGGTGCGGCCGCGGGTCTGAGCAACGAAGACGCGATGCGGCTCGCGCGGCAAACATTAATAGGTTCTGGCGCGATGGCGGCTACGCGCGCGGACATCAGCCTCGAACAAATGCGCCGCGAAGTCACTTCGCCCGGCGGTGTCACCGAAGCCACCCTGCGCGTATGGGAAACCGGCGACGCATTTCAAAAATTCATCACGGCTGGAATCGCGGCAAATACAAAACGCGCCAAAGAACTCGCGGATTGCTGATGGCTCCCGCACGGAAAAAATCCACCCAAAAAACGCAGAAAAAATCTGCACCCGTAAATCCGCATCAAATTTTTATAAAACTGCTCGCTGCATGGACATCCGAAATGCCGCCGGACATGCGCGATGAAAGCCCGCGCGAGAAATTACTCGACGCCATGCTGCGGTTGTTCGAAAAGCTGGATGCGGCAAACCTGAAACCTCCCATAAAAAACCTATACAAGAATCGAGAATGGCGGACGGCGGGGGTTTGGGTTTTACCCCTTCGCAACGCGATCCATTGGCAGTTCACCGTGCTGGAAATTCTGGTTCCACCTTGTCTGGTCGCGCCCGCGCCGGATGTCTTAACGCTCGCGGTTTTGCGCTGGATTTCAGTGTGGTTGGAGGAGTCTACGCCCGGCCAATCGCGCTTGATGGCGACCATGGACCGCGACCTCGGGCGGCTCGATGTTGCAGTGCAGCAAATTTTGCGCCTCAGCATACGATAGCGACATTGTACTTTAAGGTTCATTTATGATATACTGGACGCAGGTAAGAACTCCACGCCAGCCCCAGAAAGAGGCATCCATGTCGAACACCCCTAACTTTCCATTTTTCGAAAATGAATTCGTTAAGGCGATGACGCAGTTTCGAGTGCCTTCCGTGGATGTGGAATTGATGATTACGGCCCAGCGCAAAAACGTGGAGGCCTTCACCGCTGCCAACCGCTTGGCGATTGAGGGAATTCAGGCTGTGATGCGCCGCCAGCTAGAAATTTTCCGCCAGACCGTTGAGGAAAGCACGCGCACGCTGCGCGATTTATCCTCGACCAGCGAGCCGAATGATCGCATGACCAAACAGGTTGAAATGCTGCGTTCTGCCTATGACCAGGCGCTGGGGAACATGAATGAACTGACGGACATGCTGCATAAATCGAATGCGGAAGCATCTGAGCTGATCCGCACGCGTGTATCCGATGCGCTGGGCGAAGTGAAGAAATCCGTCACGAAGAAGACGGAAAAAGCCGAGAAATCTACCGCGAAATAGCGGCTCGTCATTTCGATCTACCTTTCAATGAAAAACCTTGACTGCAGGGCCAATATAGTCACCTATTTATATTAGGTATATAATCCTTTATCATCCCGGGTTATTCCTGATCTAGAACTAAAAAAATGATTTAAAACAAAGGGTTAACTACAAAACACCCCAAAACAACGCGGATCTAACTACGTCGGCGGGTTTTCCCGGCCTTGGCGTCAGCAGCGGCTTTCATGGGGGTGACGGGCGCGCTCGTCGCCACCGGCACCAGCGGTTTCACGCCAAAGCAATGTTCTGGCGCGGGAAATTCGTGCCTCTGCACCGCATTCGTGTAATCGGAAACAGCGGTACTGATCTGTGCGCCGATTTGCGCGAATTGTTTCACGAATTTCGGTTTGAAGTCTTGGAACAGCCCGATCATATCGTCCGTCACCAAAATCTGTCCGTCGCACGCGGGCGATGCGCCGATTCCAATCGTAGGGATTTCCAATTCTTGCGTAATCCGTGCGGCCAACGGCTCAATCATACTCTCCAGCACCACGGCGAACGCACCCGCGTCTTGCAGCCGCCGCGCGCTTTGCACGAGGTAATCCGCCTCATTCGCATCGCGGCCGTGCGCGCGGTATCCACCTGATGCCGCCACGCTTTGCGGCATCAAACCAATGTGCCCCAGCACGGGAATTCCGCGCCGAGTTAAAAACGAAACCGTGTCAGCCATTTCCGCGCCGCCTTCAATCTTCACACCCGCGCAACCTGTTTCCGCCATCACGCGCGCAGCATTTTGGTAGGCTTGTTGCGGCGACAATTGGTACGACGCGAACGGCATATCCACAATCACCAGTGCGCGTTTGGCGCCGCGCATCACCGCCGCGCCATGATCGACCATCATCTCAAGCGTCACCGGCAGCGTGGAATCAAACCCATATAACACCATACCCAAACTATCGCCGACGAGGATCATATCCACCTGCGGGTCCAGCAATTGCGCCATGGGTTTGGAATAGGCCGTCAGGCACGCGATGGGCGCAGCGCCCGCGCGAACCTTACGCGCGCGGATCAGCGGAACAGTGATTTTTTCGTTGGGAACGGAGGTTAGCGTCGACATGTTGTTTCCTGATTCACGTATATTTATATAGATGCTGCAACGGCCCGTGGCCAGTGCCCAGTTTGTATTCAGCGCCCGCGCGAATAGCGGCGGTTAAATATTCCTTGGCGGCGCGAATGGCATCCGGCATCGCGGCACCTTTCGCCAAAAACGCGGCAATCGCGGCGGAATAGGTGCATCCCGTTCCATGTGTGTTTTGCGTATCAATGCGCGCCGCGCGCAGCCATTTGCTTTGTCCATTGGCCGCCCGGAAATAATCATCCGCGCTGTCGCCTCCCGCATGCCCACCTTTTATCAGCACCGCATGGCATCCGAACGCGATCAAATCCGCCGCCGCTTTTTCCATTTGGTCCGAGCGTGTCACCTCGCGGCCAAGCAACACGGAAGCTTCGGGTAAATTCGGCGTAATCAATGCAGCGATCGGCAGCAATTCCCGTTTGAGCGCTGCAATGGCATCGGGTTGCAACAATGGCGCACCGGATTTCGATACCATCACGGGGTCGAGCACAATACGGTCAATTTTATATTCACGTAATTTTTCCGCGATCGCTGAGATAATTTCCGCATTGTACAGCATCCCCAATTTTACTACGTCGCACCCCATGTCGGACAGCACGGCGTCCAATTGCGCGGCCACGAATTCGGGGGGCGCAGCATGCACGGCGGTGACAGCCACAGTATTTTGTGCCGTGAGCGCGGTGATGACGGACATGCCGTATGCGCCAAGTGCGGCGAAAGTTTTCAAATCCGCCTGAATTCCGGCGCCGCCGCCGCTGTCGGAGCCAGCAATCGTGAGGCAACGCACATATTTCTTCATGCAGCGGTTAGAGCAGTTTTAGGCGAAATGATCAAATCCGAGTTTGGTGATTTTTACGCGTTTTCCATGATGAAACACATCGTATTCGCCGGCATCTGGCGTAAGGGTTCCGATAGCGATTAAATCTCGGCCCAATTCTTTTTTCGCGTTACTGACGAGCTTTGCAAACGCATCTGGAGCAACGGTGAACAGCAACGCATAATCTTCGCCGCCCGATAAGGCCTGTTCTAAACTCGCAGCAGGGTGGATGAGCGCGCCTGTGATATCGAGCCGCGCCCCCGCGCTACTCGCGCGCAAGATATGCGACAGGTCTTGCAGCAATCCATCTGAAATATCCATCATTGCGTGCACGTCGTTTTGCGCACCCAGCCACGCGCCAAGCCGCGTTTCCGCAACCGGTTCATGATGTGCGCGAATGGCGGCGGAATTTTCTAATTTTTGATTCAAAATCATGTTGAAACCGGCCGCCGAAGCGCCCAGCGGCCGAGATACCACGACGATATCACCCGCGTGCGCGGAGCTACGGAGTTTGATACTCATATTCGGCGCTTCGCCCATCATGGCGACATTGATGCAAATATCATTCTTGCTCGCGGTGGTATCGCCGCCCAGCAGCGAAACATTTTCCGCTGCCGCCAAATCCGAAAAGCCCTGCATAAATTCGCGCGCCCATGTGTCATCCGTATTTTTGGGCATCGCGAGCGATAAAAACGCTGCACGCGCTGTACCGCCCATCGCCGCAATATCAGACAAACTCACGGCCAGGGATTTATACCCTAGCGATCGCGGTGGAATAAGGTCCGGCAAAAAATGTACGCTGCCGAGTAACATATCGGTGGTAATCAGCCAGGAATTTTCCGTATCCTTCGGAATGACTGCGCAATCATCGCCGATGCCGAGCCAGCCGAGCGGTAGCGGTGCGCCCGCATAGTTTTTACTGATTTCATCAATGAAACCAAACTCGCCCAAGGAAGAGATCGAAGAAATTTTTGCCATGCGCAGTTATCCAAACTGTTGCGGGTCAATGTCAACCTGGACTCTGAGAGCGCGTGTCTTCGGCAAATGGCGCAGCCAATTTTGCAGCAATGGCTGCAGTTTGATTTGGGGCGGTCCCATCATTAAAAACCGCATCCGGTATTGGCCGCGAATTTTACTGAGCTGCGCGGGCGCTGGCCCCAGGACTCGCACGCCTTCCGCACGCGGCGCGGCACGAGCAAAATCATTGCATATTTCATGCAACCATTCTTCTTTGCTCGCGGCGAGCACAATCGCCGCGAGCCGACCAAATGGCGGCAGCCCAGCCGCCTGGCGCGCGGCGATTTCCATTTGCAAGAATCCGTTTCGGTCACCGCGCGCGAGTGCTTGCAGCACGGGATGCTCCGGTTGATGCGTTTGAATCAAAACTTGACCGGGTAATTCTGCGCGTCCCGCACGCCCCGAAACCTGATGCAATAATTGGTACGTGCGCTCGCTCGCGCGTGGGTCGGCGCCCGTTAACCCCAAATCACCGTCCACCACGCCGACGAGCGTGAGGTTTGGAAAATGGTGTCCCTTCGCCAGCAATTGCGTGCCGATGACGATGTCCAATTTATGATCGGCCAAATCGCGGAAATTTTGTACCAGCGTTTTTTCGTGATCGCTTGATAAAATCGCAGCGCGAGCATCGGGCCAGAGCGCGGCAACTTCCTCCGCCACGCGCTCCACGCCTGGGCCGGATGGCGCGAATTTGTCTTCCACGCCGCAAGCCGCACAGGCTTTTGGAATAGGCTGTTTGCGTCCGCAATGGTGACAGCGCAAAAGATTTTCTGATTTATGCAACACCATCCACGAGCTACAATTTTTGCACGTGATACGCGTCCCGCAGGCGCGGCACAACATCAACGGCGCATAACCGCGTCGATTCAGGAATAATAATGTCTGTTCACCCGCTGCCAGCGTTTTTGTGATTGCGTCGCGCAAGGGGGGTGACAGCCATTGCTGGCGCGGCGGCGGGTCTTTGCGCAAATCAATTAATTCGAGCTGCGGCATTTGCGCGCCGCCGTGCCGCACAGGCAAAGAGAGTTCGCTATATCTCCCGCGTTCAGCATTTACGATAGTCTCTACGCTGGGCGTCGCGGACACCAACACGCACGGCGCGGATTCCAGTTTCGCCCGCATCACTGCAACGTCCCGCGCGTAATAGGTGATGCCGTCGTCTTGTTTATAACTCGCGTCGTGTTCTTCATCGACGATGAGGAGGCCGAGCGCGGGAAACGGCAAAAACAATGCGGACCGAGCGCCGATGACGACTCGCGCCGCGCCGCGCTGAATCGCCAGCCAGTTCTCGCGCCGCTGCGCGGGCGTCAGGTGTGAATGCCACAGCACCGGCGGCGCGCCGAAGCGGGCGGCAAAACGCTCCGTCATTTGCTGGGTGAGCGCAATTTCGGGGAGCAACAACAAAGCTTGCTCACCCTGGCGCAGCGTATGTGCCATGGCTTCGAAATAGACTTCGGTTTTGCCGGAACCCGTCACGCCGTCGAGTAAAAATGTTTGAAAGGTGCCGTGCGAATTTTGGATGGCTTGGGACGCGATGGCCTGCGCAGGGCTCAATCGTGCAGGCGCGTGATCGGCATCGGGCGGCGTGAAAGACCAGTCTTTTACTTTGCGTTTTGGCGGCGTGAAAACACCTTCCACCGACAAAGCCAAATTCAAAATACTGCCCAACGGCTGCATCGTATAATCCGCAAGCCAGGTGACGAGATGCCGCAAACCCTCCGTCATGGGTGGCATGTCGAATTTTTTCTCTACCGATTTTATTTTGTGGTCGGGCAGGGCGCTCGCGCCGCCTATCGCCCACACCACGCCGAATTCGGTACGGCTCGCGATCGGCACGGCGACGTAATCGCCGACCCGCAAATCCTCCCCCGTATAATCATACGGCCCGCCCGCCGGGAGGGGCAGCAAGACTTGGACACGAGGTGCGGTGGTAGACATGGGGTGCGGTTCTTTCTATATAGACCCTATCAAATCTCAAGCCGAGGACGACATGAAGTTTTTTATCGACACTGCAGATTTAAAGGAAATTCAGGAACTCGCGGCATCCGGGTTGCTGGACGGCGTGACAACGAACCCCAGTTTAGTGGCGAAATCTGGCGCCAAAAATTTCATCGAGTTGATTACGGAAATTTGCAAAATCGTGCCCGGTCCCGTGAGCGCTGAAGTTGCCGCAACGGATTACGATGGCATGCTGCGCGAGGGCGAACGGCTCGCAAAAATCGCGCCAAATGTGGCGGTGAAACTGCCGCTGACGTATGACGGAATTCGTGTATGCAAAGTCCTGACCAGCCGGAAAATCATGGTGAACGTGACGCTGTGCTTTTCCGCGAACCAGGCGCTGCTGGCGGCCAAGGCGGGCGCGACGTTTATTTCGCCCTTTATCGGGCGGCTGGATGACGTGAGCATGGATGGCCTGGCGCTCATCGCCGACATTGTGCAGATTTATGGGAATTATCCCGAGCTGAACACGCAGGTTCTGGCAGCTTCCATCCGCCACCCGGTGCATTTGCTGGAATGTGCAAAAATGGGGGCGGATGTGGCGACGATGCCTCCCGCGGTGCTGAAACAGCTATTCAACCACCCGCTGACGGAAAAAGGCCTGGCGCAATTCACCGCCGATTGGCAAAAATCTGGTCAGACAATTCTCTAGCCGTCGCGCACGTTCGTGCTATAAATATCAGATGAAGTTGCTCAAAACCTGTCTGGCCGTTTGCCTGTGCGTCCCGCTGCTCGCCTGCGCGGGGAAAAAGGACGACGATTACGTCGATCGTCCGGCCGAGGAAATTTACAACAGCGCGCTGAAAATGTTCGCGGATCACGATTATACAAAGGCCGCCAAGGAATTTGACGAGGTTGACCGCCAGCACCCCTATTCCGAATGGGCGCTGCGAGCGCAATTGATGGCGGCCTACAGTTATTACAAGCAAATGAATTACAAAGATGCGCTGACAGCGCTCGAGAATTTCATTCAACAAAATCCGGGGTATAAAGATGTGGCGTACGCATATTATCTGCGCGCGCTGTGTTATTACGAACAAATTGTGGATATTACGCGTGACCAGGGAACCACGAATTTTGCCTTGGAATCACTACGCGATGTCACCACGCGTTTTCCCGACACGGTTTATGCCCATGACGCGCAATTGAAAATTGATTTAGCGCTGGGGCAATTGGCCGGACATGAAATGGACATTGGGCGCTATTACGAGCGCCACGGAATTTATCAGGCCGCAATCAACCGCTATAAAAAAGTGGTTTCGGATTATCAAACCACCGGCCAAGCACCCGAAGCATTGCATCGGCTGGTCGAATGTTATTTGTCGCTTGGCTTGACGGATGAGGCGCGTCGGACGGCGGCGGTGCTCGGGTACAATTATCCTGGCAATGAATGGTACCGTGCGAGCTATGGGTTGCTTGTGAAGGATGGCGCGGCGCCCGAGGGCCAGGAAGAGCCGTGGCTGCGCCAACAAATTAAAAAATTGCTGTAGGGCATGATGCTCACGCACCTGTCCATCCGCGATGTGGTGTTGATTGCGTCGCTTGACCTGGCGCTTGAGCGAGGTTTGACGGTGCTCACCGGGGAAACGGGCGCGGGGAAATCCATCATTCTGGATGCATTATCGTTGGTTTTGGGCGCACGCAGCGACGCCCGGCTTGTGCGAGCGGGCGCTGGACAAGCCAGTGTCGGCGCTCGGTTTGATCTGCCGGCGCGCCATCCCGCGCGAAACTATTTGGGTGAACAGGGGATCGCAGCCGAAGATGATCTCGTCATCCGCCGCGTTGTGAGCGCGGATGGAAAATCCAAGGCTTTCATCAACGATCAACCTGTTGGAATTACGCTGCTCCGTGAAATTTCACCGATGCTGGTCGATGTGCATGGGCAGTTTGACAATCATGGGCTGCTCGACCCTGCAACGCACATGGAATTGCTAGACCGTTTTGCGGGGCATGAGAAATTACTGACCGCAGTGGCGGCCGCGCATGAAGATTGGTACGCGAAAATGGCGGCGCTGGAAAATTTACGCGCGGTGGCGGCCAAGGCGCAAGCAGATGAGTCCTTTTTGCGCGCCGTCGTCGCGGAATTAGATGATTTGTCGCCCGAAGTTGGCGAGGAAATAAAACTAGCTTCCCGACGCGCGATGCTCCAACAACAGGAAAAATTATTCGAAACCTTGCGTTTGTCGGATAGCGAATTAGGGGCGGCGGAGGCCAGCATTGGGGCCGCGCGCCGTGCTGTGGATAAAATGATGGATAAAGTGGGCGAAATGCTCGCGCCATTGTCTGCTGCGCTGGATGCAGCTTACGACGCGGTAGCGGGTGCGCAAAGCGCAACGGAACATTTGGCGGGTCAAATGGATTCGGGTGATCAAAGTTTGGAGCAATCCGAGGCGCGGTTGTTCGCACTGCGCGCGGTGGCACGCAAACACCAATGCACGCCCGATGAATTACCTGAAAAATACCGCGAATTCACGCAGGCATTGTTGTTGATTGAGGACCAAGGCGATTTTCTCGCGCAGCTCGAAAAAGAATCCGCCGCCGCGCGCGCGAATTATGTCGCTGCGGCGGAAAAATTATCGGAATCGCGTAGCACGGCAGGCGCAAAACTTTCCAAGGCGATTCAAAAAGAACTTACGCCGCTGAAGCTCGAAAAAACCGTTTTTGCGGTGGGGCAGGAAACGCTGAGCGAGTCCGCATGGAGCGCAAACGGCACCGATAGTATCCGTTTTATTGTCGCGATGAATCCGGGGCAAACCCTTGCGCCATTGCATAAAACCGCATCGGGCGGCGAGTTGGCGCGCTTGTTGCTCGCGATCAAAGTCGTGCTGGCAAAAATTGAAAACATTCCTGTTCTGGTGTTTGATGAGGTGGATACAGGAATCGGCGGCGCCGCCGCCGAAGCTGTGGGTGAAAGGTTGCAAAAATTATCTACGAGCGCGCAGGTCATTGTCATCACACACGCTCCACAGGTTGCCGCACGTGGCGCGCAGCACTGGCGTGTGTTGAAGCAGCAAAAGGCGAAACAAACCCTGACGGATGTCGTCATTTTAAATGGACAAGAACGGCGCGAAGAAATCGCACGCATGATCAGTGGTGCTGAAATTTCCAATGAAGCGCGGGCAGCGGCGGACCGGCTGCTGGCGGGATGAGCAAGGAGATTCAAAAACAGATTGCGGAGTTGGCGGCGGAAATCGCGCGACATGATGCATTGTATCACGGAAAAGACTCGCCAGAAATTTCCGATGCAGAGTATGATTTGCTGCGGAGGCGATATGAAAAATTAATCGAGACCCATCCCCAATATGTCCCCGCACAAGGGCCGCAAATCCGCGTGGGCGCTGCGCCCGCTGCCGGTTTCCGAAAAATTTCGCATGCAGTGCCGATGCTATCACTTGGCAATGCGTTTTCAGATGAGGATATTTTTGAATTCCTTGCCCGCATGCGGCGGTTTTTGAATCTGCCGGAAGATGTGCCCATTCCCTGCGTAGCAGAACCTAAACTGGATGGATTGTCGTTATCTTTGCGTTATGAAAATGGCGTGCTGATTCATGCTGCTACGCGCGGCGACGGCGCAGTGGGCGAGGACGTCACGGCAAATGCCAGAACCATCACCGACGTTCCCAAAAAATTATCGGGTGCGCCGCCCGCTGTCATCGAAATACGCGGCGAGGTTTATATGCATCGCAATGATTTTGAGAAATTGAATGAACAACGCTGCGCAGCGAACGAGTCAGAATTTGCGAATCCGCGCAATGCGGCGGCGGGCAGCATGCGGCAACTCGACGCCGTTATCACCGCTGCGCGACCCTTGCGCTTTTCTGCATATACGTGGGGTGAAATTTCTGCGCCGCTGGCGTCCACTTTATGGGAGGCGCGCATCCATTTAAAAGAGTTTGGTTTTATCTTAAATGAGCCCGCAAAATTGTGTGAGAATGCGGATGAGCTCTTAGAATATTATCGATCGATAATGATGGATCGCACAAGATTACCGTTTGATATTGATGGCGTGGTTTATAAAGTGAACGATTTATCCTTGCAAAATCAACTCGGATTTGTGGCGAGGGCGCCGCGCTGGGCGATCGCGCATAAATTTCCGGCGGAACGTGCGATCACGCGGTTGAACGACATTATAATTCAAGTTGGGCGCACAGGCGCGCTCACGCCTGTCGCGGAACTCGCGCCCATCAATGTCGGTGGCGTCATGGTTAAGCGTGCGACCTTGCACAACGAAGATGAAATCCGGCGCCGCGATGTGCGTGCGGGTGATTTGGTGTGGGTGCAGCGCGCGGGCGATGTGATCCCGCAGATTTTAGGTGTGCAGGATGATGGCGCGCACGGGACTCGCAAAGAATTTGTGTTTCCGGATCATTGTCCAGCTTGCGGCGCAGCGGCGGTGCGGCCTGAGGGTGAAGTCGTGCGGCGCTGCACGAATGGCCTTGCGTGTCCTGCGCAGGCTCTGGAGCATTTATCGCATTTTGTTTCGCGGCGCGCGGCGGATATTGAGGGGTTAGGTGATCGTACATTGGCGGAATTCTTCGAGCTGGGTTGGGTACAAACGCCCGCGGATATTTTTGCGCTGGAAAAACATACAACCAAGCTATTGGAGCGTGAAGGCTGGGGAGAGAAATCCGTAGAAAATTTATTTGATTCGATTAATCGTGCGCGTAAGCTCCCTTTGTCCCGATTTATTTATGCGCTCGGGATTCCACAAATTGGTGAAGCCACGGCGAAACTTCTTGCGCGGCAATACAGCATGTGGAATGCGGTTGAAGCTGCCATAAATTCAGAGAACGCGTTAGGAGATATTACGTCGCATGATGGGATTGGCCCGAGCATGGCCAGGGATTTGGTGCAATTTTTTACCGAGCCTCACACCCAGAAAGTGATCCGCCAATTAATAGCCGCTGTCACCGTTTTGCCTGAGGCCGCTGCAAAAACCGAGGGTGTGTTATCTGGAAAAATAGTGGTTTTTACCGGGACGCTCGAGAAACTTTCACGGGATGCAGCAAAAGCGATGGCTGAGCGTCATGGGGCGAGAATCTCCAGCGGCGTGAGTGCAAAAACAGATTACGTGATTGCGGGTGCGGACGCGGGCAGCAAATTAAAGAAAGCGAATGAATTGGGCGTGAAAGTTCTGAGCGAGGAAGAATTTCAGAGACTCATCAGCGGTTAAAGGCGTTTCCGTACAGTCGTTTCCGCGCGTTGCTGCACGGCGGATAGCAGTTCAATGGTGACATTCATGCTGCTGGCGTTGGCGTGGAGCAAATTTTCCATGTCCCACATGATCCCAACATGGCCTTTGAAGAAAACCAAATCGCCGCGATGGAGTGGCTCCCCGTTCGCAAGAGTTGTCCCGAGTGCATCCGCTTGCTGGTCGCTGTCGCGTGGGCAAACGCGCCCCGTCATTTGCAACGCCAATTGTATGAGTCCCGAACAATCGATTCCCATCGCCGTGCGCCCGCCCCACAAATATGGCGCGCCCAGCAATTGCGCTGCGATAGCAACAAAATCTTTTTCCGGTCGCGGTGCGACCGCCACTGCCTTGATATACCCGCCGCGCGTGAGGGCTAGCCAGGCGTTATCGTTCGTGCTGACCGCTTTTATCCGCGCTCCCATCGGTAAAACCTCAAGGGGTTGCGACTTAATGTCCGGCTGCGCATACGTATGCGCAAGCGCAGCGGTAATGACATGCGTATGTTGTGGGGCGCCGGAATCAACTTCATTCGCTGCGATATACCCAACATAATGATCTGCATGCAATTGCACCCAATGCCATCCTTCGCGCGATTCAAAGATTGTGACACCTTCGCCCAGTAGCGCTTGCGTGGTGATGGGAGCTGTTGCGTCCGGTGCGTTACGCAGGCTTGCGATCGATACGACGATTTTACCCGGTGAGCCGGGAACGAACCGCCGCGCGTCCACTCGCCCCTGAAGCGAAATATCCGCAAGGTCATCGCGATAGGCATTCACGCGCGGGTCCAGCTGCATGATTTTATCCCTTGGACAGCAAAGCGTTGATGGTTTCCAGAAATTGCTGGTTATCAAACGACTTGCTGAGCACCGCATCGTCAATCAACAGGATACTCGCCATCTTAGCCTCCAATTCCAATGCGTGAGTATAGACGCGCAAATGGGGTCATACCAATAATCCCATAATACGTTTGCAATCGACTAGCGTTTTTTCTGCCACCGTGTTGGCGCGCGCCGCGCCCTTGGCGAGCAGAGCATCGAGCGCCGCCGTATCCTGCATCAATGCATGCAACCGCGTGCTGATGGGTGCAAGTTTTTCAACGCACAATTCCGCCAGCGCCGGTTTGAATTTGCCAAACCCTTGCCCAGCGAATTGTGCGAGCACTTTTTCGGGCGTGATGTCTGCCAATGCCGCGTAAATGTTGATGAGGTTCCGCGCCTCGGTCCGCCCCTCAAGTGCTGCCAGATTGTCCGGCAGCATTTCCGAATCCGACGTCGCTTTTTTGATTTTATTTGCGATGGTATCTGCATCATCCGTCAAATTAATCCGGCTCATGTCCGACGCATCAGACTTGGACATTTTTTTGCTGCCATCGCGGAGGGACATAATGCGCGTCGCCGGCCCGAAAATTGCAGGTTCAGGCAATTTGAAATGTTCTACATCGTATTTGCGATTGAACGCGCCTGCCACATCACGCGCCAGTTCCAAATGCTGTTTTTGGTCTTCACCCACCGGCACGTGAGAGGGATGGTACAGCAAAATATCAGCGGCCATTAAAATAGGATACACATACAGCCCTGCATTTGCGGCATCTTTGTCTTTACCGGATTTATCCTTGAATTGGGTCATGCGGTTCAACCAGCCGATGGGAGTTAGACACGAAAACAACCAAGATAGTTCCGCATGTGCAGGAATTTGGGATTGCACAAAAATCGCTGCGTGCTCTGGATCAATACCGCACGCGATGTAGGTTGCGGCCACTTCGCGCGTATTCGCGCGTAGGGCTTCGGGTTCGGGCGGATTCGTCAGCGCATGCAAATCTGCAATGAATAAAAAACATTCGGACTCGTGCTGCATTCCGACCCAGTTTTTAATAGCTCCCAAATAATTCCCGAGCGTCAACGTATTCGTGGGTTGGATACCGGATAAAATGCGTTTCATGCTTCACCTATGGGAATGCTGGGGTCTTTGGGGACGGGTTTCAAGAATGTTTTGACGTCTTGCCATCGCAATGCGCCGAGCTTGAAACACAAACCTATATAGATGCCGCCGCCGATGGCGCAGATGCCGCCGAGCGTAATTAGCCGCAAGAACTGACGATCTCCAGCGAAAATTTGCGTCGTGATTTGTTGAAAGACCAACAGCACAATTGCCATCGCGCCCGCTGACATCAACATGCGCCCGACGTTGCGCTTGCAATTATCGTCAATCCAGAATTTTTCTTTTTGCCGCAGCGTGCGCCCAAGCAGATAAACATTTAGCCAGCCAGCCGATGACGTTGCGAGCGCAATTCCCACGTGTCCCACGCCCAGCGGCCGCAGCGGCCAGATGAGTAGAAATGCAAGCGACGTGCTGAACGCCGTCGTAATGAGGCTAATTTTCAACGCCGTTTTCGTATCCTGATGCGCAAACAAAACGGTGATAAATGATTTCCCAACTACAAACGCCGGAATCCCCAGTGCCATAGCCATCAGTGCCATCGCAGATAAATGCGCATCCGCCATTGTGAATTCACCGCGTTGAAACAAGGTAATTTGAATTGGATCGGCCAGAATTAAAAACGCGAGTGCCGTAGGCAGTGCCAAGAACAAACAAAACTCAATCGTCCGGGACAGGTAATGCGTGGACTGTGCGACATCATTTTGCTTCACCGCACGCGCAAGCAACGGCAACAATGCTGTCCCCGCCGCCACACCTAAAATGCCGATCGGCAGTTGGTTCAAACGCTCAGCATAATATAGGTATGATACCGATCCGCCGGGGAGAAATGACGCGATCGTCTGGCCGAGTAGCAGATTAATCTGCGTGACACTGCCTGAGAACGCGGCGGGCAGCATGATAATAAGCAGCCGTTTCATTTCAGGAGTCATGTGTGGCAGCCGCAACCGCAAATGAAAATCCGCGCGGCGCAAAAACCAGATCATCCATAAAATCTGCACAATGCCGGATGCGGTGAGGCCATATGCCATCGCGTGGCCCGCGGTTTTGAACCAATCCGGCTCCGCCCAGGCGAGCAACAGAAAAATTGTGATAACAACATTAAAGATGCACGGCGCAGCGGCAAAGGGCGCGAATTTATGCAGCGAGTTCAAAACGCCGCCCATCAATGCAACAACGGAAATAAACAGCAAGAACGGGTAAGTAATGCGCGCCATGTCCACCGACAGCGCAAAGCGTTCCGTACCGGGCGCAAAGGTTTCGCCAGGCAGCAGCACCGGAATAATTTGCGGCATAAAAATCATCATCAGTGCGCAGAATGGGATGAGGATTGTTATGAGCCAGGACAGCGTGGTTTCGGCGAATGCTTTTGCGCGGGTTTTATCTTCGGTCAGCATCTGGCTCATGATCGGCACGAAGGCGACTGACAGCGCGCCCTCGGCAAAAACCTGGCGCAGGAAATTTGGGAGCCGCAGCGCGACAAAAAACGCATCGGCAACGGCGCTCGCGCCCAATAATTGCGCCGTTAAAACTTCGCGCGCGAAGCCTAGGATTCGCGAGAGAATGGTGAGCGAAGAAACGGTGGCGAAGGCCCGGGTGATTTTGGACATTGATATTTGAATAAGCGATGTTATCGGCTGGGTAAAGCACTGTCCTGCGCGCTGTTCATAAAATCTTAACGATTCGGGAAATAGGGTCTCTCTGATAATAACTCTGTGGAAGGCACCATGAACGATCAAATTACCTTGTCACGCAAGGCGCTTGAAGAATTGCGCGTCCCAACTAACGCAATTGTTGCTTTTGTGGAGATTATCCATAATCAGAGTTTTGGTCCAATAGAAAACAAGGAGTATCTAGCATACCTCGGGGATATTATTGCTGCTGGAGGGCATATGAATACTTATTTAGATGGACTGTTGAATGGCGAAGTGAAATAGAAGAAATTATTTGGATTCAAATCCGGCCAGCAAATCATTCGCGCGCGCGATCACGGTTTTGGGTAGGCCCGCGAGTTCTGCGACATGTACGCCATACGAACGGTCCGCCGTGCCGGGCTGAACGTGGTGCGTGAAAGCAATGCGCTCGCCATTCTCGACAACCGACATCGTATAGCACGTGAGTGCGGGGAGCGTTGCGGCCAGCCGTGTGAGTTCATGATAATGCGTCGCGAACAGCGTGCGGCATTTGATATTATTGTGTAAGTGTTCAAGCACAGCCCAGGCGATGGACAGGCCGTCGTACGTTGCCGTGCCGCGTCCGAGTTCGTCGAGGATCACCCACGAACGCTGGCTGGCTTGTTGGAGAATCGTTGCGGTCTCCAGCATCTCCACCATGAACGTCGAACGCCCGCGCGCAAGGTCGTCACCCGCGCCGACGCGTGAAAACAGCCGGTCAACCACGCCGATGTGCGCGGCGGCAGCGGGCACATATCCGCCCATTTGTGCGAGGATGATGATGAGCGCGTTTTGCCGCAAAAATGTCGACTTTCCCGCCATATTTGGGCCGGTGAGGAGCCAGATGCGCAGCGCGTCCGATTGTGCGCAATCATTTGGCACAAAATTCTGGCGTGCCGCAAATTGCTCCACCACCGCATGGCGGCCATCGGTGATTTCGAACATCAAACTGTCGTCGATGCGTGGGCGGCAATATTTTTCATCGGCCGCCAGTTGCGCCAGCGCACCCATCACGTCCATTTCCGCAATGCCCTGCGCAGCGGCAGAGAGTGCGGCGTATTGTTCGAGGATCGCGGCGGCGAGTTCTTCAAAAATTTTGAGTTCCCGCGCCAGCGCGCGGTCTTCGGCAGAGCCCAATTTCTGTTCGAGTTGAATAAGTTCATCCGTCGTAAAGCGGACCGCATTCACCATGGTCTGACGGTGAATGAAGGTTTCCTTCATCTGTAACAGTTTTTCGCCCGCCTGCGGATTGACTTCAATATGATAACCGATCAAATTATTGTGTTTGATTTTCAGATTTTGCACGCTGGTTTCGGTACTATATTTGCCTTGCAATTTCGCCATCAATTGTTTGCTACCGGAACGTAATCCACGTAATTCGTCAAGCGCAGGGTCGTAATCCGCTCGGATGAAATCACCGTCGCGTTGCTGAAATGGTAATTCATCCGCCAGCGCACGGGTGAGCCTATCGGCGAGCGCAGAAAATTCGCCGAGTTTCTGGAATGCGGATTGCCATGCGGAGGGAAAATCCTGGCCCGCGGTGTGGATCTGCATTTTGGCGAGCACGGAAAGCGCCGCGCGGATGACCCCCATGTCGCGCGGTGTCCCGCGCCCGACTGATAGTCGCCCCAGCGCGCGCGGAAAATCCGGGCAGCTTGCCCAGAGGGCGCGCAACGATTTCCGGAGTGTTGCATTTTTTAGCGCATATTCCACGCCGTCAAGCCGTGCGTTGATGATGGCAGCATCGGTGATCGGCGCGGACAAACGTTCTGCAAGCAGCCGTGCGCCCATCGGCGTGATAGTTTTATCAATCGTTGCAAGTAAACTTCCAGCGCGTTCGCCGCGCGAATTTTCCAAGAGTTCCAGATTACGTCGCGTCGCCGCATCCATTTGCAAAATGCTGTGTTTGATCTGCGATGCGGGGGGAAGCAGGGCAGGGAGTTGGCTTTTTTGCGTGAGCTGTAAATAATCGAGCAGCGCGCCGGCTGCGATGATTTCCGCTGGGCTGAAATCCCCGTAGATTTCCAGACTCGCGGTTTTGAAAAACTGGCACAGGCGCGCGTTGTTGTTGGCGAGGTTGAATTTGCTGGCGGGTTGCACGGTGATCTGGCCGATTTTTTCCTCAGCCCAATTCTTCAGTGCGGGCATGTCAGTTTGTTTTTCGTGCACCAAACATTCGCTCGGCACCGTGCGCGCGAGCCATGCGGTTAAGCCATCCGCCGGAATCGTTTCCGTGTGGAAATCGCCCGTAGACATATCCACCCACGCGGCGCCCCAATCACTGCCGGACGTTGCAATACAGGCGAGGTAATTATTCGCGCGCGCGGGCAGCAAATTCTCCTCGGTCAGCGTGCCGGGCGTCACTACGCGCACCACGTCGCGCCGCACAATGGATTTTGCCCCGCGTTTTTTGGCTTCGGCGGGGTCTTCCATTTGCTCGGCAATCGCGACGCGATGTCCGCCGCGGATAAGTTTTGCTAGGTAAGTTTCGTAGGCATGAAATGGAACGCCGCACATGGGAATCGGTTTGCCTAGATGTTCGCCACGCTGGGTGAGTGCGATGTCCAAAGTTTTTGCCGCGGCCACTGCATCATCAAAAAACAGCTCATAAAAATCGCCCATGCGGTAGAACAACAGGTAGTCTGGGTGCTCAGCTTTGACGGATAAATACTGCGCCATCATCGGGGTCGTGCCGATGGGCGGTGCGCCGGGTTCTTCCAAAAATAGAGGTAAAGTCGCTGAACGAGCCATAATGCGGATAGGTTTAACCCTTGCCGACGCGGAAGGCAAAGGTTAAAACAGCTCGATGAATACTGTTTTATCCGCTCGGAAATTCCGGGCCGTGTGGGTTTCGGATGTGCATTTGGGCGCGCGGGAATGCCAGGCCGCCCGGCTCGCCGAGTTTCTTGCGCAAATCGAAACGCCGCAGCTGTACCTGGTGGGCGACACTCTGGACGCGTGGAAATTGCGCCGTCGGTGGTATTGGCCCCAAAGCCATCATGCGGTGGTGAAGCGCATCGTGCAAATGGCGGAAGCGGGGACGGAGGTAACATTGTTGCCGGGCAATCACGATGAGATGTTGCGGAATTATTTGGGCCTGCGTTTGGGTAACATCAAAATCGTGGATGATTGTGTCCATGTGCTGTTGGACGCGCGGCGATTGCTCGTTATCCACGGCGATCAATTTGACGGCGTGATTATTCATGCGAAGTGGCTCGCGTTTGTGGGAGAACGCGCCTACACGCTCGCGATTTATATCAACCGTATTTTTAATTTCGTGCGGCGTAAGTTAGGGTTCACTTACTGGTCGCTGTCCGCGTACCTTAAACAACGCGTGAAAGCGGCAGCGCTGCATGATTACCGCGATCACTTAATTCGCGCGGCGCGGGACCGGAAAATGGACGGTGTTATTTGTGGCCATACTCACACGCCAGAAATGATCGAGAAAGATGGCATATTATATGTGAATGACGGCGATTGGGTGGAAAGCTGTTCGGCGCTGGTGGAACATTTGGACGGACGGCTGGAGATGATTGATTTTCGCCCGCAGGATCAGGTGAACACATAATGTCACTCAAAATTTGTATTGTAACGGACGCGTGGCATCCACAAGTCAATGGTGTGGTGCGGACGCTCATGATGACGGTGGGTGAATTGAAAAAACTGGGTCATGAAGTGACTGTCATCGGGCCAGATCAATTCAAGACTTATCCGTTGCCGACGTATAAAGAAATCCGCGTGGCATTATTTGCAGGCCCGGAATTGCTCGTGAAACTCGAAGCTCTTGACGCCGATTGCATTCACATTGCAACCGAGGGGCCGCTGGGATTGGCCGCACGGAATTATTGCGTGCAGCGGCGCTTGCGGTTTACCACCTCGTATCACACGCGGTTTCCGGAATATATCGCGGAGCGTTTTCCGCTGCCCGCCGGCGCCATTTACCCCATGGTGCGTTGGTTTCATCAGCCTGCCAGTGCGATCATGGTTGCCACGCCGAGCATTGAGCGCGAATTGCAGCCGCACGGTTTTCAACGCATGGTGCGCTGGACTCGCGGCGTGGATACGGAATTGTTTCATCCGCGTGATAAATCGTTTTTGAATTTGCCGCGCCCGATTATGTTATATGTGGGCCGTGTGGCGGTTGAAAAAAACATTCAGACATTTTTGGATTTGGACCTGCCCGGCACGAAATTGATTGTCGGCGGCGGACCGCAATTCAAAAAAATCTCGCGTGATTATCCGAATGCGGTTTTTGTCGGTCCCAAACACGGCGAGGAACTCGCGCGTTATTACGCCGCTGCGGATGTGTTTGTGTTTCCATCGTTGACCGATACGTTTGGGTTGGTGATTTTAGAAGCATTGGCTAGCGGCGTTCCGGTTGCCGCATTTCCCGTGGCGGGGCCGATTGATGTGATTGGCTCGGCGCCCGTGGGATGCCTCGACTCTGACCTGAAAAAAGCGATTGAAACAGCCCTCAGAATGCCGGTCGACGCATGCCGTGAATACGCGCTGAACTATTCGTGGGAAGCGGCGACGGTGCAGTTTTTATCCCACCTGAAACCTGTGAAACAATTGCAACAGCAGGTGGCCTGACATGCGGCAATGGCTCACACTCATTGGCTATCGTTTCGTGACCTGGTCGCTGGCGTTATTGCTACGCCTGCATTTGCAGCGCCGTGTCTGGCAAGGCAAAGAAGATCGCGAGCGTTTGCCCGAACGCATGGGAAATGCCACGCGTGCGCGTCCGATGGGGAAACTCATTTGGATTCATGCGGCCAGTGTTGGGGAATCGCTGTCCATGTTGCCACTCCTTGATGCAATTTTGGCGCGCGGCGATTGCAACGCGCTGGTGACCACAGGCACAATGACGTCGGCGCAATTGCTCAGCAAACGCCTGCCGCCGCGCGCGTTTCATCAATATATTCCGCTCGATCACCCTATCTGGGTGCGGCGTTTTATGAATTATTGGAAACCCGATTTTGCAATTTTTGTTGAAGGCGAATTATGGCCCAACCTATTGATGGCACTGCGGTCACGCCGTGTGCCGGCAGTGCTCGTGAACGCGTCATTGTCGAACAAATCCGCAAATCGTTGGCGATTTGCACGTTCGCTGCTCAAACGCATTCTGAATAGTTTTGAATTGGTGTTGGCCGCGACAAAAGAAGACGAAGTACGTTTTCAACGCCTGGGCATCACGCATACGGAATCAGTCGGTCACCTGAAGTTCGCAGCCGCACCCTTGTCCGTGGATGAAAATGAATTCATGAGATTACACGCAGCGATGGGTGTCCGGCCTGTGTGGCTGGCCGCCTCAACGCACAAAGGTGAGGAAGAAATTGCTGCCGAGTTGCACCAACAATTGGCGCCGCGCATGCCGGGGTTATTGACGATCATTGCGCCGCGTCATTCGGCGCGCATGGCTGAAATTACGGCTGTGCTGGCAGCACATGATTTGTCGCATGTCACGCGCTCCAGCGGTCGAGCCATCACGCCGGATGATGATGTCTTTGTGGTGGACCAACTCGGCGAGATGGGGCTGTTTTACCGCTTAGCACCCGTGACATTTTTGGGTGGATCTCTCGTTCCCATCGGCGGTCATAATGTCGTTGAGCCGATGCAATTGAACAGCGCCCTGATCGTGGGTCCGCACATGGAATCTCTCCGCGATATCACCCAGCGACTGATCGCCAAAAACGCCATTTCTCAAGTGATGAATGCAGATGAATTGGTTTTAGCGGTACAGAAATTGCTTGAAGATTCGAGCGTGCGCGAAGCACAACTGATCGCCGCTGCACAGGTTCTGGCTGCAGAGGCACAAACTCTCCAGCATATTTTACTCGAAATGACTCCCGCCCTGGAGCGCGCCGGAATCTGGCGGCCGAATACGCCCACATGACTAAACTGTCGGCGCCGCGTTTTTGGCAATCGCAGTTTCACCCGCTGGCGCTGGCGCTATGGCCGATTGGAAAAATTTATCAAATCGTTACGCAAATCAGAATCCAGAATGCGAAAAATGTGCCCGACGCGCGAGTCCCCGTCATTTGTATCGGCAACGCAACGGCAGGCGGTACGGGGAAAACCCCTCTTGTGCAAGATATTGTCGCGCGTCTGCAGACGATGGGTCGCGTGCCGCATATCCTTCTGCGCGGCTATGGTGGACTGATGGAAACTGCCACGCGCGTGGACTCAGGAGTACATGATGCACTGGATGTAGGTGATGAAGCATTGCTCCACGCTGCGATTGCGCCGACGTGGGTGGGGAGAGACCGCTATGCTTCGGCCTGCGCCGCCATCGCGGCGGGCGCGGATATTCTGGTGATGGATGACGGGTTACAAAATACATCTATTCGTCCGTCTGCGCGCTGGCTTGTGGTGGATTCGGCCCAGGGATTTGCCAATGGTTACGGTATTCCGGCGGGCCCATTGCGCGAAAATCCCACGCATGCGCTGGCCCGAGTGGACGCTGTGATTTTGGTTGGAAATGGAAATTTTGCGCCGCGAACCGACAAACCCATTTTACGAGTCAGCATCGGTACCGATGAAAACTCTCTCACGGCGCTGCAAGGCAAATTGATTTATGCTTTTGCGGGCATCGGTCAGCCGGAACGTTTGCGCGCGGGCTTGATCGCAGCGGGTCTGGACGTGGTGGGTGCGCGCAGCTTTCCTGACCACCATACGTATAGTGCAGGGGAAATCGCGGCGCTGCGCCGCCGCGCGAAGTTACTGGGCGCGGAACTCGTTACAACGCAAAAAGATTTCGTTCGCTTGTCACCCCATTTACGCGCCGAAATCATCCCGGTGGATGTGAAGGTCGGGTGGAATGATCCAGGCAGGCTTCAGGAAATCTTGGAAAAATCGGCTGCTTTTGCGGGATGACATCGGTGTGAATCGTGCCTATATATACGGGTAGCAAAGGATTCCAAATGTCACAGAAAATGATCAACGAATTCGCGGCCGAGATGAGCAATCTCGTGCCGATCGTCATCGAGCAAACCAGCCGGGGTGAGCGCTCATTCGACATTTATTCGCGCCTGCTGAAGGAACGCATTATTTTCATCACGGGCGAAGTGGAAGACCATATGTCATCCCTCATTTGTGCGCAGTTACTGTTTTTGGAATCGGAAAATCCCGCTAAAGATATTTCATTATACATCAACTCGCCCGGCGGCGTGGTAACGGCGGGGCTCGCGATGTACGACACGATGCAATTCGTGAAACCTGATGTGGTCACGTTATGCATGGGCCAGGCATGTTCAATGGGGTCATTGTTGCTCACCGCGGGTGCAGCGGGCAAGCGTTATGCGTTGCCGAATGCGCGCGTGATGGTGCACCAACCCTCGGGCGGAGCGCGCGGCCAAGCGACGGATATCGAAATTCAGGCGAAGGAGATTTTATCTCTTCGCAAACGGCTAAATGAAATTTACGTGAAACACACGGGCCAGAAAGTTGAAAAGATTGAACTCGCGCTGGAGCGTGACAATTTTATGTCGGCCGAGGAAGCGAAGAAATTTGGCCTGGTCGACCATGTGATCGAAAACCGCAGCGCGATGCCGAAAATTGAGCCGGACAAAGAGAAATAGCGCTTAAAAGTTTCTCAATCCCTAATTTTGAGTTTCCTTTTTCGTTTCCCCTTGCGGATGATTTGCGCTATACTTACCTAATGGCTATGATCAGAAAAATCTTCCAAAAAATCTCTGAAGGAGCGAAAGAAGGATTCATGAAACCAGCCACATCCGATTCCCGTGATATGTTGCCTGTCCTGCCGCTGCGGGACATGGTGTTGTTTCCGGGCATGGTGGCGTCGCTCTATGTTGGGCGCGCGAAATCCACACGCGCACTTGAATCCGCCCAGGCGTCTGAGCGCCGGATTTTGGTGATGTCGCAAAAAGAAGCGACAGAAGAAGAGCCGAATGCATCCGTACTCTACACGCTCGGGTGCGTGGCGAGCGTGCTGCAAATGCTGCCGCTGCCGGATGGAACGATTAAGGTATTGGTGGAAGGGTTGGAGCGCGCAAAAATCACGCGCTGGCTGGAAGACGGTGAATTTTTATCCGCTGAATATTTGACGCTGCCCGATCAGCAATTCAGCGCCGAGGGCAAGGAATTGCAAGATTTAAACGCGACGGCGCGACTCGCACTCACGCAGTTTGAAACTTATGTGAAGATGAACAAAAAAATTCCAACGGAATTGTTCAGCGTTATCAATCAGACGAAGGATTTAGGGCGCCTATCCGATAGCATCGCCGCGCACCTATCGCTGAATGTGCCGGATAAACAGGCCATTTTGGAAATTCTGCCGGTGCAAAAACGCTTGGAACATGTTTACAAAATTCTGGAAACTGAAATTGCGCTACTTTCAGCGGAGCATAAATTACGCGGTTCCGTGCGCAAACAGGTCGACCAAAATCCAAATTACCAACAACAGCTGAAACAAATTCAGCGTGAATTGATGGAAGAGGGGGATGATCTCGCCGCGCTGGTTGAAAAAGCCAAACAAGTACCGCTGTCCGATGAAGCGCGCGAACGCGTGAATGCGGAATTGAAACGCCTGAAATCCATGCCGCAGGGCAGCCAGGAATCCAGCATGGTCCGCAACTATGTGGATACAATTTTGGCGCTGCCATGGGGCAAAATGGATAAATTGCCCAAAGAGTTGCGCAAGGCGCAAAAGGTGCTCGATGAAGACCATTTTGGTTTGGAAAAAGTCAAAGAGCGGATCATTGAACATTTGGCCGTGCAGCATAAGATTGACAACATGAAGGGGCCGATTTTGTGCCTCGTCGGCCCGCCGGGTGTGGGGAAAACATCGCTCGCGAAATCCATCGCGCGCGCGACGGGGCGGCAATATGTGCGCATGGCATTGGGCGGCGTGCGGGACGAAGCGGAAATTCGTGGCCATCGCCGGACGTATTTGGGGTCGCTGCCTGGAAAAATTATCAGCGGCATGAAAAAAGCGAAGGCGGGAAATCCTCTTTTTTTACTGGATGAAATTGACAAACTCGGCACCGATTGGCGCGGCGATCCCACGTCCGCGTTGCTTGAGGTTCTGGACCCCGAACAAAACCACACCTTCAACGATCACTACCTGGAATTGGATTACGATCTGTCAAAGGTGATGTTCATTTGCACGGCGAATACGCTGAAAATGCCGCAGCCGCTGCTCGACCGGATGGAAATTATTCGCGTGTCTGGTTACACCGAAGATGAAAAAGTCCATATCGCCAACGAGTACCTGATTAAAAAACAGCTGAAAGAAACGGGGCTGAAGGCGAAGGAATTTTCAATCACCGATTCTGCGCTGCGCGATGCGATTCGCTATTACACGCGCGAGGCGGGCGTACGGAATCTGGAGCGCGAAATCGCTACGCTATGCCGCAAGGCGGTGAAGGAACAATTGCTGAACAAGGCAAAAAAATCACTGCGGATTACACAAGGGAATTTAAAAAAATACGCGGGCGTTCGCAAGTTCCACTTCGACGATATTGAGGCTGAAGACCGTGTGGGCGTGACGACGGGGCTCGCCTGGATGGAAACCGGCGGCGATATTTTGCCGATTGAGTCTGTCACCATGGTGGGCCGCGGACGGTTCAGCATGACGGGCCAATTGGGCGACGTGATGAAGGAATCGATCCAGGCGGCAGAAATGCTCGTGAAATCGCGCGCGCCGGATTTTGGCATTAAACCCACGGCATTCCGGCGTAAAGACGTTCACCTTCACCTTCCTGCAGGTGCAACGCCCAAGGATGGGCCATCCGCTGGCGTGGCGATGGTGACGTCAATCGTATCGGTGCTGACAGGGATTCCGGTGCGGCGCGATTTGGCGATGACGGGGGAAATCACGTTGCGCGGACGCGTGCTGCCAATTGGCGGGCTCAAGGAGAAATTGCTGGCCGCGCTGCGAGTTGGAATCAAAACAGTCCTGATTCCCGAAGATAACGTGAAGGATTTGGAAGAAATTCCCGCCAACGTGCGGAAAGGTCTCGAAATTATCCCGGTTCGGCTGATTGATGAGGTGTTGATGCACGCGCTCACACGGCAAATCACGCCGATTGATTGGAAAGAATTGGACGAGGATGAAATCATCACCGAACGCGACGAGGAAGATGATGCGCTTGCGGCCAAGAAAATTTCGGATCGTCCTCTACTGCATCATCAGGAAAAGTGACTCGTAAAACCGTGACTGCGTCCAAAACGTGTGGCGCGGCAAGTTAAAAATATCCCTGGAAACCCAGCATTTTTCACTTGCCAAAACGTAAAAACGGCGGATTACTAGAGGTAATTGGGCTGACGGTTTGCCAACGCGCCAAAATGCCCGAGAAACTTACATCTAACTCCTGGGGGATTTCCGATGAACAAAAATGACCTCGTGGCCTATGTGGCCGATGAAACCGAACTGACCAAAGCAGACGCCACGCGCGCACTGGATGCCGTGATCGAAGGGATCACCACCGGTCTCCGCAAAAACGGCGAAGTGCGACTGGTGGGTTTCGGTACGTTTTTGGTGAGCCAACGCGCTGCCACCACCGGACGCAATCCTCGCACCGGCGAGACCATCAAGATCAAAGCGTCCAAGCAAGCGAAGTTCAAAGCGGGCAAACAATTGAAAGATAGTGTGAATGACAATCGCACCCCAACGCCAACAGCAAAAAAGAAGAAATAACTCATTCGTTTTTAACGCGATTAGGAAACCCCGCCCGAAATGGCGGGGTTTTTTCTTGAAAGTTCTGGGATGAGAGCAGGCATATCTTATGCCTGGGTCTGCCCCAGTTTTGCCAATTCCACGGCGGCTCGGAGTTCGATATCGTCCAGAATGCTGGATAGCCCCGCGTCGTCGTCCATCTGCGCCCGCTGTTGCCGGACCAGGTTCACGAGCGCATGAATTTGGCTCTCGGGCATGCGCCCTTCCAGCAATCCCATGCGGAGTTCTTCTAATTTATCAAGCAACTGGTTTGCGCGCTGGCGGTTCTTTCGGCGGTTTTCGAGCCCATCGCCGGATTCTTGAGCCAGCAATAGGCTTCCTAATCCAGCCGGGCCGGTGACAGGGCGGGCAGGGGCGGATTCCTCCGATTCCTCAACGTCCAGCATACTGCGGAAATCCGGGCCTCCAGGCGTGCGACCAGCCCCGCTGGATTTACCAGCGGCCTTTGGGGCAGCAGTCGGGGCAACGCGAGAAATATCCATGGGGCGAATCTAACCGTAAATAACCCTAAGGATAAGGCACTTTCTTGCCAGCGCACAATTTATTAATTTACATGGTCAGCGCAGTGGTTCGTGCCGATACTATTTTCGCTCCGACAGGCTTTGCCGATACAGCCGAAGGTGGTTGCATGCCTGCCAGTTCGTATGCCCAGTGGGAGTTTTCTTGGCGTTCATTATAGACAAGGAGGCTTATGAATGAGCGAAAAGTAGCCAATTCATGACCCATAACGGTTAATGCATTCTCACTGAGAAAATCAGGGACGAAAGCTCCATCACTGTGCGCAACAAGCTGTTCGACAAATGTGCCGAACAGCATTTCCATTGTATCCGCATGAAGCTGTGCTAAAAGCTTTTGTAAATCCGATAATGCTTCTCCTGATAAAGCTAGAACATTTGCTTCATGAAATAGCTGATCTGGAATATCAAGACTGCGCAAAGTGGTATCATCGTCAGCTAACCATTTGGCCGCATGTGGGGTAACGCAGCGTAAAATGTCCAATACAGTATCGGAGTTGTTGTGGGACATTCTCATTAAATAATTAACGAACTCGCTTTCATACATGTCTACCATGACAGCTTCTTTTTTCGAGCGAATTTCTTCATGGGAGAATTCTGGAACAGTTATGCGCAATTGCGGAGAATACGGCATACTTAAATCCCGGCGGGCAAATTCATTTAGTATTTCAATGTTAAGGGAGTTTGACCCCTCTTCGTATTTCACAGAAAATTGCTTTTTCCCCAAAGCAGAAATTACAAAAAACAGCCGGTGCCAATCTTGTTCCGATAGCGCGGCGGGGGCATCAGGCAATGTTTGATCTACTGGCTCCATCAAATGTGCCTGGACAACCGCTGGATCCAGATTAATTCTTCCACATACCGCCTGAAAGATGGCAGTCTTACGGGCTCTACCTAGCACTCTATCCAAGCCCGGAGAAAGCTTAAAATTGACAGGGTCTGTCGCAAGGAAGATTAAAGCCACAAACTCGCTACGCGTAACCTCATAGCCTTTTAACAATATCTCGTCTGGTTTTGCGATAACGCGTATTTTATGGCCGCCTTCAGCGGGTTTATTCAGATTGTCGGGGCCACTACTCTTACCCGATGAATTTTTCTTGGATACTGTTTTTTTCTTGCTTGGTCTTCCTGACATAAATAACTCCAAATATTGATTTAATAGTTTCGGGTCCCAACCTAGGGCAACGAAACCCTCAAATGCAAGCTTTTTTATTGGAAGGAGACCCAGCCAGAGTCCGGTCGGCCCAGGAGGCAAGAATTGGCATGATTCCTGCGCCGGTTTGTATGAGAACGGATGATTGGTTAAACTTGCTGAGCTACTGCAAGAAAGGGCATTCGATGCCAGATATTTGTGTGTTCCCGGAAAAGCCGGTAAGATAACAATAATTGATGATCTTTCCGCTGCTGTCGGCCACGATCCCTACGTTGCCAAGCTGATACTGGTTGCAGGTTGGGGTGGAATATGAAGACGGAAAATAGGGTAAGCCGCTGGGGGAGAGCGTTGTGGAGGCCGGGACTGTGCCGAGTGCTGCATTCAGGGCTTTTGCCAGCTGCACGAAAGGATGGCTGTTATAGCGGGTATCTTCAAACCCATAACCATGGCCCGTGTTAAATCCGTTGAGACAGGTTCCGTTATAAGGGTCATTCAATGATAAATATAATGATATAGTATTTTGTCCCCCCGTTGTCATGCATCCCCAACGGATCATCTCGCCGCGATAACCATTGAGTGCCGGACAGCTCTCAACCAAACTATCGTCATTCAGTCCATTGGTCACAGTAGTAGGACTGCTGCTAGAATTGACAGGACTTGGTGGTAACATCACGAATTCCGGCCATGTGGAAAGGTAGTTCTGGCTTACCAAGCCACCAAAACCGACGGAATCAAGCCCCTTACCGTTGTTGCTGTTCGAGTAAAGGGTGGCGGCTGCAATGATTTGCTGGCTCTGGCTAATGGCCGAATTAGCCCAAATTTTTGGTTGATCATCCTGCAAGGCACCTCCGACGTAAAAGAGTCCCGCTATTGCTCCTACCGCCACAAGGGCGATGGAGAGAATCGTAACGATTAAATTGACCACACGCGACTTCTAACGGATTTTAGCGGAAGCTTCAATTCTTTAAGAAATGAGGAGAGTTATTTCATAAATTGGCATGATTCCTGCATCGGTTTGTGGAATAATGGCCTTTGGGGGAATCAGATGGCTCGGTTTGTCTTTATCTTGATCGGAATTCTGGCGTTGGCGACCCCCGCCATTGCCGCGGAAACGCGCATCAAGGATATCGTGGATTTTGAAGGCGTGCGGGACAATATGCTGGTCGGATACGGCCTGGTCGTGGGCCTGAACGGCACCGGCGACAGCCTGACCAACGCGCCCTTTACCCAACAAAGCTTATACGGGATGCTGGAGCGCCTGGGCGTTAACGTGCGCGGCATTAACCTCCAAACCAAAAACGTTGCAGCGGTAATGGTAACGGCGACCTTGCCGCCGTTCGCGACCCAAGGTTCCAGGATTGATGTGAATGTAGCGTCGCTGGGCGATTCCAAAAGCCTGCTCGGCGGCACGTTGCTAGTGACGCCGCTGCTCGGTGCGGACGGTGAAGTTTATGCGGTCGGCCAGGGGCCGGTAGCGACATCAGGTTTTACTGCCTCAGGCGGCGGGACAGGCGGCGGCCCGAGTTCTTCGGTCACCCGCGGCGTCCCCACGTCAGGCCGCGTTTCCAATGGTGCGATTGTGGAGCGTGAAATTCCATTTAACCTGGCGCAACTCGGCACCATGCGGCTGAGTTTGCGTAATCCAGATTTCACCACGGCGATGCGCATCACCAAAGCGATCAACGATTATTTGAAACACGATGAAGCGAAGGCGCTGAGCCCTTCAAGTGTTGTGTTGACCCTGCCATCCAAATCGCAACAGGATTGGATGAATATGATCACGAAAATTGAACAACTGCCCGTGACGACCGACGAAGTGGCGCGGGTGATCATTGATGAAAAATCGGGTGTCATCGTGATGGGCGAGAAAGTGCGCATTTCCACCGTCGCGATTTCACAGGGGAACCTGACCATCCGCATCACTGAAACGCCGCAGGTATCGCAACCCAATGCGTTTTCAAATACCGGTACAACGGAGGTGGTCGACCGCACAAACATTCAAGTGGATGATCAGAGCGATAAGAAAGTCACCGTCATGCCATCAGGCGTAAGTTTACAAGAACTGGTGCATGGGTTGAATGCGCTGGGCGTCGGGCCGCGCGACATCATCAGCATTTTGCAGGCCATCAAGGCGGCTGGCGCGATGCAGGCGGAAATCGAAGTGATTTAATATGTCCGATAGTTTGCCTCCCGTTGTAACGCCTCCCACAGCGCAACCCGATGCGCTGGTTGCGAACCCGAATAACATCCGTCCGTTGAACGGAAAAGATGTGCAATCCCTGGCGAATAATCCAAAATTTGACCAGTCGCTGAAGGATTATGAATCCGTGTATCTCTCACAGATGCTCTCACATATGTCCGCGGGCGTTGGCGTAGACCCCAATTTCGGCGGCGGCATTGGCGAAGAAACCATGAAGAGTCTGCTCATTAACGAATACGGTAAACTGATGGAGGCACGAGGCGGGATCGGACTGGCCGCCCAAATGAAAAAACAATTACTCGCCGCGCAGGAGCAGCAAAATGCAGCGACGCCTGCTGCGGCCCCTGCGGTTACAACTCCAGCCATGCAAGCAAAAGATAGCCAATGACACCCTCGCTCGAACGTGCCGCTGCTGAGTTTTTGGATACGCACCGTACTTGGGTTGCATACACCAAGGATGAAATGCGGTTTTTAGAAAAATTTCAATTTAGGCATTTACAAAGCATTATAAAACTCAAAAAGCCTGTGGTGGATACCTATCAACGGCAGCTAAAATTTCTGTTTGATCAGCGCAAGAGTTTGGATGTGTTGCCGCCTGAAACCAAGCAAGCTTTACGCAATGCGCAAATTGAATTCGCGGAACTTAGCACCGAGTACCAGGCCGCCCTGCAGATGGCGATGAAGATGAGTGAACGCCTGGTGGGAATGATTCAATCCGTCATGACGCAGCACCTGAAAACCACTCATTTTTATGGCGAATCCGGCGCGATGGTGAATAAAGAAGTTCCGCGCTCCGTGACGGTGAATAAAAAAGCCTAACCGTTTCCGCGAAGTGCGGTGATGACGCCGTGCAATGTGCGAAGTTCTTGTTCCGTGATGTCCGCGCGCTGAAAAAGATTACGCAGGTTGCGCAGCATGCTGGGGCGTTGGGCCTCGGTGGTGAAGAATCCGGCGACGTCCAGCGTTTGTTCCAGGCGAGCCAGAAATAATTCCAATTCTTTCTTGGTGGCGATCGCGGCGCCGTTGGTTTGCAGGGTGCGCGGCGGTGCATCCGTGTTCAATTTATGAAACTCCCACGCAATGAGGAGTACTGCCTGCGCCAAATTCAGCGACGCAAATTCTGGATTCAGCGGTACGGTGATGAGTGCATTCGCATGTGTGAGCGCGGTATTATCCAGACCCGCCCGTTCTGGCCCAAATAAAATACCGCAATTCTGGCCGGTGGAAATCCGCGTGCACAAATCTGCTCCTGCCGCACTGGGTGCGTAAACCGGTTTCACTTGCTCGCGGTGATTGGCCGTGGTGGCGAGGACGTAATGCAAATCCGCGACTGCATCCGTAAGGGTTTCATATAGGCGTGCGTTATTCAGGATTTCATCCGCGCCGCTGGCAGTGGGATAGGCATTGGGTTGCGGCCAACCGTCGCGCGGCGCGACCAAGCGCAATTCGCTATGGGCACAATTCATCATCGCGCGCGCCACTGCACCGATATTTTCCGCCATCTGCGGCTGAACCAAAATAATAACGGGCGTATTCATAGATTATGCACGGCGCCACGCGGTAGTGGCTCCGCTATCCTCCAGAATAATTCCGCCGGCGGCGAGTTCATTGCGGATGGCATCGGCCTTGGCGAAATCTCGCGCGGCTCGCGCGGCGAGGCGTGCGGTTATTTTAGCATCAATCGCGGCGGCATCCAGACCCTTGCCGGATTGTAACCAGGATTCGGAATCCTGCTCTGCGATGCCCAATAATGCACCCGCCGCGCGAATTTTTGAGGCTGCGCTGGTGTCGCCTTTATTCAACGCACCCGTCCAATAATGAATTTGCGTCAGTGCCTCGGTTGTATTCAAATCATCCAACAGACCGGATTTTTTTAAAATGTTCGGCTGATCCATTGTCGCAGGAATCCCGCGCAGCGCCAAATAAATTTTATCCAGCCCGGCTTTGCTTTGCGCCAGCAATTCTGGCGTGAAATCCAACGGCTGGCGGTAATGCGCGGTGAGTAGCGCGTAGCGGATCACCTCACCGTCCCAATCCTGCAGCAAATCATGCACGGTGAAGAAATTTCCCAGCGATTTGGACATTTTCTCACCATTCACGGTGACGAAACCATTATGCATCCAGATATTGGCGAGTTGCGGCAGACCGCTCGCGCAGCAACTTTGCGCGATTTCATTTTCATGATGCGGAAAAATTAAATCCAGCCCCCCGCCGTGAATGTCAAAATTATCCCCCAGCAAAGCACGGGACATTGCCGAACATTCAATGTGCCACCCCGGGCGGCCGCGGCCGTATGCGCTGTCCCATCCCGGTTGTTCCGGAGCGCTGGGTTTCCACAACACGAAATCCGCTGGGTCGCGTTTGTACGGCGCCACATCAACGCGCGCGCCTGCAATTTGATCGTCTCGGTTTCGGCGCGATAGTTCGCCGTAATTTTTCATTGAGGGTACATTGAACAAGACGTGGCCTTCGGCTTCGTACGCGTGGCCTTTGGCGATGAGCGCCGCGATGAGCGCCAGCATCTGCTGCACATATTCCGTCGCGCGTGGGGTGTGCGTGGGCGGCAGGCAATGCAACGCCGCCATGTCTTCGTTGAATTGCTTTTCCGTGCGTGCAGTGAGGTCGGCAATCGTTTCGCCGTTCGCGGCGGCGGCGTTGATGATTTTATCGTCAATGTCGGTAATGTTGCGCACATACGTCACGTGCGAGTCGCCATACAGCGCGCGCAGGGTACGGAACAACACGTCAAATACCACGACCATCCGCGCGTTACCGATATGCGCGAAATCATACACCGTGGGGCCGCAGGCATAGAGGCGCACGTTCGCGGGATCAATGGGCGTTAGGGTTTCACGCGCGCGCGACATCGTGTTGTGGAGCGATAGGTTCATGCGGCAATCTGTTGTTGGAGTGTGGTGGTGTTGGATTTGAGTTTAATCAGCAATTCCAGAAACTCGCGTGGATAGAGCGGGGGATTTTCTGCTAGCGCTTGGTGGTAAATGACGGTGGACGGGGTGAGGCCGGGAAGAGAATTCGCCTCAATGATCAACATCTGGTTCGTACGGATATTGTAAAACACGTCAATGCGCGCATAATTTTGGATGCCGAGCGCGGCGGCGGTTTTCTCAATGCCGCGACGAATCTGATCCGTCTGTTCGGGCGTGAAAATCTCCGCGGGCGGCGGCGTGATGTTAATGCCGGTACCGCCCTGGAACTTTTCTTCGAGCGACAGCACTGCGCCTTCCGCTACCGTGATGCTGGGCGATAGCGCATGGTAGTGCTCATTTTGTTCGAGGACTCCGATGGTCAGTTCCAGCCAGCCCGTGCGCGGCGTGTGATTTAGCCGCCCGCTCTGAATTGTGATGGGATCGGTTTCAATGAAAGCTTCGAGCATGAAGCCCGCATTGTTTTTATCACCCAGTTCAATAATCCCATGCTGCCCAGAAAAAGTGTCAGCGGGGATATGGGATGCGTTGGATAAAACAAGTTCCATATAGGGTTTCAAGTCTTGTGAAGATTGCAAGCGCAACACACCCGCCGAACAGCCGTCCGATTGTGGTTTTACAATTAGGCTCTGCGTTGTAAAGGCTTGGGTGAGCTCTTGCCAGATCATAACGAGATCGGCGGAAGAGAGTTTGGCAAGCTGTGCGCGCATGAACGTCCGGCGCGGAGCGGTGAGGATATTCGCGTCATTCATCGCGCGGACGGCGTCGCCCGTGAGGGCCTTATCCATGCAGAGCGCGGACCCCGCGGGGCCGCTGCCATTATAGGTAATGCCCGCATTATCCAGCATTTTTTGCAGCGTGCCGTCTTCGCCCATACCGCCATGGAGCGCTAGAAACACAAAGACATTTTCCGCCGCGGCGCGCGCAATGAATTCGGCGAGTGGAATCGCACTCGGCATTTCAGCGGCCAGCGTCAAATTTGGTTCGCGGAGCGGGAGGCGTGCGGTAATATCGGGCAGGAAATTCTGTGTGCGCTCACGAATGTTATCGGCATGCGCGCAATTGGACAAAATTTCTTCCACCGTGTGCGACAGGGCATAGGCATAGGGAATTTTCCAAACGGTTTTGGTATCGAGGCTCAGTAAAAATAATGCGGATTGGTAATCGTGCGAACGGCGGAGTTTCAGCCAGACGTTCGTGCCGGACATCAGCGAGACTTGGCGCTCCGCCGTGCCGCCGCCGCAGAGCACAAACACGGGCGATTGCGGCGCATCTTGCATAAGACGTGATGGGAGATTTAAAACATGACGGCGGCAAGCACTCGCGAGCACACGACATAAAACTTCTCGGTGAGAGAGTCCAACGCGCGCGGCTTGTTGAAACAGGAAAGAATTTTGTTCCATCCCGCTGATGGGATTGAGGTCCGTGAATAAAATCCGACCATCGTTCAGCCACCAGCCGTCCAGGCGAACAAAATCACGCGCGCCGAAATGCATGAAGATTTGTTCGGCTTGTGTGCGGATTTTTGCGATGATATCCGGTGGAAACCGCGGCGGGCAATGATAGGCCACCTGGTTCGTGGGTAAGTATTTACGACGAAAATCAAATACGGAGTTACCCGCATAGGAAACTTCGATTTCGCTGGGGAGTAACGCGACGGGCTGGCCGTTTTCATTCTGGATGAGGACGACGGTGAATTCTTTGCCGTCGCAAAAGGGTTCGAGCATGACTTGCGCATCATGCGTGCGGGCAAAAATCTTGTTGGCGGCGGTGATGGCGTCTTGGGGCGATGTGACCGAACTCACGCCAATCGAGGAGCCGCCCGCGACGGGTTTTACCACTGCTCGCGATAGGTTCTGCTCACGGAAGAATGCCGGAATCGCGCGTGCGGATTCTGCCGCGGTGAAACTGACACTCGGCAACGTGGGCATGCCAAGCGCGGATAGTTCGCGCTGGGCATTATCTTTGAAAAACATCCGGCGGCAAGCATCGGCGGTGGAGCCGATATAGGGCACCCCCATTTTTTCTAGTATTTCTTGTAATTTTCCATCTTCGCCGAACGCGCCGTGGATAACGGGAAAAACCAAATCCACGGATGTTAATACTTCGCGCAATTTCTCAGGCGACAACGCAGTGGCGACACGCGCCAGTTTGAAATCAAAATCGTCGGGCGTGTTGGAATACAATTGCGACGGAGAAATTTGAAAAAACTGGCATTGCTCATTCACGTATAATGGCAGCAGATGCACGTCCATTCCCGCGAGATGGTCGAGTACGGACCGCGCGGAGTTCAGCGAAATCCCGCGCTCGGGCGACGGGCCGCCGCAGATGAGCGCGAGTTTTAACATTTAATCAAACCCTCAGCGCGAAAACTGTAATGCGCGGATTTCGCGATAATTACGTGGTCATGCAGCGCAATTCCCATGGTTTTGGCGGCCTCGAACACCGTGTTGGTCAATTGAATGTCTGCGCGCGACGGGGTGGGGTCGTCCGACGGATGGTTGTGTACCATGATGATAGCGCTGGCGCCCAAATTCAGGGCCAGCTTGATGATTTCGCGTGGATAGGCGGGGGTGTGATCGACCGTGCCGTGCTGTTGCACTTCATCGGAAATGAGTTTGTTTTTTTTATCTAGAAATAAAATCCGCAGTTGCTCCGTTTTCGTGTGCGCCATCGCCACGTGGCAATAGGCAAGCAATTGCTCCCAATTTGTGAGTACGGGCTGGTTCATCACCTGATTTTTACCCATGCGCGTGGCGGCGGCGTGGATGGCCTTCAGCAACGCCGCGCTGTTCTCGCTGAGGCCCGAAATGGCACCCAGATCATCCGCGCGCGCGGACAAAACGCCCGACAGACTACCGAAAGATTGGAGCAAGATTTTTGCGATGGATTTCGTATCGCGGCGCGGGAGGGCGTAAAATAAAATCAGTTCCAGCAATTCGTGATCGGCCAGCGCGGATTCGCCACTGTGCAAAAACCGTTCGCGCAACCGCTCGCGATGCCCAAAATTGTCGGGCTGGAGGGGGGCGAGTTTCTTTGCGGTAGCGGTCATATGGTGTACGGAGGCCGCGTATAACCAGCCGGTGAAAGCGTGAAAATTTCATAGCCGGTTTCCGTAACGCCCAGCATGTGCTCAAACTGCGCGGAGAGGGATTTATCACGCGTCACCGCCGTCCAGCCATCTTGGAGTACGATGGTTTCTTTGCGGCCTGCGTTGATCATTGGCTCGATGGTAAAAAACATACCAGGCTCCAGAACCTCGCCCGTGCCGGCCGTGCCGAAATGCGTAACACTGGGCGGCGCGTGAAAGGTTTTGCCAATCCCATGCCCGCAAAAATCCTCTACCACGCTGAAACGGTTCGCATGCACGATTTTCTGAATCGCCGCACCGATATCGCCGATGTGGGCGCCGGGCCGGACCGCCGCGATTCCCGCCATCAACGAGTCATAGGTCACGTCGCACAATTTGCGTGCCTTCAGTGACACTTTCTCACTCGCGTAATACATGCGCGACGTATCACCATGCCAGCCATTCAAAATGACTGTCACGTCAATGTTTAAAATATCAGTTTCGGCCAGCTCGCGGTCTCCCGGAATGCCGTGGCACACCACGTGGTTCAGAGAAATGCACGTGGCCTTGGGATAGCCGCGGTAATTCAGGGGTGCTGGCACGGCGCCGTGATCGCGGATGAATGTTTCGCACAAATCATTAAGCGCGCCGGTGGTGATGCCGGGCTGGACGTGCGGCGTGATGAAATCTAGCGTCTCAGCTGCCAGCCGCCCCGCCGCGCGCATGCCGATAAAATCTTCAGGCGTATGGCGCTTAATGCCCGAGGTGGCGGATTTGGTTTTGGTGCGAAGATTCACATCTTCTAAATAGCTAAACCATGCGCTGGCCGCAAGCAAATCAGCCAAAAATTAGGGCTGAAGCGATAATTTTCTTTGACCTTTCGCCGCCCCGCGCTATGCTCCGGGCTTAGCAGGAGATAAAACCATGGGCGTTCCAGAACTGGTGTTGATTTTAGCGGTGGTGTTGATTGTATTCGGTGCGGGAAAATTGCCGAATGTCATGAAAGATTTGGGCAAAGGCGTAAAAGCCTTTCGCGACGGCATGGGCGATGAAGCCAAAAAACCGGATGCGGAAACACCGCCCCCCACGCCTCCCAAAGAGTAATGCGCGCATTCCCAAAACCTGGTCCGAAATCCGGTGCGCGACTGCACGCCGAGTTGGTGCATAAATTCCGGCTGATCGCGCTTATCCCCGCGGTGGTCATGTTTGTGCTGGCCAGCGCGTTTGTGTTTTTAGTGATCCAACAATGGTTTGGTGAACGTGTTCGTACGGCGATTGATGAGTCGCAACAGGTGGCGGATGCGTATTTGGCCGAGCATCAGCAAAATATCCGCGCGGATATTTTGGCCATGAGCGATGATATTGGCCGCTCTGCGCCGCAAGCGTTTGCGGACCCCGAATTCTTTAATTCACTGCTGCGCACGCAATCGCTGCTGCGCAACTTGCAAGAAGCGATTGTGTTTGACGGTTCGCACCGGATTCTGGGGCGGGCTGGACTCACGTTTTCGCTGGAGCTTGACCCGCTCGATCCCGAGGTGATGGCGGCAGTGCACGAAGGCGATGTGCGCGTGATTTTAAATGATAAGGGGGATCGCGTGCGCGCTCTGATTCGCCTGCCTGGATTCAACGAAGCGTACCTATATGTGGGTCGGCTGGTAGATCCAAAAGTATTGGCATACCGGGAAAACGCGGCTCAAGCAGTGAGTGAATACAAAATGCTCGAAGCGCGGCGTTCGGGTTTGCAATTATTGATCGTCATTATTTTTGCGGTATCGGCTGTGGTGCTGGCAATTTTCTCCGTGCGGGCGGGCTTGCGGCTCGCGCGGCGAATCGCAACTCCGCTCGATGATTTGGTGCAGATGACGGAACGTGTGCGCAGCGGCGACTTATCCGCGCGTGTCGACGAAAAACATACCTATGATGAAATTGAAGAATTATTGCGCGCGTTCAACCGGATGGCGGCGCAGCTGGATCAACAGCGGCGGGAATTGTTTGACACGAACCGCAAGCTGGATGACCGCCGCCGTTTTTCGGAAGCCGTGTTGGCGGGCGTTTCGGCCGGCGTGATGACAGTGGATGCGGACGGCGCGATTCAGCTGGCGAACGAGCAGGCAGAAAAATTACTCGCGCGACATGATTTGTTTGGGTCGCAACTGGCCGACATCGCGCCGGAGTTCGAGCGGTTGCGGCAGGAGTTTTTATCGCGCGGCGCGCTGGATGAAACCGCAGGCGGCGTGAATTATTCCGCCACAGGTCAAACGACTAAACAATTTAACCTCCGCATCGCCGCGCTGTCGGATAATCGCGAAAATAGCGCGCTGGTGCTAACGTTTGATGATCTCACCGCACTTGAAGCGGCGCAGCGCCAGGCAGCATGGGGCGACGTGGCGCGCCGCATCGCGCATGAGATTAAAAATCCGCTTACGCCCATTCAGCTAGCGGCGGAACGTCTGCGCCGCAAATATCAGCATGAAATTGTCACGGAACCGAACGTGTTTATGAATTGCCTGGACACGATTGTGCGCCAGGTTTCGCATGTCGGCCGCATGGTAGGCGAATTTGCATCATTCGCCCGCATGCCCGTGCCCGCGGTGCAGCCGGAGAATCTGTTGGAGATATTAGATCAGGCAATTTTCTTGCAACGCCAAGCGCATTCCGAAATTGATTTTGTTTGCAATAATCCGTCGGAACCTCTGTTGATCGCTGCCGATGCAGGTCAAATTTCACAGGCGTTTACCAATCTGCTGCAAAACGCTGCCGATGCAATTGATGGGCGAGAAGGAGATATCCTTCAACGTGGGGAAATAAAAATCGAAATTTCTGAGCAGAATTCGCGAGCAACTCTGACAATTACCGATAACGGTCGCGGTCTGCCTAACGTCGCGCCGGGCCGGTTGATGGAACCGTATATGACGACACGCGTGAAGGGCACGGGTCTAGGACTTGCCATTGTAAAAAAAATTATTTCCGAACACGGCGGCACGATTGAACTGGCTGCGCGTGCGGACGGGCAGGTTGGCGCGGCGGTGATTTTACAGTTGCCGTTGCTCGCTGCGGCTGATACAAAAAACGATATGGAAAAAAAGGTTGCCAATGTCGCATGACATTCTGATCGTCGATGATGAACCGGACATTCGACATTTGCTCGCGGGCATTTTGTCGGACGAGGGGTACGCCGTGCGTGAAGCCGCGAGTTCGGATGCCGCTTATGCTGCGCTAACGGCGCGCGCTCCCCAGCTCGTGATTTTGGACGTGTGGCTGGAGGGGAGCAAGGAAGACGGCCTACAAATTCTGGCGCAGATTCGCCGTGATTATCCGGATGTGCCGGTCCTCATTATTTCCGGCCACGGCACTGTGAAAATGGCGGTAACGGCTATCAAGCAAGGCGCATTTGATTTTCTGGAGAAACCTTTTGAATCGGACCGGCTGTTGTTGCTGGTCGCGCGCGCGCTGGAAAACGCGCATCTGCGCCGGGAAAATCAGGAATTGAAAACGCGCAGTTTTACCGTGACGGAATTGATCGGTACGAGTCAGGCGATTCAATCCCTAAAATCCAACATCGAAAAAATCGGACCGACGAATAGCCGCGTGCTGATTATGGGCCCACCCGGCGCAGGCAAGGAATTGGCCGCGCGATTGCTGCACCAGGCGTCCAAACGGGCCGGCGCGCCGTTTGTCGTGATGAATTGCGCATCGCTGGAGCCGGATAAATTCGACGAAAAATTATTTGGCACGGAAAGCGTCGAGGGCCGCCGCATGGGCGTGCTTGAGCAGGCGCACACG
>Ga0206797_1018_pt1 | contig 49576 bp, 30 predicted proteins | sample Alteio_BWOrgCont_69_FD_152894 | JGI IMG/M metagenome (GOLD analysis project Ga0206797, IMG submission 152894) | Enriched cells from forest soil in Barre Woods Harvard Forest LTER site, Petersham, Massachusetts, United States -... | ecosystem: Environmental > Terrestrial > Soil > Temperate forest >...
TGCAAAAACGTTCGGCCTCAGCTACGGTCAGGTTGCCAATATTCGAGCCCAGAAACAAAACCACTTTTCGTTTATTTGACAGCGACGCAGCTTTTTCGAGCATTTCAAAATATTCCCCGTTAAGGCCGGTAATTTGCAGGTTTGGTAAGGTTACGGGCAAGGTAATATTGAGATAGGATATTACGTTTTCGGATATGTCAATGGGCAGATAGGTGAAATCTGCCTGCTGATCTATTAAATTCCCAAGCAGGTAGGTTGATTTCGTGGCGTCGCCAGCGCCTAATTCAATCAGATCGAAAGCGTCGCCTTCGCCGATAATCGCCTTGCATATTTCAGCGGTTTTTTCCGAAAATATTTCAAGCTCGCATTTGGTGGGATAATATTCTTCGCAGTTCATCAGGTCCTGGAAAAGTTTATCGCCATTGGCATCATAAAAATATTTTGAGCTTAAATATTTAGGATTAGCCGTTAATCCGGTTATTACATCGGTAAAAAACTGGTCCGTTTTAGGTTTGGACGATGCTTCTAACTGCGCTTGTGTTGTTTCGATGTCGGGGTTTTTCATTGAAATATTTTTTTATTTAGCAAGTCTGATGCCTGTAAACTGCCATCTTAAATGTGTCTGAAAAAAATTACGGTAAGTAATACGGCTATGCCCGGGCGAGGTAACCTCCGAAGCGCCCCGTAATACCTTTTGATTAACCATAAATTTACCATTATATTCTCCAATTGCACCCGGCGCTTTTGTAAATCCGGGGTAGGGAAGGTAGGAGCTTTCTGTCCATTCCCAGCTTTTGCCCCAACTGAATTGATGTGCCGCGGCTTCCCATTCAAATTCAGTTGACAGTCGCAGGCCTTTCCAGGATGCATAAGCATAGGCCTCGAAATAACTTATATGGCAAACCGGTTCTTTCAAATTTAATGGCTCCAAACCATGATAGGTGTAATGGTGCCATTCATCGTTTATCAAGTGCCAGTAAAGCGGCGCCTCAATTTTGTTGGTTTTCACCCAATCCCAGCCCTCCGCGTGCCAGTGGCGAAAATCGTGGTAACCGCCGCTGTTTATAAAATCCAGGTATTCTGCATTGCTAACAAGGTTAGGACTTATTTCAAAAGCATTCAAATAAACTTTGTGGCGGTTAAGCTCGTTATCAAAACAAAAGCCATCACCGTTAAAGCCTATTTCATAAAGTCCTTCTTTTATCTCGATGAATCCGCTATCTGATTGTATCACTTTAGGCGAAACGTAATCTTTTGAATATGCGGGAAACAAGGGATTGTGACCTAAAATATATTTAATATCGGTGTAAAGCAATTCCTGGTGCTGTTCTTCATGGTTCAGTCCTAATATCAGCAGCTCCCTAACATCCTCCGAAGGTTCCTCACATAAAAACCTTTCCATTGCGCCATCCACGTATTCGCGGTAACGATGAATTTCTTCAACGGTTGGCCGACTTAAATTACCCCTGTCGGTGCGGATCACCCGGTTGCCTACCGTTTCGTAGTAGCTGTTAAACACATAGTTGTACTCGGGGTTGTATTCCTGGTAACCCATAAAATAGGGCTTCAGAATAAAAGTTTCAAAGAACCAGGTGGTGTGCCCGATGTGCCATTTAGGCGGACTAACATCAGCCACAGGCTGCACCACATAATCCTCCGTTTGCAAAGGACTGCAGATATGCTCCGTGCGTTTACGAACTTTTATATAACAATCAGCTATATCCATTGCTATTTATTTGCTCTCCAAATATCGTTTAAGGTCGGAAATTGTTTTAATATTTAAATCTTTAGCCTGCTTTTTTCTCATCATTAAAGCATACGCATTATTGAAGCCAATTGGTTTTAACCATTTGATATTATATTGCTTTTGAAACTCCTTTTGTACATAATCATACGTGGCATCCTTGCTGTGTGTTAATGAGTCGATGGTTTTTGCGGATGGCTTCAAAATAGCCAGTAACCCTGTGCCGGTGTACTCCGGGTAAAAATCAACCTGGTTATTGGTTAAGGCATCAAAAACTATCTTAGTGCCGCCCAAGCCTGTTTTTGTAGCGACATCGAATTCGGTATACCCTTGTATCAGCATACTGTAAATGCTTGCCAAAATGTATTGTTCCCCAAAAATTTTCGAACCGATCCGTACTATTCCCCCGTTACCATTTCGTGCAGGTTTCCACAGCTTTTTTGAAACCAGGAAATCCTTTGCTACCCTTTCGGGACTTTGGTGAAGATAGTCAGTCCGGTAATTAAGTGCGGTCATTATGCTGTCATTAATCTTGCCAGAAAGAAGATTTAAGGTTTGCTCCAATCCGGGAAATTTTTTCAATGCATCTTCACGTACGATGGGAGCAGCATAATAAGGTGGGAAGATCGCTTTATCATCATCCAAAACAACAAGATTATAGGCCTTTAACCGGCCATCAGTTGAATACCCGCTGATTACATCCAGTTGTTTTTCATAGGCAGCTTTATACATCACCGCATCACTGATCACTACGGTACGAATCTTTAAGCCATATTTTTTTTGCAGTCCCAGGTTACCATCCTGCCTGCCCATAAATTCCGGCGTGAAACCAGCTTCAAGCTTGCTTCCATAAGCCGATGGAATAAAGTAAAACAAAGAAAGCACCACAAGCAATACTGGCGCGGCAGCAGCGGCAGCTTTTAGTTTCCTGATATTCAATTTTTGCAATCGCGAAAGCAGGAAATCAAATAAGATAGCGAGCAAGGCCGCAGGTATGGCTCCGGCCAGTATCATATTGGTGTTATTGAGCGAAATACCACCAAATATAAACTCACCAAGTCCGCCGGCTGCTATGTACGACGCCAGTGTTGCCACGCCCACGGTTATCACCGTAGCAGTACGTATACCGGCAAAAATTACCGGCATAGCAAGGGGCAGCTCTACTTTAGTTAATACCTGCCATTTGCTCATACCCATAGCCATCGCGGCCTCCTTAACATTCGCGTCAACGCCCACGATGCCCGTATAGGTATTGCGGATAATGGGGAGTAACGCATATAGCAGAAGTGCAGCAATTGCCGGTTTGGCGCCGATTCCTAAAACGGGTATCATGAAACCCAACAGGGCAATGCTTGGTATGGTTTGCAGCACCCCTGCAACACCCAGCACCGCGCCCGAAAATTTCTTTCTCCGTGTGATGAATATCCCCAACGGCAAACCAATAAGCACCGCAATAAACAACGAAATAAATGTAAGTCCGATATGCTGCAGGGTTTGCATACCCAGCTTATCCGACTGCTGCCGCATGAAATCCCACAAGGTTTGCTGCTGCTCATTCATTGCGCCTGCTGTTGTTTGTATTGATTAAATGCCGACATCAATTGCTCAAAACCCACAGCTTTTACAACATCGTCTTCTTTATTGGTGACATTTATTGTTTCGGCTGATGTAAACTTAAAACGCTCCAACCCACTCCACAAATCTATATCTGAATACAAAATAGCTCCTCCGCCGACTGGCGGAGGTTGGGGGGCAGATTGGGGGGCCAACCATCGCCATATATCACGTATCTTAACGGTTTTAAACTCCAGCTGAAGGCGCTGTTCCTTTAAAAAGCCTCGCACAAAATCATTCTTCGGGTTAAATAACAGCTCGGCAGGTGTGCCGGCCTGTACAATTTTTCCTTTATCCATCAGGCATATCCGGTCGCCGAGCTCAAAAGCTTCCTGCACATCATGGGTTACCATAATAATGGTTTTCCTTTTCAGCTCGTCCAATGCTTTAAACTCGGCGTGTATCTTCGAACGGGTCACGTTGTCAAGGGCGCCAAAGGGCTCGTCCATCAGCAAAACCGCCGGGTCGGCTACTAACGCCCTCGCCAACCCGATACGCTGCTGCTGGCCGCCGCTCAGCTCATTGGGATAAGCAGTAAGGTAATCAGTTGTAAGATGGAGTTTCTCCAAAAGTTCTGAAACCCGATTTTCCGTCCGCTTATTATCCCACTTTAACAATTGCGGAACGATCGCAATATTTTCAGCAACCGTATAATGCGGAAAGAGGCCGTTATTTTGCAGCACGTAGCCTATGCCGCGGCGTAAAATTTCCGGAGGCTGATCAAGAATGTTTTTCCCATCGATAAAGATCTTGCCGTGTGTGGGTTCTATCAACCGGTTGATCATTTTAAGTGTAGTGGTTTTACCGCAGCCGCTGGTCCCCAGCAGGATCATGTTTTCGTGCTCCTTTACGTCGAAAGAAATACTATCTACAGCTTTTAGGCCACCAAAATGTTTACTTAAATGTTCAACCTTTATCATAAGGGGCTAAGTGTCGAGCGCCATAAACAAGTTGTTTAATGATTCAGCATAAAGCGGGTGCGCAAAAATGCAATAACGTATCTGCTCATAAGTAATGCCGCCCATCATTGCCATTTGCAGCACGGTCATAATTTCACCGCCTTCGGTTCCTAATATCGCCGCACCTAATATTTGCTTGGTATCAGCATCAACAATGGCTTTCATAAACCCACGGGTGTCGCCGGTCTCAATCGCACGGGCAACATAGGCCATCGGTAATTTTGCGACTTTAAAATTTAATTTTTGATTTTTAGCATCGGTTTCGCTCAGACCAACGCGGCCCAGTTGTGGGTCGGTAAACATGCAATAGGGTACCGGACGCCCCGTTATGGTTAAATTCTCTTTTTTAATAAGATTGCGGTAAACTATGGTATAGTCGTTATAAGAAATATGCGTAAATGCCGGGCCCCCCTTCACATCGCCCAAAGCATAAATGCCTTTGATGTTGGTTTCCAATTGATCATTGACCTTTATGGCGCCACGCTCGTCAGTTTCTACACCAGTTTTTGATAAGTTTAATGTTGCTGTTTGCGGTGTGCGGCCAACAGCTATTAAAACGTGCGAGCATTTGATCTCTTTCACTTTTTCGCCGATTTTAACGCTGGCGATGATCGTTCCGTTTCTCTTTTTTTTAAAGCCCGATGTGGCCGCTTTAGTGAGTATAGTGATTTTTTCCTTTTCCAGTATTTTGGTTAGTTCTTCAGAGATATCCTCATCCTCCCGCGAAACTATGCGGCCTGATCTTTCCAACACCGTTACCTTGCTCCCAAACCGGCGAAACATCTGACCGAATTCAAGCCCGATATAATTGCCGCCGATGATTAGCAGGTGTTCGGGAATATAGTTCAGATCCATAATAGTGGTAGAGGTTAAATAATCAATGTCAGTTAGCCCTTCTATCTCCGGAATAACGGTTTTTGCACCCGTATTTAAAAAGATCAGATCCGCCTTTAATTCCTTTACCTTCCCGTCGTCATTTAATTTTACTGAAACGGTCTTATCCCCTGTAAAGCTGGCATCACCAAAAATAACGTCGAGGTTTTTTGTTGCTTCCAGTCCTTTCTGACTCCCGTCCCTAAACAGGTGTATAATTTCATTTTTACGTTTTTTGATCTTCCGCATATCCACTGCATAGCCCTTTATTTTTACACCAACCGGCCCGCTATTCCGTGCCATATACGCCGCTTTTGCAGAGGCAATCATCGTTTTGGTGGGCGTACAGCCATCGTTAACGCAGGTGCCGCCGATCCATCTTTTTTCAATGAGGGCGGTTTTCTTCCCGGCGAGCGCAAGCTTTTTAGCCAGCGGTCCGCCGGCCTGACCGGCGCCTATCACTATTACATCGTACTGTTTCATACTATTCAGTTATTTTAACACCCTTCCAGAACGCTACATAATCTGTAATGTTAGCTGCAGCAGGCTTGGGATCGGGATAATACCATGCTGCATCGGGGTTTTGCATCCCATCCACATCAAGGGTGTAATAACTGGCGAGGCCCTTCCAGGGGCAGGTAGTGTGGGTCGCCGAAGGTTTCAAGTATTCAGCTTTTACACTTTCTTTCGGGAAATAATGATTGTTTTCAACCACTATGGTGTTATTGCTCTCGGCAATAACCTGGTTGTTCCATAAAGCTTTCATATGATGGATTTTATTTATGATAAAGATAGGTGAAAGTCTGGAAAGTCCGAAAGTCGGAAAGACGGAAAAGACCGAAAGAAGAACATAGGAATAGTCAAACCCGATTTTTTAAGGCGATATATTGTTCCGACTTTTCCGACTTTCGGACTTCCGATTTCTCCCATCGCAGAAAAATGAAAGTTTATTTTTAATTTGTTTTTAAAGCTATATCTTTGCAATCCCAAAATAAGGGGAGATTTTGAGTTGAAAGTATATAGTTGGAAGTCGTTAATCGACCTACAACTTAAAACTAAAGATTTAAGGACTTGAACAAAAGGCCCGTTCGTCTAGGGGTTAGGACGTAAGATTTTCATTCTTGAAACAGGGGTTCGATTCCCCTACGGGCTACATCAAAACAAAATTAAATCCTGTAAGTCAAGTACTTACAGGATTTTTTATTTTGTTTCGGACAAATATCGGACAGTAAATTTAGGCTGGCGTCCAATACTCAATATATAGATGCTTACAACTATAACACGTCGTTGATCTTCAGCCAAAGCCAAATCTTGATATTACTGATGAGTTGTCCGATCTAAATTTTTAATTGAAATCCATTTTTCCTTGCTCAATGGGTTGCAACGCTTTTTTGAATTGCAGATAACATTTGGGTAACAATATCAACTAATAGCAGCGTTTTTCTTTTTAAATTCACTTGGCGTACAATCATACTTCGCCTTAAATACTGTAGAGAAATAATTTGGGTTCGAAAAACCAACCATATACGCGATCTCCGATATAGTATAATTTTCATTATTTAAAAGATACTTCGCTTTTTTCAATCTCCTGTTTAAAATGTAGTCGGTTATGTTACAGCCTAAAAGCGCTTTAACTTTCCTGTATAATTGAATCCTCGAAATGCCTATTATTTTACAAATATCCTCCACGTCAAATTTATCGTTGGATAAGTTTTGCTCTACAATCCCTGCAAAATCGTTTAAAAATTTTTTATCAAGGCTTTTCGATACCGGCAGCTTTTCGGCCATACTTATATCACTCGTAAAATGCTCTTTTAAAATCAACCGGTTCCTGATTAGGTTTTTAACACTGGCGTTTAAATATTCAAAATTAAAAGGCTTGGTAATATAAAGGTCGGCCATCGAGTGTATCCCTTCAATTTGTTGATCGAGGCTTCCTTTTGCAGTTAGTAAAATAATAGGTATATGGGATGTCCTGACATCTGATTTAAGTTTATTAGTTATTTCCGTACCTGATAATCCAGGCAAAACCACGTCCGAAATAATAATGTCGGGTACTTTTTCAAAGGCTAGGTTAAAGCCATCTCCGCCTTTCGAAGCTGCAAAAACCTCGTATTGAGTTTCAAACTTTGTGGTTAGATAAGTGAGCAAATCTGTATTATCTTCAATAATTAAAACAGATTGCTCTTTTATCATGCTATCTGCAAGTGCGGTTTGCTGTTCAGGCGAATCTTCAAAAGCGATGGTATAGATTTTTTCCTGTTCGTAGACATTTTCAATTGATTCCTTTCGAATTGATTTTTCATCCTCCAGCAAGTGACTGTCGCCCAGACGTAAATGAACGGTAAAGACAGTTCCCTGGTTCTTTTTGCTTTTTACCTTCAAATCGCCTTTATGAAGGCTCATAAATTCTTTTGAAAGTGCTAATCCTAACCCAGATCCTTTATACGAATACGAATCAGCCTGATAAAACATATCGAAAGCATGCGAAACGGATTCTTCGGTCATTCCAATGCCGTTATCTTCTACTTGAATAAATACCTCATTGTAATCATCTGATTCTTTTATGGATACTTTAATTGAGCCGTTATGCTTTGTGAATTTAAATGCATTCGACAGTAGATTAAAAATCACTTTGTCAAGCATATTTACATCAAACCATACAACAACTGAATTTGTAAATGACGTAAATTGCAGGCCGATATTTTTATTAGCCGCCATATCGTTAAACGCCTCCACAATTTCTTTAACAAACGCGATTAAATTGTTTTCGGTGGCCCGGATTTTCAGCTTATCATATTCTATTTTCCGGTATTCAATCAGCTGATTTACGTAGCGCAATAGCCTGATCACATTTTTATGAATAAGTTTAAGACTATTGCTTTGTACAGAAGCATTTTTTGTTTGTGCGATAAGGTCTTCGAGGGGTAGCAGTATTAAAGTTAACGGCGTTCTAAATTCGTGCGAAATATTGGTAAAGAAATTCAGCTTGGCCTCTGTAGCTACTTCTGCTTTAGCTGATACTTCTATCAGCTGATTGCGCTGCTCCAATATCTCATTATTTTTGGCTTCGAGGCTCTTATTGATCTTTCGGTTCTCTATTAAGAAATAAAAAGCCAAGCCCCCAAAAACAATGGCCAGCACCAACGTGATAACAATGATATTTAAAATGACCTGTTGGCTGTTATATACCTGCAGCTGCTCTGCAAGTAATGCCTGCTGCTTTTCAATATCTTTTTGCTGGCCGTTGATCTTACTCCATTGCATTTGCATTAATTGTACATTGGCGGAGTCAATGACCAATGATTGCAAAATATTTTCCCTTGAAAAGGGCTCTTTGTTCAATATTTTAAATGCCGTTACAATAGCTTCTTTTCCACCGGTTGGATAAACAAGGCTAGCATCAAGCGTTTTATTCGCAACCATTTGCAGGCCACCGCCTGCTCCCGGTGAAGCATCAACGCCAATTATTTTTACAGTTTTTGGAAGGTTTAAATTATTAAATACATTTCGCGCCCCTGAAGCCATAACATCATTATGTGCAAAAATTGTATTAATACCCGTAAGCGTGTTTTTTATTTTTAATAGTTGTGCTTCGGCATTCTCTTTCAGCCAATCACCATAGACTTTTGTTTGGATATGTACATTGTTAAATCTTTTAATTCCGTCATTAAATCCGCGGTCTCTTTCTATTGCAGGTGAAGAGCCCGGAAGGCCCATGATTTCAAGAAGGTTTACAGGTCCTTTTGATGTCGACCCTATATATTGGCCTGCCATTTTTCCTAGCTCATAATTATCAGCCCCAACATAAGCTGTATATAAAGAAGAAGATGTCTTACGATCGATAACAATTACCGGGATTCCCTTGTTGTAGGCCTCTTCAACAATTGCAGTGAGTGGCCTTGCCTCGTTTGGTGATATAATCAACAGATCAACGCCATCGCTGATCATTTTACTTACCTGGCTTATCTGTTTCTGGCTACTGTTTTCAGCATCGGTATAAATAAAATTAACGCCAGGGTGAAGTGAGAGCTCCGCTTTCATTTCATCAAACATATTTTTGCGCCACAGGTCAGATCCAACGCATTGGGAAAAACCTATGGTATAAGACGTTCTTTTTTTCCCCCCGGCGCAGCTGCTAATAATTAAGAGAAAAGAAAATAACGATATAAGCAAGGTTATAAAAGATGCGTTTTTATGCATGCTTAACAATTAATTATCAATAATATTTTAAAGGTATAATTGGCTGGAATGTCTCATGACACTCAAAGTTAAAGATAATCATTCATTTAACGGGTAGGCCATTTGACGTTATCATCAAAAGGCAATTTTAAAATGTAACCAGAACAAACATTTCATGTAACATAATTATACATTATAAGAAACGTGTTGATATTAGCGAAGCTAATACATTGAAATACAGTTAGTTATAAAATGTTAAAATTTCGTTACAGTTTGAAATAAAATTGATAACCACCGCCTCCCGATCCGCCCTACATTGCGTCCTGTTAACCAATTAGTATCAATAAATTTTATTATGAAAAAAAATTCCGTCCTGGTATGGTCCATGGTAGTTGCCTTAGGGGGCTTTTTATTTGGCTTTGATACAGCAGTAATTTCGGGCGCAGAAAAATCAATTCAACAATTCTGGCAGCTTTCTGTATTTGCCCACGGGCTTACTATATCTATTGCGCTAATTGGCACCGTTATCGGGTCGGTGCTTGGATCGAGACCATCCGATCGTTTTGGCCGGAAAAACACACTTTATTTTGTAGCTATAGCATACCTGCTTGCGTCATTAGGGACAGCGCTGGCCGATAACTGGTACGTGTTCATGGCATTCCGTTTTTTGGGCGGATTAGGCGTTGGAGTGTCATCCGTTACCGCTCCTATCTATATTTCAGAAGTTTCACCGGCCGATCGCAGGGGCCGTTTGGTTGGCCTATTTCAATTCAACGTTGTATTAGGCATATTGATTTCGTATTTATCTAATTATTTAATCGGGCAGGGGGGCGAAGCTTCATGGAGATGGATGCTGGGCGTACAAGCCGTGCCGTCTGTTGTCTTCCTGGTTTTAATACGTTATATCCCTGAGAGCCCAAGATGGCTTATCCTAAAAAAACAAGCCAATGAAAAAGCGCTGGAAATTCTGAGAATAATAAATCCGCTCAATTGCAATCACGAACTTATTGCAATTCAAAACTCCGCGCTTGACAGCAACGGAATTAAGCATGAAAAAGAGAGCCTGTTTTCAGGGAAATATAATAAACCTATAATGCTGGCCATGTTATTTGCCTTTTTCAACCAGGTTTCGGGTATAAACGCAATTATATACTATGCGCCCAGGATATTTGAAATGGCCGGTTTAGGTGCGCATTCCTCGCTTCTTTCAACTGTCGGCATTGGCCTGGTCAATTTTATATTTACCCTATTGGGCATAAATATAATTGATAAAGTGGGGCGCCGGATGCTGATGTTAGTTGGTTCGGTTGGTTTAATAATCTCCCTGCTATTGGTTTCCTACACTTTTTACTCTGGCAACTTTGGCGGCATTGCCATACCAATTTATATCATGGTATTTATCGGCTTTTTTGCTTTCTCGCAGGGCGCTGTTATATGGGTATTTATTTCGGAGATATTTCCTAACCAGGTGCGGGCTCAAGGCCAAACGCTCGGCAGTTCAACCCATTGGATTATGGCGGCGCTTATAGCTTTCAGCTTCCCATACTTCGCCGAGAAATTGGGCGGAGGCAATACCTTTTTGTTTTTTGGTGCGATGATGGTACTACAGCTAATTTTTGCATGGAAACTAATGCCCGAAACAAAAGGAAAATCGCTTGAACAAATTGAAGGTTCTGTTGTGGTAATGCATTAAAAAATTGAATATGAAAATCAATCAAACGCCGGTAATATGTTATGGTGAAATCCTATGGGATGTTCTTCCTGACGGGCCACAGCCTGGCGGAGCGCCTTTGAACGTCTCTTACCATTTGAATAAGCTTGGCGTGGATACCAGCATCATAAGCCGGGTTGGAAATGATGCAAACGGGGAGCATTTGAAGCGCTTATTAGACAATTGGGGTATAAAAAAGCATTTGCTGCAAACAGATAAAGAATACCCGACCAGCGAAGTTATTGCCAAAATGAACAATGGCAATGAAGTATCCTATGAAATTGTATTCCCCGTAGCATGGGATTTCATTAAATCGTCAAAAAACTCCATAGAGCAGCTTAATTCGTTGACCTATTTAATTTATGGCAGCCTTGCTTCAAGAAATAATGTTACCAGGAATACGCTTTTTGAACTGCTTGAAAGCGATGCTATTAAGGTTTTTGACATTAACCTGCGCCCGCCCTTTATTAACAGGAATCTGTTAGAGGCACTGCTTCTAAAGGCCGATATTGTAAAATTTAACCAGGCCGAACTGGAAATGGCGCAGCTGCTGTTCGGCGGTTCATTCAATAATGAGGCGTCCCAGATAAGATTCATACAGCAGCATTTTGATGTCCCTGAAATTATAGTGACTAAGGGTGAATTTGGGGCTTCCTACTATAACAACGATAAAGTTTACAATGCCTGGGGAAGTGAGGTAAAAGTAAAAGATACCATAGGCAGCGGCGATGCTTTTTTGGCTGCATTTATTGCCAATCGCTATTTGAAAAATGAACCTCAAACTATCATCAAAAATTCTGTTGCGATGGGGGCATTTATTGCAACGAAGAAAGGAGGTTGCCCACAATATAGTTTATCAGAGTATAAAAACTTTCAACAGCAAATATTTTAACCTATTATTTAATCAATTATGAAAAAACCAATACTATTTTTCTTCATGCTGCTTTTGATTGCAGCCAGAAGCTATAGCCAAACCAATACAGTCGCCGGTACTGTAACGGATAAGGCTTTAAACCCCCTGGAAGCAGCGACAGTGATGGTCGTTGAAACGCAGGCGTCAACCCTGACAGGCAAAGATGGGAAATTTAATATACAGGTGGCGCCGGGTCAGACTTTGAAAATATCTTATGTTGGCCTGAGTACGCAAACGGTAAAAATTACTGCTTCAACACGTAATATTCAAATTACATTGATGGACAACGAGGCAAGTTTGAATGAGATTATTGTTACAGGTTACAAAACTGAAAGAAAGAAAGACCTTTCAGGTGCAGTCACCGTGGTTGACATGAAAGAGGCACTTAAAGAATCAAATTCAAATATTTTAACAACATTACAATCAAGGGTACCTGGAATTGAAATTGAGTCGGATGGCACACCGGGTGGCGATGGTACTAGTATTCGTATAAGGGGATTCTCCTCATTGGGCGCGAACGGGCCGTTGTTTGTTATTGATGGAGTTGCCACCACCTATTCAGGCGCTATAAATCCAAATGACATTGAATCGATCCAGGTTTTAAAGGATGCAGCGTCAGCATCAATTTATGGATCAAGGGCAAATGCCGGGGTAATAGTAATTACTACCAAAAAAGGGAAGACCAAAAAGGCCACCATCACCTTTGACAGCTATTACGGAGAGAATGAAATCCATGATAACAACTTTCAAATGCTGAACTCACAGCAATGGGCCAACGTTTTATGGCAGGCGCAAATAAATTCAGGGGTATCGCCATCTAACCCGGTATTGGGTGCCGGTTCAAGCCCTGTGATTCCTCAATATCTTGATGCTGCAAACACACTGCCATCGTCAAGCACAAATTGGATTAATACTATTTTAAGAAGAGCCAGCAATCAGAACTATAATTTTGGCGTTAGCCAGTCTTTTGATAAATCATCCTATTATTTTGGTCTATCATATAACCAAGAGGACGGCATTGAAAAATACACAGGATATGACAGGTATACGGCACGGTTTAATTCAACCTTTAAAGTGAGCGATAGAATTACTGTAGGCGAAAATATAAGTGTGGCAAATTTTGGTGAGGTAAAAGGAAATTCCTTATATGATGCCGTTTTACAAAATCCCTTAATCCCTGTATATGATAAAAACGGAAACTTTGGAGGACCTGTTGACGGTCTAGGCGACAAATTAAACCCTTTGGGTGAGTTGTATTTTAACAAGGATAACAAATCAAAAAACTGGAGGGTTTTTGGTAATGCATTTGCCGATGTATTGATCGTAAAAGGTTTAACTTTTAGATCATCTTTCGGTGTTGACTATAACTCCTCTACCTTACGGGCATTTACACCAAGCTTTTTAGAAGGGCGCTTTAATATTACCGATAACTTCCTTACCCAATCAGAATCTGACGGATTAGATTGGACCGCGACTAATACACTAAATTATAAATATACCAGCGGTAAACATTCATTCGAATTGTTTGGCGGTATAGAGGCAATTAAGTCAACATCCAATTCATTTTCTGCCTCTGGCAAAGATTTCTTGGAAAACAATTATAGCTATGCTTATTTGAGTAATGCTGAATCGCAAAATGGCATTAGCGGCGGCGCTAGTGGTTACACGCTGTATTCCCAATTTGCCAAACTGAACTATAACTATGCCGATAAATACTTGTTTGCTGCAACAGTAAGACGGGATGGGTCATCACGTTTTGGATCAGATAATCAATACGGGGTATTTCCTGGCTTTTCAGGTGCATGGAGAATAAATAACGAAGACTTCTTTAAAGATGTCAAATACATTAATGACCTAAAACTAAGGGCCTCGTGGGGAAGAACTGGTAACCAGGAAATTGGTGACTATAACACTTTAAATTTTTATGCCACAAACCATGAATTCGGCACCTATGATATTGCCGGTACAAACACAAGCGCACAAACCAGCTTTTTTGCAACTCAGTTAGGAAATGCTGAATTAAAATGGGAATCACAAACCCAGACTGACATTGGCTTAGATGTAACTGCTTTTAAAAATCTCACCCTTTCAGCAGACTATTATGATAAAGTAAGTACCAATGTACTCATCAATCCAGTATTACTTGCCGTATACGGTGGAGCTAATCCTCCGTATATTAACGCAGGGTCTTTTCAAAATAAAGGCTTTGAATTTGCTATAGGATACAAAGACAATAGCAACGGGGATTTTCACTATGGAGCTGATTTCAACATTGCCTTTAATCAAAATAAAGTCGTTAGCTTAACCAACGGCGTGCCATATATTTTAGGTGCAGATGCAAACAGGCTTACCCCCGGTCAACCCGTGTCAGAGTTTTATGGATATGTTGCGGAAGGGTTGTTTACCACACAGGCAGAGGTTGATAATTCTGCAACCCAGCCGGGAAAAGGTCTTGGTCGCATCAGGTACAAAGACTTAAATAACGACGGCGTTATTGATTCTCGCGACCAAACCAATATTGGTAACCCAAATCCAAAGTTCATTTCCGGGTTAAATTTAACGGCCAGGTATAAGGCTTTTGATGCTTCCATGTTTTTAAGTGGCGTTTATGGAAACAAAATCTATAACTCTATTAGGAGCCTAACAGATTTCGCCTACTTCCCGTTCAATTTTGGTAAAGCCACTTTAAATGCATGGTCACCTACCAATACAAGTTCCAGCATTCCGGCTCTTAATACAAATAACTTGAATGATGAACTGCGCAACTCGACCTATTTCGTTGAGAATGGGTCTTATTTGAAAATTAAGAGTATTCAGGTTGGTTATACTATTCCTAAAAGTAGCTTATCAAAATTGGGTGTCAGCAATGCGAGGATTTACATACAAGGACAAAACTTGTTCACATTCACAAAATATTCCGGCATGGACCCAGAAGTTGGAGCGGGCGGAGTTTTGAACGAAGGAATAGATGCTCAGTTTTATCCGCACTCCAAAGGAGTGAATTTTGGACTAAATGTTACATTTTAATATAAATCATATTATGAAAAAGATATTATTAAGCTTCGCCGCGGCGCTAACACTGCTTGGGAGCTCATGTAAAAAAAGTTTTTTGGATGCCAAGCCACAGGGGTTATTAACGGCGAGTGAGCTTACAACAAACCAGGCAGGTATTGATGGGTTGGTTAATGCGGGCTATCAATCGTTAAGCACACATTTTTCAGGGCAATGGCCAGATTTTTTCCATCCTCCTTCAAACTGGAGCTTTGGAGACGTCCGTTCTGATGATGCTTACAAAGGCGGTGGCGGAACCGGCGACATTTTGGAATACAATGAGTTGGAAACATGTAATATCACAGCCGATAATGCAATGTTATATGATAAATGGAAGGCAGATTTTACCGGAGTAAGTAACATCAATACAGCTATCCAGGCACTGACTACTGTGTCAACAACCGTATATCCGAACCGTGATATAAGGATAGCTGAAATGAAGGCTTTACATGCCTATTTTTATCTCGACCTGATAAAACATTATTATTCCGTTCCTTGGATAGACGCAAGCGTTGCGACTTCTGATTTGGGAAAGGTTGCTAATAATTTAGGTATCAATCAATTGTATGCCAACGTTGAAAAAGAACTCACCGAGGCAATAGCCGTTCTTCCTAATACTCAAAGTGACGTAAGCCGTATTAATAAATATGGAGCCATAGGATTTTTGACCAAAGTGTACATGTTCGAGGGTAAGTACGCACAAGCTTCCCAAACTGCCGACCAGATCATTAACTCGGGTAAATACGGGTTGATGCCAACTTTTGAGCAATTATACTCTCAACCGCAATATGAACACGGCCCCGAATTTATATTTTCTATTGCATTTTCAGCCGACGCGCCTGATGTCGAAAACCTCAATTTCGGTGACTTGCTCAATGCTCCGAGCGGCGCTCCGTATGGCGGCGGCGATGGTTTCGATAGGCCTAGTCAAAACCTGGTAAATGCCTTTAAGGTCGACGTAAATGGCTTACCCTTGTTAGATACATTTAATCAAACCGACTTGGCCCCAAGTGACATATCCACGCCCGTTGACCCAAGGCTTGATTGGGCAATAGGGCGGCCGGGTATGCCATGGAAAGACTGGACAGGAGGTGTTCAACAGGATAGCTGGGCACGTACAGAAGACGTGTATGGCCCTTATGTAAAAAAGAAGAATATTATAGACGTAAATTCTCCATATAGAGAAGGCAGCGGCTACCCTTGGGCCTTGGGTGCACTTGACTTTCCACTGATCAAATACAGCGATGTTTTGCTCTGGAAAGCAGAATGCGACATTCAGACGGGCTCTAACCTGGATGAAGCCCGAACGCTAATCAATTCTATCAGAACAAGGGCAAAAACTGCACCTTACGTCCAAAGTCTCGGCGGTGGCAATGCCGCAAATTATCAAATAGGTTTATATCCGTCGGCCGGATGGACCCAAACTTACGCCATGAAGGCTTTGATGTTCGAACGCAGACTTGAGCTTTGCATGGAAGGACAGCGTTTTTATGACCTCGTTCGCTGGGGAATAGCGGACCAGGTAATGAATGCCTATTTTACAAGCGAAGCAGTTAAAAGGCCATTTCTAACTGGTGCCAGCTTCACCAAAAATAAACATGAATATTTACCGGTTCCGCAAAGTGAAATCGATAGGGCTCAGGGTGTTTATAAGCAAAACAAATTTTATTAGGTAAAGCAATCCGGGGAAACTTGTTTTCCCCGGTTATTTTGCTCATTGGTTGTTCGTCAATTGTAATGACTATTATAAAATCAACATGAAAAAATACATTATTTCGCTCTGTGGTTTAGCTTTATTGTGGACAACCGGATGTAAAAAAACAGTTATAGAACAAATTACCCAGATAACACGCGATACTTCAATTGTTAAATTGCCCGAATACGTTATAACTGATTACGGAGCTATTGCGGACGGAAAAACCGATTGCGGGCCGGTAATAAATAAAATTATCAATATTATGCCGGCCTCGGGTGGAACTATCATAATTCCGATTGGCGACTTTTTGGTGAATACAACTATAAATGTTAATAAAAGCTTCATAACAATCAGCGGTCTTAACACTGGCTTGCGGAGCAATGTCGATGTCCCGGTTAGTGGCTTAACTGCTCCAGGTGGCGGGAGTAAATTGATTCTTGGAACTGCTACTTCCGCAATTACCGTTCCTTTATTACCCCAGGTTAACGGCAGTACAAATAGAGTATCTGGTTTGGAAATTAAAAATCTGCTTATATCAGGGGGTGCTACGTCACATGGAATTGGAATTAATATTTTGCAGGACAACGATGGCACTAGAATAGATAACGTGGTTGGAATAAATCTAACAATGGGTTTATATGCCAATGCTTCTGATGCGATGATCATAAATTCTTGTTGGATTTCGGAATGTCAAAACAGCATTAACCTTGCAAATGGCATTCAAAATACTATTACAGATTGTCAGCTCGGCGCTCAGCCTGGTGGTATAACAGTTAAATTAGATAATCAGCAAAATTTCAGTTTCACAGGTAACCAGGTTTACCCCGATGGAAACGTAAACCTGCAGTTGAATAATTCAACTTATGGAAATATTTCTTCTAATAATTTTCAAAGTTATTACGTGGGAGTTATAGAACTTAATAGCAGCGATTACAATATCATAAACGACAACATTTTCTGGATGCGGATTCCTTCGGATCCAACCAAACAGTTAAGGGGCAATACCAACGATTATGGTGTTTTAAGGATTGCAGGTAATGGTAATCTAATAAGTTCAAATTCCATTACTTGTGATTGGGTTAGTCCAACAACAAACCCTGTTACTATTAACTCCTTAAGCGGCACATCAAATACCTATGATGACCTTAAGATAAGTGATATAAGCAGCTCTCGGGTTTTTGATGTAGATGAGACAACCCAAATCGTTAATTGCGTTCCTGCATCCAAAGTATTTGTAAATGGGGATGCTGCCAATGTGTTTATCAATTATTAATTGTAACTAAGCTTATATCTGCAAATAAATGAATATCAGATCAACATATCAATATTTAAGATCTGTTACACTTTATTGCTTTTTCACCATATCAGCATGTTTGTTTTATACTTCCTCAAGTGCCCAGTTAACTTGGGAGTTTTCGAAAAAGAACACATTATGGGATACCAAAAAAAACTGCAAACTTAATTTGTTTAGCCGTTTACCAGCGCCCGAATTAACAGCGGGGTTTAAAGGAACCGGACTACGAACTGACGGCTATTCAACATGGCTAACAGCTAAATTACCGCCATCCAAGTCAAGTAGAAAAGGCTTGAACGGTTATTTTGCCCTAGAAACTTATCCTACCGATACCGCCGGTTTTTTTGCATTGTGTATTGACTCAAAAAATTGCATATCCGCTTGTGTCGACCGTTTCGGAAAAGTAATGATTGGTATCAATTCAAACGGGGTAATAAAATATTATAGCTCGAATAAAACTATCCAAAGGTTTAAATGGCTAAATATTAACCTTCAGCTTAAAAACAACGAAGCCCAATTAAAGGTAAACGGTGTGACGGTGAGATCGCTAAAGTTGCCTGATTCTTTTGATATTTCAGCCGCCGATTCGTTAGTAATCGGACGCGATTGGCGGATAAAAATGGTAAACATCTTTCCTGTTACTGCCATTAACGGAATAATTGATGAGATTTCGATCAGTGACAATGGCAACTGGCCAAAACTAAATAGCGCGGTATTTGCAAAACTAAGAAATGATAAACCTGTGCTGGCAATACCCCCCAGTCGGTTTGAAGGAGATTTTAGCCGTCCACAATATCACTTGCTTCCCGCTGCGAACTGGACGAACGAAACCCATGGCTTTATATTTTATAAAAGTTTATATCATATCTTTAATCAAAAGAATGGTGCCAATCTATTTCTTGGCCAAATGAACTGGGGCCATTTTACCAGTCCTGACCTAGTTCATTGGACGGAACAACTGCCGGCCTTAACGCCGGAGCCTGGCTATGATCAAAATGGAATTTGGTCAGGGTGTTCCGTACTGGATGCAAATGGAAAACCTGTTATAATTTACACAGGAGGCGGCAATAATACCTTCGGAATGTGCCTTGCATACCCGGCCGATACATCGCTTATTGCCTGGAAAAAATACAGGGGGAATCCAATAATACCGGTTGTCCCACAACAATTTGCAAGAAAGGATTTCCACGATCCCTATGTATGGCAGGAAAAGGATAATTGGTATATGATCGTTGGATTTGGGCTGGAAGATAAAAATGTGAAAAAAGGGACCGTTCTGTTATATAAATCCGCTGATCTAAAAAAGTGGATGTATTTACATCCTTTGTTTATTGGGGATCCAGATAAGGATGATTCCGGTGTCTTTTGGGAAATGCCGGTGTTCTGGAAAATGGGAAACAAATACATTTTGCTGGTCAATAAAGTTCCCTTCAAGCGAAAACCCGCAGTGGCATTATATTGGTCAGGTGATTTCGTGAACGAACAGTTTGTACCCGATGAAGCCATGCCAAAAAAATTAGAAGTGATTAATCGCCTTCTCTCGCCATCGCTCACACATGATCGCGATGGAAATACTACAGCAATAGCGATAATTCCTGATGAAACAAGCGCGAAAGAAACTTATTCAAGGGGGTGGACACACTTGTTTAGTATTCCGCGAATATGGACGTTGGAGAATGGTAAAATAAATCAACAGCCACATCCTTCATTAAAAACATTACGGTTTGCAGAAACTACCTTTGCTACAAAAACAATCGATACAACTGAAACCCTTTTAATCAGCAAAGGGCATCAGCAGTTGGAGATAAGTGTGGACATCATCCCGGGAAAATCTTCGAAATTCGGCTTCATTTTTGGCAATGACGATAGGGGAAAAGAAATGAGCAAAATATATTATGACTTTAAGAAACAACAGCTTGTGATTGATCAATCCCAATCAAGCTTAAGAAAAAATGTGCCCTTGCAGATACGTACAGGAGATTACAAGCTTAGAAGCAACGAAAAATTAAATCTCCACCTTTTTATCGACGGTTCCGTGATTGAGGGCTTCATAAATAATGAAGATGCATTTACAACACGGATATTTCCGCTTGATGCAAACAGCAATCAAGTTGAAATATTTACAGCAGGAGGCAGAGTGAATTTAATACAGGCCACGGTATGGCGATTAAAAAGCGCCCATATTAAAACAGCGTTTTAACACTCTATGAAAAATGTACGCCATTATAACTACAATAAAATCCATTCATATGAATATTAAAAAAGGAATTTTGGTATTCTGCCTCCTTTTGTGCCTTAACTATTTAAAAGCACAACAAGAATTTCCGGCTTACAACGAGCCATTCAGACCACAAGTTCATTTTTCGCCAAAAGAACACTGGATGAATGATCCTAACGGCATGGTCTTTTATAAGGGTGTATATCACCTTTTTTATCAATATTATCCTAATGGTATAACATGGGGTCCGATGCATTGGGGACATGCAATTAGTAAAGATTTGATGCATTGGAAAGAATTGCCAATTGCACTATATCCGGATAGCCTCGGTTATATATTTTCGGGTAGTGCAGTGGTAGACTCAAATAATACCAGTGGTTTTGGCAGGGATGGTAAAATCCCCCTGGTCGCTATATTTACCCATCATGATCCAAAAGGGGAGAAAGAAGGGAAAAATACTTTTCAAAACGAAAGTATTGCCTACAGTTTAGATGAAGGTAATACCTGGATAAAATACGATGGAAACCCGGTTTTGAAGAATCCAGGTATCAGGGACTTCCGAGATCCGAAAGTAATGTGGTATGCGAAAGAAAAAAAGTGGGTGATGACTTTGGCAACGCTCGATCATATTACATTTTTTTCATCCCCTGACCTGAAGGACTGGAAAAAGGAAAGTGAATTTGGCAAGGAAATCGGCGCGCATGGCGGAGTATGGGAATGCCCTGATCTGTTCCCGCTAAAATTAAATGGGAAAACTTATTGGGTATTGATAGTAAACCTTAATCCGGGCGGACCTAATGGAGGATCAGCTACACAATACTTTGTCGGGGAATTTAATGGTAACAAGTTTACCCCAATAGATAATACGCTTCGCTGGGCTGATTACGGGCCTGATGAATATGCCGGCGTTACCTGGAGCAATACCGGCAGCCGTAAAATATTTTTGGGTTGGATGAGTAATTGGCAATACGCCAATCAAGTTCCCACGGAGAAATGGCGGAATGCGATGACCATCCCCCGCGAACTTGGGCTAAAACAGGTGAATGGGAATATTTTACTTACCTCCAGTCCGGTAAAGGAACTATCGATTTTAGAGCAAAAACAACACGAACCTGATAACAGTTTGTCAAAAGGAAAACAAGTAACCATACCCGGCCGGTTTGTATTGAAATTAAACATCACAAAGATAGGCGACTATGCCATTGTTTTATCAAATAGCAACAGTGAAAAAATGATTATAGGTTATCAACGTGGAAGCAATAGATATTACATAGATAGAACAAAATCAGGGAAGATTGATTTCAACCCGCAATTTGCAAAAATAGCTTATTCACCCCGTTTCACGGATGCCGCAGCATCAAATCTTGTCCTGGTAGTTGACGGATCATCGGTTGAGCTTTTCGCCGATAACGGCTTGAGCGTGATGACTGAAATATTTTTCCCCGGAAAAGTTTATAATCAGTTACAAATATCAAAACAAAAGAAATTAGGTATCAACAACTTGAAATTATTACGATTAAAGTCGATTTGGTAAGATAAACTATTTCACCCGCTTTTAAATCGGTTCTACTACTGCTAAGAAATCCTCAGGTGTTCAAAGAATTTCGCTTTTGGGCTACCAAGTCGCTTTACGAAAGTAGGCGGCTTTTTTGATTTAAATCAATTTGGCTGGTGTTGGCAAATAGTGGAGACACAGTCTCCAGGCATAGTTGCCCGTAGTTTGGAAACTACGGACAGCGGAATTTTTGTGAGAAACGAATCACCTATACTTCCCAGCTGTGAATAGTTTTTAACAACGGACTACTATTCCCGGAGACCTTGTCTCGTGGCAAGCCTGCTTGCCATTCGCGCGCATGAAAGGCTCATATAGCATCAAAAGTCATAATTCAGTTCACTATGTCCGCCAAAATTAAAGTCAGACGGCCGCGTTGGCGTGAACATCGTAACAGATCGTGATTGAGACTGAGGATCGAATAATGCATTAGCTAAAACGTCTACATCCTGCTCACTCAGTTTTTGCGAGCCGTTTTCCCATTGCGAGTAACTTCTAGTATCAAAATCAATGCGCAAGCTTCCCAAATAGTGCTTCTCGAAGTCCTGCCCACAATTGATAATGTAATCAGGTGATTTAAAATCCTTTGCCAAGGCTTCTTTTTCAAGCAATGCCTCGTATTCATCATCCTGCAGTTGACTATAAAAATATAAAATCTCAATCTTGCCTGATTCAAGATTTGGGCGCTCATTGGATTGCAACAATAGCGGACTAATAAAAATTTCGCTTTCGCCACTTTCCAGTTTAACAGTAATTATTGCGGAATTGAGCATGGTGTGTAAGCTTTTGGAGATTGAGTTTGAATATAGTTCTACATTAAAGACAATAAATTTAGGGAATTTAATGGGATATATAAATTCACCGCGGTTTGTAGTCTCCAACTACGAATAAGCTATGCCTGTCGTTTTTAAATTTCGCGACTTTCGCATGCCACTACCTCAAATACAATACCGTGGATCCCCCTCAACAACCTCCTGTTCAAGCCTCGGCGCTTCTCCCGCCTTCCACAAATTTGTGCGATGCACAACACGGTAGACCAGAGGACCACCATCAGGACGCTCGCTGCGTTCCAACGGACGGGGGATGCATACAAACTCTGCCGAAAGCTGTTCAGCGGTAGCAGTCATCATTACATAGCCATGACCACCGAAGTCGAGCAATGACAAATGCGGCGCCACGTCGGGGTTGCGCACGGAACGGGCTTGCGCCATATCCCCGGTCTCTTTTAACTTTAGCGTCGAAAGCACCCCATGCAGAGCGGTAATATTCATAGAAGGGATCACGGTGCCATCTGCCTTATCGATCAGGTGCAGTACGCGTTTGGGGTGGTTCTTGGCCATAGTTATTTCCAATACTTCGAAGAGCGTTTGCTGCGATATGGAACCGGTAATAAATTCCACGCCCAGGGGTTCGTATTTTTTCGGCGGCAGCGCCTTAGAGGCTAAGCCGGCATGAAACGCGTGACGATCGCCTCCAACAACACAAAAGCCTGTTACTTTATGGTCCTTTATAAAATCAAATATGATGTCTTTGTCACGAAGGAACCGGTTGTCTATTACGGCATATCCTACATCTTTAGGCCATTTAGCGCCTAATTCGCCGGGTAAATTTTGATAATCGCTGCGCACTTCCATGGTGCCAAAACCGTGTCCCCATATTTTCCAGCGCGCATTAGAAGCGCCGAGCTGTTCTAAGAACCAGTTTCTCTGCTCGCTGCCCAGGTAAGTTTGGGCATGAACATTTTTTGTAGGGTTCGGAATATCTTTGCCATTGAATTTTATGGTTTCCGGAGGTTTATCTCCATTGTAATGACGGCCATAATTCATGATTTCAAAAGGTATCTGCGCGTCCACCCTTGGGTATTCCGGCACATTAAAATCATCAGTCGACATATCAGGAGAACGGAATGACCAATTATCGGTCAGCAGTAAGTCTACATTTCTGCCCCAACGCAATACACGTCGGATATTCAGGCTGTTGATCGCTTTCAGGTTATTAGGCTCTTCTGAAAGTCCGTCTTCGTTGAATTTTTCCATGGGGGTATCCACCACTGCGGGAGCATTAAAATGTTCTAGCTTTGGGTTGCCGGGCTGTTTTACCATTGCAGGCATGAACTCCCACCAGGCCTGGTTGGCAGAGATTTTTTGGTTTTGTGCAGGAGCGCTGTAGCCGCCACCGGCCACATACTGACTCTGGTATCCTGCCCAGGCAAACTCGTGATTATCCCAAATACACACAAATGGCCAGCGGGCACGGGCGTCCTGCAAGTCGGGATCCTCCAGATAGGCACGGTAGAGTGTACGATAATCCTCGAGGGTAGCAGGGAGATGAAAATTGCTAACCTTTCGGCCCTGCGGAAACTTATACAGGTTTCTGATGCGGCGGCCACGGTTTCCGTTCGGATTATCTTCGGCATACCAGGTAACCTCATAAATAAAATCGCCCAGGTGCAGCACAAAATTAAGCCGTTGCTCTTTCGGACGTGCCTCATCTTCATAGATCATCTTTCTGTAAGCATTCATGGCCGCTTCGTTGGGGCATTGACAGCATACAAACGTAAAACGAACAGGTGTATCTGAATCAGCGCGGGGTGCTGTAATGGTGCGACCGGTCCGGCTTGCGAAACCATGATCATCAATGAAGCGGTACCAGTATTCACGATTGGGTTTTAGATCTGTAGCCATGAAACGGCATGTCCAGTCTGAATCGGCACCAATATTTGCAGTACCGCCTGCCAGTATTTTATTAAACTCAGGGCTGGCCGATATTTCAACGACCAGCTTTTTGGCGAAATTTCCGTTTACCGGTGGGCGCCTCGTCCATAAGATGACTGTGTCGGCTGTTGGGTCACCTGATGCCACACCCTGCGGAAAGAGGTCCCTGCGCTCAATTGCTTTAGTGGGGAGCTCGTTTGCCCAACCTTTTTTTGTGGTTAGAACGACGCCAATAGAGAGGGATTGTAAGAATTTACGGCGGGTTAAATTCATTAGATTGCTGTTTATAATTTTTTATCCGGAATTTACAAGATGCAAAATATAAACTTATTTATTAATTGGCGATAGGTGTAAACTATCTAATTCCAGTTTTGCATAAATATAGTATGATCAAGCCTGCCGGACTATCCATATATCATCCACGGGGAGGCCAAGGCGGTTCGACCTCCACGTGGCCTTATGGATGAACACGGACGATCGTCTTCCCCTTGACCCGTTTGGTTGGATTGAAGGCGGCCACGGCATCGTCGAGGGTAGTGATGTTGCCGATGTTCGTCCGCAGACGTCCCTCCCGGAACCTCCGCACGACCTCAGTCAACTGGGCGCGATCTGACTCAACGACAAAGTCAATAGCCAGACCACCAACTGGCTGCGCCCCGGTCGGCCCGGTGACAGTTACCAGTGTTCCACCTGCACGAATCAGGCCCGCAGACCGTTTCGCGATGTCGCCGCCGAGGACATCAAAAACCAGGTCGACCCGGCCGACATCGTCCAAGACATCGTTATCGAGGTCGACGAACTCCTGCGCGCCGAAGTCGAGGGCCGTCTGACGGGCAGCACCGCGCCCGGTGCCGATAACGTACGCGCCGGCCTCACGTGCGAGTTGGGCCGCCATCGAACCGACTACGCCGGCGGCACCATGCACGAGGACACGCTGCCCCGCCCTAAGGCGGCCGTGGTCGAACAGTCCCTGCCACGCGGTCAGGCCTGGCATCACGAGCGCTGCACCCTCCGTGAAGTCAACGTCGCCGGGCAGCGCCGCAAGGTTGCGTGCCTCGACGGCCACATACTCCGCCAGGGTGCCATCGCGATACCAGTCCGTAAGGCCGAACACCCGCTGTCCCACAGATAATCCCGTTGTGCCATAGCCGAGTGCGGTGACAACTCCGGCCAATTCGTGGCCGGGGATCGACGGCGTCCGGTCACGGTCGACGCGATCAGTCCAGGTCGAGGGCCACGACAATTCATCCCCGGTGATACTCGACGCGTAAACTTGAACGACGACATCGTTTATCGCTGCCTGCGGCTCGGGCCGCTCCACCAGTTTCATCCCGGCTGTTCCTGCAGCCTTGTCTGTTACCACGATCGCCTTCATAACATATCTCCTTTTTTGCTCATCAGCAAACACCAGCTTAATGCAGTGATGTTGCCGTACAGTACTGTTTTCATTTTTTTGTTTTTATGTTAATACTGATAATTGAACGGTCCAAAAAAAACAACCCACTATAAAACAAGACGCTGGCAATTTTTGTTTTCAGCATGTCAAACCTCCAGGCACATTCGGAGATGGTAGATGCAACCAGATGGCGGTCAGATCGAGCCAGCCGAATGTTATTCGTCAATCACTTCAAACACTAATTTACTCCGGCCTTTGCTGCCTGCATTTAGAAACGATATTAGAAGCCCTTGAGTGGCGAGGATCGATGATGCAGTCCGAAAACATCCTGGTCCGAAAAAGTGGTCTTAAAAAATCCAACGCCTCCAGCCATTTGTAAGCATAGTCAAATTGGCGCCAAATGCTTATGAATTTAGACAAGATTATTGTAACTTTACGGGGAGAGGATCCTTTAACAAGTATAATTTAACAACCAATAATTAAGTCTTGAGAACGCGCATTTATATTAAGTGTATTTTGACGTTTTGCTTGCTATCTGCCATATGTGGGTTAAACCCTGTTATGGCTTTGAATAATACGGATAGTTTACAGAACGAATTGAATCACGTACTCGAAAACAAAACACAATATGATAAGAAGAAACTTTTAGAAATTGAAAAATTCAAAAAGGAATTACAAATAAAATATTATTCCTTAAACGACCGGTATAACAACTACCAGCGATTGTTTAACGCCTATAAATCCTTTATCCATGATTCAGCTTATAGCTATTGTAAAAAATTAAATGCATGTGCCCACTTATTGAAAGATAATTATAAAATTAATTATGCGAAGGTAAACATGGGATTTGTACTGATCTCTGCAGGTATTTTTAAAGAAGGTATGGATACCCTGAGTACTGTTGACCCCCATTTTTTAACTGACCAACAGAGATATGAGTATCTTTTTTTGCAAGCCAGGAGTTATTTCGACCTGGCTGACTTTGATAAAATTGGCGATTATTATAACAAGTATACTGCCCTTGGATTAAAATATTGCGATTCTATCCTGGTAATGAGCCGGAAGGACTCATATGAATATTTATCCGCGCTGGGACTAAAATTATTAAGGAGCGAAAATTTCAAAGCGGCCATTGTTCCTTATCAAAAGCTGTTGCATTTAAAACAATCCTACCAGGACAGCGCCATAAATTTTAGCTGTTTAAGTTTTGTCTATTCAAAATTGAATGAACCCCAATTAACCATTCCATTATTAATTCGCTCGGCCATTATCGATAACATTCATTCAACCAAAGAATCGGTTTCATTAACAAATTTAGCGATCATTATTTTCCAAAATGGGGACATCAAAACTGCATATAGTTATATCAACAATGCAATAGCCGATGCTAATTTTTACGGAGCCAGGCATCGTGAGGCACGTATAAGCAGTATAATTCCTATTATTGAAAAGGAGCAAATTGACGGGATCGAAAGGCAGAAAAAGTCATTGACAATTTATGCTTCTATTATCACCTTTTTGGTAATAATCGTATTTATTTTCACATTCATTGTGTTGAAGCAATTTGCGAAGCTTCGTGCGGCAGACAAGATAATTATCAATAAAAATAATGATTTAAATGAGGCCAACGAATCACTAACCAAAGTTAATAAAACGTTGGATAATGCAAACCGAACTTTATCGCAATTTAATATGAAACTTGATGAAGCCAACATGATAAAGGATGAATATATTGGCTATTTCTTCAATATTCACTCAGATTACATTGAAAAAATTGATCGCCTGAAGCGTTCAATAGAAAAAAATGTACGTGAAAAAAGATACGAAGAAATATTTACCGTCCTTAACAGGCTGAATACAAATTTCGAACGCGAAAATCTCTCACATAGTTTTGATAAGGTTTTTTTAAATCTTTTTCCAAGGTTTATTGAAGATTTTAATTCTTTATTTGACGAGGATCACCAGGTTCATTTGCCCCCTGATCAATTGCTTAACAGTGAATTAAGAATTTTTGCATTGATCCGTTTAGGTATTCATGAGAATGAAACGATTGGAAAAATTTTAAACTATTCCGTTAACACTATTTATACCTATAAAACCAAGGTCAAAAACAGGTCGTTTGTTGCTAACGAAGAATTTGAAGACAGGATTATGCTGATAAAAGCCGTTAAAGAGGTTAAGGAGGTAATTTAAAATGGTGGTTACAGAACTCATCTAACCGGTTTATCTAACCTTGCTAAAAACCCTAATTGCTCAATTCGAGTATATATTCGCCTTTTGCGTGTATGACCACCTGCTTACTGAGGTCAAGTATTGCTGATGAAATAACATCCCTCCCATGAGTGTAGCCTGCTGTAATATCTGTAAAGCGATCCATTTGGACGGTTTGATCTGTAGTTGAACTGTTAAGCATAACCAAAACTGTGTGGCTACCTTTAATACGCGCATAAACATATACATCATTTTTTGGCGCATAATGGATTAATTTACCTTGTGTTACAGCAATGCTGCTTTTTCGCCACTGGAGCAACTTCTGCATATAATCCCATGCTTCGTTTTGCATTGGTGTGCGGCCTTCTTTTTTAAATGAATTAATGGTATCAGCAGCCCAACCACCCGGAAAATCTTTCCTTATTCGCCCGTCGCCTTCTTTTTTGGTTCCGGTCATCAAAATCTCAGTGCCATAATATATTTCCGGTATGCCTCTTGTCGTTAACAAAAATGCGAGACCCTGCTTGTAACGTTTTAAATCCGTATCCTCTTCCCTTACAAAACGACTCATATCATGGTTGTCTAAAAATATAAGGACGTTATATGGGTCAGGGTAAATAAAATCCTGCGCTATATCCTCAAAAATATCTTTTAAATAGCCATTGTCAACTGTTCCATTAAATGCATCGTTTTGCATAATAAATGTCAGCGAAAAATCCATCGGCGTTTTCAGGCCCGGGTCTTTCTTACTTAGGATTGTTTTTTTTTGCCACCATGCAGATGAGGTGCTTTTATTATACCAGGTCTCGCCTGTAATATTAAAATTAGGATACTCGGCATATACTTCCCGATTCCAGCGCGCCAGGAAATCAAAATCCATATATGAATAAGTATCCTGCCTGATGCCATCTATTCGGGCATATTCAATCCACCATATGCTGTTCTGGATCAGGTAGGTAGCCAAGTGGCGGTTACGTTGGTTCAAATCAGGCATAGTTCTGGAAAACCATCCGTTGAGAAAAGTTTCCTTCTCAGATTTTGAAGCATGAATATCCATTACAGAAACGGTAGCATTATTGGTTTGCATATATTTACCACCGTTGTTTATCCAGTCTTTTGATGGCGGGTCGGTTATCCACCAATGCGAGCTGCCACAATGGTTAAAAACCATATCCATAACTATTTTCATTCCTTTTTCATGGGTGGTTTTTACAAGGGAACGGAATTCTTCATTTGTACCGAAGCGTGGGTCAATTTTATAAAAATCGGTTATAGCGTAACCATGATAGGAGCCTCCCCTCATCTTGTTTTCCTGCACGGGGTTGAGCCATACGGTGGTAATCCCAAGATCCTTCATATAATCCAAATGACTGGCCAGCCCCTGCAGGTCGCCGCCATGACGTGCATTAGGATTTTGCCGGTTAGTTACAACATCATCCAGGTTATCGTTGCCGGGATTGCCGTTGGCGAACCGATCGGGAGTAATTAAGTATAGTACGTCAGCCGAATTAAAGCCCCCCGCGCCGCTTTTATCAGTTCGCGCTTTAATAGGATAATTATAAGTAAATTTCTCTGAGCCGTTTGTAAAGTGCAGCGGCACTAAGCCGGGCTTCGTCTTTGTTGAGATCGTAAGATAAACAAACAGATAATTGGGATTATCTGTTTTGGCAACTTCCTTTATTGTTATACCAGCATAATCAATAGCGAGCTTTGATTTCCCAATACCGGGTCCGCAAACCATTACCTGCAGTTCATGGTTTTTCATACCCACCCACCAGTTCTCCGGCTCAACACGGGTAATACTTATAGCTTTTGCCGATGGTGCGGCTAATACCGCAACTATATATAATAAGGCTATGCATATTTTTTTGCACATGATATTTATACTTTAATGGAAGCTGATATGATGAATTAAACGTTCTAAATAATGGGGTTATTTTTTTAAAACAAGGTATTGGTAAGGCTCAACCGTGATTTCATTAGCCAGCGTAATTTTGCCACCGGTAAATATATTTTTCCATTTGGTATTTCTTAATTCGGCAGGAAGCGGGTAGATGACCGGTTTATCTCTTAAGTTAGATAACACTAAAATTGTTTCTGTTCCGGCTTGTTTTGTAAACACACATACATCGTCGCTGCTATACGAAATTAATGCTCCTCTTCTTATTGCTGCACTAATGTTTCTGAATGCAATCACCTTCTTATATTCGGCGGTAACATCCGGATTAAGTGTCCAATTTATTTTGACGCTTGTGAAAGGAAAGGTCAATCTGTCCGGATTTCCAACTTCCTGTCCATTGTATATCATGGGTACACTTTTCATATAAGCAATTACAATAAATGCCGCCATTGATCCCTTTATCCCTCCAAACAAATCCAGAGGGGTGCCGTCCGAGCTATTAACATCATGGTTAGTAACATACCTTATCATCCCCTGTCCGTCCTTTGCATTGGCGTAATCTTTTGTATTTACCGTATCAATTGATTTTACCGATTTACCGTTTATATATATTCTTTTTAAAGTTCCATAAAACCTGAATCCGAAATTATAATCAAAACCGGCATCAAAGTTTTCGCTCCGCGAGCCTTCCGCCATTAACAATAACTTATGAGAATGAATATTCCTCAAAGTATCAAAAGCTTGCGTCCAAAAATCAACCGGAGGCCCGTCGGCATAATCGCAACGGAAACCATCAATATTTGCTTTTAAGACCCATGATTTCATGGCCTTTATCATCGCAAGCCGCATATCGGTATTTTTAAAATTTAATTGTGCTACGTCTCTCCAGCCGTGTGGGCTTTTAATATTTCCGCTTGTATCCTGTTCATACCAACTCTTATTAGCTATCCAGGGGTTGTCCCATGAGGTATGATTAGCAACCCAATCAATTATGACGGCCATTTTTCTTTCGTGCGCACCATCTACAAGCTTGCGCAAATCATCTAGTGTTCCAAATTCAGTACCCACGGCATTGTAATCTTTCGTGGCATATGGCGAATTCACAGCTTTTAATGAGCCTACAGGAAAAATTGGCATCAAGTAAATTACGTTCACACCCAAGGCTTTTATGGAATCTAAACGCACAATTACGCCTTTGAAATTACCATCTTTACTAAAGGCACGGGTATTTACCTGGTACATCGTAACGTCGCGTGTATCGGGCACGTTGCTAAAATGCTTTCCATATTGTGGCGGATCTACGTTCCCGGTTATTTGAGCATTTGAAGGAGCGGGGATTATAATGGACAGTAATAAAGTAATAGACAGGCAGTACGTAATTCTTCTCATAGTTTTAACGTTTAAATTAATTAAGCAATAATTGCTATTGTCATTTTTCAGCGGAAGCCTTTCCCGTGATGAATTTTATGTTTCTAGTAAATTCGGTCTGAAAATCTGCGTCATTAGTGTTTTTAAGAAGTTTGCCTCCCAAATAACAATGATCAAAAGTCACATTCTCAACAAAGTTTGTCGGTATACCGGCGATAACGAAAGGTTTATCAGCGTTCGACCATTTTATATTCTTTAAATAAACGCCATTGATAATTCCGGGTCCGGCGGTTCCATACCTTCTGCCCTCAGTAACTATAAGTTCCAGGTTTTTATACTCTATTGCGCTTTCCACCCTGATGTCTTCAAACCGGACATTTTTCACAATCGACGGACCATCACAAACGATGCTGAACGCAGAATGGCCGCCTGTTCTTCCCTGTCCCCGCGCCGAAAGTATATCACAATTTTTTACGAGTACATTTTGTACCAGGCCACCCTGGAGCTCAAAACCCATGGTAACACCGTCGGCGTGCGACCACCCCATAAGCACGCTGTTTTTAACCGTAATCGAGTCGGTGTTAATGCTTTCGGTTGTGTCATTCCCGCGGTTGCGCATGGATTTGATAGACACGCAATCATCCCGCGTACGAATAAAACAGTCATCGATGATGAAATTTTTACATGACACCGGATCAATCCCGTCAATTCCCCAGACAGTTTTATAACTAAATACCTTTACATTTTTGTAAACGGTATTTTTGCAATCCGTAAGCGTATTGCACCATCCCGCCGTGTTACGTATGAAAATTCCATTGACTTCGAGATTGGAGGTACCGGATATCCGCACGTTACCGTTGAGGATTCCCCTGCCAATAATTTTAATGTTATGAACGTTTTTACCACGAATGTTCGCGTTAAGTACCGCTCCTCCCTCAATGTAAATCGTCTGATCATTTTGCAGATCAATTTCCCTTTCGGAATGGGAAGTGCTGGCAGCGTAGTAAACAACACCCGCATCGCCTTGCCTGGGAGCTTGTACTTCGGGGGGATTCGAGAAAATAGCCAAATGGGGAAAACTATTAATTTCGATGTAAAGTTTCTGCGGGCCGCTAATGTTAAATGTGAGTTTACGCCCGTTTAAATGGCCAATAATATTGCGGCTTTTTGGCAATATTTCATATTTTTTAATAGCTGCTGCGGCCGTTATGGTGATGGTTTGTGGTCCGGCTGCTGAAAAATTAGCGACATTTAAATTTTCCATTCCGCCATTTCCCACAGTTTCCGTCCATATACTTTTATTGTTTACTGTGATGGAAAAATCTTTGCTGGTTTCAAGCCCGGGTGGTGCCGGATAGCCAACAACTTGTGAATTTTTATTGAGTTGGGCAAAGGCTTTACATTGTAGTGCACACACCAGTCCCAAATAAATGGAGATGTTGATCAGCGTTTTGTTAATATGCATGGTGCTTTCTATAATTTAACGATATCACAGGTATAGTATTGGTAAGTAATTTTCCAGGTAAATTCCTTGCCGGGATCAATCTTAACATTGATATAGGGCTCCGGGCATAACGTTGTTGGAGCCGACCAGAAAGCCAATTTTGAAATAGGTCTGTCGGCAGTAATCCTTACCGCTGCGCCCGTTTTATGGTTTTCAATCTTCATGTCATAGCTCGAGGCGCCTTCTCCCTTTGTTAGGTCTACAAACGACACAAATTTGTTATCCAGGTCTTTTAAAAAGGTCATCTGGTTGCCCTGAAGCTTTACTAAATCAGGTTTTTCATTTTCTACGCCGGTTAGATCAAATTGAAATGTGACCGACAAGCCCGACCCCGTGGGCTGATTATCCAAAACCAGGAAATTATGATCAAATACTGCAGTTTCTATAGTGCGCTTCCCGGTGTTTCTTAATGTGTGGCAAAGTTCCAATACAGGTTTATTCTTTAAAAGTTTTACGGTTTTTTGGTATATGTAAGAATAGCTGGTATCGTTAAGCGTGTGTGTAAACCGGACTTCATCTGAAGTTGTCTTGATATTCCAAATACCGGGATTTGTAACACTATACAGTTTATTGAATTTATAGAGGGAATCATTTGATTTCCTTAACACACCAACGCCGATTTTAACAAATGTTCCATCCTTTTTTGCGTCATCATAACCCAAAGGATCAAAAGACTCAACCGGACCAAGCACGGCATCATTATTTGTTGGATTATATGCATTTATAAACCATGGCGCGTAATAGCTATGGCCTTTATAATTAAGGCTGCCAATAATACCCGACCAATCAAATCTTACTCCGCGATAATACCCATTGACAGCGTCCGGCAGGTATAGACGGGCGGTAATTAGCCCATTATTTATCTCGGCTTCATTTGGCTTGTTAAGCGATAGAAAACTTACAGCAATACCAATCACCAGGCAAATAATGCCATAAGCTTTATACTTAGAATGTAGTAGCATCTTTTGAGGTTCGGATAAATTAATTTAGTACAAATGGTTACCTGTTAAGGAATAACATCATACAAATGAACTATTCGAAAAAGGGAAAATCAATAAAGAAACCGGTCTATATAGAATTTTAATAGACGGCATCCTGTTTAACGCTTTGATTTATAATGGATTGAAGTTGCAGGAAAACAGCGGAAATATCGATTTTATTTTTTTGTAAATAAAGAGGATTGTCAAACAGGCCATCAACACAAATATATTTATAGCATTTTTTTTGGCCTGTCATTTTTGCCGGCAGCACTCAGCACAAAGCCTCGAAGCAGACCGGAGAATTTTTCTTTCCCGGTAAATATTGTCGTTTAATACGTTTTTAATTAATCTGATTGACAGAGGTGACCAGCCTTTTGTGTACAAAACATGATTTATTATTTCATATTTCAGTTGACAACTATCTATATATTTTTGTCGGGTATAAGTTTGCAATTACCTGTTTTCCAGCGACTTAATACTTATCATTTTTATTTTTTTTTAATATAGGGTCTCATATAAATTGTTTTTCCTTCTAATCATAATTTACTTTGAGAAGCTATCGCAGTAACTGTTGATCGCTATAACCAATTTAAAAACCAATTTAAACCCAATTTCTATGAACCAAGTTTACTTATTTAAGTATGGTCTAACCGTACTCTTTTTTATTTGCGCAATACAGGTGTTTGGTCAAACAAACGCCTTCCGCGGCAAAGTAGTTGATGAACTTAATCAACCTTTAGCCGGTGCAACCGTTCGCGTTAAAGTTACAGGTCAATCTACTGTTACTGATGTGAAGGGTATGTTTGCATTTCCAAATAATAATCAGTCAGCGTTGGCTGTCATTGTCAGTTTTGTTGGATATGACGACGCAGAGAGGGTTATTACGGCCGGTGAAACCGCTACTATCCAGTTAGTCCCCAATCAAAGGTCAATATCGGAAGTGGTAGTTGTTGGCTACGGTACAGTCAAGAAGTCAGACCTTACGGGTTCTGTATCTAACCTCGGCTCCAAAGATTTAAATCCGGGCCCGATATTAAACCCGTTACAACAATTGGAAGGCAGAGCAGCAGGTGTGAATGTAACCCAAATCGGCAATGAGCCCGGAGTTCCTCCAACTGTACGTATACGCGGCATAACTTCCCTGGTTGGGGGAAATGATCCTTTAGTTGTAGTTGACGGTATACAGGGTAACATGGATCTGCTAAACCAGGTTCCGCCAAGTGAAATTGCATCGGTTAACATATTGAAAGATGCTTCTGCAACGGCCATATATGGGTCGCGCGGCGCACCGGGCGTAATTATCATTACTACAAAGAAGAACACCTCAGGAAAAACCGAGGTTGAATACACCGAAAATTCTTCATTGGATGTGATCGCTAAAAAGCTGGATGAATTAAATGCAGCACAGTGGACAGCAGAAGCAACAAAGCTTCAAGTAGACCCATCGGCAAATCATGGCTCGAATACCGATTGGTACGATCTGCTTACCCAAAATGGTTACTCTGAGAATCATACGCTGGCATTTGGCAGCGCTGGTAAAGATTTCAATTACCGCGCATCAATCAGCGCCCTTTCACAAACGGGTGTCGTTATCAATTCACACTTTAAAAATTACATCGGAAGGCTTACGGCGACGCAAAAGGCGCTGGACGATAAGCTTACCCTCACGATGAACTTGAACAGTGGAATAACACAGGGCGCTTATAGTCCCGAAAGTGTAGGTAGAGCAGCCTTTACTTCGAATTTGGTAAGCAACGCTTATATTTCGAGGCCTACCGATCCGGTATTTAATGCGGATGGAACTTACTTTACTGATCCGAATGTATTTCACTATGTAAATCCATATGCCGTAGCAAAAACGGTTATAAATTCCTTTGGCCCCACTCCTCCGGGAGCGTTAAGTGGTTATCCAGGGAACAACAATAACCTTTTTGGAAGTTTGAGAGCCGACCTGGATATCTACAAAGGCTTGTCAGCCGGATGGTTTGGCAGCTGGCGGAAAGTAGACAGCGACAACGGCGTATATATCCCCCAATCGTCAACAATTACGCTGGCTTCGGGTACCAATCTGGCCAATATTACCAATAACCATGTTGACGAAAAATTAATGGATATTAATATTAGCTATAAGCATGATTTCGGTAAAAGCCATGTTGACGCCACAGGCGTATATGAGTGGCAGGCACAAACGTATAATGGTGATTTTGCACAAGCAAGAAATTTTATAAATGACATCACTACGTTTAATGCTTTGCAAAACGGAGATCTGGCTTCGGTTTTACCGGGTGATATTTCATCCTACAAAAATGACAGAAGGTTGGTTTCGTTTTTAGCAAGGGCAAATTATTCATTTGATAATCGCTATCTATTTACAGCAAGTATAAGGCGTGATGGTTCAACCGTATTTGGGGCGAACCATAAATGGGGTAATTTCCCTTCGGCAGCACTTGCCTGGAATATTGCCCGTGAAGCCTTTATGAAAGATCAGCATATATTTAGCGCCCTTAAGTTAAGGGGCGGATTTGGTATTACCGGTAACCAGCAAGGTATAGGTCCCCAAAATTCAATCGCTTTAGTGGGTGCCGCCGGTGTTGTTAATTTCGGCGGAACCAATATAACCAACTACAACTATACTCAAAATGCAAATCCCGATTTAAGATGGGAAACAAAAAGGCAGACAGATTTAGGATTGGATTTTGCTTCTTTTAATGGCCGTTTTGCAGGTACTGTTGATGCTTATACAGCTAAAACAGAAAATCTTTTGTATAACTATACTGTGCCGGTACCTCCATTTCAGTTTCCTAATATCCTCGCAAACATAGGCAGTTTACAAAACCAGGGCGTGGAACTTTCTCTAAGCTACGAGGTTATAAAAACTCAAAATACTATTTTAACCCTGGCCGGTAACGGGAGTTTGTTAAGAAATAAAGTGTTAACCCTTAGTGGTAGCCTGGCAGGCCAGTCATTGTCCACCAATTATGTTGGTTATGGTAATGGCTACCTGGTGCAGGGACAGCCAATCGGTACTTTTTTGGTCTTGAAACATCTTGGGATTGATGCCAATGGCGCTGAAACAGTGGTTGATGTAAATAAGGACGGCAAAATTGATGTTTCAGCACAGAGCCCGGATAGGGTGAATGAAGGGCAGGCACTACCTACTTACACCTATGCGTTTACGCCAAGTTTTTCTTACAAAAACTTTGACGTATCAATGGTGTGGCGCGGGTCAGGAGGTAACAAAATATATAACACGTTGCGTGAAAGCCTGAGCCAACTTCAAAATCTTGGTAAGTCTAATGTGCTGACAAGCGCCGTTCCACTGGGCTTAGTTTCAACGCAGTATCAGTCTGATCTTTGGTTGGAAAACGGAGCTTTCCTTCGTTGGCAGAATTTGTCTTTCGGGTACAGGATTGATGTTACTAAAGTGAAATATATCAGCGCCTTGCGTATTTCCGCAACCGGTAACAATTTGTTATTGATTACAAAATATAAAGGTCTGGATCCCGAAGTGGATATGAACGGAGATAACGGCTCAGGAGGTGACAACGGGATATACCCAAAGACCAGAACTTTTTCACTCGGTTTAAATGTGGTATTAAAATAATTTAAAGATGAAAAAAATATTATTCGCTATTTTCGTAGTTGGCCTCGCAGCTCAGAGCTGCACGAAGGTTAACGAAAACGTGTACGATAAGTACTCGGCTAACCAATTTTATGCTACTTCGCAAGGTGCGGATGTAGCGCTTGCCAATGTTTACAAGAAAATTACCGGGGACTGGGGTTCAAATTACGCCGGCCGTGATAACTGCTGGTATGACATCAACAGCTTCTCCGCCGACGACCAGGTAATTCCTAACCGCAACACGGGTGACTGGACAAATAATGACCAGGAACACGTGTATGCACATGACGAGCTGCCTAACCTTGGTATTATTAATAATACCTGGCAGTGGTGCTATAGCAATATCAATAGCGCCAATACAGCAATAACCCAGCTCCAGGCGGCACATGCCGACCCGTCTAAAATTGCCGAAGCTAAAGTGATGCGCGCCTGGTTATATTATCTTTTAATAGATGATTTTGGCAGTGTCCCTTTTTTTACAGACAATTCCACTCCTATTGCCAAAATACCGCAAGCCAGCAGGCAAACCGTTTTCAATTTTATTGTTTCCGAGCTGAAGGCTAACGTTGATTTGCTTTCCGAAACAAGAGGCGGTGCTTATTATGGCAGATTTAATAAATGGGCCGGCTATATGGCACTGGCAAAGGTTTACTTAAACGCCGGAGTATACACCGGGACGCCTATGTGGGCCGAAGCGCTTGCGGCATGTAATACAGTTGCCTCAGGTGGTTTTACATTACATCCGGGAGGCGCTAACGCCACCAGCCCGCTGGGGTATCAATATTTTGAGCTTTTCGGCGATGTGTGCCCCAACGATGAAACTATACTTGCATTCTCGCTGACTGAAAATGTGATTAGTGGTAATATATATGGCATAAGGGGTTTAAATTCACCAAATGGCCAATATATAATGAAACAAAACGGCTGGAACGGAACAATTGTGCTGGATCAGTTTTATAATAAGTTTGACCCCACTGATATCAGGAGAAAGCAATTCCTGGTTGGGCCGCAGCCAGATGGAACAAACTACACACTAACCCTTAATTCACTGGTTACGCCTGGTGCAGCACCTAATGAAGGTATCAGGGATCTTAAGTTCTATCCGGTGACACCTGATGATGGCTCCGGTGCGTCAAATGATTTCCCTGTATACCGGTTTGCCGACGTATTGTTAATGGAGGCGGAATGCAATGTTCGGTTGGGCAATGCTTCTGCCGCTAAACCATTTGTTGACCAGGTTAGGGCCCGGGCTGGTTTAAACCCTCTTCCCGCGAGCCCCACGCTTACGGATATTTACAATGAACGGGGCTTTGAGTTGCTTTATGAAGGCCACCGCAGGCAGGATATGATCAGGTTTGGCCATTTTGAGGATCCGCGTGAGTACATTACCAGTGCCATACCCGCTACCCAGGAGCTGTTCCCGATACCAACTGCTGCGATTAACGCTAATCCATCATTAAAACAAAATCCTGGTTATTAAAAACAGTAAATATGAAAAAACTAATTAATTTCACATTGATAGCAATAGCCTGTATGGCCGTTGCCTGTCATAAAGAGGCCGCACTAACCACGCTGAAACCTGTTGTGTTCAACGCCGCATTTGCTTCAACAACAAATACCATTGCGCTTAGCACAACAAATGATTCTTCGGCAGTAGTGACGCTTACATGGGCCAAGGCTGTATACCCGGTTACACTTTCGGTAACCTATTCAATCCAGGTTGATCTTCCAGCCGACACTGTGGGGTCAACCGGATGGGCCAAAGCAACTTCTGTGCTTGTAGGGCACGATGTATTGACCAAGACTTTCAAGGGTGCGGAGTTAAATGCATTGGCCCTAAACCTGGGTGCCGCCCCTAATGCCCCGGGCACCCTCGTATTCCGGGTGCAGGCTTACCAGGACCGTAACGCATATTCAAAAGCAATTGCGGTTACAGTAAGCCCTTACAAAGCTATTGCAGTAGTATCACATGGTTGGCCTATACTGTATGTTCCGGGCGATTATCAGGGTTGGAATCCTGCAGCCGCGCCAACGGTAGCTGCCGAAAAAACTGGTATTTACGAAGGCTTTATTAATGAGCCTGCCGGCGGCACTTACCACTTCAAATTTACAAATGCTCCCGATTGGAATCATCTTATTGAAGGTGATGGCGGTAGTGGTCAGCTTTTAATCAACTCTAATCCTCCGGATATGGTTTTATCGGGCCCTGGTTTTTATGAGCTCGTTGCTAATACAACCGCATTAACATGGACCGCTACGTTAACTACATGGTCAATTATTGGCGATGCAACACCCGGAGGCTGGACCACCGATACACAGATGATTTATAACGCTACCACCGGGCTTTGGACGGTGACGTGTCCTATGTTATCTACGGGGTCCTTTAAGTTCAGGGCTAACAACGCATGGTCTATTGATTTTGGGATTGACGCAAATAACCAATTGCAATTTGCTGATAATCCCGCGTACCCATATAATGGCACGTTAAATAATTTAACGGTACCTGCATCGCGTACTTATACGATAACATTAGACCTTCGTGACCCTAATAATTACACTTATAAAATTCAATAAATTGATATAGAAACGTAAGATATTGTGTTCAGTATCTTACGTTTTAGTCGCATAAGATTAAGACGGTTAGATTGTTTTACAAACAATCCTGCCGTTTTTTTTATCGGCTGATTAGAGAAAAACTTGCTTTCAAACATTGGCTGTGATCGGTACTGACCAACCCTGAATGCCTTCATGCTGTCAAAGCTAACATGGCATCAAATAGTTTTTGAACCATATCAAAAATGGTTGATAATAAAATACATTTTATATAACGTATGAAATTTTTTAAATCCTTACTTCTACTTGCTTTTATTGCCGATTGGTGCTGCGTGATGGCGCAAACTTCTGTGTTATCACCCGGAAATTTAGAAACTGCAACCATAGGTGAGCAGAATTTATCTTTTACCACCACACATGCTTATGGGAGTATAACTGTTTACGGACCGTCGATAATACGTGTACGACTGGATAAAAAGCCATTAGCAAGAGATTTTTCTTATGCCGTTATTACCGGCGCCGAAAAAACCAAAACAATCATCACTCAAAGTAATGAAAGCATCCTATTGACTACAGATTCCATAAAAGTGGTTGTAAATAAAAAGCCTTTCTTTATAGCATTTTACACACCTGATGGGCAACTAATTAATCGCGACGAGCCCGGGTTGTCAACTTCATGGATTGGAGAAGAGGTAACCAGTTATAAAACGATGATGCCCGACGAGCGTTTTATAGGACTGGGTGAAAAAACCGGCCCTCTTGATCGCCAGGGAAAAGGCTATACAAACTGGAATTCGGATGTTTATGGTTACGCTGTTGAACAAGACCCTTTGTATTCAACTATTCCTTTTTATATCGGCATTCATCACCATTTAAACTACGGCATTTTTCTTGATAACACTTATCAAAGCGATTTCAACTTTGGGGCCAGCAACAACCGCTTTTCGTCATTTGGAGCCCGCGGCGGCGAGATGAATTACTATTTTATATATCATAAGCGCTTAGCAGATATTATAACATCCTACACATTTCTTACCGGCCGCATGAAGATGCCCCCGTTATGGAGCTTAGGCTATCAGCAAAACAGGTATAGTTATTATCCCGAAGCAGAAGTAATGCGTATAGCACAAACACTTCGCGAAAAGCAAATTCCATGCGATGGTATAACGCTGGATATCCATTATATGGATAACTATCAATTGTTTACCTGGGATAAAAATCGGTTTTCAAATCCCCTGGGGATGACTGGTAAATTGAACGCCCTTGGTTTTAAGCTTACGGTTATTGTTGATCCCGGTATAAAAATTCAACCGGGGGCGGCAGCATATGAAAGCGGCGTAAAGGATAGTGTTTATATTAAATATCCGGATAATACATTTTATACCGGCCAGGTATGGCCCGGCTGGTGCAATTTTACCGACTTTACCAGCGAAAAAGGCAGGGCGTGGTGGCGTAAACAGGTTAAGTTTTTTTCGGACAACGGGGTAAGCGGCATCTGGAATGATATGAATGAAATTGCAACCTGGGGTCAAAAGATGCCTTCGAACGTTCTGTTTAATTATGACGGCGCGGAAACTTCACATTTACAGGCTCATAATGTTTATGGAATGCAAATGGCCCGTTCAAGCTACGAAGGCGCAAGGGATAATTTTAAGGAGCGGCCGTTTGTTTTGTCGAGATCGGGTTATGCCGGTTTACAACGCTACGCGGCGGTATGGACGGGGGATAACCGTGCCGAAGAAAATCATATGCTGCTTGGTGTGCGTTTAATTAATAGCCTTGGCATAAGCGGGGTGCCTTTTGCCGGAATGGATATTGGCGGTTTTACTGGCGGTGCCAGTGCTACCTTGTTTACACGCTGGGTGCAAATAGGCGCCTTTATTCCATATTTCAGAAACCATAGCGCGCTCAATACCAAATCTTCTGAACCATGGGCTTACGGCGAAGATGCATTAGCGAACTGCAGGAATTACATTAACTTGAGGTATAAGCTTTTGCCTTATTTATATTCTACTTTTTACGAATCCACACAAAATGGTTTACCGGTGATGCGATCATTAGCCATCAATTACACTTTTAATCCAAAAATTTATGATACTGCATACCAAAATCAATATATGTTCGGTAATGCGTTTATGATTGCGCCATTTGAAAGCACAAAAGAGTTTGGTAAAATATATTTCCCCGAAGGTAACTGGTACAACCTTTATACGGACGAAAAATACGAAGGAAAACAGGAGCTGATACAACCACTTAGCATTACCCGTTTGCCCGTATTTGTGAAAGAAAGCAGCATTATACCTATGCAATCTTTAGTGCAAACTACATCCGAAAGCCCAACAGATACGCTTGTACTCCATATTTATAACGGAGACATCTACAATGAATTTGTGTACTATGAAGATGATGGTAAATCATTTGACTATGAAAAAAATGATTTTAATAAAAGGTCAATAATTTTTAATCCATTAACCCACCAGGTAATTTTAGGTGAAGTGTCGGGCAGTTTCAAAAGTAAGTTTCACCATGTGAAATTGGTAATGCATGCTTTTGAAGGGATTAGATATATAAAAGTGGATGGAAAACCGGTAAATGGAACTTCAGGCCAATACAATATGATCACTTCCTTTAAAAATATTGATCCGCAGGGAAATACCAGCGATGAGAAAGAAGCTACGGAAGTTTATGAAGTCAATCTTAGTTTGAGTAATCAAAAGCGAACTATTGACTTTGAATCGAATTAAGCACTGATCAGGTGTGGTTTACTAATTAATTGATGAATTAACGAATAACGGGCAAATACGCGCCATCTGATGCCATGCGGGTTGCTAAATATTTAATACTTGAAAACCCATTTTTTTTCATAAATAGTTGACAATCAGTGATTAGAATAAATTATTGTTGGTTATTTTCTATATAGGCTTTTAAGCGGGTTGTTATTTTTCTTTACGTTCGTTTTCTTTGAGTGGTGTAAGATGCTTATGCCACAACCAATTATAAAGTACTAACACAACTTGATGTAATCCACATTTAGTTGAATAAATAAATATTTTAAAAACATTAATTTAAGGGAATAAGTGATATGGCGAATATTAATTTCAAATTTAATTTAACCGGTTTAATACTATTAATAACCGTTTTGTTATCAGGTACAGGTTGCAGTAAAAAATCTAACCCCAACCCAACTCCTACACCAACACCCACCGGTTATAAGGACCCAGCTCAGTACGGAACACCTTATGCCAGCGTACCTGCAACAAAAGACATTGTAATGTATGAGGTAAATATAAAAACATTTACACCCGCCAGTTTCCTGGGCGTTGAAGCCCGGCTCGACTCTATTAAAGCATTGGGTGTTAATGTAATTTGGTTGATGCCAACCTACCCGATCGGCATACTTAAAGGAGTTGGATCACCATACTCCGTTAAAGATTATGAGGGGGTGAACGCCAGTTTTGGAACACTTAGTGATCTGCGCACATTAGTTGCCAACGCACATACCCTCGGAATGGCTGTTATATTGGACTGGGAAGCAAATGACACGTCGTGGGATAATTCGTGGATAACGTTAAATCCATCCTGGTATCTGCAGGATGGGTCAGGAAATATTATTGCACCCCCCGGAACAACTTATACTGACGTTGCGGCATTAAACTTTAGCAATAGTGAAATGCGCACCGCTATGATCAGGGCAATGAAGTTTTGGATCTATACAGCAAACGTAGACGGATACCGCTGTGATTTCGCTGACAATGTCCCGGCTGATTTTTGGAGCCAGGCTTTGGATACATTGAACACTATAACAACCCATAAGCTTATCTATTTAGCTGAAGGCACCAAAGGAACCGAGATAACAGCGGGTTTCCAGCTGGGCTATGCATTTAGCTATTACGGCACGCTTAAAAGTTTATTTTCTGGCTCAAGCCCAGGCACCTTATTTAATACCAACACTGCTGAACTCGCCTCGTTACCAACGCCGGGCATTAAATTAAGATATATAACCAATCATGATGATGCTTCATCAGACGGGAGTACCCTTAACATTTATAAAAGCAAACAAGGTGCTTTGGCTGCTTTTGTTTTGGCTGCCTATATGGGCGGGGTGCCTTTAATATACAGCAGTCAGGAAGTTGGTTATCCGGGCGCTATTAACTTTTTTAACAATGTACCGGTGGATTATACGGCAAACCCCGATATGGTAGCCGCCTACAAACAAATATTGGCTTTTAGAGCGGCGCATGAAGCGATTAAAACCGGTGCGTTAACCGCCTATGCCGATAATAACATAGTAGCTTTTGAAAAGACTTCGGGTACGGATGATGTGTTGATATTGGTAAACCCGAAGAATAGCGCCGTTACGTATAGCATTCCAACAACATTACAGGGTACAAGCTGGACAAACGGTTTTACCAACGGCAGCGTTACATTTTCAACCTCACTTAGCCTTCAGCCTTATACTTATTTGGTATTGAAAAAATAATTAGCACAATATTGAAACGGAAGTAGAATTTAGGGATACCCGTTCAACGGTTTAAATTTATAAACAACCGGATTTTTGGAGACGTATGTATTAACAAATGATCAGCCCGTAAACGTAAAAATGGATAACCAAAAGGTGAAACAAAACAGAAAGTTTGCCAATACCATAGGTATCGCTTTACTGTTGATATTTACGTACGGGCTGCTTTTAAAGCATCGGTATTTGTGGGTTGTATTAGCCATCGCATTATTCTTAATGCTGTTAGGATTATTTGTGCCGAAGTCGCTTACCAACGTGCGGTTATTGTGGGAAAGAATCGGGCACACCCTAGGTGTCATTAACACGTATGTCTTGCTAACTCTTTTTTATTTTTTGGTATTAACGCCATTCGCATTAATAATGAATATCATGAAAAAAGATATACTAAAATTAAAATGGCATGCAAAAGCGGATACCTATTGGGAACATACCATTAAAATAGATGATAGCCATATGGAAAATCAATTTTGAATTTAGTGATATGGATTTAATGAAAGAATTTTATGCGTTTTTAAAGCAGCGAAAACGCTACTGGCTCTGGCCTTTGTGTATTATCCTGCTGATGCTTGCCACTTTTTTGGTGATAGCCCAGAGTTCGGCGCTGGCACCGTTTATTTATTCCCTTTTTTAGAGATAACGAATGTACATTTTAGGCATTTCGGCATATTATCATGATAGTGCAGCTTGTTTGCTTATGGATGGTGAAATAGTCGCTGCGGTACAGGAGGAGCGATTTACCCGAATTAAAAACGATTCGGCCTTTCCCGAAAAAAGCATTAAATATTGCCTTGATCACGCCGGAATTACTTTAACTGAGATTAGTTATATTGCTTATTATGAAAAGCCTTTTCTAAAATTTGAGCGCCTGCTTGAAACTTATTTAGCTTTCGCCCCCGCTGGAATAAAATCATTCTTAAAAGCTTTTCCATCATGGTTAAAAGACAAGCTTTTTTTTAAACGAATGCTGATAAAGGCGTTACAACAGATTGATCCTGGATGGGAATACGACGGCAAAAATCTTCTTTTTACAGATCATCACCGCTCGCACGCGGCTTCGGCATTTTATCCTTCGCCTTTTCACCGGGCAGTTATCCTTACTGCAGATGGAGTAGGAGAATGGATGACTACTTCTGTAGCTGTGGGTACCGCAAATAAAATTGAAAATATAAATCATATCAATTTCCCTCATTCCCTGGGGCTACTGTATTCGGCCTTTACCTATTACCTGGGGTTTAAGGTTAACTGTGACGAATATAAGGTAATGGGACTCTCGTCTTATGGCAGGCCGGTGTATGTGGATAGGATACTTGAGCACTTGATTGACGTAAAGCAGGATGGCTCGTACCGGTTAAACATGCAGTATTTTAATTACGCGGCCGGTTTAACCATGACCAGCGAGAAATTCAACGGGCTATTTGAAAGCCCACCCCGCGTACCTGGGAGTGAAGTCACCGCATTTCATATGGATATTGCCAACTCTATTCAGCAGGTTACCGAACTGGTGATGTTACGTATTACAACCGATCTGTACCGGCGTTACCCGGGCGCAGATTTATGCCTCGCCGGCGGCGTAGCTTTAAACTGTGTTATTAATGGGGCCATTCTAAAACGCTCTGGCTTTAAAAATATATGGATACAACCTGCGGCTGGTGATGCCGGCGGCTGTTTGGGAGCAGCTTATGCAGTTTATTATGAACATCTGCAACAGGAAAGGCTAATAACATCCTGCCACGATAAAATGCAAAGTGCCCTGTTAGGCCCATCTTATAAGCCGGCCGAAATTGAGCGGGTATTAAGTTTCCATAACTTGAGGTTCGAGAAAATGGACGATGACGAATTATATGAGACGATAGCGGTTGACCTGGCTAACCAGAAAGTAATAGGATATTTTAAAGGGCGTATGGAATTCGGTCCCCGGGCATTGGGCGCCCGAAGTATTATTGCTGATGCCCGAAGCGCCGAAATGCAATCGATACTAAATAAAAAGATCAAATTCCGCGAATCATTCAGGCCATTTGCACCAGTGGTTTTAGAGGAATACGCTGACGAGTATTTTGATTTGGAGGTGCCGAGCCCTTATATGCTGATGGTGGGGAAGGTAAGGTCGGAGAAACGAATACCAGCGAATTTTGAACTTGCTACGAATGTTATTGAGAGCGCAAAACAGGCACGGTCAATAGTGCCGGCCATTACACATTTTGACTTCACAGCCCGGCTACAAACTGTAAACAGTGAACAACATCCTGACCTGTATAAGTTAATCACCGCATTTTACGGGTTAACGGGCTGTCCAATGATTATCAACACATCGTTTAACCGGATGGATGAGCCCATCGTATGTACACCTGCCGATGCGGTTTTGTGCTACCTGGGAACTGGCATGGATGTGTTGGTGATTGAAAATTATATTGTAAGGAAACAGACGTATTGATGGCGTGGTGTTATCCTCATTCATACCGAAATCGCCAAAAGTGACGCTTAACATGAAAAATAAAAAAGAAATAGTAGAAAGCCTCCCTGCCAAAAGTAAACAACCCGCAGGTAAAAAAGCGTTTCTTTTTAAAGCGTTGACGATACTATTGCCTTTAATTTTCTTAATTTTTTTGGAGTTTATACTGCGTCTTTTTGACTATGGCGATAATACCGACCTTTTTGTAAAATATCCGCCGGATACCCGGTATATGGTGATGAATTACCATGCATCTGAAAAATTTTTTCCTGATACGGCCAATTCCCCCATAGGCAACCAGGAGCCCTTCGCCATCAACAAATCTGTTAATACCATCAGAATATTTGTTCTGGGAGAATCAACCACAATTGGCTATCCATTTAATCCTAACGGTTCTTTTCATCGCTGGCTGCAGTATCGCCTGACGCATATGTATCCAGATAAAAATTTTGAAATAATTAACCTGGCTCTCACAGCCGTCAACTCCTATACGGTGCTCGACTTTGGTAAGCAATTAGCGCAATATAATCCGGACGCAGTACTGATTTATACGGGCCATAATGAATATTACGGGGCTTTAGGAATAGGCTCAACCACTTATGTGGGCAGCAATCGCACTTTGGTACAGGCGCTGATAAAACTAAGGCAGTTCAAAACAGTGCAGCTACTTAATTACTGTGTTAGAAAAATAACAGGATTATTCGCAGGAAAAGCCCCGGGTGACCGCAAATCTTTGATGGAGGTTTTGGCTGCGCAGCAGCATATTGCTTATCAGTCGGCAGACTACAAGGCCGGAATCAACCAGTTTGATAAAAATATGACCGAGCTGTGCAGAACATTAAACAGCGAAAAAATTCCTGTGTTTTTAAGTACCGTTGTGAGTAATGAAAAGGACCTGCCACCTTTTATCTCCAAAGGATCGGCGCCAGGATCGGCGGCCTGGTATTATAACGCAGGCCAGCTTGCCTTAAAAAAATTGAGGTACGATTCAGCAAAGGTGGATTTTTACAAAGCAAAGGAGTTGGATGAACTTCGTTTTCGTGCCCCGGAAGAGATTAATGTGCTGATAAAAAGGCTGGCTGCGAAATTTCCCGGCGTTCATTTGGTTGATACTAAAAAACTGTTCGAACAATATTCGCCGCATGGAATTATTGGGAGCGAGACTATATTGGAGCATGTACATCCAAATTTATTTGGTTATGCAATCATGTCCGAAGCATTTTACCAGGCAATCAAAAAACAACAATTAATAGTGGAGAAGCCTGAGCAGGAGATGTCACTTGATCAGCTGCAAAAGGAAATGCCGATCACCAGGATGGATTCATTAAAGGGATTGTATGAAATAATGATGCTAAAGACCGGCTGGCCATTTAACCAGCCAATTGCTGCGAAATTTAAAGTTGAAAAAAGCATAGATGCATCGCTTGCAGTAAAAGTGGCATTAGGACATCTTGGTTGGACCAATGCAATGGGGCAGTTATTCCGCTACGCTAAAAAAGAGGGGAACAACCAAACTGCGTCAAAAGTAGCGGAAGCTATGGTATTGCAGTTTCCGCAAAATGAAGAATTTTACGGCTTTGCCGGTAATTTGAATGCCGTTTTAAAAAATTATAGTGCCGCCGCATTTTATTATCGAAAACTGTTTATGCTTAACAAGGATATGCAACTTCCCCTTGCTGTATTCCATTTATATCTAAAAGCTGACGATCCCGCCTCGGCACTTAACGTTTTACAATATATAACTGCTCCGGGACGAGAAAAAATGGGGGCGATCCTAAAGCAGATCATAACCGATGAGTCTCTTTTAACAAAACAGCTAAACAATACGCAAATAAAGCAGCGCATCGTCGCGAATTATAAACAATTGGGACTGAACGACACCGAAATAAATATTAAATAATGGAGGATTAGTGTAGATAATGAATCTGTTAAACCCTTTAGATAAATATTGCCGCTTCCTTCGATAGCTTGCCGATACGCCTGATTTTATTAAGTTAATACAAGGACTTTATAGACGTAAAATATTTATGATGACAAGCAAAGTAATACACGAAATTACCCCGCTGACGCCCAGCGATTGTTTTACCATTTTTACACGTGTAAAAAAGAAATTCGACTTTCCGCTTCACTATCATGAAGAATATGAGCTTAATTTGATATTGAACGCTGAGGGTGCGATGCGTGTGGTTGAAGGCCACATGGAGGTGATCGACCAGCTTGAGCTTACGCTTTTCGGTCCGAATCTCTGCCATGCGTGGTATACTAATCAATGTGTAAGCGATGCAATTACCGAGGTCACCATACAGTTTCATAAGGATCTTTTTGACGAAAAACTGTTGAAAAGAAATCAGCTTGGTTTTTTGAAAAGCTTGCTGGAGAAATCACAAAGGGGGATAGTCTTCGCGCCCGAGACCATATTAATGCTTAAGGACCGCATACTGGGATTGGATAAGAAAGGTGGATTCCATTCGGTATTGGAACTAATGTCTATCCTTCATGACCTTTCAATATCCCGGAATTTTAAAATGCTTTCTGCGCCGGCTTTTACCGGCG